>ERZ1107006.3341-NODE-3341-length-10492-cov-5.479352_pt1 | contig 10492 bp, 8 predicted proteins | sample MGYA00403696_ERZ1107006 | MGnify/ENA primary metagenome ERZ1107006 (study PRJEB35170, sample SAMEA104062441) | human gut metagenome | biome: human gut; feature: human-associated habitat; material: faeces | place: Denmark | collected 2012-08-13 ...
CTTCCATCGACCTCGCCAAGGTCAAGGCATATGCCGAGGAGAACAAAGACATCCTCTCCTGCCTTGTCTACAAGACGGCGGAGTTCACCCCTGAGAAGGAGTCCGGTTCCATCGACATGGACTACACCTTCAACTCCAACGACGTTATCGACCGCCTGTCCGGCGAGACCAAGAACCTCGTGGTCTTCGAGGTCATGTTCAAGGGCAGCATCGAGAACGCTTCCGATGAGACTCCCGTTTCCATCGTCGCGAGCGAATGCGATAAGGACAACGAGGGACAGACGGTAAAACTCGCCCCGAGTACCATCGGTACCACCGCGACTGACAAGTCCGACGGTGACCATGAACTGATGGCTGGCAAGGATGCCGTCATCACTGACGAGGTGAAGTACGAGGGTCTTATCCCCGGCAAGGAGTACACGCTCCATGCCACGCTCATGGATAAGAAGACCGGCGAACCTTTGAAGGTTGCCGACAAGGGCGTGACCGCCGAACTCAAGTTCACGCCGAACAGTGAGAGCGGCACGGTCTCCATCAACCTCGGCGAGTTCGATGCAACCTCCCTCGACGGTCATACACTGGTTGTCTTCGAGGAGCTGACCAAACAGAGCGATATCGACGGCAAGGCCACGGACGTTACCGTAGCGGAGCATAAGGATATCAACGACGAGGGACAGTCCGTGACCGTCACCTCGACCCCGGCAGGCTCCACCTACGGAAAGACCGGCGTTGACATGACGAACATCGCCATCGCCATCGGCATCCTCCTGATTGCCGCAGGCTGCGCGACCGCTTACGGCATCAAGAGCCGCAAGACCACCAAGGGCGATGCGGACGAGAACGCAGAGGATAACACCGAAGCCTAGTGCCCGTAACGCCTGAAACCGGCAGGGTGCCGCGACACTCCGGCACCCTGCCTTCCTTTTTAATTTGAAAGGGGGATACACCCATGAAGGACGATAAAGAGAACGATATCGAGATGAACGACGGAGATTCCACCGAATCACCTGCGGATGGGAACAACATGCACGCGAACCCGGAAAGCGAGAAGAAGCCGCATAACCGGAAGGTCATTGCCGCCATCTGCGGCCTTGCTCTCGTCGCGCTCATCGGCGGCGGTGCCTATTACGGCATCGGCCACCCAACCGGCGCAGGTTCCAAGACCGAATCCGTGCAGGCGAATGATTCCAAGGAAAGCGGTTCCGATGCGTCTGCGAAGGACGGCTCTAAGAGCAAAGAGAAGTCTCACACCCACGACTGGTCTATCACCTACAAGACCGTCCACCATGACGCTGTGACGCACACGGAGCACGTAGCACCCGTCTACCAGAACCTGACCACCTACCATACCGTTTGCAATGAGTGCAAGCAGGTCATCGACGGCAAGGCCGATGACCTGCCCGAGCAGGCATTCCGCTATGCTTCCACGATTGAGGACGTGCGCGAGCGCGCCCGCAAGATGGGGGAGAAGTAGGTTATGCGTATCCGCATCGTGTGCCCCGTGAGCTGCGCCTATGAGGGCGACGCTGCGTTTGTGTCGATTCCGTCCACGGATGGCGAGTTTGGCGTTCTGCCTGCTCACTCCAGCGAAATCTGCACGATCGACCGCGGTTACGTTCGCGTTTCCGATAAGGCCATGGGCACTGTCGACCACACGTTTGCCGTGGCCGGCGGCTATGCCCAGGTTGCGGACGATGTCGTGACCGTCCTCGCCGAGCGCGCTTGCGATTTGGCGACCGTCGACGCCGACAAGGTTAAAGCTGATATTCAAGGTTTTGAAGAGAAGCTGGGTAATTTGTCGGAGGATGATGCACGCCGCGCCTACCTCTATAATGAAATCGCATGGTGTAAGCTCAAGCTTGCCCAATAGTCAGACGTTTTAACGTTCGACCATTTGCGAACACATCATGCCCGGGATGGCCCAGCCACCCCGGGCATGCTTTTTGAAAGGGTAGACCTTGGATATTATCCGCGTTGAGGGTGGCCACGCCATCGGAGGTTCCGTGCCTGTTTCGGGTGCCAAGAACTCCGCGCTCAAACTTATGGCGGCAACGCTTCTGGCGCCGGGCAAGACGACGTTGCAGAACGTGCCTGATATTTCCGATGTCCACGTGATGGGCAAGGTGCTCAAGGGTATGGGCGCTACGATCGATGTTCTCGACGAGCACACGCTCGAGATCGATACCTCCCAGGTCGATTCTTGGGAGGCCCCCTACGAGCTCGTTGCCAAGATGCGCGCTTCTACCGCCGTGATGGGGCCCCTGCTGGGCCGTTTCCGTCGCGCCAAGATCGCCATGCCCGGCGGCTGCAACCTGGGCGCTCGCAAGATCGACATGCATATCTTGGGTCTTGAGGCCTTGGGCGTTGAGTTCGATACCGCCCACGGCTATATCAACGCCAACGCACCCCAGGGTCTGCACGGTACCACCGTCACGCTCGAGTTTGCCAGCGTCGGTGCGACAGAGAACCTCATCATGGCCTCCGTTCGCGCGCAGGGTACCACGGTTATCGATAATGCCGCCCGCGAGCCCGAGATCGTCGATCTCGCCAACATGCTCAACGAGATGGGTGCCAAGATTGTCGGTGCGGGCACACCCGTCGTGACCATCGAGGGCGTAGAAGAGCTGCATCCTGTTACCCATCGCGTGGTGGGCGACCGTATCGAGGCCGGTACCTTTATCGTTGCCGGTGCGTTGATGGCCGACGATCGCGGTGTCGACGTCACGGGCTTTTGCCCCATTCATTTGGGCATGGTGCTCAAGAAGATGGAGCTCATGGGTATTGACTGCGAGCGCGTCGAGGATGGCGTCCATGTGAACCGTGCCGAGCGCATCAAGCCGGTCGATATCCAGACGCTCCCGTTCCCCGGTTTCCCCACGGACATGCAGGCGCAGATCATGGTGCTCTCCGCCCTGGCCGACGGCAGCTCCGTTATCACCGAGAATATCTTCGAGAATCGCTTTATGTTCGCATCCGAGCTGGTGCGCATGGGCGCCGATATTCGCATCGAGAGCCATCACGCTATGATTCACGGCGTCAAGGGCTTCTCCGGCGCTCAGGTAACCTCACCGGATCTTCGTGGTGGCGCGGCGCTCGTCGTTGCCGGCCTAATTGCCGACGGCACGACCGAGGTCTCGGCCATCCATCACATTAAGCGCGGCTACGAGCGGTTTGTTGAAAAGCTGCAGGCGCTTGGCGCTCATGTCGAGCACGCCACCGTTCCCGATCCCGTCATCTACTAATGCAGGTTGCCTATGTTTAAGAAAAAGCCCATTACGGAATCTCGAAGACCTTCGACCGGCGCTCAGGCAAAAATCTATAGCCGCGATAACGTTGCCCGCTATTCCGAGCGCGCCCGTCAGCGCCGTCGCGGTCATACGGTTCGCCGCGTCGCGCTCATTGCTGTGCTCGGTGTGCTGTTGAGCGCTACGACTGCTGCCGGCCTGTGGTTTGCCACCATTATGGGCAAGCTCGGCGATTCCAACGTCATTACCGACAACCTGCGCCAGATCCTGGTTGATACCGACGAGGCAAAGGACCCGTTCTACGTGCTACTCCTTGGCACTGACGGTCGCCCGGGCGAGGATACATACCGCGCCGACTCGATTATCCTGGCGCGTATCGATCCCACGCAAAAGCAAGCGACGCTCATCTCCATTCCGCGTGATACCAAGGTCGTCTACAACGGTTCGACCATGAAAATCAACGCCTGCCACACCTACGGCGGCGCCGAAGCCATGGTCCAGGCGGTCAACGAGCTGTGCGGTGTCCAGATTTCCCACTATGCCGAGGTCAGCTTCGACGGCATGCAGTCGCTTATTGATTCGGTCGGCGGCATCGACATTAACGCAACCGACGATGTCGACGACCCCGAGCATCTCGACATTAAGATCACCGCCGGTCAGCAGCACATGGATGGCGCGACCGCCCTTACCTATGCCCGTTGCCGCTACATCTATGCCGATGGCGACTACACACGCATGCGCCACCAGCGTCAGGTGCTCGGCGCCCTCGCCAACCAGATCCTCAACAACTTCGATGCCACCAAGGTCTTCGACCTCGTCAATTCGCTGTCCGACATGCTCGTGACCGATATGAGCGTTCAGGACATCGTCTCTACGGTCAATGCCATGCGCGGCATGGATGTTGACGGCATCTATTCGGCCAACTTGCCTTCGTATGCCGATGACAGCACCATGATTGATGGCGTGAGCTACGTCTTTGTCTACGAGGACGAGCTCAAGGAAATGATGGAGCGCGTCGACGCTGGTAAGGATCCCAAGGGCCCCAATACCATGGGCCAGTCCGATGGCTCCAGCTCTACAATCGGCGACCTGAACAACAACACGTCCGACGATTACGCTAACGGCACCGCAACCTCATCGGTCAGTTCTGACGATTCCGATGACTCAAGCGATTCGAGCGATTCGGACTACTACGAAGAGCCCACCGGCGACGGCAACGGCTACTCCTACTAGTTCCGCCGTTCTACCGAACGGCGGACCGGCCGACGCTCGCTGACGTTGGCTCAACCTGCGATGCTGTGTAGTGGTAGTCATTGGGGACGTTCTTAAATGACTAGTCAAAGGGGACACTCTTGCGGCATTTGGCACTTGGGGACGTTCCTTTTGTGCCGGCAGTTGGGGACACTCCTTGCGTCAAGAGGCTGGCGCGCGTCAACCTGTCCTCATTGCAGCAAAAAATCGCCCCGTTCTCTGGTGAGGACGGGGCGATTCGTCTTTTGGGATTGTGCAGCCAGGCTTATGCGAAGCGGGCGACGAGTTCCTGGAGGACGTCGGTCATCTTGACAAGCGAGCTGACCGGGACAAACTCGTTAACGCCGTGGTAGCAGTAGCCGCCTGTGGAAAGGTTGGGGCAGGGCAGGCCACGGAACGAAAGCTGCGCACCGTCGGTACCACCGCGAATCGGCAGCACCTGGGGCTCAATGTCGCAGGCAAGGTAGGCTTCCTTGGCGACATCGATAAGCTCGGGGTAGTCACGCACGATCTCGGCCATGTTGCGGTACTGCTGCTTGATCTCGACCGTCACGCGTTCATCGCCCAGGCGCTGGTTGAGCAGGGCTGCGGCGGAATCAATCAGCGCGAGCTTCTGCTGGAACTTTGCCGCGTCGTGGTCACGAACGATATAGCGCGCCGTGGCGTGGTCGACGGTTGCAGACACGCCCTCAAGATGATAGAAGCCCTCGTAGCCCTCGGTGTATTCCGGGCGCTGCGCATAAGGGAGCAGCGCGCTAAAGTCGCAGAACAGATTGCCCGCGTTGACCATGCGGCCCTTGGCGTCACCGGGATGGATGGATTGGCCCTCAAAGCGAACGGTTGCCTCGGCGGCGTTAAAGCACTCCCATTCCAGCTCGCCAACGGGACCGCCGTCGACCGTGTAGGCGTACTTGCAGCCAAAGGCCTCGATGTCCAACAGCTCGGCGCCGTGACCGATCTCTTCGTCCGGGCAAAAACAAATGCCGAGTGCGGGGTGGGGCAGCGAGGGGTCCTGAGCGATACGCGCGACAAGCGCCATGATCTCGGCGACGCCGGCCTTGTCGTCAGCGCCCAGCAGCGTGGTGCCGTCACTGCAGACCAAGTCCTCACCCACAAGGTCGTTCAGGGCGGGAAGCTTGGCAGTGCTCATGGCCACGGGCTTGCCGTCAACGGTACCGCAGACCAGATCGCCGCCTTCGTAGTGCACAATGTGCGGCTTCACGCCGGCGCCCGGCGCAACCTCGGTGGTGTCGAGGTGTGCGATCAGACCCAGGGCGGGCTTGTCCTCCGCGCCCGCGCTCGCAGGAATATGCGCGCAGACGTAGGCATGTTCGGTCACATGGGCATCGGCCGCGCCGAGCTCGCGCAGCTCCTCGGCCAGTACGTTGGCAAGGTCAAACTGAACGGTGCTCGAAGGCACCTGGTCGCAGTTTGCATCCTCGGATTGCGTGTTGATTTGGACGTAGCGCAAAAAGCGCTCAAGGACGTCGGGGTTCGTGGTGTTGTTTTCCATAAAGACTGCTCCAATCTTGGTCGTCGTGTGCAACAAGAACTCTAGCACGGTATGCCACAGCATACCGCGACGGGCGGATGGGGTAGAATCAGCCTTTGAACGCAGAAGGGACGGAAGGTCATGGATACGACAAATAGCTCGCGCGAGCTGCACCTAACAGTGGCGAACGAAGACTACTTGGAGTGCATGGTTCGCATCGAAAACGAAGAAGGAGAGACCAATGGCGTGCGATCGGTCGACATCGCGCAGCGTCTTGGTGTCTCCAAGGCATCGGTCAATAAAGCGGTTTCGGCGCTTAAGGCGTCTGAGCTTGTCGAGCAATCGCATTACGGCAAGGTCATCCTGACCGACCGTGGTCGCGAGGTCGGCACGGCTATCTGGTACCGTCATCGCCTTATCCGCACGTTTTTGGTCCAGGAGCTCGGCGTCGATTTTGAGCGGGCCGATTCCGAGGCGTGCATGATGGAACATGCGCTTTCCGAGGACACGATGAGCCGCTGGCTCGCCTATCTCGAAAAGCAGGGAATCAGCGTCGAGGAATAGCGAAACACATATATGGATACGAGTTATTACAACCGCCCCGGCGGCGAGGAACTTATGCGCCGCATATCGAGCGAGACCCTGTTGACGCAGGGCCCCATGGGCAGCGTGCTGATGAGTGAATACGATGCCGCCGACATCCCACCGGCGTTTTGGAACCTTGCCGAGCCGCAGACTGTTTCTCGTATCCATCGCCTGTATGTCGCCGCCGGTGCGCAGGTGCTCATTACCAATACCTTTCAGGCATCAAGCTATGCCCTCAAGCAAGATCAGATTACGCCGTCCGTGGCTGAGGTCAATCGCGGTGCCGTCGACGATGCACGCCAGGCGCACCCTCAGCTGCTGCTGGGCTCGATGGGCCCGATCGGCATTGAGTGGTTTGCCGAAGACTCTGCCGAGTATCGAGAAATCCGAGGCATTTCGCGAGAGCAGGCATACGCCCTGCTCAATGCTGGTGTTGACGGTCTGCTGATTGAGACGGTGACGTCTATCCGTAATTTGCAGCCCATGCTTGCCGGCGCCCGAGATGCCGCCGACGGTATGCCTGTCCTGGTGAGTTTTGTCGTTGACGATAAAGGCGACCTGCTAGGCGATGACCTCAACATCGAGGCTGCCGTTTTGTACGCCGAAAAGCACGGCGCAAACTCGGTTGGCGTTAACTGCTGTTCACTTGCGGCCGCGAACGTGGCAGTGCCCAGGATGTTTGCATCGGCGACTACGCCCGTCACGGTACGTCCCAACGTGGGCGATCCGGTCCAAACTCAGGATGGCCCTGTGTGGCGCGAGAATCCCGAAGCCTTCGCGCGTGCTTGCATCGAATGGAGGCATGCCGGTGCCGCAATGGTGGGCAGTTGCTGTGGGACCACGGCGATCACCACGGCGGCGATGGCCGAGGCGCTCGATATATAAAGGTCGAAACCGCTCCATACGGGGCGGTTTTTTATTGCCTGCACATCGTCGGTAGCATTTGCCCAAATGGTGAATGCCGGTTTTGGTAGGTTGCCGGGCAAGCGTTGCGGGTATACCCAATGCGTACCATGATCCAAACACTGTGAGGTGTCTGCGCGTGTGCGCGATAATTCATTTTGGAACTGATGGTTGGCGCGCCCGCGTCGACGACGACTTTACCGCCGACAACGTTGCCCGCATTGCCGATGCCGTCGGCGAGTTGTGGCAAAAGATCAATCCCGGCAAAACAGTATATATAGGGTTCGACACCCGGCCGCAGGCGCGCGAGTTCGCTGAGCTTGCGGCAGGCGTGCTTGCCGCTCACGGATTGGACGCAGTGCTCGCATCTCGGCCCGTCCCAACCCCCGCCCTTACGTGGGCGGCGGCGTATGACGGCGAGGCCTGCGGTGCGCTCATGGTGACGGGGTCCCATCATCCTCAGGGGTATCTGTGCCTTAAACTACGCATGGGAGATGGCTCGACGGCTAATCAGGACGTCATCGAAGAGCTCGAAGAGAGCATGGCCCCCGAGCCGATGGGGATCGAGGAAAGCTATCGCACCGCGGATATTATTCCTGACTATATGCAGGCGGTGGCATCGTTTGTCGATGCCGAGGCCATTCGAGCCGCTCACCTGCGTGTGGTAGTTGACCCCATGGGCGGCGCGGCCCAGGGATATCTTGCCGACCTGCTGCGGGAGCTAGGCGTCGAGGTGCACGAGATTCATGCCGGAGAGTCGTCCGATCAAGAGGACATTTGCCCCGACCCTGTTGAGCCATGGGTGGACGCTTGCGAGCGTGCGGTTGTCGAGGACGGGGCGTGCGCGGGCCTGGTGACCGACGGCGATGCCGATCGTATCGGCGCGGTCGATGAACGCGGTAGATATATTCATCCGCATCAAATCATGGCGCTTGTTCTTGGCGACCTCGTTCAATTCCGCAATTTGGAGGGGCGTGTCGTCGTCAATCTCTCGTGCTCGACGCTCGTGCGCCGCATTGCCGAGGCGCTTGGCTGTCGCGTGACCGTTAAGCCGGTCGGTTTCAAATATATAGCTGCAGAGATGAAGAAGGGCGGCGTCCTCATGGGGGGCGAGGAGGCCGGCGGTATCGGCATCGCCGCGCATATGCCCGAGCGTGATGGAATCCTTGCTTGTCTGATTCTGTGTGAGCTTATGGCAAAGACGGGCGCACCCTTGGGCGTTTTGGTCGATCAGCTCGAGGCCAGTTTTGGTAAGACGAGCTATGGGCGTCGAGATTTGCGCCTTGAGGCCGAAGATGCCGAATCGCTGCGAACGCTGCTTCCTGGCATGAATCCCAAATCGATTTGCGGCAAGGCGCCGCAGACTGTAAGCCATATGGATGGTTTACGTTTGGCATTCGAGGATGACACCTGGCTGCTGATCCGCCCTAGCGGGACCGAACCGGTGGTTCGCGTATACGCCGAGGGGTTCTCGGTGGAGGAGCGCGATGAGTTACTCGATGCCGGCTGTGCCCTGGCTAAGGGAGCCTATCAGCTTTAGCCATATGACGCTTCACTATAAAGAGACCCTCGGTGAGCGGTAGAGAACGGCTGGCAAACGTAAGCTGGCTTTAAATATGTGTAGGAAATGTGTACGCCCAGATTCCCGCCCCCGGGACCCCTCCGGTCTGGCAATATATCTCCTTGCCGCGCGGCCCGGTCGAACCGGATCAGCCGCGGGGCGTGCACCTTGAGAACCGGATACTGCGAGGATGGACACACCAGTTGTGTCGCATCCGGGCAGACATCGAACCATTTGAAATGGTCTAACTTGGATTTGTTTTTCGCAAGGCCGCCGAGAGGCGGCCCCGAGAAATTCCTTTTCCTATCTAATAGAACCATATGAATCGAACGGAACCGATCAGCGAATGACTGAGAGGACCGGACGGGCTCGAAGCCCATATATTTTGGACGGAGAGTTCGATCCTGGCTCAGGATGAACGCTGGCGGCGCGCCTAACACATGCAAGTCGAACGGCACCTATCTTCGGATAGAAGCGAGTGGCGAACGGCTGAGTAACACGTGGAGAACCTGCCCCCTCCCCCGGGATAGCCGCCCGAAAGGACGGGTAATACCGGATACCCCGGGGTGCCGCATGGCACCCCGGCTAAAGCCCCGACGGGAGGGGATGGCTCCGCGGCCCATCAGGTAGACGGCGGGGTGACGGCCCACCGTGCCGACAACGGGTAGCCGGGTTGAGAGACCGACCGGCCAGATTGGGACTGAGACACGGCCCAGACTCCTACGGGAGGCAGCAGTGGGGAATCTTGCGCAATGGGGGGAACCCTGACGCAGCGACGCCGCGTGCGGGACGGAGGCCTTCGGGTCGTAAACCGCTTTCAGCAGGGAAGAGTCAAGACTGTACCTGCAGAAGAAGCCCCGGCTAACTACGTGCCAGCAGCCGCGGTAATACGTAGGGGGCGAGCGTTATCCGGATTCATTGGGCGTAAAGCGCGCGTAGGCGGCCCGGCAGGCCGGGGGTCGAAGCGGGGGGCTCAACCCCCCGAAGCCCCCGGAACCTCCGCGGCTTGGGTCCGGTAGGGGAGGGTGGAACACCCGGTGTAGCGGTGGAATGCGCAGATATCGGGTGGAACACCGGTGGCGAAGGCGGCCCTCTGGGCCGAGACCGACGCTGAGGCGCGAAAGCTGGGGGAGCGAACAGGATTAGATACCCTGGTAGTCCCAGCCGTAAACGATGGACGCTAGGTGTGGGGGGACGATCCCCCCGTGCCGCAGCCAACGCATTAAGCGTCCCGCCTGGGGAGTACGGCCGCAAGGCTAAAACTCAAAGGAATTGACGGGGGCCCGCACAAGCAGCGGAGCATGTGGCTTAATTCGAAGCAACGCGAAGAACCTTACCAGGGCTTGACATATGGGTGAAGCGGGGGAGACCCCGTGGCCGAGAGGAGCCCATACAGGTGGTGCATGGCTGTCGTCAGCTCGTGTCGTGAGATGTTGGGTTAAGTCCCGCAACGAG
>ERZ1107006.3351-NODE-3351-length-10467-cov-5.839992_pt1 | contig 10467 bp, 10 predicted proteins | sample MGYA00403696_ERZ1107006 | MGnify/ENA primary metagenome ERZ1107006 (study PRJEB35170, sample SAMEA104062441) | human gut metagenome | biome: human gut; feature: human-associated habitat; material: faeces | place: Denmark | collected 2012-08-13 ...
GCCTGAACCTGGACACCGACAGCAAGGAAGGCAAGCTGATCGCCGCCATCATCGATGTGCTGGACGACATGGCCGAGAAGTTCGCGGAAGTGGACGACGAGCTGTGCGATGTGGAGGACGGCCTGGATGCCGTCAGCGACGACCTGAGCGATGTGGAGGAGACGCTGTACTTTGCTCTGGACGACGATGAGGATGACGAGGAAGACGACGAGGAAGAGGAGTGCTTTGTGACCACCTGCCCCGAGTGCGAGGAGGAGGTCTACTTCGACGAGACTGTTCTGGAGGACGGCGAGGTCGTCTGCCCCAACTGCGGCGCCAAGCTGGAGTTTGATCTGAGCGACCTGGCGGCCGCCGCTGAGGATGGCGAGGACGAGGAGTAATTCCCATATATAAGCATATCCCCCGGCATTGCCGGGGGATATTTCTTTCTATTTACGCATTTGCTCAAAAATGCCGGGAAATGGCGGCGGGGCTTGCCTTAACGGGAGAAAAGCGGTATAATAAAAAATACTACACTTTGCGCCGCGCGCAAAGACCGATTTGAGGTATACGAATGAAAACTCAGGAAAAGCTGAACATGACCATGCTCTGTGACTTCTATGAGCTGACCATGGGCAACGGCTACTTTGAGGCCGGCTGCAAGGAGCGCATCACCTATTTCGACGTGTTTTTCCGCAAGGTGCCCGATGGCGGCGGCTTCGCCATCGCGGCAGGTCTGGAGCAGCTGATCGACTACATCGAGAACCTGCACTTCACCGAGGAGGACATCGCCTATCTCCGCGGGCGAAACCTGTTCTGCGAGGAATTCCTGGACTATCTGCGGAACTTCCGCTTCACCGGCGATATCTACGCCATTCCGGAGGGTACGCCTGTGTTTCCCAAGGAGCCGCTGGTGGTGGTCCGCGCACCGGCCATCGAGGCGCAGCTGATCGAGACGTTCACCCTGCTGACCATCAACCACCAAAGTCTGATCGCCACCAAGGCCAACCGTATCGTCCGGGCCGCCAAGGGCCGCACGGTGCTGGAGTTCGGCTCCCGCCGTGCCCAGGGGGCCGACGCGGCCATTGTCGGTGCGCGGGCGGCCTATATCGGCGGCTGTGCCGGTACGGCCTGCACCATCTCTGACGAGGTGTACGGCGTGCCCGCCGGCGGCACCATGGCCCACGCCTGGGTACAGATGTTCGACAACGAGTACGAAGCCTTCAAGACCTACTGCCAGACCTATCCCACCAACGCGACCCTGCTGGTGGACACCTATAACACGCTGAAGTCCGGTATCCCCAACGCCATCAAAGCGTTCAACGAGGTGCTCAAGCCTCTGGGTATCACCAAATGCGGTATCCGCCTGGATTCCGGCGACTTGGCGTACCTGACCCGCAAGGCGCGGGAGATGCTGGATGAGGCCGGCTGGACCGAGTGCAAGATCTCCGTGTCCAACTCGCTGGACGAGTACCTCATTCAGGACATGCTGCTGCAGGGCGCGCAGATCGACCTGTTCGGTGTGGGCGAGCGCATGATCACCGCCAAGTCCGAGCCGGTGTTCGGCGGCGTGTACAAGCTGGTGGCCATCGAGGAGCCGGACGGCACCGTGATCCCCAAGATCAAGGTCAGCGAGAACGTGGAGAAGATCACCATTCCCCACTTCAAGAAGGTGTATCGCCTGTACGGGCGCGACACCGGCAAGGCCATCGCGGACTACATCACCGTGCATGACGAGACGGTGGACGACACGAAGGGCCTGACCATCTTTGACCCCATGGCCACCTGGAAGCGAAAGGACGTGTATAACTTCGAGGCCCGGGAGCTGCTGGTGCCGATCTTCAAGAACGGCAAGCGGGTGTACGATTGCCCGCCGCTGGAGGAGATCAAGGCATACTGCGCCCAGCAGGTGGATACCCTGTGGGATGAGGTCAAGCGCTTTGACTATCCCCACAAGTACTATGTGGACCTGTCGGACAAGCTGTGGGATATCCAGCAGTGCCTGCTGCGCACGTCCCAGATGTAATCAGAAAGAAAATCAGCAATAGAACCGCCGAGGAGAGGAGGAGCCCCCGTGAGAAAGCCGAAGGTACAGCAGAGAACAGAGCGCCGTATATCCGCCGCCCTGCGGTTGGTGATGGTGGCGGTGCTGCTTTTGGCGCAGATCGCGCTGGTGGTCGGCCTCAGCGACCTGCTCAAGCAGCGCATGGCGCTGGCCTATACAGTATTGCAGCTGCTGGCCGGTGTGGTGGCCATGCGTATCTGGTCCCGCCCCGGGGCCACCAGCTATAAGATGGGCTGGATCATCCTGGTGCTGTTCGTGCCGGTGGTGGGACTGATCCTCTATCTGCTGTGGAACGGCGACCGGCCGTCCAAGCGCCTGAGCCTGAAGAAGCCGGTGCCCATCGAGGAGCCGCTGGCGCAGCAGGAGCTCGCCCGCACCAATCTGGAAAAGCTGCGCCAGACCGCGCCCCAGTGGTATCCGCTGGCAGCGTATCTCAGCGGCAAGGGCTTTGACCTGTACCGCAACACGGCGCTGCGCTATCTGCCCACCGGCGAGGCGTATCTGGAGGATATGCTCACCACACTGGATACGGCCCAGCGGTTCATCTTCCTGGAGTACTTTATCATGGCCGAAGGCGAGATATGGGATCGGTTGTCTGATATCCTCTGCCGCAAGAGCCGTCAGGGCGTAGAGGTCAAGCTGATCTTTGACGATTTCGGCAGCATGATGCGTATGCCCAACGAAAAAATAGACGCGCTGCAGGACGCCGGGGTGGAGGTCAGGGTATTCAACCCCGTGCACCACTACGTCAACCGGCTGTACTTCAACTACCGCGACCACCGGAAGATCACCTGCGTGGATGGAGATATTGCCTACACCGGCGGCGCCAATATCGCCGACGAGTACGCCAACCTGATCGAACGCTTCGGCTATTGGAAGGACTGCGGTCTCCGGCTGGAGGGCGAGGGCGCCTGGGGCCTGACCCGGGAGTTCCTGCAGATGTGGCAGCGGATGGACGGTCAGCTGTACCATGAGTACGACTATTATCGCCCCCTGCACCACCCCCTGGAGCAGGGCTTCTGCCAGACTGTGGTGGACGGCCCCGATGACAACCCTAACAACGCGGCGGAGGATCTGTTCCTCCAGATGATCAGCCGCGCCCGGCGGGAGGTGTATATCACCACACCCTACCTGGCTATCGACGAGCCCATGCTCAAGGCGCTGTGTCTGGCCGCGGAAAGCGGTGTGGATGTCCGCCTCATCATGCCCGGCATCCCGGACCACAAGTTTGCCTATCTGGTGGCGGAGAGCTACTTCGACCAGCTCATGGCGCATGATGTTAAGATATATACCTTTACACCTGGCCTTGTCCATGGAAAAACCGTCCTGACTGACCGCGAGACGGCCTTTGTAGGCTCCGTCAATATGGACTACCGCAGCTTCCAGCTGCACTTCGAATGCGGCGAGGTGTTCTATGGCACGCCCGCCATCGAGACGCTGCTGGAGGATATGGACACCACCATGGCCCGCTGTGCGCCCATGACGCCGGAGCGTATGGCGGAGCGCCCGTTTTGGCGGCGGGCGATGGGGACGGTATTACGGCTCTTCGCCATGTGGATGTAACTTCTGCCGGGGCTATTCCCGCCACGGCTGTGCTGGACCCACCGAGCCGTATCTGAAAACAGAAAGGACCCCTTTTATGGCCTGCTTTATCATCGGCGCGGGCAGCTTTTACGGCCTGCCTGTGTCTGTTCAAAGGACCGATATGGTCATCGCCGCCGACGGCGGCTGGCATACCTGTCGGGAAAATGGCATAACACCCACGCTGCTGGTGGCGGATTTCGACTCGCTGGACGCCGCGCCGGCGTTTGACCACATCCTCCGCTTGCCGGTGGAGAAGGATGACACCGACATGATCCGGGCAGTCAAGGAGGGCTTCGACCGCGGTGAGAGGGAGTTCCATCTCCTGGGCGGCATGGGCGGCCACCGGACAGACCACACGGTGGCCAATATGCAGACGCTGGCCTACATTGCCCGCCGGGGCGGGCAGGGCTGGCTGTACGGAAACGGTGAGCGCTTCACCGCCATCTGCGACGGGGGCGAGATCACACTCACCGCAGGGCGGAACAGCGTTTTCTCCGTGTTCTGCCTGGGTGCGGACGCGGAGGGCGTTACCATCGAGAACGCCAAGTATCCGCTGACCGACGCCGTGCTGACGGCGGATTTCCCTCTGGGGGTCAGCAATCATTTTATAGGACAGGCGGTGCGCGTCGCGGTGCGGTGTGGCTGCCTGCTTATAGGGATAACAGATAAGGAGTAACGAAACATGAAAAACACCATGAAAAAGCTGCTGGCGCTGTTGTTGGCACTGGTGCTGACCCTGGCCCTGGCGGCCTGCGGCCAGAAGGAGGAAAACAAAACTGATGACCAGACCAGCGACCCCGCGATCACCGATCAGGACAACGCCGCTGATGAAAAGGTGACGCTGCCTGTGGCGGACGGCGCGGTCATCGGTCAGGGTGCCGTGGCCTTCACTGTGGAGGTGCAGGGTGCGGACGGCAAGACCGTCACCTTCACCGTCAACACCGATGAGGAGACGGTGGGCGCAGCGCTGCTGAAGCTGGGCGTTATCGCCGGCGATGACTCCGAGTACGGCCTGTACGTCAAGACCGTCAACGGCGAGACTGCCGACTACGATACGGACGGCACCTACTGGGGATTCTACATCAACGGCGAGTACGCCATGACCGGTGTGGATGCCACTACGCTGGAGGCCGGCGCGACCTACGCCTTCCGTGTGGAGAAGGTCGAGGGCTGACAGGTATAAAAAAGAGACGGCGCAGCCGTCTCTTTTTTATACCTTTTCCAGTGACTGCACCACATCGCCCAGCAGATACAGGGAGCCGCAGCAGACGGCTGTGCCATCGGGCGGCGTGTCCACCAGCATTCGGGACACACCCTCCCGGATGGTGTCGCAGGCCGTCACCGGCTTGCCATATCGCCGCAGGAAGGCCGCCAGCTCTCCGGCGTCCAGCGCACGGGGATTGTGGGGGGTTACAGTGATAAACCGCGCGGCCAGCGGAGCCAGCTGGTCGTACATTTTTCCATAGTCCTTGTCCGCCAGCACACCGGTCAGCACCGTTACCGGCTGGCCCGGCAGGTACTCCCGGATGGCCGCCGCCAGCGAGACCATGCACTGGGGGTTGTGCCCTCCGTCCAGAATGATCGTGGGCTGCCGCCGCACCACCTGAAACCGTCCCGGCCACGCAGTCTGGGCCAAGCCCTGACGGACGGCACTTTCATCAATGTGCCAGCCACGCTGCCGCAGAACATCAATGGTCGTCAGCGCCACGGCGGCGTTTCGCAGCTGGTGGCCGCCCAGCAGGGGCAGCCGCAGGCCCTTATATGGGCCGTAGTTGAATATCTGCCCCTCCAGCGTGTCGCAGACTGAGGAGAGGGCATCGAAGTCCGCCACAGTCAGCGGTGCGCCTGCCGCGCGGCAGCGCACGGCCACCACCTCCTGCACGGAGGGGGCACAGGGGTACAGGACGGCATGACAGCCGGGCTTGATGATGCCCGCCTTGGTGGCGGCGATGGCCTCCACCGTATTCCCCAGTACGCTGGTGTGATCCAGACCGATGTTGGTGAGCACGGCGGCCTCCGGCGCGGGGATCACATTGGTGGCATCGAATTCACCGCCCATGCCCACCTCGCATACCACAATATCGCACATCTCCCGGGCAAACCAGGTCAGACCGATGGCCGTTACCAGCTCAAACTCCGTGGGGGGATCCGCCATGCGGCCGGCCAGCGGGCGAAGCTCCTCCACCAAGGCGCACAGGGTATCGTCCGGGATAGGTGCGCCGTTGATCTGCATACGTTCATTGAAGCGGAAAATGTACGGTGAGGTGTACAGCCCTGTCTTATACCCGGCGGCACGCAGCACGGAGGCCAGCATGGCGCAGGTGCTGCCCTTGCCGTTGGTGCCAGTGACGTGGACATACTTTACGTGCCGCTCCGGATGGCCAAGCAGGCCCAGCAGCGTATCGATACGGCTGAGCCCGGGCACGCTGCCCCGCCAGTCCACCTTGTGGATGTACGCCAGCACCTCATCCAGCGTCATGGCCGTCACCGCCCTTCGTCTTTATCCGCCGCAGCACCGGGGAGAGTGCGTTCCGCCGCATCAGCAGCCACACCAGCAGCGCGTCGATACAGCCGGTGATGGCGAACTGAACGCTGCGGGCCGCCAGCCGGGTGAGGAAATAGGGCCATTTGGCTGCACCACCGTACACCAGCGCCAGAGCCATGCTCTGCCAGAGCACGGAGCCGCATACCGCCGCAGGAAATACCGCCATCGCCGCCCGCCAGAGGGTAGGCCTGCGCCAGACATACCGGCGCACCAGCCCCGCCCACAGGCCGTACAGAATGGGCGGTAGACAGAAGATCGGGTTGTAGCCAAAGGGGGAGAACAGACACCCAATGAAGTCGGCGGCAAAGCCCACTGCCGCGCCGGGCAGCGGCCCGAACAGCAGTCCGGCCAGGAGAATGGGCACCGCCTCCAGAGAGAAGCGGCTCACTTCGCTGGGAATGATGGTCAGCAATCGGGCCAGCACCACGCTCAGCGCGGTCAGCAGGGCGCAGACCGTCAGGGCATAGGTGTCGAGGACCGGTACGGGGACGACGTAAAGTTCTTTTTTCTGCATAAAAAAATACCTCCTTATCCTTGGGATGGGAGGTATCACCATATAGATAACGACACAAACTGCCCGTGGAAGCTGGAATGGTATCGCGGCGCAGATGCACCTTCGTCCGGCGGCAGCCTCCCATCCGTCCGGCACTTAACGCACCATCCCTACACGGAACTGTTCACAGTATATACGCATTCCCGCGGAAATGCAAGAAAAATAATCCCACAAGATATAGACCCGACAGTTGACTACATTCCACAGGATGATGTATAATGGTCGTGAATACATACCTAGATGCGGCAAGGAGGGCACAGCATGGCTTTTGACTTTGAAAACGGTTCCTACACTGACGCTGCCGGGCGCACGGTCCTTGATCCTGCTGTTTACAAGGACTGGCAGATCGGTGCGGCGGCGGAGCAGGCCCTGCCCCCGGTGGACTGGTTCCGCCGGAAGCTGGGGCTGCTGCCCGAAGAACTCCTGCCGTATGGGAAGACCCCCAAGCTGGACTTTCTGCGGATCATGGAGCGCCTGAAGGACCGGCCGGACGGCAAGTATATTGAGGTAACAGCCATTACCCCAACGCCCCTGGGCGAGGGGAAGTCTACTACGTCTTTGGGCCTGATCGAAGGACTGGGACGTCTGGGCGCCAACGTGGGCGGCTGTCTGCGCCAGCCTTCCGGCGGCCCCACCATGAACGTAAAGGGAACTGCCGCCGGCGGCGGCAACGCCCTGCTCATTCCCATGACGGAGTTCTCCCTGGGCCTGACCGGCGATATCAACGACATCATGAACGCCCACAATCTGGCTATGACCGCCCTGAATGCCCGTATGCAGCATGAGCGCAATTATGACGACGAGACGTTGGCCAAACGCGGCCTGCGGCGGCTGGATATCGATCCGGAGCGCGTGCAGTGGAGCTTTGTGCTGGATTTCTGCTGCCAGGCCCTACGAAAGATGCGTATCGGCCTTGGCGAGGGGAAGATGGACGGCTATCCCATGGACACCTGCGCCAATATCGCCGTCAGCTCTGAGCTGATGGCTATCCTCTCCGTGGCCCGGGACCTGGAGGACCTGCGTCGGCGCATCGGCAGCATCGTGCTGGCCTATGACAAGCAGGGAAAACCCGTTACCACCGAGGACCTGGAGGTGGCCGGGGCCATGACCGCCTGGATGCGGAACACCATCAACCCCACGCTGTGCTACACGGTGGAGCACCAGCCGGTGCTGGTCCACGCGGGGCCTTTTGCCAATATCGCCATCGGCCAGTCCTCGGTCATCGGCGACCGCCTGGGGCTGAAGCTGTTTGATTACCATGTCACTGAGTCCGGCTTCGCCGCCGACATCGGCTTCGAAAAGTTCTGGAACGTCAAGTGCCGCCTGTCCGGGCTGAAGCCGGACGTGTCGGTGCTGGTGGCCACCGTCCGCGCCCTGAAGATGCACGGCGGCGGCCCGGAGGTCGTCCCTGGACGACCTTTGCCGGAGGCGTATACACGGGAGGATCTCGCCCTGCTGGAGGCAGGCTGCGCCAATCTGCTGCACCACGCGGCCACCATCCGCAAATCCGGCGTCACCCCTGTGGTGTGCATCAACAAGTTCTATACCGATACCGACGCGGAGCTGGCGCTGGTGCGCCGTATCTGCGCGGAGAACGGCCTGCGCTGCGCCGTGTCCGATCACTGGCGCTATGGCGGTGCTGGCGCCGAAGAGCTGGCCCGCGCGGTCATGGCTGCCTGCGACGAGCCCTCGGCGCTGCAATTCCTCTACCCGGACGATATGCCTCTGCGTGAGAGGGTGGAGCGCATCGCCCGGGAGGTCTATGGCGCCGACGGGGTGGACTGGTCGCCGCTGGCGCTGGAAAAGGCGGCACGGTTTGAGTCCGACCCCAGGTACGCCGACTACTGCACCATGATGGTGAAAACGCACCTGTCCCTGTCCCACGACCCGGCCCGAAAGGGCGTGCCTACCGGATGGCGTCTGCCGGTGCGGGATGTGCTGGAGTACAGCGGCGCACGGTTTTTGTGCCCCGTGGCCGGCAGCATCTCCATGATGCCGGGCACCGGCTCCGACCCCGCCTACCGCCGGGTGGACGTGGACACGGCCACCGGTCAGGTCACCGGCCTGTTTTGAGAGAGGAGCGGCTTATGGACGATACATTGCGCAGCTGCCGGGAATTTACGGCCGTGCTGGCCTCTGCGGCTCCCACGCCGGGGGGCGGCGGCGCGGCGGCGCTGACCGCCGCCATCGGCACGGCGCTGGGCGGCATGGTGGCCAGTCTGACTACAGGCAAAAGGGCCTATGCATCCGTGGAAAATGAGATACGGCAGCTACTGTCAATGACAACAGCTTTACAGGAAGATCTGCTGGATCAGGTGGCGGCGGACGCCGAGGGCTTCCTGCCGCTGGCGGCGGTATACGCCCTGCCCAAGGACGATCCCGGCCGGGCGGCAAGGCTGCTGCGGGCGTCGGAGGACGCCTGCGCCGTGCCCCTGCGGATCATGGAGCTGTGCGTGGCGGCGCTGGACGCCGCCGGACGTCTGGCGGATATCGGCTCCCGTCTGGCGGTGTCCGACGCCGGGTGCGCCGCCGCCATTCTGGGCGGCGCGCTGCGGGCGGCGTCCCTGAACGTACTGGTGAACACAAAGGCCATGGGCGCGGCGGGCACACCGCTGACGGAGCGGTGTCTTGCCCTGCTGGCACAGGGCGAAGCGGCATCCGACGCCGTATTCACGCGGGTGAAGAACCGCCTGCTGTAAGGAGGGACGGCCTATGGCAAGACTGCTGACGGGCAGAGAAGCGGCGGCGGCGCTGACCGCGGAGCTGCGGGAGCGGGCAGCGGCGCTGGCCCTGCGGAACGTGACGCCCCGGCTGGCGATCCTGCGCTGCGGCGAGAACGAAGCGGACGGCGCGTACCTGCGGGGCGCGCTGAAGCGGGGCGCGCTGTGCGGCGTGGACGTGGCGGTGCGCACCCTGCCGGAGACTGTGTCACCGTCAACGGCGACGCATCCGTCCACGGGGGCCTGCTGCTGCGGCCCCTGCCGCCCCATCTGCGGGACGCGGAGGCGGAGATCTGCGGCCGGCTCCTGCCGGAGAAGGACGTGGACGGCATGACGGACATCTCCGCCGCCGGTGTCTATCTGGGCCGCGACCAGGGCTTCGCCCCCTGCACGGCGGAGGCGGTGACGGTGATGCTGGACTACTATCATATCGACTGCGCCGGAAAGCGGGCGGTGGTCATTGGGCGCTCCCCGGTGGTGGGACGGCCCGCGGCCATGCTGCTGCTGGCGCGGAACGCCACGGTGACGGTGTGCCACACCGGGACTGTTGACCTGCCCGCCGTCACCCGGACGGCGGACATCATCGTAACGGCGGCAGGCGCGGCGGGCAGCCTGACGGCGGCCCACGTCCGGCCCGGACAGACGGTCATCGACGTGTCCGTCAACTGGGACGCGGCGCGGAACGCCATGGTGGGCGACGCGGACGCCGGTGCGGCGTCCGTGGTGGCCGCCATCACCCCGGTACCCGGCGGCGTGGGCGCGGTGACATCCACGGTGCTGATGCGCCATGTGCTCCGGGCGGCGGAGCGCGGAACGGAAGGAGGACGCCTGTGAATCTGTTTACCCCGGCGGAAGCGGCGGCCAGCTACGCCGCCGCAGGCGCGGCGAAAACGCGCCAGCCCATCTGGCGGCTGCTGCTCCTCAGCGTACTGGCGGGCATGCTCATCGGCTTTCCCGTCTGCGTGACGAACATGGCCTGCTACGGATTGGAAAACCCCAGTCTGGTGCGCATCACGGCAGG
>ERZ1107006.3354-NODE-3354-length-10459-cov-2.511534_pt1 | contig 10459 bp, 6 predicted proteins | sample MGYA00403696_ERZ1107006 | MGnify/ENA primary metagenome ERZ1107006 (study PRJEB35170, sample SAMEA104062441) | human gut metagenome | biome: human gut; feature: human-associated habitat; material: faeces | place: Denmark | collected 2012-08-13 ...
CGTCCCTGCGCAGTAACTTTGCGCGTCCGCAGACGCGCCCCCAAGCTGCTTTTTCCGCTAAGATTTCGTGAAGCCCCCCAATAATTCCGCATTCCGCATTCCGAAGTAAAAAACCGCCTGCCCACGCCAATCACCGCATGAGCAGGCTTTCCTTCATTCTAAATAGAGTGCGGATGCCGCCGCGACGCCCGCATCGTGCGTAATCGTCAGCAGCAGATGCCCCGGATAGCGCAATGCCGCGCCGCCGGATAGCGCCGCCGTCGGCTGCCCCTGCGCCGTGTGCGAAATGGCAATCTCCGTCAGCGGAAAGGCAATGCCGCAGCCGAGCGCCTTGACGATGGCTTCCTTCGCCGCGTACAGCCCCGCCAGCGTGTCCGCCGCCGACGCGCCGCGGCTGCGCAGGTACGCGATTTCCTCTTTCGTCAGGATGCGCTGGAGGAAATGCGTGTTGTCAAGCTGCTGTGCCATCCGCGCAATGCCGCAGATATCCAGCCCGATGCCGCGAAGCTCAGACATAGCCCATGACCCCGCGCACGGATACGTCGCCGGACAGCACACGCTGCAATACGCCGCTTTCGTCGCGCACCAGCAGCGCACCCGTCTCGTCAATGTCCTCCGCCGTGCCGATGAAGTCAATCTCTGTGCCGATGACGTGCACCCGGCTGCCCAGCGTGCAGCAGTGGCGGCGGTACGCTTCCTGTATGCCGGGGAAGCCGTGCTCCTCCAGCAGCGTCATGTTGTCCTCCAGCGCCTTCAGGTAGTGCACGACAATCTCCCGGCGCACGGGCGGATTGGCAAATTCCTCCAAGGCGGCGGCGCGGTCAGACAGCTCCGGCGGATATGCCCCGCGCAGCACGTTCAGCCCCGTGCCGACGACAACGTACTCAATCTGGTCGAGGTCGGCGCTGATTTCCAGCAAAATGCCGCACAGTTTTTTGCCGGAGAACACGAGGTCGTTGGGCCATTTAATCTGCGCGTCAATGCCCGTCACTTCGCGGACGGCGTGCGCCATTGCCATCGCGGTCGCGAGGGTAATCAGCGGCGCGTTTTTCGGCGGGAGCTTCGGCCGCAGGAGGACGCTCATCAGGATCGCCTGTCCCGCGGGGGCTGACCATGTGCGCCCCAGCCGCCCTTTGCCTGCCGTCTGGCATTCGCACAGGCACAGGCTGCCGCTCGGCGCGCCCTGCACCGCCATCTGCTTCACCAGCGTGTTGGAGGATGTGATGGTGTGCTCGTAGTGGTTAATGGCACGTCCAAGCGTCTTGGTCGTCAGCTGATTCACCCAGAAAATGGGGTCAAGGCTGTCGCCGGGGATGAGGCGGTAGCCGCGGCGGCCGGCGGCTTCAATCTGCCAGCCCTCTTCGCGCAGCTGGGCAATGCGCTTCCACACGGCGGCGCGGCTGATGCCCAGTTCCTGACTGATTTTTTCGCCGGAGACATAATCGCCGCCGGAGAGGATTGCAAGAATATCATTCATTGGTTTCATCTCCTGAAAAGAGGTGCTTCTGTTGGAATATATGGTTTTGCCGGAGCAGGACGGAATGCGCCTGCGCGATGTACTGCGCCGCGTGATGGGCGTGAGCTACACGGCGATGAAGTCCGCCAAGTGGAACGGCGGCATCACGGTGGACGGCGTCGTGACCCCGGTGGATGCGTTTGTGTGCGCCGGGCAGGTGGTGGCAATCCGCTTCCGGGAGAACGCCCCGGTGTACGCGGTCAAGCCGTATGATCTGCCGCTGACCATTGCGCATGAGGATGACTGGCTGTTCGTGATTGACAAGCCCGCCCCGCTGGCGAGCCAGTCCAGTGCCCTGCACCCGGACGACACGCTGGAAAACGCGCTGTACGCCCATTTGCGCTGTCCGGCGGATTTCGTCTACCGTCCGGTGAATCGGCTGGATAAGGGCACAAGCGGGCTGATGATTGTCGCCAAGGACGCGCATATTCAGCACCGTTTGCAGGCGCTTCTGCATACGCCGGAGTTCATCCGGACGTATCAGGCGGTGGTGGAGGGCTGCCCGGATGACGACTGCGGCGTGATTGACGCGCCCATCGGCAAGGAGGACGCCGCCAGCATCCGCCGTATCGTGACCGCATCCGGCAAGCCGTCGGTGACGCACTAGCGCGTGCTGAAACGCGGGAAAACGCGCGCGCTGGTGGAGCTGACGCTTGAAACTGGGCGCACGCACCAAATCCGCGTACACATGGCGTCTATCGGCTGTCCGGTCGTCGGGGATTTCCTCTACGGCACGGAAATTCCGCAATTGCCGGGGCGGTTCGCGCTGCACGCCAGCGCCTTGACGCTCCATCACCCGATGACGGGGAATTGGCTGTCGCTTACCTCGCCTTTGCCGGCGTCGCTTGCGACACTGCTTGACTGATGGCGGATTGCAGGAAGTCCAACCCCCGCTGCCGCTGGATGGCAAGCTGCTCGTCCACCACGGAAAAATCCGGATGCGTCGGGTCGGCGACTTGCAGCGTGCGCAGCAGCTGGTCAACGCGGCTGTTGCGGCTTTCGGGGTCGTCCTCGCGGTAGCGGCGGAGAATCGTGCAGGGCGTGTGCAGCAGGAGGGAAAACGCGGCGGCGTGGAAGCTGTCCGTCAGTACCATGCTCGCGCCCGCAATCAGCCGAAGCCACTGCGCGGGGGTCACGCCCTTCGCCAGCGGATACGCGGACTGGAGGGCTGATTCCGTCCGCGGAATGACGCGCACGCCCAGACCTGTTTTCTGCCGAATCTGCTCCACCTGCGTCCAGTACGCGGGATTGTCCGCCAGGAAGAAGCACAGAATATCATTGCCCATCGGGATGTTGCCGCCGATGAGTTCCAGCCACTTTTCGCGCGGCAGGAGCATCACGGGGTCGGGCATGACGGCGGGCTTCTTGCCGATGAGCGCTTGCAGGAGCGCCGCGCCCTCTTCCTCCCGGACGGAGATGGCGGCGAACCCCCGTATCAATGCGGCGATTTTGCGCCCTTTCGCGCTGTCCGTCATCGTCGATACGCCCAGCGACGGCGCGTAGGCGACTTTCGGCTTCTTCGTGAAATTCAGGAAATACGCCGGATTGAGCCACGTCGGCGACCAAATTTGGTCTGACCCGCAAATCAGCGCGTCGTATGACAGCGCCTGATGTGCCAGCGCGCTCTGGTCGCGGCAGATGGGCGACAAAATCATCTGCGTCCGCCGGAACTCATCAAAGCCATCGTTCAGCCCGCGCGCCGCGCTGCGCTTTTTCATGCCGTCCAAAATCAGGCGGGGCGAATTGCCGCTGCACAGCAGATTCTTCATCTTTTCCGTCTGCGAGGGAACATAGTCGATATGCTCCGCGTCATACCCCAGGGAACGGACGGCGTTTTGCAGCGCCCACGCTTGAAGAATCGACCCGTAGTTGTCATTGTGCAGGAAGGTCATGATGCCGATTCGTGCCATGCGCTCACCTCTATCGCGAAAGTTCGCTATCATTATAGCATACTTCTTCGCTGGAAGCAAACAAAACCGCGAAATCCGCTGGACAAGCGGCGCGAATCGGCGTACAATGGGGTTGGGGATTTACGACTGCACGCTTTCCAGCCACTTCTCCAGCGTGACCTCGTCATCGAACCCCAGCCCGGGACGAACCTCCTCCTGCACATCGTCCGGCAAGTCGCTCAGCGGCACGCCGAGTTCGCGCACCAGCGCCAGCGCGTCGCCGTAGCGGTTGCGGAAGATGCACATCTGCCCGCTTTCGTCCGGCATCAGCACAACATGCTCCGGGCAGTAGAGGGCAAGCGCGCGCTCCATGCTCACCTGCGCGGGTGAAAACGACGTGATGACCCACTGGTCGTACTTCGCGGCGAGTTCGTCCTTCGTCATGCCGGCAAGTTCGGCCGGCAGGCGCTGGCGGCGCGTCATTTCGTGCCCGCAGGGGGAAAAGGTGACGCGCTGGAGCAGCTCGCACTCGGCGCTCAGGCGGGCGGAGGCGTCGGAGGCGGTCAGTGCGCCGTCCTCGGCGTCGGGCGCGGCGGCGCGGCTGGGCTTCAAGCCGAAGCAGAGCAGCAGGGCGAGCGCCGTCAGCATCAGCACCCCGCGCAGCAGGGCGGCACGGTCGACGGTTGCGCGAATGACGGAATCCTTGCGTTTTTTATCCATGTTCATCGCTCCTTTCTGCCTTAGCATGGCAGCGCGGCGCGAAATCCATTCATCACATAAAGGAGATTTTTTTGATGATTCAGGCGGTTTTGTTTGATTTGGACGGTACGCTGACGAACACGATTGACGACATTGCCACGGCGATGAACCGTGCCTTGCGCCTGCACGGGCTGCCCGGCTGGGAGACGAAGGAATACTGCTACCTCGTCGGCAACGGCGCGAAGATTCTGGCGCAGCGGGCGGTTCGCGACCGGCAGGACTTGGCGGACGCGGTGCAGGCGGAGTATCAGGCGTACTACGAGAAGCATACGCAGGTGAAAACGCAGCCCTACGACGGCATTCCGGAGCTGCTGCACGCCTTGGCGGAACGCGGCTTGAAGCTGGCGGTGCTCTCCAATAAGCCCGACGCGGATACGAAGAACGTCATCAGCCACTTCTTCCCGGATGTACCGTTCAGCGTCGTGCGCGGGCAGGTGGAGGGCGTGCCGGTGAAGCCGGACAAGGCGGGCGCACTGCTGGTGGCGGAGCAGCTCGGCATTGCCCCGGCAGATTTCCTCTATCTGGGCGACACGAAGGTGGATATGACCTGTGCGTGCAGCGCGGGCATGAATCCAGTGGGCGTGCTGTGGGGCTTCCGCACGGCGCAGGAGCTGCTGGACAATGGCGCGAAGGTGCTGATCGCCCACCCGATGGAATTGCTGGAGAAGTTCAACTTGTAACAAATGCGTAATAGTTCTTTACAATTGCGTGATTTTCTGATACAATAGCCACAGTACCTGTGGGAATCTCTGATTCATTCGGCAGCCATCTGGCGAATGTCTTTTCCGCCATCTGACTACCTCATTTCATCAGAGCTTCCCGGATTATTTGGAGGGGAATGCTATGAAAAAGAGCATCGTGCGTGTGCTGGCGCTGGTGCTGATGCTGACGCTGGTCATCACAAGCAGCGCGGCAGCCTTGAAGCTGCAGAAGAACGACAAGAGCGACAGTGTGCGCCGCTTGCAGCAGGCCTTGACGCAATTGGGCTACTACTCCGGCACGGTGGATGGCAGCTTCGGCAGCGGCACGAAGGCGGCGGTGAGCGCGTTCCAGCAGGCGAACAGCCTGACGGTGGACGGTATCGCCGGTTCCGCGACGATTGCTCTGCTGGAAAAGCAGACGGGCATTGACATTGACGGCAATTCGTCGTCCTCCTCTTCGACCGCGGCGGGGCTGTTCAAGGGCGATTACAGCAAATTGCAGTACACCTCCAGCGGCTCGCGCGTGCGGGTATTGCAGCAGGCGCTGAAGGACTTGGGCTTCACCATCTCCAAGGTGGACGGCGTGTTCGGGCAGTCCACGTTCGAGGCGGTCATGGCGTTCCAGAAGGCGACCGGGCTGACGGTGGATGGCAAGGCGGGCAAGAACACGCTCGTCAAGCTGGAAAGCTACTTCGACAGCAATGGCAACGTCACGCAGCCGATGATTACGCCCAAGCCCACCGCGGATTTGGACAACATCGCCTATGGCGTCCCGACCCGCACGCTCCGCGAGGGCATGGGTGGGCAGGATGTGCTGTACACGCAGGACCGTCTGGCGGCGCTGGGCTACCTGACCGGCATCTCCGACGGGCAGTACGGCGCAGCGACGAAGGCGGCGGTTCTTGCCTTCCAGAAGAAAAACGGCTTGTCCGCTGACGGCGTGCTGGGCACAAACACCCGCAAGCGCCTGTTCTCCGAAGGCGCGATCGGCGCGAAGGAAACGTCGCAGCCCGACGGCGTGGGCGAGCGCAAGCTGACGCTGGGCATGAAGGGCGACGACGTGAAGAGCGTGCAGACGAAGCTGATTGCGCTGGGCTACCTGACGGGCAAGGCGGACGGCGTGTATGGCACGGCGACGGAAAGCGCGATTCGCCGCTTCCAGACGCGCAATGGGCTTACGTCCGACGGCATCTGCGGCGAGGACACGGTCAAGGCGCTGTACAGCAGCACCGCGATTGACGCGGGCAGCTCCGTCACGCCCTCTCCCAAGCCGGTGGATGAAAGCGCACCCACGCGCATTCTGCGCCCCGGCATGTCCGGCGACGACGTGAAGAGCGTGCAGAGCCGACTGGACAAGTTCGGCTACTACTCCGGCACGCTGGATGGCATCTACGGCGCGGCGACGGTGGCGGCGGTTCAGGCGTTCCAAGCGCGCAACGGCTTGACGGCGGACGGCAAAGTCGGCGCGAACACGGTTAAAATCCTCTATTCGAGCAATGCGATTGCGGCTGATCCGTCGGCTGCCACGCCCACGCCGACCCCCACGCAGTCCTTCGGCATCGTTCCCACGCGCACCCTCCGCGAAGGTTCGTCCGGCGATGACGTGAAGAGCGTGCAGAGCCGCTTGAAGGCGCTGGGCTACTACACGGGCACGGTGGATGGCAACTACGGCACGGGCACGATGGCGGCGGTTGCGTCGTTCCAGCTGCGCAACAATTTGAGCGCGGACGGCGTAGCGGGCAAGCGCACCTACAAGAAGCTGTATTCTTCGGATGCGCTTTCTGCCATCAGCACGCCGACGTCCACCCCGACCACGGGCGTGACGCGTCCGACCCGCCTGCTCTATTCCGGCTGCACGGGCGACGACGTGAAGAGCGTCCAGCAGCGCCTGAAGGATTTGGGCTACCTGACGGACAAGGTGGACGGCAAGTACGGCGCGAACACCGTCGCCGCCATGCGCGCGTTCCAGCTGCGCAACGGCTTGACTGGCTCCGGCAACGGCGATACGGCGACGTACACCATCCTCTACTCCGTCAACGCGATTACGGCGGAAGGCAAGCAGGTTGATTCCAACACGCCGACGGTGTACACCAACCTGAAAGTCGGCGCGACGGGCGACGCGGTGCTGCGCCTCCAGCAGGCACTGAGCAACCTGCGCTATACCGTGACCATCAACGGCACTTATGACGAGACGACCCGCGCGGCGGTGCTGGCATTCCAGAAACGCAACGGGCTTGCCCCGGACGGCATTGCGGGCGTGAACACGCAGACGAAGCTGTACACGGGCGACTGCGTGACCGGCGACACTGCCCTGCCGGACGAAAATAAAAACGGCGGCACGGGCAACAGCGGCGCGTCCTTCGGCAATGGCCCGGCAAAGAGCCAGATTAAGCTGCAGATGTGGTACACGGAAATCAAGCCGACCATCAAGAGCGGGCAGACGGTGCTGGTCTATGAGCCGAGCAGCGGTTCCTCCTTCCGCCTGCGCTTCTATTCCTTGGGTCGCCATGCGGACTCCGAGCCGCTGACGGCGCAGGACACCGCGATTATGAAGGCGGCGTGGGGCGGCAAGTTCTCGTGGGACGAGAAGCCGGTGTATGTCCTGCTGCCCAGCGGCACTTGGGTGCTGGCCTCCATGCACTGTATGCCCCACCTGTCCGGCAGCATCAAGGATAACGACTTCGACGGGCATTTGTGCGTCCATTTCCCGCGCACGATGGAGGAAACCGCGAAGCTCGACCCGAAGAACGGCGTGCGGCATCAGAAGGATATTCGCAAGGCGTGGAAGGCGCTGACGGGCGAGGATATCACATGGTAAGCGGATTTTCCGCAAAATAGGGCATCCTGCGGTCAGATGGCGAAAAAAGCTGTCTGACCGCGTTTTTTGGGGTGCGCAAAAATCCCCCGAAAGGCTTGCCAATCGGACGGGAATATGGTAGAATGTACATGTCAAAATCGGCAAGTATCACTCGTTTTCGGATGGGCAGAAAGGAGAAGCGCGGTGGCTGCAACGCTGTCTGTGGTCGTTCCGGTATATGGGACGAAGCGGGATTTGCCCGCGTGTCTGGAGTCGCTGCGCACGCAGTCACTGCGGGACGCGGAGTTCCTGCTGGTGGATGATGCCTCGCCGGATGGCGCGGGCGCGGTGCTGGCGGAGTATGCCCGGCGCGACAGCCGCTTTCGGGTGCTGACGCATTCGCAGAACCGCGGACTTTTCGCGGCGCGGATGACCGGCGCGGACGCGGCGACGGGCAAGTACCTCGCTTTTCTGGACAGCGACGATTTTGTGTCGGTGGATTTTTACCGTGCCGCCGTCGCGCTGGCGGAAGAAAACGACTTTGACCTCGTGATGGGCGACACGGTCTGGCAGCGCGAAAACGGCGACCGCTTCGTGCGCCCGGTTCATGCGGACTGTGTGCTGGAGGACGAGCTGCGCGGCAATGCGGTGCGGGATGCGTTCTTCCAGCAGGCGATGACGTGCTATAGCTTCCATACCATTTGGAACAAGGTGATTCGGCGCGATTTGTGGCTGCGGTGCGCGCCCTACTACGCGCCGCTGGCGAAAAAGCACATTGTGATGACGGAGGACATTGCGTTTTCCGTCGTGCTGTATTTCTTTGCGCAGGGTTTCAGGCGGCACCGCGGCGACGGCGTGTTCTACCCGAACATCTACGTCAACGACATCCCGCTTCAGGGCAAGACGCTCGACGAGGCGGCGGCGCTCGTCACCCAGCAGGTGCAATCGCTGATTTCCTCGTTCAAAATCACCCTGCGCACGCAGGACGGCCGCAGCTGGGATATCACCGGCGACAGCCTGAACATGCAGTATAACGTCGCCGACCAGCTCGATCAGCTCTGGGCCATCGGCCACACGGGGTCGTCCTCCGTTCGCTACGAGCAGGTCAAGGCGCTCGAAGAAGAACCGGCCATGCGCTATACCACGCTCTCCTACGATATGAGCCAGGTCAACCAGATCCTCTCCCAGATCAAATCCGAGGTGGATCTCCCCGCCGTCAACGCGATGCGCGTGGACGACGAGACCAAGTGGCCGCCGTTCTCCTATACGGATGAGACGGCCGGACAGACGCTGGATATCACCGGGCTGAACGAGCGCATCTGCACGATGGTCAACATGCTGGAAAGCGGCGTGGTCGATCTGACCCCGGTTCCCGTGCAGCCCTCGGTCACGCGTGCCCAGCTGGAAGCGCAGATCGTGGCCGAAGCCGGCCGTACGGGACAGGTGACCATCGCCACCAACATGGCGGGCCGCGGTACCGATATTATGCTGGGCGGCAACGTGACCTACATGGCCAAGGCGGCCCTTAAAAAGGAACTGTCCAAGGAGCTGACCGCCAACCTGGCAGAGCTGAAGGATGCCTACGAGCATGAGAAGGCACGCGCCAAGGCCAGCGGCACCGAGCTGCCTACCCCGCCGGAGGCCGGTATTGATGCCAAACTCGAGATGCTGATGACCGAGTGCGACGGCCACGCCGAGACCGAGGACACCGAAATTCTCCATGCCCGCAAGCGTTTTGAGGAACTGTGCGAGGAATTTACCCCCGAGGTCAAGCGCGAGGCGGAGGTTGTCCGCAACGCGGGCGGCCTGTTCATCATCGGCACCGAGCGCCACGAGAGCCGCCGTATCGACAACCAGCTGCGCGGCCGTGCAGGCCGTCAGGGTGACCCGGGTGCATCCCGCTTCTTCCTGAGCCTGGAGGACGATCTGATGCGCATTTTCGGCGGTGACCGCGTCCAGAGCCTCATGGATTCCCTGGGCCTCGACGAGGATGTGCCCATCGAGAACAAGCTCATCACCAACACCATCGAGAGCGCCCAGAAGAAGCTCGAAGCGTCGAACTTTGCAATTCGTAAGCAGGTGCTGCAGTATGACGACGTCATGAACCAGCAGCGCGAGATCATCTACAAGCAGCGCCAGATGGTGCTGGACGGCGAGGACATCTCCGGCAAGCTGCACGAGATGATGCGCCAGGCCATCGACGATGCCTGCACGAACTACCTGAACGGCGAGACCGCCGACGACTGGGATTTTGCCGGGCTGCGCCGCCACTTCATGAACTGGCTGTGCCTGCCCACCGACTTCAACTACACCACCGAGCAGCTGGGCGACCTGACGAAGGAGGGCATTGCCGACGAGCTGTACAAGCGCGGCATGGACATCCTGACCGCCAAGGAAAAGCGCTATGGTGCCAAGACGATGCGCGAGCTTGAGCGCATCTGCCTGCTGCGCAATGTTGACAGCAAGTGGATGGAGCACATCGACAACATGGACCAGCTCAAGCAGGGCATGGGCCTGCGCGGCTACGGCCAGCATGACCCCGTGGTCGAGTACCGCATCGAGGGCTTCGCGATGTTCGATGAGATGATCGCGTCGATCCGCGAGGATGCCGTCCACATGCTGCTGACGATTGAGATTCGCCAGCAGAACGCCGAGCCGAAGCGTGAGCAGATTGCCAAGCCCACCGGCGATAATGCGCCCGGTGATACCGGTACCAAGGCCCCGGCCCCCGTCCGTGTGACGAAGATCGGCCGCAACGATCCCTGCCCCTGCGGCAGCGGCCTGAAGTGGAAAAAGT
>ERZ1107006.3363-NODE-3363-length-10429-cov-3.481589_pt1 | contig 10429 bp, 8 predicted proteins | sample MGYA00403696_ERZ1107006 | MGnify/ENA primary metagenome ERZ1107006 (study PRJEB35170, sample SAMEA104062441) | human gut metagenome | biome: human gut; feature: human-associated habitat; material: faeces | place: Denmark | collected 2012-08-13 ...
GAATTATCAATAAGAGAATTAGAAAATACATCAAATGAATATAAAGAATAAAGGAGTAATAAAAATGATAAACGAAAATATTAGAAACATAGCAATCATAGCACACGTAGACCATGGTAAAACAACATTAGTAGATGCATTATTAAAGCAAAGCCATGTATTTAGAGACAACGAAAAAGTTGACGAGAGAATTATGGATTCTAATGCATTAGAAAAAGAAAGAGGAATAACAATTCTTTCTAAGAATACAGCAGTTATGTATAATGGTGTAAAAATTAATATAGTAGATACACCAGGACATGCTGACTTCGGTGGAGAAGTGGAAAGAGTTTTAAAAACTGTTGATGGAGTTTTATTATTAGTAGATGCATTCGAAGGACCAATGCCTCAAACAAAGTTCGTTCTTAAAAAGGCATTAGAATTAAAATTAAAGCCAATCGTTGTAATTAACAAAATTGATAAACCGGGAGCTAACCCCGACAAGATCCGGGAAGAACTGGCTGCCATGAACTTCCTCGTAGAGGAGTGGGGTGGTAAATACCAATGTCAGGAAATCGCAGCTAAGAAAGGCTTAAATATCGAAGAGTTGCTGGAGAAGGTATTGTTAGAAGCCGAACTTCTGGATATGAAAGCCAATCCTCATAAGAAAGCTACCGGTTCTATCATCGAATCGTCTTTGGACAAAGGACGTGGATATGTAGCTACAGTGCTCGTACAATCCGGAACGCTTAAAGTAGGTGATATTGTGCTTGCCGGCCAGTATTTCGGACACGTCAAAGCCATGTTCAACGAACGGGGAGAAAAAATGGAGAAGGCAGGTCCTTCCGAACCGGCTTTAATATTAGGTTTGAACGGTGCTCCACAGGCAGGTGACAAATTCAATGTAATGGGGAACGAGAAAGAAGCGCGGCAACTTGCCAATAAACGGGAACAGCTCCAGCGTGAACAAGGTCTGCGTACTCAGAAACACATCACTCTGGACGAAATCGGACGCCGTATCGCTATCGGTAATTTCCAGGAATTGAATGTGATTGTTAAAGGCGACGTCGACGGTTCTATCGAAGCGTTGTCCGATTCACTGATCAAGCTGTCTACAGATGAGATCCAGGTGAACATCATTCACAAAGCTGTCGGACAGATTACAGAAGGAGATGTACTACTGGCTGCAGCCTCGAATGCAATCATCGTCGGGTTCCAGGTACGTCCGTCTATGGGCGCCCGTAAACTGGCTGAAAAAGAACAGATAGATATCCGGCTTTATTCTGTCATCTACCAGGCGATCGAAGAATTGAAATCAGCTATGGAAGGTATGCTTTCTCCGGAAATCAAAGAAGAAATCATTGCAACGGTCGAAGTTTTGGAAACCTTCAAAATCTCCAAAGTGGGTACCATCGCCGGTTGTATCGTCCGTGACGGCAAGATCACCCGTACAGCGAAAATCCGGGTTATCCGCGAAGGTATCGTTATTTACACCGGTGTTTTGGGTTCTTTGAAACGTTTTAAGGACGATGTAAAGGAAGTAACCAAAGGATTCGAATGTGGTCTGAATATCGAGAACTACAACGACATCCGGGTCGGAGACATGATCGAAGGATACCAGGAAGTGGAAGTGAAAAAAACACTTTAAATATATCGGACGAGCGACAAACGATTTCCATATTGCTTGCCGCTCTCTATTTTGTTAATCATTAATTAAGGAACATTTAACACCTGTCTAACACTGCTTATCAGGGATTATTTCTTTACTTTGTGATAGATAAAAAACAAAACAATTAATTTTTGAAAAAATGAAGAAGATATTGGTTATAATGGTACTGTTCGCAGCATTTACAACAGGACTGACAGCTCAGGTTTTAAAACCCGTAAAATGGCAAATCACCCAGAAAAAAGTGAGTGACGGAGTATATGATATCATCTGCAAAGCTACTGTAGACGGCGGATGGCATTTATACGACACGAAACTTCCCGAAGGCGGACCTCTGCCAACCACCTTCAATATGGATGAAGATGAAACCAGCGGTATCGAACTGGTAGGTGAATTCAAAGCGACAGAGAAAGCTCTGACCGAACATAGCGAAGCGTTCGATATGGATCTGAAATATTTTATCAATGCCGCTACTTTTGTTCAACGGGTCAAGGTAACCAGCGCAAAAGCTAAATTAGTGGGTTATGTAGAATATATGTCTTGCTCCGGCGGACAATGTACTCCTCCTGCAGAAGCAGATTTCAGTTTTGATTTAACAAAATAAGTACAGGATTCCGATTCCTGCTATAAAAAGAGACAAAGATCCAACCGATATTTTTGTCTCTTTTTTTCATTTTATCCGCTTATATAGTATGAAACATTTCCTGTTGGTTTTTCTGATTTCAGGATATATCCCGGCTTTAGCCCAACCCTGGTTATACCGGGATAATAGTCCGGAATTGGATAGCCTGAGCTTTTTTTTCTTCGGAGACGTCATGCAACACGAACCTCAGATCAGCGGGGCCTGGAATGCAGAGACAGCTGATTACGACTATCTGCCCTGTTTTCAGTACATCACTCCTTATTGGCAAAAAGCCGATTATGTCATCGCCAATCTGGAAACGACTTTATCCGACAGGGGGTATAGTGGTTATCCTCAATTTTGTGCTCCCTGGCAACTTGCCCGTGATTTAAAAGCATGTGGAGTCGACATCCTGACCACCAATAACAATCATTCCTGCGACAAAGGACATCGCGGTATAGCTAAAACCATATACTATCTGGATTCCCTGCAATTCCCCCATACCGGTACCTTTACCGATACAACGGCTTGGCTTACCCGTTCTCCCCTTTATATTCGCCAGGGAAAATTCAAGATTGCCCTGATCAGTTATACTTATGGGACTAACGGTATTCCGGTAACCCACGGCCAGGTCGTTTCCATGATCGATACCTTTCATATGGCCCGCCAAATCGAAAAGGCCCTTTTAGACACGGTTACCAATATCATTGCAGTCATGCACTGGGGTGAAGAGTATTTTACAGCTCCGAATGCAACTCAAAAAAAACTTTCTTCCTGGTTGCACGAACGGGGAGCCGACATCGTCATCGGTTCACACCCACACGTCATCCAACCGATAAGCTATATTCAACACGAACAGGACACACTGGGTGTTACTGTCTTCTCTTTAGGAAATTTTGTATCCAATCAAAGTAAACGATATACAAACGGAGGCTTGGGAGTTCACCTCACTCTTTACCGCCAAAACGGGAAAACCCGTTACCGGATGCAAACCCTCAGTAACTATGTCTATCGTCCGCTGGAAGATGGGAAAAGACGTTATTATGTCATCCCCGAACCGGAAGCCCACCGAATCCTCGCCAGCCAGGACTCTTTGCTCTATACCCGATTTTTTCAGGATACCGATTCGATTATCGGTCATATAGCACCGAAATTCCAATTAGAATAGGTGCTCACCGAAATCGACTCCGCAAATATTTTTACCGGAAGGACTTATTTTATGTAATAAAATTTGTAATTTCGTAGAGTTAAAAAATAATAACTTTTAAATTATGAAAATTGCAGTAATTGCACATGATGGAAAAAAAGCCGAAATGGTAGCTTTCCTGAACAGACACATGGACTTTCTGAAATCCGTAGGTACAGAAATCGTAGCTACCGGAACTACAGGGAAACATGCACAGGATGCAGGTTTGGAAGTTGAACGCTTACTATCAGGGCCGTTGGGAGGTGATGCTCAGATTGCCGCATTGGTAGCTGAACACCAAATTGCGATGGTAATTTTCTTTCGGGATCCGCTGGGTAAACACCCACACGAACCGGATGTACAAATGTTAATGCGGGTATGTGACGTTCACAACGTACCTATCGCGACCAATCCAGCCAGCGCTGAAATGATGATTCGGGGATTCCTCGATATGCATCAGAAGTAAAGCCCGGACCCCGGACTTTACTAATGGAAACGTCTTTATCAATCGGCAGATAAAGCCGTTATTCAGAGAAATCTATGAAAACCTTTGCACAAACCATTCTCATCTATTATATTTGTGCAAAATATAAGATTCGGATGATCAGGAAATTTACAGCAATAACGCTTCTTTCTATGGCCAGCATAGTGATGCTTGCTTTTGTTGTATTTCCACATCATCATCACAACGAATATATCTGTTTCGCAACCGCTCACTGCCAGGATGAAGGAGAAAACGAAGAGCACAGTCATGACACAGGCAGTAGCAATCATCGGTGTGTAAAAAATCTTTTTCAAACCCAGATCAACCGGGGCCAAAATGTAGAACATCAGAGCGAAGAAGGAGCCTATCATCATTTTAGCCTCTCGTTGTTTCTTGTTTCCAATATTCTTGAATTCTTATCTTCTGAAGCAGAGCAACAATGTGATTCCGATAGTTATTATCAGGAAAAACTTCATACAGCCTGTTATATATCAGCCTTGGCCGGCCGAGCCTCTCCTTTTACAGTATAGTTTTCTAAATATCAGGGAGATACCCTTCTGATAAACCGGACAGAATTTTATCGTACCGATAAAGCTTAGTTCATAAAATTTATAAAGTCGATACCCCTGCGGGCGTTTTATTTACGGCCGCAGAACGATCGTTAGAAATGAGGTTTGGTATAATCCTCCGAAGAATACGATCCACTTTATAAACTTCAGACAGTGAAAACACAACTTTATCAGCTTTACCAATAAGAATTAACCGAATTAAATATCCATAAATAAAACGATATGAGACTATTTATTATAGCCCTAACTATTTTATCGATGTGTTTTTACGGATGTAAAAATACTCAAAAATCCTCTCATGAACACGAGACAGCCGAGGAGCATGCAGCTCATAACCACGACCATGAACACGAAAATCACGACCATGAACACGAAGGTCACAACCATGAAGAAGAGGAACATGAGAACGGCGAAGGACATAGTGATGAGATTATCTTCACAAAAGCACAGGCAGCCAAAACAGATTTTGAAGTGAAAGAAATACAGCCCGGAACCTTCCACCAGATTATCAAAACGACAGGTCAGGTGCTTCCGGCTCCCGGAGATGAATCGATCATCGTAGCCACCAACAACGGGGTTATTTCCTATGCTAACAATAACCAGGCGGAAGGAAGTATGGTAAAACAAGGACAACCTCTTTTTTACATTACTTCGAAGCACATGGGCGAAGGAGATTATTATACCCGTATCCATGCCAATTACGAAAAAGCCAAAGCCGAATACGAACGAGCTGAAAAATTAGTAAAAGATCAGATTGTTTCTCAAAAAGAATTTGAAAATGCCCGCTTAAATTATCAGAACGCCAAAACCGCTTATGAAGCTATTTCGGGTAAACAATCGGCCAAAGGTGTCGGGATCACCACTCCATTAACCGGTTATCTCAAAAACATCTCTGTCAAAGACGGCGAATATGTTACAGCAGGTCAGGCTATAGCCACTGTATCGCAAAATAAAAAACTGGTTTTACGTGCAGACGTATCTGAAAAATACTATAACTCGCTGAATTCCATCAATAATGCCAACTTTAAAACTCCTTACGATAATCGCGTATATGCTTTACCTGATTTATCCGGGAAATTACTATCCGTCGGTAAGGCTGCCGGAACAAATTCATTTTTTATCCCGGTAACCTTCGAATTCGACAACCGTGGTGATATCATTCCGGGTTCATTCGTCGAAATATACCTGCTCTCTTATCCCATGGAGAATGTACTGAGCCTTCCGGTATCGGCCTTAACGAACGAAATGGGTAATTTTTATGTATACCGCCAACTCGATGAAGAAGGTTACCAAAAGCAAGAAGTCACACTCGGAGCCAACAATGGCAAGGAAGTTCAGGTATTATCAGGCTTAACTCCGGGAGACCGGATCGTTACCCGTGGAGCTTATCAGGTGAAAATGGCTTCAGCCTCTGCTGCTATTCCGGGTCATACCCACGAACATTAAAATGGAGTAACTATGCTAAATAAAATCATACAATATTCATTACACAACCGTTTGTTGGTAATGATCGCAGCAGTAGCCCTGCTGATTTGGGGAAGCATTACAGCCCACAACATGGAAGTGGATGTTTTTCCAGACCTGAATGCTCCGACCGTAGTGGTGATGACCGAAGCTCAAGGGATGGCACCGGAAGAAGTAGAACGGCTGGTGACCTTCCCGGTGGAAACCGCTGTCAACGGAGCCACCGACGTCAGACGTGTACGTTCGTCTTCTACCACAGGTTTCTCGGTCGTATGGGTTGAATTCGAATGGGGTACGAATATTTATACAGCCCGGCAGATTGTATCGGAAAAGCTGGCAACCCTGGGAGAAGCACTTCCTGATAATGTCGGTACTCCCACCCTGGGCCCCCAATCTTCGATCCTGGGTGAAATGATGATTATCGGTCTGACTGCCGACAGTACTTCTTTACAGGATTTACGTACAATAGCCGATTGGACCATCCGACCGCGCTTACTCTCGACCGGAGGAGTTGCCCAAGTGGCCGTTATCGGAGGCGACATCAAAGAGTATCAGATATTGCTCGATCCGGCCCGTATGAAGTATTACAATATCGGATTGGACGAGGTCCTGCCGGTAGTAGAAAATATGAACCAAAATGCCACCGGAGGTATCCTTTACGAATACGGAAATGAATATATCATACAGGGAGTTATGGCAACCACCCGGGTCGAGGAAATAGGTAAAGCCGTCATTAAAACCGTCGACGATTTTCCTATCACATTGGCTGATATTGCAAACGTTCAGATCGGAGCTAAAACACCTAAATTAGGAGTTGCTTCAGAAAAAGGTAAACCGGCAGTGCTGGTTACCGTCACCAAACAACCCGGCACCAACACCCTCGAACTAACCGACAAACTGGATGCCTCTATCCAGGAACTTCGTAAAACTTTACCGGAAGACGTCGAGGTTTCGACAGACATTTTCAGGCAATCCCGTTTTATCAACAGTTCGATCCACAACATCCAGGAAGCTTTACTGGAAGGAGCTGTTTTTGTGATTGTGGTGTTGTTCTTTTTCCTGATGAATTTCCGGACCACGATCATTTCCCTCGTCGCTCTTCCTTTGTCTATGTTGATGGCAATCCTGGTGATGCATGCTTTGGGGTTGACAATCAATACTATGAGTTTAGGAGGTTTGGCTATTGCTATCGGCTCGTTGGTCGACGATGCGATTGTGGATGTGGAAAATGTATATAAACGCTTACGCGAAAACCGATTCAAACCCGCCACAGAACGACGCCCGACCATCGAAATTGTTTTCGAAGGTTCGAAAGAAGTCCGGATGCCTATCCTGAACTCTACGTTGATCATCGTGGCTTGTTTTCTTCCTTTATTTTTCCTTTCGGGCATGGAAGGCAGAATGCTGATACCGCTGGGTATTGCTTTCGTTGTCGCCCTGTTTGCTTCGACCGTCATCGCTTTGACACTGACTCCGGTATTATGCAGTTATATGCTGACTACCGAAAAAGCATTGAAAAAAAGCGAAAAGGAGCCATTTATCTCCCGCAGCTTAAAAAAGGTATACCGAAAATCGTTAAACTGGGCACTGCATTACAAAAAAATAGTGATCGGTACAGCTGCCACCCTACTGGTTTTATCGCTGATCATCCTATTCAGTTTAGGACGTAGCTTCTTGCCTCCTTTCAACGAAGGTTCGCTGACCATCAATATCAGTACCATGCCGGGTATCTCACTTGAAGAGTCGGACCGTATGGGTGGATTAGCCGAAAAGATTCTCCTGGGGATTCCGGAAATTCAAACTGTGGCACGTAAGACAGGACGTGCCGAGCTAGATGAACATGCACTGGGAGTAAATACCTCCGAAATCGAAGCACCTTTCGAGTTACAAGACCGGGACAGAGATGAATTTCTGGCTGATGTACGAAAACAATTGGGTGAACTGAAAGGGGCCAATATCGAAATCGGTCAACCGATCTCCCACCGTATCGACGCCATGCTTTCCGGAACGAAAGCCAACATTGCGATCAAACTATTCGGTAATGACCTGAATAAACTGTATAGCTTGGGAAGTGAAATCAAAAATTCTATACAAGGAATCGACGGTATTGCGGACCTGACTCTGGAACAACAGATCGAACGTCCTCAGTTACAGATTCTTCCTAAACGGGACATGTTGGCTAGGTATGGTATTACTCTACCGGAATTTTCCGAATTTATCAATGTCGCTCTGGCCGGGAAAGTAGTTTCACAAGTGAATGAAGGTGGAAAAATCTTCGACCTGACCATTAAAGTAGCCGACCATGACCGGGATAGCATGGAAGAAATCGGTGAACTCATGCTGGATGCCGATGGACGTAAAGTGCCCCTGCATTATGTAGCGGAAGTACTTCCCCTATCCGGGCCCAACACCATCAGCCGGGAGAATGTACAACGTAAGATCGTCGTTTCTGCCAATGTTGCCGGCAGGGATTTGAAAGGCGTAGTCAACGATATCCAAAAAACAGTAGACGAACAAATCTCTCTACCGGAAGGTTATCACATCGAGTATGGCGGACAGTTCGAAAGTGAAGCAGCTGCTTCCCGAACTTTATTCCTGACTTCCCTGATCTCCATCCTACTGATATTCTTGATTTTGTATCATGAATTCCGGAGTTTACCTTTATCCGGTATCATCATGTTGAATCTGCCCTTAGCCATCATCGGAGGAGTGATCAGTATCTGGTTTACCTCAGGGGTAATCAGTATCCCTTCTATCATCGGATTCATTTCCCTATTCGGTATCGCTACCCGTAACGGAATACTACTGGTATCCCACTACAATCATTTACGGGAAGAAGGTCTGAATCTGAGGGAAAGTATTATTCAAGGTTCTTTGGACCGGCTCAATCCGATTCTGATGACAGCCTTAACCTCTGCACTGGCTTTAATTCCGCTGGCTGTGGGTGGGGATCTTCCGGGAAATGAAATCCAAAGTCCTATGGCACAGGTGATATTAGGAGGATTATTAAGCTCCACTCTGCTAAACGGATTTGTAGTCCCTATCGTATATTTTCTGTTGAACCGGAAAAAGAAGCATCAATAGTAACCCCTCAGGAGATACAAGCCGATTTATAAATTTACAATTCATCATTATGAAAAAATACATATACATCCTTTGCCTGTCTCTGATCGTCACTCTCCCTGTATTTTCTCAATCGGGAATCAAGGAAGTGCTTAAAAATATCGAGGTAAACAATCCCACCTTACAAGCAGGCATGCAACTAAACCAAGCACAAAAGCTGGAAGCACGGACGGGGATTTTTTTACCCAACCCGACAGTCGAATTAAATCAATTGTGGGCCGACCGTAGTGTAGGCGGAAATGCCAACGAATTAGCCGTCGTACAGAGTTTCGACTTCCCTACGGTCTATGCCAATAAAAACAAATTGGCCAAATTGAAATCTGCAACTTCCGATCTCCAATATGCAGCCACCCGTCAGGAGATCTTACTGACAGCACAACAGACCTGCCAGGAGATCATATACTTACGCAAACAAAAACAGTTATTGGACCAACGGCTGAAAAATGCGGAAAAACTAGCAGAATTGTATCGTCAACGTTTTGCGAATGGTGATGCCAACCGATTAGAATACAACAAAATTCAATTAGAAAAGATTAATGCCAATAATGCCAGCCGACTCAATAACTCGGCTTTGCGGGCTCAATTGGAGAAATTACAGGCACTGAACGGTGGCCACCCCCTCGATTTCGAAGCAACGGACTACCCACAGACTCAGGTTCTACCGGACTATTCCAGTCTGGAATCGGAGTATCTGGCCGCTGATCCCACATTAAAAAGTCTACGCAGCGAATCCGAATCCGCCCGACGGGAGATCAAAGTAAACCGGGCCCTGACTTTACCTAAATTCGATCTGGGTTACCGTCGTAACGGGGGTAGTGAATCAAAGATGAACGGTTTCAAAATCGGCCTTTCGATTCCGCTTTGGGAAAATAGAAACACGGTTAAACAAGCAAAAGCACAAGCCGAATATACGGTTACCAATATCTTAGCCAATCAACAGACCCTGAAAGCTACCCTCCGGGAACTATACCTGCAAGCCGAAGCTTTGGCAAACTCCCGGAATGAATATGCAGAGGCTCTTTCCAGCCAACGGACCGACGAATTACTCAATAAGGCTCTCGAAACCGGGCAGATATCCATGATCGATTATTTTGTAGAGATCACTCTGCTTTACGATAGTATGCAAAACTATTTGGATGTAGAAAAAGAATATCAGAATGCAGTGGCCCAACTATTACAATATCAATTGTAAATTGTCACGATTCGGCCTTTTCAGCGTTCAGTGCTTCAAGTGTCTGCTCCATTTCGGCCGTTTCGGTGCGCGGCTCAAGGCGATGCAGGCAGTCGAGGCATTCGGTACAGTGCTTACGCTTGTCCTGCGGCCAAAGGGCGCTGA
>ERZ1107006.3395-NODE-3395-length-10319-cov-9.196220_pt1 | contig 10319 bp, 20 predicted proteins | sample MGYA00403696_ERZ1107006 | MGnify/ENA primary metagenome ERZ1107006 (study PRJEB35170, sample SAMEA104062441) | human gut metagenome | biome: human gut; feature: human-associated habitat; material: faeces | place: Denmark | collected 2012-08-13 ...
AACGCCACGGGCGGCACGTTCCGAATGATCGGGAAACCGTGCTGCTCGCCGAGCAATGATCTTACCGCCATTAACGCGGAGACAGGAGCGACGACATGAGAGCGGACAGAATAAGACGCATCCGAGACTACCAGATACAGAATAACCGTGACTATTCGCCGCAGGACAGATACCGCGACAGCCGAGGCCGCGAGCATTACAACAATGGGCGCTATGCCCCGCGCAATGACTACCGCGACGAATACACGGATTACTACGACGACCGCCGCCGAATCGGATTTTCCTACGAGCCGCGTATGGGCGAGAGCTACGGCGGAGAGTATGACCGCGGCTATGCCGGAGGGTACGACCGTATGACCCGCGAAATGGCGGACGAGTGGATGCACGGTCTTGAGAACGAGGACGGCAGCAGGGGCGCTCATTGGAGCTTTGACCAGACGTCAAATCTTCTCGAACAGAAGAAAATAGACTGTGATCCGATGGAGTTCTATGTCGCCATGAACATGCTGTACTCGGACTACTTCAAGGTGGCAAAGAAATTCAACGTCAACAACACGGAGTTCTATGCCGACCTTGCCGAAGCGTTTCTTTGCGATAAGGACGCGGACGAAGATAAGCTCGTGCGGTATTACGAGTGTATCGTTGAGTGAGCGAAGAAAAAAGGAGGGCCTTTCAGCCCTCCTCTTTTAATGCATTGATGATTATGTTTTCAATGTAGTTTGTCAGCGTCCGGTTCTCCGCATCGGCGGCTTTTTGCAACTTCTCTTTCATCTCCGGCGTGAGGCGGATATTGACGCGCTCGGTCTTTGCCATTATTTCCCCTCCGCACTGTCGAAGCAACCTTCGGTTGAACCGGCGCAGCCGTAGGCTTTCCAGTCGATCGGGAGGTATTCGTCGGCGATGCTCTGGTCGAGGTCTTCACGATTCACACGAAACACCCAGATGTGCCGCTGCTTGCGCTCGCGCTCGGTGAGGTAGTGCCACTGCTCGCGGGCGTCGTCGTTCGCCTCTTCCAGCGTACGGAATGCCTTCTCGAAATAATCGCCGGTGCCGCTGATCGGTTCATCCTGTACCAAATAAACGTGGTCAAGCTCTGTCCACTCGTGGGCGTTTTCGTTGGTAAATTCATTATTGATTTTCATTTTTGTTCTCCTTTCGTGGTGTCCCCTTTCATCTTTGTGAGTACAATATACACCAATGTACGTACATAGTCAAGAGTTTTTCAGAATTTTTTAAAAAATACAAAAAAAGAAGCGCCGGGGATCACTCCGACGCCGGAACGCTATGTGACCTACCGTGTGACCTACGCAAAATAAAAGAGTCAAATTTAAACGCATTGAAAAGTAAAATACAAGTTTGCTGATGATTTTTTAGTTCCCTGAAATTGAACGAAAGCAGGCATAAAATATGCCGGAAACCGCTATTTCTAACGATTTCCGGCATATTTCAAAATGTTTTGGCGGAGAAGCCGGGATTTGAACCCGGGCTCGGCTCATCACCGACTACTCCCTTAGCAGGGTAGAAAAACCATTGATTTTCCTATGTTTTTTTGGTGTTGTAACCTATTTTGTGACCTACGGAACGGTAATAAAGCACACGGGAAATAACAGATTTTCTCCCCTTTTGGGGAATCACGATTGCCGCAACACGTTTACCGCTTCGTGCGCGTCTGTCATGTCTGGGTGAATGTACCGTTGCGTTGTGGAGAATTTCGTGTGCCGCATGATTTCTTGAATCAGAGACGGCGCGGTCTTAGCCAGCGCAAGCGCCGTCGCCGTTGTGTGGCGGCAGGAATACGGCGGCAGATCGCGCACCCCGGCGCGTTGTAACGCCGCGTGGTACTCATCATAGAAGTTATCCCGGTTCATTCCGACGATATAGCCCTTTTGGCTGGTGACGTTCGCGGCCATGTCTGCAACCATCGGCGCAATCCAGTCCGGGAAGACGAGCGGCGTACTCTTGCGCTTTTTCGTTTTCATGCCGCACCCGATGATCTCGCATTTCTCCACGTCGATCATATCGGCGGTGCAGCGCATCAGCTCGCCGGGCATCATGCCGCTGTATATCATCAACAGAGGGTACGCGAGAAAACGGTCTCCATCGTCGTATGCTTTCCATAGCTTTTTTATTTCTTCTTTGGTGAACGGCTGCTGCTCTTTTTCATCCAGAGGCGGCAGTTCGATAAACTGCGCGAGATTCGCCCGCGCGTATCCTTCGGCGTATGCCCGCTGGTACAAATGGGATATAACAGTTTTCATATCACGCGCCGGGTAATATGTTTCCGTCTGGTCGTCAACACACGCCTGTAGCTGGTTGATGGTAAGAGAGAATATCGGCTCATTGTGCAGGGCCTCCCAGCGCTTCCACGCGATCTTAAACGCGCATTGCTTTGACTTGCTCAGCTTCGGCAACGCGGTTTCTTCCCATGTATCATAGTACGTTTTCAGCGTCGGCGTATACTTTGGCTTTTCTTTCCGCTCTGTAGGATTCGCAGCGTAGGCCAGAGCCGCTGTTTGTGTGGGGAAACCTCCTAACGTCTTTCGGATTTGCCTTATTTCTCCGTTGATATTCTGCGTCGCCACCGTCCAGCGTGCCGTCCACGTTTTCCCGCGCTTGATCGCGTTCCCCTGCCGGTTCCCGCGCTTCCGGCGTTTACGCTCTGTTACCTGTTGCTTCGCCCCACAGGACAGGCAGAACGCGCTATTCTCCGGTATTTCCTTTTTGCATTTACGGCAATTCATCCCATCACCTTATTACAATGCCCCCGGTGCAGACCGAGGGCAGATTTTATTTTTTCATCCCTTTGTGTATCGTCTTGACGGCGTACCCGATGGAGCCGATGGCGGCGAGAACGACAAGCCCGAGAAAACCGGCAAGCGTGCTCGTTTTTGCCGATTGGAAAAGACCGGCGGTCGTGAGTTGGATGTCAAAAATGACGTATCCAATGACGGACACGAGCAGCAGGGCGCAAACACCGAGCAGCATGAAAATGATCGTTCGATAGCGCACGGCTTGCGCTGTCAGCATGGCGTTCAGCTCTTCCAGACGTTTTATATTCCCCTCTTGCCGGATATTGCTGATTTCCAACTCATGATTCTGCTCGTGCAATTCCGCCTTACTGTCGGACGCTTTCAGCCCGAATAGCTCATCCATTGATACATCAAGCACTGTGCACAACGCTACGCAGTTTAACAATGCATCTTGGTTGTTTGTTGCCATCTTCGTTATGGCAGAATACGGAACGCCGGACATGTCGGAAAGCTGCTTCTGCGTCAAGCCCTTGTCCATACGGGCTTTTTTCATTTTGTATGGATATTCGTCGAATAACGGTTGCAATTCCTGAATCTGAGACAAAACTATCACTTCCGCAAAAGATTTTCCCAGCGGGAAAGCGCTTAAACATGGTGATTGGCGGAAACGGCAAGCGTTTTTCCGTACGGGCGCTTGAGTTTCGGTGAATATCTGCTACCATAAGATTGCAGCAGATGAAGTCGGTTTACAAGGTGTATCTGGTGCAGCCCCGGCAGAGGTTGCCGCCAATGCCGGGGCACTTCTCACTTTATGATGTAAGCGGACGCCTCATAAGACGTTATATCATTGAAGTTGACAAAGCGCTGCATTTCGCGCCCGTCCATTGTCTCAAATTCCGCCTCGCTGTCCTCATGTATCGGATCGGAGATATAAGACGATATGACGCCGACCGGATCATCGCCGGAGAACAGAACAACATAAATGTTACAATAGGATACCAGTTTTCCGGTCGTGTTTTCCACAATGCCGGAAGCAACGACGCCGGACGGGTTATACGGGCGGGTGTCTCTGCCGAAGGTCACGTCCTTTGTCGGCAGAAAAGTAATTTCCTCGAACGCTTGTTGAAAGTCAATGGACGGAACGGCGGTAAGATTCCGCTCTTCTGTTGTGATAACTTCCTGCTGGAAGAAGTACGATTTTTCGCCTGGCTTTATGACGCTTGGATAACCGCCGCCGATGTTCTTCGTTTCAACAATGTTTCCGGCTTCGTCCACGAGATCGACATAGCTCGGTTTTTCATAACTTAACGTTATATTGCAGTCGCCCTTGTTTTCGACAACGAAAAGGATTTGAGCAAACGTGTTTCTCCCGGCGTCATCCGTTCCAACTTTGCAGTTTGTGTACGTTATTTCGTAATCAATTACTGGTTCCGGCTGCTGCGTCGGTTCTGGTGTCGGTGCCGGTGTGGCTGTCGCTTCAACAACCTGACTTGCTTCTTCTTTCGCCGTTTGAGCCGCCGCGCCGCACGCGCAAAGGGCAAAAACGAGCGCAAAGACTAATGCAAGGGCAAGCAGTTTCTTCCTCATAATATCCCACTCCTATTAAATTTTTACTGTGGATATGTTTAGAATAACTCTTTTTACCGATATAATCAAGGCGCAATTTGTCGAAAGGCAATAAAATAAGGAGGGAAAAATGGAAAAGGAACGCCAAATTGAGAAGATCGTCCGCATCCTGCGCCTCATGGACACGAAAATGCTGCACCTCTTGTACATAACCGCTTTGAACATGTTGTAACCACAACAGAAAAAATGCCCGGTACGGATCACTCCGTATCGGGCTTTTTTATTGTCTCGGCAAACCGCCGCAGGGCGCGGGCGAGGTTTTCCCATTCCTCTACCGGCGTTTCCGCCATGAACTTTATGATGCTCTCCTCAATGTCCGTGATGTGTCCGCCGGTAATCCTTCCGACGTACGCCGCGATGGTTTCCTCGCGCGAGAGCTGCATGAACGGCTCGCCCGTTCCGTCCCGCAGCCAGTCCTCGTTAACGTTGTACACGCGGCATATATCAGCGATCGTTCGGTCGCTCGGCTGCTTAGTCCCGGTGCAAACTGCGGAAATAAACTGCGGCGATACGTTGATGCTCTCCGCAAACTGCGACTTGTTCATTCCCTTTGCGTGGATCAAAGCGGCAATTTGCTTATTTATGGTCTCCATTTTGCGCTACCTCCTTTCGCTATTCAATATAACATTTGGATTCTTGATAGTCAAGAAAAATTTATAAACCCAGTTTCAAAAATTGCTTGACATTTAAACTAAGTAGCGTTAAAATGAAACCAAGTTGAGAAAGCAACCAACCGCCCGCAGAAAGAACCGATCCGCTTAAAATACTGCGCCCCCGAATTGTGCAGAGCGAAAAAAGAGTGCTGGGGTTACTTAGATAGGATAATGCTCAAGTTGCCATTGCTGACAAAGCAAGCGATACTATCAAGCCGCCAGCCGGAAGCTATCTTGTCCATAGCTTCACGCAGGGAACTTGCGTAATATCTCGTCGAATACCACCTCCCCCCATGGGGACGCAGTATTTTAAGCGGATCGGAAAAAGAAAGCCGGTTTTAGGTACTGCATACCCCCGAAGTCTGCGAGGAACAAAATGTTGTGCCGCTGATTTATCAAGTTATTTGGAAAGTATGATGCTTACTCCGCCGCCGTTGACGAAATAAGCGACACTATCCAGCTCCCAGCCTTTGGCGATGAGCGAGATCGCCTCGGCGAACGAATCTGTATAGAATCTCTTGATTTTCCCACCTCCTTTCGGAGGGGGTATGCAGTACCTAAAGCCGGTTAACCGATTATATCACACGAAGGAGGCGAAAACATGAGCGAAAAGGAAAAACAGGCTGCAAAGGAAGTCATTGACAGCCTGAAACAGATCCTCCCGGACGGCGCGGATTATGTCCGCGGCTACTTGCAGGGCAGACTGGACGGCATCAAAGCCGAAAAGAAGGAGGATAAGGAATGAGCGACATTATCACAATCAGCGGCGTGAGCTGCTACGAAAAGGACGGCACGGCGTATCTGAATCTGGAAGCCGTCGCCCGCGGTCTGGGATTCACGACCGTTGCCACAAGTGGCAACGAGGTTGTTCGTTGGAAGCGCGTCGAACAGTACCTCGCGGAACTCGGTTTCGCCACTTGTGGCGAAAGACCCAACTTCATCCCCGAAAACATCTTCTACCGTCTCGCCATGAAAGCGAAGAACGAAGCGGCGGAACGGTTTCAGGCAAAGATCGCCGATGATGTAATCCCGTCCATCCGCAAGCACGGGATGTACGCCACGCCGGACACGGTAGAGAAAATGATCGCCGATCCCGATTCTATGATTAAAGTACTCACGGCACTAAAGGAAGAGCGGGAACACCGGCAGGCTCTCGCCGAGAAGATCGAGACCGACCGCCCGGCAACCGTTCTCGGCTATGCGATCAGCACGGCGGACGATGACATCCTCATTCGTGACCTTGCAAAGATCATCCGGCAGAACGGCGTGGACATTGGCGAAAAGCGGCTTTTTGAAATCCTGCGCAAGGACGGTTATCTGTGCAAGAGCGGTTCGGACAAGAATATGCCGACGCAGAGAAGCATGGATTTAGAGCTGTTCCGCATCAAGGAAACGGTACATACATCCGCTACCGGCAGTTTCACCGCCCGGACGCCGAAAGTTACCGGCAAAGGTCAGAAATATTTCGTTGATAAGTTTTTGGGAGGCGCGCGAAATGACACTTGAAGAGATCGAGGCGATGGACAAGGGATGCATTTCCTCGAACGTTGCGGCGGCGTACTTGGGATGTTCGCCGTATGCCATAACCCTCATGGCGCGTGACTGCCCGGAGCGCTTGCCGTTCCCGACATTCCGCAGCGGCAACCGGACGAAGATTCCCCGCCTCGCGTTCATTCGCTGGGCAAAGGGAGAAACAATCAATGGCGATGATCGCCCCATGTAAGGACTGCGCCGAGCGTCACGTCGGCTGTCACGCATCCTGCCCCCGGTACGCAGAATTCAAGGCCGGATGCGAAGCCCGGAGGGAAGCGCGGACAAAGATGCACCCTATCGCCGATTACACCGTCGACATCACCAAGCGAGTTCAAAAAGCGGCACACCGCCGCAGAAAGTAGAGAAAGTAGGAAAACAACCATGACAAAACGAAAGGCGACGTTCGCCACCACCGCGATCATGACGCTTCTGGCGGCTGTGATCTTCTTCGTCTGGAAATTCGGAAACGGCCTCGGCTTTGCCGTCATCGAGGGCATCTTCGCCGTCTACGGCTTTTCGAGCTTCTCCGATGACTGCTGCCGCTGGCTTCAAATGCCGGACACGGCGATCATGCAGAGAGGAGGGCGGCACTAATGATTATCTATCTCGCCGGTAAGATCACCGGCAATCCCGAATACCTCAAACAGTTTGCTGCGGCAAAGGCGGAACTGGAAGCAGAGGGCCATATCGTTTTGAATCCTGCCGAGCTGCCGGAGGGTATGAGCCCAGCCGCGTATATGCGAATCTGCTTTGCGATGATCGACACAGCGGACGAGCTTCGGGCGCTGCCCGGCTGGAATTGCAGCCGCGGCGCAAGGTTGGAAATGGCATACGCCGACTATATCGGAAAAACGGCGCGTGTCATTCATAACATCCTGAATGGAGGCACGGAATGAACGACACACGTTATACGGCCATCGCCGCCGCCCTCCGGGAAGAGTTTCCGAAGGCCAATAAGGGCACGGTGAGCATGGCGCTTCACACGAACGACTACGGCGTGAAGTTCTGCACCAGAGCGCAGGAGATATATGACGCCGTTACGCAACAGAAGCCCCGCAGACCGCACCGCGTCAAGCCCATACGGTTACAGTGCCGGTTGACCGAAAGCACCGCACAGCGCGTTAAACAGGCGCTGGAAAGAAACGGCATCGCGTCGATGCAGACGTTTTTGGAATCCCTCGTGCTGGCATGGCTCGCACAGTCTGAATGCTTCACCACATGGACGGAAAAAGGCGAAAGCGCCGCCGGTGGAGATGACACCGACGACGCTTACAGGAAAAACAACCTTGCTTTAAATTCTACCGCAAAGGAGGCGGAATTGTCAAGTGTCCAGAACGTGCCGCTGCCGTGACTGCGGCGAGGACGGATTCTACCCCGTCGTCTACGCCGACGAGGGCTACGGCTGGGAACGCTGCCCGACCTGCGGGTCTGACCGTATCGAATGGGGAAATAAATGCCCTTTGTGCGGACGGTACGCCGAGGAAAGCTACTGCGAGGACTGCAAGAAGGACCTCCGTGACCGCTTCCACGAGCTTTTAATTTGCAATTTTGACCCCGAAGAGATCAAAGCATTAAACGAAATCTATGATGGAAAGGGACTTGATGAATAATGGCTTACTACAAAAACGAATTTGACACCGGCTTCGTCTTCGACGAAAAGACCGGAGATAGCACGGCGATGTTTACCGTCGGAATCACCGTCGCGGAATACCGCGAGCTCGTAGAAAGAGCAGGAAAAAACGACGCGGCGCGTCTCGCGGATGACTACTGGAAGATGCGCACGGAGAATATCGCCATGCACGCCGAGCTTGCCGATCTCCGGAAGAAGCTCGCGGAGGCAAAGGAGGCGGCGGAATGAGCGAGAACATGAGCATTTATAACGCCGTCCGATCGGTGCCGAACGAAGCGATCAAGCCCATCAGCGCTGGACGCTTGAAAGGATTCAGCGACATTAACCCTATGTGGCGCATTAAGAAACTGACAGAAATGTTCGGCCCCTGCGGTGTTGGCTGGTGGTATGAAATCACCGACAAGCGAATCGTTGATGACAACATCACACAGCAGCGCGCGGTTTTCCTTGACATTCTTTTATTTTACGTCGATCCAGAAACCGGCGTTGCGTCTCACGGAATCCCCGGAACGGGCGGCAGCTCCCTTGTCGCTCAGGAAAAGAACGGGCCGTACCTATCCGATGAGTGCTTCAAGATGGCTCTCACGGACGCCATCTCCGTTGCTTCTAAGGCGCTCGGCCTTGCGGCAGACATTTATTACGCCAAAGACCGAAGCAAGTATACCGCGCCGGGTGAAGCGGCAGATTACACCACCGCGCCGCCTCCGGCAAAGCCCGCAAATATCATCATTGGTTGGAATGCCGATCTTCCGATGATCTGCGCAGACTGCGGAGCAGAGATCAAGGATGATGTGCATGATTACAGCGTGAAATGGTACGGAAAACCGCTCTGCCGCGACTGTCAGAGAAAGAACCCGAGGTTGAAGAAGTGAAGGTCGATTCCGCCGTTTGGGAGGGCGGCTTCTTGAAGCTCCATACCGCGGACGTGGACGCGAGGCACTTTGCCTACGTGTTCACGCCGGGGGAATACGAAATAAAGCCCAAAAACATACGCAGCCTCGACGCAAACGCTTATGCCTGGGCATTGATCGACAAGCTCGCCAAAGCTACCGGCGTTCCTGCGTCCGAAGTCTACCGCCGCGCCGTCCGCGACGTTGGCGGTAACATGAAGATCGTCTGCATCCAGTCAACGGCGGCGGAAGAGCTGCGGCAAGTCTGGGCATCAAACGGCCTCGGCTGGCAGTCCGATGTCACAGCGTCCAAGATCCCCGACTGCGTGAATGTGATTCTTTACTATGGCTCCTCGGTCTTTTCCAGCTCCACGATGAGCCGCCTTATAGACAACCTGATTCAGGACGCAAAGGCCGTTGGTATCGAGACCATGCCGCCGGACAAGCTCGCCGCCCTGCTCGGCGAATGGGAGGGAAAACGTGAAAAGAATCTCAAGCAAACGCGCTAAAGCGTGCGCCATTCCCAAGGCCGTCAAAGAGCGCGTTTGGGAACGCGACCATCACTGCTGCGTTTACTGCAAATCCATTTACGCTTTCCCCGAAGCCCACTATATCCCCCGTTCCCGCGGGGGATTGGGTATCGAGGAAAACGTACTGACACTCTGCCGCCTCTGTCACGACGCCTTTGACAACGGCACGGCGACGATGCGGCAGGAGATCGGGCACTACTGCCGGGACTATCTCAAAGCCCATTACCGATGCTTGGACGAACAAAAGTTAATCTACCGAAAGGATGATCCAAGATGGCAATGAACACATGCGTCCTCATGGGACGCCTTACACGAGACCCGGAGAAGCGTTACACGGCGAACAACACGCCGGTCGCGTCGTTTGCGATCGCCGTTGACCGCTTCAAGGAGGGCACGGACTTCTTCGACATTACCGCATGGCGTGAGACCGGCGAGTTTGTATCCAAGTGGTTTTCCAAGGGCGACATGATCTGCGTCCGCGGTCGCATCCAGAACCGCGATTGGACGGATAAAAACGGCAACGCCCGCCGGTCAACGGAGATCGTCGCGGATGAGGTCAGCTTCTGCGGCGTCAAAAAGGACAAGCCCGACCAGAAGGAAGCCTACGAGCGCGCACAGCTCGAGCCGGTTGAGGATGACGGACAGCTTCCGTTTTAACGGAGGCGCACAATGGCATTAGAGAGCTTCAATGCCTATCACAGCTACCT
>ERZ1107006.3405-NODE-3405-length-10291-cov-5.430246_pt1 | contig 10291 bp, 8 predicted proteins | sample MGYA00403696_ERZ1107006 | MGnify/ENA primary metagenome ERZ1107006 (study PRJEB35170, sample SAMEA104062441) | human gut metagenome | biome: human gut; feature: human-associated habitat; material: faeces | place: Denmark | collected 2012-08-13 ...
CATTTGGAGCAGTAGGTATTCTGCATGGGCTTCGCCGTAAATGCGGCAAGGTCTGTTCCCGATTTGCATTGTCTGTGCGGTCACTGCGGCGTCCTCCCGAAAAAATTTGATAAGCCCAGTATAGCAACCGAAAAATCATTTTGCAATTCAAAAGGCGTTCGCATTCGCAAGCAGTGTCTTCGTAAAAAAGTTGACACCTGATTTGAAGTTGTGCGAGGCTTCCAGAGTGATGTATCAGCAGTTTTTGAACGATCATGCCGTAGCCCATAAGCGGCAGACGAACCGGGCACGTGGGATCTGAACAGGGCAGCGTTATTCAATACCGCTAAGCTCGCGGTACAGCGTGCGGGCATAGGAATCTGTCATGCCGCTGATATAGTCGGTGACCATCAGCAGCCGGAGGTACAAGTCAAAAGGTTCCGTGCCGGTTCGGGCGTTTTGGTAATCCTGTTTGTAATTGCCGGAGAAGATGGCGAGAAGCTTTTTGTCGGCCTTGGAAGGTGCCTGCCCGTCGGTGCAGTATGCAGAGTCATAGTACAGCACGGCGGGAACAAAATGATCCAGCAGAAAATCGAGAATGACCTGTCCGGACAGCTCCAGTTTCAGGATGCCGGGCGTATCGAAGGCGAATTTCCGCATGGCCCCTTTCAGAATGTCAATGGTGATGGCGTGATTGGTTCCTTCAAACAGATCACCGCAGTAGGTTCCGGCCATGATCTCTTTATATTTGCAGGAAAAACGGTAGATGGCTACATACATCAGCCACTGACGCGTTTGGGTGAGCCATTTTTTAAATGCAGTGCTGTCGTTTTCTGGGGTGTGGTCTGCACCGCGCTGCTTGGAAAGTTCTTGGATCCGCTCATCGGAGAAGTACTCAGGGCTTCTGCGGGGAACGATCTTTGAATGGTCATAAGAATTTGTGTAATATTCAATGAACTGGTCAAGGGTGAACAGGCCCTTTTTAAAGGCATCTTCCAGATCGGCAGTAGAGTATGCAATGTCGTCGGCCGCTTCCAGCAGGTAGGTCAGCGGATGGCGCACGATGCCTTTGTCGGGAGTGGTGGTCCCAACCGCTTCCGAGATCTGCTCAAAAGTCTCCTGTTCTGCAGCGAAGAAGCCGAGTTTGTGCTTTCGGATATCCGCACTGCCTTTATCAACGGAGCAGGAGTCGGTGGGATATTTTACCAGCGTGCTGATGATCGCTTTGGACAGATTGAGGCTGGAACCGTGTTTTGCTTTCAGCAGGATCCGCAGCGCCTGTGCATTGCCCTCAAAATTTTCCAGATCAGCGATCATCTGCGCGGATAACCAGCTGCGAAGGGGCTGTCCTTTGTATTTTACATGGTCGAGGTTCTCTTTGAACCAGTCGCCGATCACGGTCTCGCCGAAATGCCCGAAGGGCGGATTGCCGAGGTCGTGCAAAAGGCCGGCGCAGAGCAGGACTGATGCGATGGCTTCGGCATCCTCCGGCACGGTAATATCAGTTGGCTTGTACTGTGTTGTGTTTTTGGAGATCATGATGCCAAGCTGCCGGGCGATCGTGGAGACTTCGATCGAGTGCGTCAGGCGGGTTCGTATGAAATCACTCTTATCCAGAGGAAACACCTGCGTTTTATCCTGCAGCCTGCGGAATGCAGCGCTGGAAACGATCCGGCTGTAGTCCTTTTCAAATGCATTGATGGGATACTCCTTGAACGAATCGGGCTCAGGAGGTTCAGAAGAAAGTTTTTCAGTTGACAGCAATTTTGCCCATTCCATAATCAGTACACCTCGCTTTTGAAACGTCGTGATTAAAAACCTGCAAAAGGCATCGGCCTTCCATCACTGCCATTATACAAAAGAAACGCTGCTCCGGCAACAAAAAACGGATTCTCTGAAAAAAACACAAAAACTGCAGCTTGAACATGTGCAGAGTTCCAATTTATTTCGGGATCCGAAAAAAGGAAAGCGGAGTGTTATGCTGCGGTGTACTACTTCCGTCAGATGCACCCGAAATTGAATCAGACAAAAGCTTCCCTTTTCGTGGGCTGCGTGCCTGCGGCGGGGAAGCTTTTTTGTATGCCTGCGGGGCAGGAACGGCGGGATATCAGCCAGATTGCACAAAACGCATTGCACAAAATTGAACAGCTTTTCAGGAAAAAATCTTGCTATTCCGCTTGCGCTCATGTATAATGGACTTGACTTGAAAGGTAGGATGTTTAAAAACACTCTGCCGTATGCTGCTGCAGATGACTTGAAAGGTGGAACATGGGATGTTGTATAAGAAAGCTTCTGAGATGAAACCCACTCCGATCCCCCATTGCATGGGCGGCGAGGGCACCGTGATGATGGAACGCCTGCTGGATGCGCCTGCCGAAATGCTGGGCAAGGGCCGCGCCTACGTGCGCCACACGCTGGCACCGGGCGTGACCATTGGCAGGCACACGCATGAGCACGAGATGGAAAGCATGGTCATTGTCTCCGGCCGCGCTGTCCACATCATCAACGGCGAGGAGCAGATCTTGGAGAAGGGCGACATCATTGCCGCCATGCCCGGCGACACCCACCAGATCGCCTGCCTGGGCGACGAGCCGCTGGTGCTGATCGCACAGGTGCTGTACGAATAAAGGAGGAGCTTCAGATGGAACAGATCCGCAGTGCCGATGTTCTGGCCAATTTTCCGCAGGTGGATGAGGAAAAACTGAACGCCGCCCTTGCCGCCGAAGCTGCCGCCAGCAACCGCAAGATCATTGTGCTGGACGACGATCCTACCGGCGTACAGACGGTACATGATATCTATGTTTATACAGATTGGACGGCAGAAAGCCTGCGCAAGGGCTTTGCTGCGCCGGAAAAGCTCTTCTTTATTCTGACCAACAGCCGCGGCTTTACCGTGGCCGAGACCACCAAGGCCCACCGCGAGATCGCGGAGAACACCGCCAAGGTGGCCCGCGAGTTCGGCATGGACTACCTTATCATCAGCCGCGGCGACTCCACCCTGCGCGGCCATTACCCGCTGGAGACCGACCTGCTGCGCGAGGTGACGGAGGCTGAGAACGGTTACAAAATGGATGGCGACATCCTGTGCCCCTACTTCCGCGAGGGCGGACGCTTTACACTGGACAACGTGCATTATGTGCGCTACGGCGCAGAGCTTGTGCCCTGCGGCCAGACCGAATTTGCCAAGGACGAGACCTTTGGCTACCACGCCAGCAACCTGTGCGAATACATTGAGGAAAAAACCGGCGGCAAAGTCCGTGCAGGAGACGTGACCTGCATCTCGCTGGAAAGCCTGCGCGCCATGGACTTTGACGGCATCGAGGCCCAGCTGCTGGCGGTGCACGATTACGGCCATGTGATCGTCAACGCAGTGGCGGACTGCGATGTGAAGGTGTTTGCAGTGGCACTGTACCGCGCCATGGCAAAGGGCCGTCACTTCACCATCCGCAGTGCGGCCGCACTGGTCAAGGCCATCGGCAATATTTCCGACCAGCCGCTGCTCACCCGGGAAAAGATGGTCACGCAGGAAAGCAAGGCAGGCGGCATCATCGTGGTGGGCAGCCACACCAAAAAGACCACGGCCCAGCTGGAAGAACTGAAAAAAGTACAGGGCATCGAGTTTATTGAGATGGACAGCGACAAGGTGCTGGTGCCGGGCGAGCTGGAAAAGGAAGCAGCCGCCATCGTGGCCCACTGCTCACAGCAGATCGCAAAGGGCATCACCTGCTGCGTGTCCACAAAGCGCGTGGTGCTCACCCTGCCGGACGACACCCCGGAAGCAGCCCTCGTGCGCAGCGTTGCCATCAGCGATGCACTGCAAAGCTGCGTGGGCAGGCTGACCGCTTCCCCGGCTTTTGTGGTGGCAAAGGGCGGCATCACCAGCAGCGACGTGGGCGTGAAGGCCCTGCGCGTGAAATGCGCCAAGGTGCTGGGCCAGATCCGGCCGGGCATCCCGGTATGGCAGACCGGTGCCGAAAGCCTGTTCCCTGGCACGCCGTACATCATCTTCCCGGGCAATGTGGGCGAAGTGTCCACCCTGCGGGAAGCGGTGGAAATTTTGCTGGGCTGACAGCCTGACGATTTAGAATTGTCTCCGCTCTGCTCTGACAATATCAGAGGAAAAATTATTTTAAATATTGCAAACAAGCCAGCCCTGCGGGGCTGGCTTGTTTGCTTTTTCACCCGGAGGGGCCGTAATTGTCAACGGCATATTTTCATGCTGACGCGGATACTCCCGCAGGGAGCCAGCGACAGCAAATGCCGTTGATCTTAACGACCTTTCCCGTGAAAAAGTAAATCCGAAAAGCTCGCAGGCTTTTCGGATTTACAAATTAAAAAATAATTTTTCCTCTGAATATGCCCAGAGCGAAGCGGAGGGCATTTAAACTCAGAACTTGAACAGCGGGGTGCCTGCCAGCACATCGCCCTCGGCCAGCATCTTCAGCTCGCCCAGGTCGTCGCCGTTGGTCACGATGATGGCGGTGGCGGTGGGGTGGCCTGCAGCCTTGATGGCGTCCAGATCGACCTTCAGCAGCGGGGTGCCTGCCTTGACCTTGTCGCCTTCCTTCACCAGAGCCTTGAAGCCCTTGCCGTTCATCTCCACGGTGTCCATGCCGACGTGGATGAGCACCTCGATGCCGTCGTCGCTGGTCAGGCCCACGGCGTGCAGGGTGGAAGCCACCTGGTTCACGGTGCCGTCAAAGGGGGCATAGACGGTCTTGCCGGTGGGCTCGATGCCGCAGCCGGGGCCCAGGATGCCCTGTGCAAAGGTCTCGTCGGGGATGTCGGCCTGCGCCAGCACCTTGCCGCGGATGGGGGTCAGCACGGTCTTGCTCTGGCCGAAGAACTTTGCGGTCTCCTCCTGCTCTGCCTTGCCGCCGAACAGCTTGTCAAAAAATCCCATATCAAAATACCTTCCTTCCGATCACTTCATCCGGGCGCGGCGGATGCGGGACAGCCCCGCAGGGCCTGCCGGGCCCGGTTCGCAATTCGCTCTATCCAAAAGATACCATACTGTGCCGAAAAATTCAATTGCTATCCTGCATAAAGTCTGGGCCGTTTCCCTGTCACAGCTCACATCAGGGCAATGAGCTGCTCGATCTCCTCCATGCGGGTGGCCCAGCTGGTGGCGATGCGCATGACGGTGTGGGTGTCGTCGTATTTTTCCCAGAAGCCGAACTTGGCCTTGCCTTCCAGCGCGGCCAGCTGGCTGTTTTCCAGGATGGGGAACACCTGGTTCGTGGGCGAATCCATATAGAAGCGGTAGCCCTTGGCGGCAAGGCCCTCCTTCAGCCGGTCGGCGGTGTCGATGGCGTTCTTGCTGATGCGGGTGTAGAGGTCGTCGGTGAACAGCACATCGAACTGCAGGCCCATCAGGCGGCCTTTGGCAAGCAAAGCGCCCTGCTGCTTGACCATGGTCATGAAGTGGGCCGGGGCACCCTTGGGGAACACCACGGCTTCGCCGCACAGGGCACCCACCTTGGTGCCGCCGATGTAGAACACGTCGGTGAGCTTTGCGATGTCGGCCAGGGTCACGTCGGTGCCCTTGGCCATCAGGCCGTAGCCCAGCCGCGCGCCGTCCATGAACAGGGGTATGTGGTACTGCTGACACACGGCGTGCAGTTCTTCCAGCTCAGCTTTCGTGTACAGGGTGCCGTACTCGGATGGATGGGAGATGTACACCATGCCGGGGAACACCATGTGGTCGTGGTTCTCATCGGCGTAGAAGGTGGCGCACCAGTCGCGCACATCGTCGGCGCACACCTTGCCCTCGTGGGCGGGCAGGGCGATGACCTTGTGGCCGGTGTACTCGATGGCACCAGCTTCGTGGGCGGCCACATGGCCGGTGGCGGCGGCCATCACGCCCTGCCAGCGCTGCAGCATGGACGCAATGACGATGGCGTTGGTCTGGGTGCCGCCGGAGATGAAGGTCACGTCGGCGTCCGGGCAGGCGCAGGCGGCGCGGATCTTCTCCCGTGCACTGGCGCAGTAGGGGTCGGTGCCGTAGCCGGGCACCTTTTCAAAGTTGGTCTCGGTCAGCTTCTGTAAAATAGCGGGGTGTGCACCCTCGCAGTAGTCGTTTTCAAAATACAGCATGGCAAAAACTCCTGATTCAGTGGTGTAAAGTGTCGATGAGGCTATTTTACTACAGGGGAGAAGTGCTGTCAAATGGCGGCATCTGGGCCAGCGTGCCGGTAACCACCATACCAAAGCAGGGCCTGCCCCCGAAGGAACAGGCCCTGCTTTGGTTTATGATGAAGTATGAGGATGTCTTTTTACGGCTCCATTGTAGCATCCGAAGCGGCAGTCCTGCTATCGGATTTGTGCCCGGGCGTATCAATATCCTGCCATTTTGCCCGGTAGACGGTGGGCGAACAGCCGAAATGCTGTCGGAATTGCGCCCCAAAGTAGCTGCTGCTGCCAAGGCCGCAGCGCTGGGCGATGTCGGTGACGGCAAGCTTTGTCTGGAGGAGCAGCTGGCTTGCCATCTGCAGCCGGATGTTCTGCAGGTAGTCCGAGGGGGTGGTGTGCAGGCAGGTGCCAAAGCAGCGGTAACATTCCCGTTCGCTGCAAAACGCCGCGGCTGCGATGTCGGCCACCGAGAGCTTTTCGGCAGCATGAGCCGTCATGAACAGGATCATCTGCTTCACCTTGTCGCTGGCAGTGCTGCGTTCCGGTGCGGCAGGGGCAAGCTGCGGCAGCTGCTGCACAAAGGCCAGCCACACTTCGCTCAGCAAAGCCTGCAGCCGCAGCTCGTAGCCAAAGGCATCCTCGTCCAGATACAGGCTCTGGCGCAGCAGGTCCAGCGCTGCCGCCTGTCCGGGCACCTCCGACGAAAGGGCCAGCAGTTCCAGCCCGGGCCGCTGCACCAGCGGGGTGATATAGCGCTGCTGCACCGTGCCGCCCGGCACACCGGCCAAGAGTTCCGCCTCGAACAGATGCAGCCGGAGGGCGGTGCCGTTTTTCAGCGACTGGGTGCGGTGCAGCACGTTGCTGTTCACCATGCCGCCGCTGCCCGCCCGGAACAGCCGCTGCCCGCCGGGCGTATGGTAGACGAGGGCACCCTTCTCCACATAGAACAGCTCCATGCTTTTGTGCCAGTGCCAGGTGCAGGCCCCGGCGGGGCCGTCCGGCAGCAGCACATGGCTGCAGATGTGGGGGAACTGTGCCGAGAACCCGGGCAGGCGTTCTTCCTGACTGCCGGGGTAGAGGTCGATGTCTGAAGAACGGATCGTGAGCATGAACGTTGCCTCCCTTCGCACGTTCAGTATAATTCGAGGGGGAGGGAAAAGTCAAATCGGACCGGCCCCGTTTGCGGCAAAGGATTTTTGCTGATTCTTTAACAGGGACTGTGGTATAATTTATACTCGAACAAGAATATCCTTTGGAAAGGGAGCGGCCGAATGAAAAAGAAAATGTTGCTGCACGATGCGCTGGTCATGGCCGGAGCGCTGTGCGGGGCCTATGCCATGGTGCTGCTGACCCAGGTGGTCATGGGCCGCATCGACGGCGTTGCGATGCTCATCTTTATGCTGGCGGTATTTATCACGTCGATGTATACAGAGGGTTACTTCTGGGGCGCGGCGGCGTCGGTCATCAGCGTGCTGGCGGTGAACTTCGCCTTCCTCTCGCCGTATTTTGCCTTCAACTTTACCCTGTCGGAAAACCTGTTCTCCGGCCTGGTGATGCTGGTGGTGTCCATCATGACCAGCACCCTCACCACCCGCATCAAGCGGCAGGAGCAGCTGCGCATGGAGAGCGAGAAGGAAAAAATGCGCGCGAACCTGCTGCGCGCGGTCTCCCACGACCTGCGCACGCCGCTGACTTCCATTTACGGCGCGTGCTCCACCGTCATTGAAAACTATGACTCGCTGGATAAAACCAAAACGATAAAACTCCTCGGCGAGGCCTGCTCGGACGCCCAGTGGCTGAACCGCATGGTGGAGAACCTGCTTTCCGTCACCCGCATCGACAGCGAGAAGGTCACCGTGCAGAAGACCCCCACCGTGTTGGACGAACTGGTGGATGCCGTGGTGGTCAAGTTCAAAAAGCGCTATCCCGCCGTGCCGGTGCAGCTGGACCTGCCGGATGCCTTCATCGTGATCCCCATGGACTCCATGCTGATCCAGCAGGTGCTGATGAACCTGCTGGAGAACGCCGCCCTCCACGCCAAGGGCATGACGAAGCTGGTTTTGAAGGTGTTCACGGTGGACGACCGCGCGGTGTTCGAGGTGACGGACGACGGCTGCGGCATCCCGAAGGAACGGCTGAAGAACCTGTTCTCCGGCACCGGCGGCACCGACCCGGACGCCCCGGCGGACAGCCGCAAGCACGGCATGGGCATCGGCCTGTCGGTGTGCGCGGCCATCATCAAGGCCCACAGCGGCGAGATCCGGGCCGAGAGCCGCCCCGGCGAGGGCACCACCATCCGCTTCTGGCTGAAGACCGAAGAAATTGAACTGGAGGATGCAGAAGATGAGCAATAACAAGTTCAAGGTCCTCATCGTGGAGGACGAAGCGAATATCTGCAGCTTTATCGAAACGCTGCTGACCACCAATGATTATCAGGCGCTGGTGGCCCACACCTGCACCATGGGCCTGACTTTGTTCGCCTCCCACAATCCGGACCTGGTCATTCTGGACCTGGGCCTGCCGGACCGGGACGGCCTGGAGCTGATCCGCACCGTGCGGCAGAAGTACATGACCCCCATCATCGTGCTGTCGGCCCGCACCGACGAGATGGACAAGATCGAAGCGCTGGACCTGGGTGCCAACGATTACATCACAAAGCCCTTCGGCACCGGCGAGCTGCTGGCCCGGGTGCGCGCGGCGCTGCGGCTGAACCGCTACGGTGCCCCGCTGGGCGGTGCGGCCCCCAACGGCGAGTTCTGCGCCCAGGGCCTGCGCATCAACTACGACCGCCGCAAGGTGTTCGTGGAAGGCGAGGAGGTCAAGCTGACCCAGACCGAGTACAACATCGTGGCCTTCCTTTCCCAGCATGCGGGCCGGGTGATGACCTATGCGGCCATCGTCAAGGCCATCTGGGGCGACACCGACATCGGCAGCACCAAGAAGCTGCAGGTGAACATGGCCAACATCCGCAAAAAGCTGGGCAGCCGCCCGGGCAGCAATTCCTACATCCTCAACGAACTGGGCGTGGGCTACCGGATGCTCGACGAGGACTCCGGCCCCCGCAGCGAGGGCCTGGAATGATCCCGGCCCTTGCGCTGTTCGCGTTGACCTATGTGCTGATGCTGCGCCTGCCGCAGGAGCGGCCCTGGGTGGCGCTGTGCAGCGCGGCGGTGTTCATTGCGCTGGGCGAAGTGGGAATTTATGATTTCTCGCTGGGCGCAGCGCTGCGGGCCGTGGATTACAACGTCCTGCTGATGATGGCGGGCACCATGGGCACGGTGTCGCTGTTCATCGAGAGCAAGATGCCCGCCCGCCTGGCGGAACTGCTCATTGCCAAGGTGCCGGATGTGCGCTGGGCGGTGTGCGCGCTGGCGCTGTTCGCGGGGTTCGTCAGCGCCTTTGTGGACAACGTGGCCACGGTGCTCATGGTGGCCCCGGTGGGCCTTGCCATTGCCCGCAAGCTGAAAATTTCGCCGGTGCCGGTGCTCATCGCCATTGCGGTGTCCTCCAACCTGCAGGGCGCGGCCACCCTGGTGGGCGACACCACCAGCATCCTGCTGGGCAGCTTTGCGGAGATGAATTTCTTCGATTTCTTCTGGATGCGGGGCCGCCCGGGCATCTTCTGGGGTGTGGAGCTGGGCGCGCTGGCGTCGATGGCGGTGCTGCTGTGGCTGTTCCGGCGCGAAACGCAGCCCGTGACCGCCAAAGTGGAGACCGAGGCGGAGGACGACGTGCCCGCCGCCCTCATGCTGCTGACGGTGGGCCTGCTCATCGCGGCATCCTTCCTGCCCCAGCCGGGCGGCGGCGTGCTGCGCGCGCTGTATGAGCTGCGCAGCGGCTTGGTGTGCATGGGGCTGTGCCTGTTCGGCGTTGTGCGCGCCTGCCTGCGGGCCCGCAGTGCAAAGCCGCTGGGCCGCGTGGTGCGGGAGCTGGACCGGGACACCCTGCTGCTGCTGTTCGGGCTGTTCATCGTCATTGCGGGCGTCCGCGCGGCGGGCGTCATCGACGCGGCGGCAGCGCTGTTCCACGCCATCGCCGGAGAGGACCCCTTCCGGCTGTACCTGCTGCTGGTGGCGGTGTCGGTGGTGCTGTCTGCCTTCATTGACAACATCCCCTATGTGGCCGCCATGCTGCCGGTGGTGCAGGGCATTGCCGGGCTGATGAACGGCGGTGCAGGCTT
>ERZ1107006.3420-NODE-3420-length-10275-cov-15.095499_pt1 | contig 10275 bp, 6 predicted proteins | sample MGYA00403696_ERZ1107006 | MGnify/ENA primary metagenome ERZ1107006 (study PRJEB35170, sample SAMEA104062441) | human gut metagenome | biome: human gut; feature: human-associated habitat; material: faeces | place: Denmark | collected 2012-08-13 ...
GATGTAAGGAGACCCTATGGAAACCATCACCAAAAACATCCCGGCCCTTGCGCTGCGCGGACTCACGGTCTTTCCCCGCATGACCGCGAGCTTTGACGTGGAGCGCGAGATCTCCGTGCGCGCGCTGGAGCGCGCGATGGAGACGGGGCAGGAGATCTTCCTTGTCACGCAGCGCGAGCTGGGCGTTGAGCTGCCGGAGGAAAAGGACCTCTACGAGGTCGGCACCGTCGCGCGCGTCATTCAGATCCTGCGCGCGTCGAACTCCATGATGCGCGTCGTCATGGAGGGCGGCAGCCGTGCGCGGCTGCGCCGCCTGTGGCAGCGCGAGCCGTTTCTGCAGGCGCAGGTCGAGCTGATCGGCGAGGAAAAGTCGCCGCGGCACGGCACGCGCACCGAGGCGATGCTGCGCCAGACCTACGCGCTCTTCGGCGAGTACAGCGAGTTGCTGCCCAAGCAGCCCGAGAGCATCTTCACCACGGTCATGGACGCGACCGACCCGGGCTTTCTCGCTGATTTCATCGCGCAGAACAGCAATCTGCGCTATCAGGATAAGCAGTCTGTGCTTGAGGAGCTGCGCCCGCTGATGCGTCTGCGCCGTGTGAACGAGATCCTCAAGCGCGAGATCAGCGTCATTGCGATGGAGCAGGACATTGAAAGCAAGGTGCGCGAGCGCGTCGGTCAGATCCAAAAGGACATGATCCTGCGCGAGCAGGTCAAGGTGCTGCAGAATGAGCTGGGCGAGGGAGACAGCGACGCGGAGTTCGACGAATACCGCACAAGGATCTGCGCCTGCCGCCTGCCGGAGGAAACGGAGAAAAAGCTCCTCAAGGACGTGGATCGCCTGTCGCGTCAGCCGTTCGGCAGCGCGGAGGCCAGCGTGCTGCGCAACTATCTCGACACCGTGCTCGATATGCCATGGGGCGTGGAGACAAAGGAGCGCGTGAGCGTGGAAACGGCGCGCCGCCGTCTTGACCGCGACCACTACGGCCTGGAGAAGGTCAAGGAGCGTATTCTGGAGTTCATCGCCGTGCGCAGGCTCAATCCCGACGCCAGAGGGCAGATCATCTGCCTTGTCGGCCCGCCGGGCGTGGGCAAGACGTCCATCGCGCTGAGCATCGCCAAGGCGATGAACCGCAAGGTCGCGCGGCTGTCGCTCGGCGGCGTGCGTGACGAGGCGGATATCCGCGGCCATCGCAAGACCTACATCGGCGCGATGCCCGGCCGCATCATCGAGGCTATCTCCCGCAGCGGCTCGATGAATCCGCTGCTCGTGCTCGACGAGGTCGACAAGATGGGAAGCGACGGGCGCGGCGACCCCGCGAGCGCACTTCTCGAAGTGCTCGACAGCGAGCAGAACTACGCCTTCCGCGACCACTATCTTGAAATTCCCGTCGATCTGAGCCGCGTGATGTTCATCATGACGGCCAACACGCTCGACACCATTCCGCGCCCGCTGCTCGACCGCATGGAGATCATTGAAATCCCCAGCTACACGGACGAGGAGAAGGTGCAGATCGCGCAGCGGCACCTGCTGCCCAAGGAGCGTCAGGCCCACGGGCTGACGGCCTCGAGCCTGCGCGTGGACGAGAGCGCCATCCGCGCGGCCATCGCGCTCTACACGCGCGAGAGCGGCGTGCGCTCGCTTGAGCGTCAGCTCGGCAAGATCTGCCGCAAGGCGGCAATGCAGCTTGCCACAAGCGATGTAAAGCGAGTCACCGTGACAGAGAAGAACATCAAGGACTTCCTCGGTGCGCCGCGTGCTGCACAGGAGAAGATTCCCGAAAAGGACCTTGTCGGCGTGGTGAACGGCCTTGCGTGGACCGAGGTGGGCGGCGAAATTCTGCCCGTCGAGGTCGGCGTGATGGATGGCAGCGGCAAGGTCGAGCTCACGGGCAACCTGGGCGACGTGATGCAGGAGAGCTGCCGCGCGGCACTCTCGTGCCTGCGCCAGCGGGCGCAGGAGCTCGGCATCGCGCCGGACTTCTACAAGACGAAGGACATCCATATCCACTTCCCTGAGGGGGCCATCCCCAAGGACGGACCCAGCGCCGGTATCGCCATCGCGACAGCGGTGCTCTCCGCATTGACGGGGCAGGCGGTACACCGCGATGTCGCCATGACGGGCGAGATCACGCTGCGCGGCCGTGTGCTCGCCATCGGGGGCTTGCGCGAAAAGACAATGGGCGCGCTGCGCGCGGGCGTACATACGGTCATTCTCCCGAAGGAGAATGAAAAGGACCTCGACGAGATCGACCCGCTGGTGCGCGAAAAGCTGCGCTTTGTACCGGTCGAGACGGTGGACGCCGTCTTTGCCGAGGCGCTCGTGCTGCCCGAAAAATGCACCGCTGCCGCGCACGAGAGCTATCTTCCTCCCGTGCAGGAGAGCGCGCACAGCACGCTGCGTGCGGGCGAAATGAGCTGAAAGGAAACGAAAACCATGGCGATCAACTTCAACAAGGTCGAATTCATCCTCTCGGCGGCGTCGGAAAAGCAGTTCGTGCGCGACGGAATGCCGCAGCTCGCGTTTGCGGGGCGGTCGAACGTCGGCAAATCGTCCGTCATCAACCGGCTCGTCAACCGCAAGAACTTTGCCCGCGTGGGTGCGTCCCCGGGCAAGACCTCGCAGATCAACTACTTTAAGATCGACGGCAAGCTCTACCTCGTCGACCTGCCGGGCTACGGCTACGCCAAGGTCTCCAAGACCGAGCGCGACCGCTGGGGCAAGCTGATGGAGAGCTATTTCCAGTCTGCGGGGCTCATTCACCTCGGTGTGCAGATCGTCGACGCGCGGCACAAGCCGACGGCGGACGACGTGACGATGCACGACTACTTCGTGCAGACGGGCTGTCCCGTCGTGATCGTGGCGAACAAGCTCGACAAGCTCAAAGCGCGCGAGATCGAGCCGAATCTTGCCCAAATTCGCGAGACGCTGAGTTTGCGCGACGATGAGCTCGTCATTCCGTTCTCTGCCGAAAAGGGCACGGGCAAGGAGCAACTGATCGCGGCGATCCTCGACCATTTGAACGACTGAAAAGGAATAATGCTTCACAGAAAAGCCTCTGTATGGGTTGACCATACAGAGGCTTTTTATCGTATTTCCCGGGGAATCAGCGGCGCAGCGTCAAAAGTGCGGTGCAGTGGGAGAAGGATTCAAACGTCAGCGCGGGGAAGTGGGGGCGGAGCTCGTCGTAGACGAAGTAAATTTCATCTGAGTCCCAATCCTCGCCTGCCGCAGTTCGACACGCTTCGAGCTCTTCGCGCGTGCGGAAGGCGACGTCGCCGATGAAAAGACAGCCGTCCTGCTTCAAAAGCGGCAGAAGCGCGCGAAGAAAGCCGATTTTCTGCGCGTCCGTCAGGTGGTGGAGCGAGTAGGTCGCGACGATGGCGTCGTACTGCTGTGCGCAAAGCTCGGGCACAAGGCCTTTGGAAAAATCGCCCTGATAGAGCCGCGCGTCCGGCATTTTTGCCTGCGCCAGTTCGATCATGCGCGCGGAAAAGTCCTGCCCATAGATGCGGCAGCCCTGTTCGTAGAACCGCGAGGTCAGTATGCCCGTGCCGAAGCCGATATCCAGCACGTTATGCCCGCTTTGCGCGAGCACGCGCTGATAGAGCGCGTTCATCATGGCACGGTAACCCGCAAAGGGGTAGCGGTCGTTCTCGTCGGAGAGGCCGACGCTCTTGTCATAGCCGTCGGCCCAGAGGTCGAAGCCGGTATTGTTCAGCATGTCAGTCCTCCTTTTCGTTCAGCGGGGGAAGACCCAGCTCGTAGAACGCCACGGCGCTTGCCGCGGCGACGTTGAGCGAGTCGACACCGTGGTACATCGGAATTTTGACCGTGTAGTCGCAGCTTGCGATGGTCGAGGACGCGAGCCCGTCACCCTCCGTGCCCATGACGATGGCAAGCTTTTCTTCGGCGGCAAGGCGCGGATCGTCGAGCCGTACGGAGTCGTTGCGCAGTGCCATCGCGACGGTGCGGAAGCCGAGATCGCGCAGAAGCTGCGTCCAGTCTCCGCTTTCGGGCAGGTAGGTCCACGGGATGAGGAACACATTTCCCATGCTGACGCGCGAGGCGCGGCGATAGAGCGGATCGCTGCCCGCAGTCGTGAGCAGCACCGCGTCCATGCCGAGCGCGGCGGCGGAGCGGAAGATCGCGCCGATGTTCGTCGGATTCATCACGTTTTCGAGCACGACGACGCGCCGCGCATCGCGGCAGACGTCCTCGACGCTTTGGAGCTTCGGCCGCCGCATGGCGCAGAGCATGCCGCGCGTCAGGTGAAAGCCAGTGAGCTGTGTCAGCACGGATTCATCAGCGGTGTAAACCGGAATATCTTGACAGCAGCGGGCGAGAATTTCGCGCCCCTTGCCCTGAGTATGCTGCCGCTCCATCAGAAACGACACCGGCTCACAGCCCGCATCAAGCGCACGGCCGATGACGAGCGGACTTTCCGCGACGAAGAGCGCGTTGTCGGGGTCCGCGCGATTGAGCAGTTGGTTTTCGGTCAGGCGCGCGTAGACGTCGAGCGCGGGATCGGAAAAATCGTGGATTTCGATGATGTTTGCCATAGGTCTTCCTTTTTAAGATTCCAAGATGTTCAGCAGTGCGGCGACGTCCGGCAGAACGAACGTCGGCTGCGGGTCAGCGGTGGGGAGGTCTTCTTCCTTCGTCTCGCCAGAGAGGACGAGCAGCGTGTCGATGCCCGCGTTCGCGCCGCTGGCGATATCCGTGTAGATGCGGTCGCCCACGAGCAGTGTTTCCCGCGCGGAAACGCTCGCCTCAAGCATTGCGAGCTGCGGCATCAGCGGTTCGGGCTTGCCGATGACGATGGGGCGGCGGGAGGTCGCGCGCCAGAGCATTTCGCACACGCTCCCGCAGTCGGGCACGAAGCCGTAGGCCGTGGGGCAGACCCAGTCGGGATTGGTCGCAAGGTAGGGGATGCCTTGTCCGAGCAGGATGCAGGCGTCCTCCAGCTTTTGAAATGTCAGCTCGGTGTCGAAGCCCATCAGGAGCGCGTTCGCGTCCTCACGCCGTTCTGCGACGGTAAAGCCCGCCGCGCGGAGCTGCGATTTCATCGACTCCGTACCGCAGACGTAATAGCGTCGGTCTTCTCCGCCGTGCTCGCGGAGATAGTGAATCAGCGCGTCGACCGAGGTGAGAAAATCGCCCGCCTCCGTCGCGACGCCGAGGCGCGTGAGCTTCTGCACATAGGCCGCTACGCTGCGCGAGGAGTTGTTTGTCAGAAAGCGGTACTGCCCGCCGCGTGCGCGGATGGCAGAGAGCAGCTCGCGGACGCCTTCAAAGAGCCGGTCGCCCAAGTACAGCGTGCCGTCAAGGTCGAAGAGAAAGAGCTTTTTGCGCTGAAGAAGATTATGGTCAACCATCAGTCACGCCTTCTTTTTGCTGTCGATCGCAATGAAGAAGAATGAGCTCACCGCCAGAAGATAGGGGTAGAAGAGGTTTGGGATGATGTCGAACGCCGAGATGGCGTAGCCCAGCTCGTGCGCCGCGGAGATCGCGACGAGCATCTGTGCGCCGTAGGGGATGATGCCCTGAAAGATGCAGGAGAACGTGTCGAGGATCGACGCGGCCTTGCGCGGGGTGATGCCGTACTCCTCGCTCATCTCCTTGGCGATGGGGTTCGCCATAACAATGGCGACGGTGTTGTTCGCGGTGGCAATGTCCATCGCGCCGACGAGAAGGCCCATGCCGATCTGGCCGCCGCGCTTGCCGCGAAACGCCTTTTTGATCCAGCCGAGCAGCGCTTCAAAGCCGCCGTACTCACGGATCAGCGCACAGATGGCGGAAACTAAGATCGCGACCATCGAGGTTTCAAACATCCCGGCCGCGCCGCTGCCCATGTTTTCGAGCAGGGCCTTGACTGCGAGGATGCCGGTCTGCCCCGTCGCGCCGGTCGCGAGCGCGATGACCGCGCCGGATACGATACCGATGAGCAGCACGACAAAGACATTGATGCCGATGATGCCGCCGATGAGCACGAGCACGTAGGGGATGATCTGGATGAGATTGTAGGCAGGGATGGGCGCGGGGTGCACGTCCGCATTCAGCGTCAGCACGAGGATGAGTGCGAGCGACGCGAGCGCGGCGGGGAAGGCGATGTGGAAATTTTCGCGGAATTTGTCCTTCATCGCGCAGCCCTGCCCGTTGCAGGCGGCGATGGTTGTGTCGGAAATGAAGCTCAGATTGTCACCGAACATTGCCCCGCCCATGACGGACGCGACACACAGCGGCAGGGAATAGCCGCTCGCCGCGGCGATGGGGATGGCGATGGGGACGATGAGCGTGATGGTGCCGACGCTCGTGCCCATCGCGGTGGAGACAAAGCAGCTTACGACGAACAGCACCGCCACGGCGAATTTCGACGGGATGATCGAGAGCATGAAGTACGCAACGCTCTCCGCACTCGAGCGGCCCACGACGCCGACGAACATACCCGCGGCTAAGAAGATGAGCAGCATCGTGATGATGTTCTTATCGCCCACACCATGGCCCATCAGCGTGAGCTTTTCGTCGAACGACAGCGCGCGGTTCTGGCAGCAGGCTACGAGCAGCGCGATGAGAAAGATGACGACGATGGGGATGGAATAAAATCCCATCGGGATTTTGAGCACGTACTCAAAGATCAGGCCGAGGCCCAGATATAAGACAAGGAACACTAAGATCGGCAGCAGCGCCGCAGGATTGGCTTTTTTCGACATGGGACGATTCTCTCTTTCTCCAAACATAAAAAAAGCTCCTGCGCGGAGCTTTTTGTGCGATATGAATTATTATAAGGAGCGTGGAGGACCTTGTCAAGTGAGATTTGCCCAAAATTGAGCGCAAAAGGGCTTGACAGAAGGACTCTAATCTGTTAGTGTACAAATATACTCTAACAGATTAGAGAGGGAACAAGATGGAAACGCCGAAAATTTTTGAGAGCGAATACCGCTTCTGTCAAATCCTGTGGGCACACGAGCCGGTCAAGAGCCGTGAATTGGTCGCGCTCTGCGCCGAGCACCTGGGCTGGAAACCGACGACGACCTACACGGTCATCAAACGGCTCTCTGAGCGCGGGGTGCTGAAAAACGAGAATACTGTCGTCACGTCGCTCATCTCACAGGACGAGGCGCAGACCGCCGAGATCGACGAGCTGCTCGACAAGCGCTTCGACGGCTCGCTGCCCGCGTTCGTCGCCGCGTTTACAAAGTCGAGCCACGTGAGCGACAAAGAGCTTGACGAGGTGCAGAAAATGATCGACCTTTACCGAAAGGAGAATCATCATGGATGACGTCTTTTTGAAGCTCGTGAACCTCAGCATCAGCGCAAGCTGGCTCATTCTGGCGGTGCTCGTGCTGCGGGTTGTCCTCAAAAAAGCGCCGAAGTGGGTCATGCCGCTTCTCTGGGGTGTGGTCGCACTGCGGCTTGTCTGCCTGTTTTCGATTGAAAGCGCGCTCTCGCTCATCCCGAGCGCCGAGACCATCCCAAGCGAGATCGTGACCGAAACGCGCGAGCCGGTGCTCTACGAGCAGGCGACGCTTGACATCGTCACGAATCCGACGCTGCCTTCGGCGGAGGAGGTCCCCGTCGGCGTGAGCCGCCAGCAGGCGCAGGTGGACTTCAACATCTACAGCGTCCTCTGGCTCGCCGGCATGGCGGCGCTGCTCGTCCACGCGCTCGTGAGTGCGGGAAAGCTGAAAAGAAAGCTCGCAACGGCGATTTTGCTGCGAGATAACATCTACGAGAGCGAATTTGTCGATTCGCCGTTCGTCTTCGGCGTGGTGAAGCCGAACATTTATCTTCCCATGCACATGGACGAGGGGACGGCGGCGTATGTCATCGCGCACGAGCGCGCGCACCTCGCCCGCCGCGACCACTGGTGGAAGGTGCTCGGCTACCTCGTGCTCGCGCTGCACTGGTTCAACCCGCTGGTGTGGGTCGCCTACATCCTCTTCTGCCGCGACATCGAACTCGCGTGCGATGAAAAAGTCGTTAAGGGGCTGGACGGTGCGGCACGCGCGGACTATTCGCAGGCGCTATTATCCTGCGCCGCGCCGAAAAGAGCCGTCGCGGCCTGCCCGCTGGCATTCGGCGAGGGGAACATCAAAACGCGCGTGAAAAGCGCACTGCACTACAAAAAGCCCGCGTTTTGGGTCGCCGCCGCGGCGGTGCTCGCGGTCGTGATCGTGGCCGTGTGCTTTTTGACGAATCCGAGGTCGGAGCGCGGCAGCCTTGTCTGGGCGCAGAAGCTGAATGCGGCGGACGTTGTGTCAATCGAGCTCTACGTTCCGGCGGAAGGGGAGGCGCGGCAGTATAAAAAACTCGATACGGAAGAAATGGCACAGGCAGTCGAACTGATCAACAGCAGCCGCGGCACATATATCGAAAAACCGGAGACGGTTTACGCCGGCTTGCCGGTGTGGTTCCTTCTCACGATGGACGACGGCACGGTGCATGCTGTCGGCAGCGTAGTGGGCCATTATCTGATCATCGACGGCGATACTTTTGATGCGGACGTCGAGAATCAGGCGGAATGGGAAAACTATGTGCTAAAGGGCGATTCGGCAAGTCCGATCGACATGGCAGACCGGCTGTCGTATGCACTCTATGGGATGACAACGGGGGTGTATACGCTCGGCGAGGCCGTTTTCGAGGATTCCGTCTGGGAAACCAGCTATGAGGAGACCTTTGCCAATACGAAGTCCACGCCCGAGCTGTGGCTTTCCTCCGCACTTGGCACGGACATGACCGGTATTCTGTACGGTACAGTGACGGCGGCGAGAGGATACAGCTACCGCTTTTCGGAGTGGGAGGAGATCGACCTGACCGTGAGCAATTTCGACTGGCTTTTCCGCAGCGGAAGCGGCGAAGATTGGGACGGTACGAGCGCCGCGAAGCTGCGCCGCGAAAACGCCCATGCCTGGCGCGGTACGAGAACGGGCGAGGACGTCAATGCGACAGTGCCGATGGCGGAGATCAGGCGTCAGGACGAGCTCACGGCGATGGACCAGTGGCTCTTATTGCAGCAGAAGGACGGCAGTCTTTACCTCGTGATGGGCTATCGCAGCGGGGGACTTCCCTACAGCGGGGCGCATCCCTACCGCTGGATCGTCCGCCTGAACGGCGGCGCGACCGAGCTGACCCGCGCTGACCTGAACGGCGACGGGATCGAGGAAGTGATCTCCTATACCGGCACTTCCACGCAGGAGCCGTACCGTCTGCGGGTGAGCAATCAGAGCGGCGAAGAGCTCTGGAGTGCGGAACTGGGACTGGCGCACGCGGGCTGGAGCAGCTATTTCCTCTATCGCGACAGCGTCAAGACGGCGCTATTGCGCTACGAGCCGACAATCTATCAGGGTGAGGCATCGTATTCCTACGAGCTCTTTATGCTCAGTGAAAACGGGACGACCACGCTGGCGGAGAATTCGGTGAGCTTCAGCGTAAATTCCGATTCCGCCGATTCATGGCCCGCCGAGGCGCGGAAATTCGCGGACGAGGTCAACAGGCTTTTAGACAAGAGCGAACTGCTGTTCTCCACGCTGAACGCCGAGCTGCACTGTTACGGCGACGGCGCAGTCATCCGCTGCACAGATCCGTCGGAGAGCGACGGCAGCAGGACGCTGATGTCCGCCGACCTCGACAATGACGGCAGAGCGGAGCGGATTGTATGCAAGAACACGTTCGGCGTCTATGAGCTGTGCATCATCGATGACAACGGCGAGGAAATGATGCGCGAGCGCATGTCGGAGGGTGACGTGTACCTCCTTTGCCGTGAAAATGGGCGCGACATGCTACTGCTGTATCACTTGATCAAGGGCAAATATCAGGGCAGAAGCAGCTATTACGGCTATTACTATGGACTTTACACCTATGACGGCGGCAGCTGTCACGTTGTGGAAAATGCCAACGCGGGCATTTATCTGAATCCGACCGATGGCCAGAACGGCGAGTGGGGCAAATCGGAGGAAGCGTTCGCCGCGCGCGTCAATGCGCTGATAGCCCAGAGCGAATTCCTTGTCGCTTGGCAGGATGGCGAGCTCATTTTGACGAGCGAGGTGTATCGCTGGTACTGCGTATCGCCGAGAAAGCTCACGGCGACGCTGGACAGCACGACGGTCAGTTTCGGCAAAAAGAGCTGGGACTTTGCCGGGCAATACCCGTCGCTCAGCGGCTTTGAGGGCAGCGAGACGGTGGGTAACTACCTTGTGGTGACGGGACGTCTGGGGAAGAAAAACGACCTCTATGTGGTGTTCAACGCCATAGACGGCACGCTGCTTAAGACC
>ERZ1107006.3423-NODE-3423-length-10268-cov-2.402330_pt1 | contig 10268 bp, 8 predicted proteins | sample MGYA00403696_ERZ1107006 | MGnify/ENA primary metagenome ERZ1107006 (study PRJEB35170, sample SAMEA104062441) | human gut metagenome | biome: human gut; feature: human-associated habitat; material: faeces | place: Denmark | collected 2012-08-13 ...
GATATAAAGGAACAAATCTAATAGAGGAAGAGATGCATGGATAAACAACAATATAAACAATATGTTACTGATTTGCTGAATGAACATAACAGACAGTCAATAGATGAATTAGTTGCATTATATGAGGATAGAGATTTTATCAGGGATTATGCATCAGAGGATACAGAGTTAGGATATATATATATAGTTACATGTATATATCGTGAGGAACATAATGAACATATAAAAAATAATATTATGTCTGTCAGGAGAACAAAAGAAAGACTGATACAAATAATTACATATTGTAAATTTCTATTGTGGCGTATTGAGTTAATGTTCGATGATGAAGCTGTTGAAGAGCTGATGAGGTATCTTGATTATGAAAAGCTTTCTGTGATTTTTTTAGTAGAGATGATAAGGATTGGCTCAATAGATAAAATTTCTATGTATATAAAATTAAGTGAGGTATATAAGAAACAGATGTTAGATACATATGCCTTTCAATTATTAAGATATGCTAACAATCAGGAACCAGGGAACGAGCAGATAGTATGTATGTTAGCAGATATGTGCATTCAATATGGGAATATTGAATCAGCAAAGAAACTATTAGAAACGATAGAGAAGCCGGGTAGAATCACAGAAGTGTTGTTAAGAAAGGTGTATTCGGATGAATGATAAAAAGATATGTTTTATCATGTGTGTCAATAATGAGATGTATGAAGAAGAATGTTTGTATTATATCAATCATTTAGTGATTCCAAATGGATATGAAATAGATGTTATATCAATCAAAGAAGCAAAGTCCATGACAGAGGGATACAATGCAGCAATGGTAGCTACAGATGCTAAATACAAAATATATATGCATCAGGATGTTTTTATCCGCGACAGCCGTTTCCTGGAGAAGACGCTGCGTATTTTTAAGGAGCACCCGGAGACGGGGATGATCGGGATGGTTGGAGGAATCGGCATTCCGGAGAACGGCGTCGTCTATTCTTCCTGGAATGTGGGAAAAGTGGACTGCAGGGAGCCGGATCTTTCCTATGTCCTGCTGTGCGGGCCGAACCAGACCAAGGATCAGACCGTCGATGCGGTGGACGGGCTGCTGATGATGACGCAGTATGATCTGCCGTGGAGAGAGGATCTGTTTTCGGATTTTGATTTCTATGATGTGTCGCAGGCGTTTGAATTCCGCAGGGCAGGCTATGAGATTGTGGTGCCTTATCAGGAAGAACCCTGGGTGGTGCACGACTGCGGATTCGCAAAGCTCACCAATTATGACAGGAACCGGAAAATCTGTATGGAAGAGTATCCGGAATTTTTCAACGTTCCGGAGGGGGAGGAGCTGTTCTCGAGCGGAGAGTGGGATCAGCTGAGCAGTCAGCTGGCAGCGGCGATCCGCAGGATGATAGACCAGGGGCAATGGGACGAGGCCAGTCAGGCCATCGGGATCTATCATCAGAGCCAGATGAAGAGCTCCGAGCTGGAGATGCTTGCGATTATCTGTGAGATTGAGCAGACGGATCGCAGGGTAAGCAAAAGATCGTCGTTTCTGGCACAGGCGGGCAGCTGTGAAGCGATATGCCGGACCTATCTCTCGGTACGCTTTTTGCTGCATCGCATGGAGTTTGACAGACCGGCACAGGATTATCAGGAATTGATTCACGCGGTAGAAAGCGGTAACATATCAGTAGATGCCATTCTCATTCTGATCTTACATGGCGTGCTGGATAAGGAGAAGGTTCTCGGGCAGCTGGAGACATGGCATATGCCGGATCCAATGAGTGCAGAGCGGCTTAGATCCTTTCACAGGCGGATGCAGAAGGAAAACAGGGGCATTCCGTATTCCTACAGTAAGAGGGCAAAGATGGAACTGGAAAAGTACAGCAAGGAGGAACAGTGATGATACCATACGGAAGACAGACGATTGAGGAAGATGATATTGAGGAAGTAGTAAAGGTGCTGAAATCGGATTTCTTGACGACAGGACCGAAGGTGGCAGAGTTCGAGCGGGCAGTGGCAGAGTATGTCGGCGCGAAATATGCGGTCGCTATTTCAAACGATACTGCGGCACTGCATGCGGCATGCCATGCGGCGGGAATCGGACCGGGGGATGAGGTAATCACCACGCCGATCACGTTTGCGGCATCCGCCAACTGTGTGCTGTACTGCGGCGGAACGCCGGTTTTTGCAGACATTGATCCGCAGACGTACAATATCGATCCGGAGGACATCCGGCGCAAGATCACGGATAAGACCAAAGCGATTATTCCGGTGCATCTGGCAGGACAGCCCTGCGATATGGATGCCATTCATGCGATCGCAAAGGAGCATCATCTGATCGTGATCGAGGATGCGGCGCATGCGCTCGGCTCGGAATATAAGGGACGGCGCATCGGCTCCATGTCGGATATGACGACATTCAGCTTTCATCCGGTGAAGCCGATCACGACAGGCGAGGGCGGTATGATTGTGACGGACAGTGAGGAATTGTACCGGAAATTAGTGCTGTTCCGCAGCCACGGAATTACCAGAGATCCGGACCTGATGACGAGAAATGAGGGACCGTGGTTCTATCAGCAGCTCGATCTCGGCTATAATTACCGCATGACGGATATCCAGTGTGCGCTTGGCTGCAGCCAGATGCGGAAGCTGGACCGCTTCCTTGCGCGCAGAAGGGAGATCACAAAGCGCTACGATGAGGCGTTTGCGGACTGCGCGAATATTATGACGCCGTATCAGTTGCCGGAGACGAACAGCGGATGGCATCTCTATATCATACAGGTGAAGAATCACGACAGAAAGACCGTGTTTGAGCAGCTTCGGGAGAACGGTATCGCAGTGAATGTCCACTATATTCCGGTGTACTATCATCCGTACTACCAGGAGCACGGTTACAGAGAAGTACATTGTCCGGTGGCGGAGGAAGTCTACTCGCACATCATCAGCCTTCCGGTTTATCCGGGACTTACCGATGAGCAGCAGGATACGGTCATTGAAACGGTGAAGCGGCTGACAAAATAGTTTGCGGATGGTGTGGGAGAGGCAGATCATCAGAAAACAGCAGGAGAATAGAGCGGGATGGGATATGCAGGATTAAAGCAACTTATTGAGCAGAATGCGTGGAGGGAAGCCGGAAGAGAACTCGGGCAGTATATGAACGGGGAATGGGATGATGAACTCGCCGTGCTGGCAGCAACGGTTTTCTCTGCGCTGGGCGACTGGGAAGGCGCCTATACCTGCATCGCGCAGGGACTGCAGTACAATTACAAAAATTACGAACTGTATCTGCTGCTGGGCAATTATTATGAGCGCAAAAATTGCAACCAGGCGTGGCTCTGCTATGAAAATGCGCTCTATTATTGCAGCGATGAAGACGATCGCAGGATCATACAGCAGCACAAAGAGCGTGTACAGCAGGATGACCGGTGGTGCGTGCATAAGGTTTCGATCGTGATATTGACGTATAATCTCAAAGACATGAATATGCAGTGTATCGGCAGCATCCGGGACACCTGCGATCCGTCGAGCTACGAGCTGGTCGTGGTGGACAATGCATCTACAGACGGCACGCTGGAATGGCTTCGGGAGCAAAAAGATATGACACTCGTGAGCAACCAGGAAAACAAGGGCTTTCCGGCTGGGTGCAATCAGGGAATCAAGGCGGCAGAGCCGGAAAATGATATCCTTCTTCTGAACAATGATACGATTGTTCTGCCCAATTCTATTTTCTGGCTTAGGATGGGGTTATATGAGGAGGAACGGATCGGCGCCACGGGAAGCATGTCAAACAGCGTGATCAACGGGCAGAGAATTGAGGCGAAGCTTGCCGGTGTGGAGGAATACATAACATACGGCACGGCAATGAATATCCCCATGGAAAATGCGCTGGAGAAAAAGACCTGGCTGGTAGGATTTGCGATGCTGCTGAAACGGAAGGCGCTGGATGAGGTCGGACTTCTGGATGAACGGTTTTCCCCGGGGCAGAACGAGGATGTAGATCTGTGCATCCGGCTGAATCTGGCGGGGTGGCAGATGCGCCTCTGCCACAATAGTTTTATCGTGCATTACGGTCATGGAAACGGCAGGAACTCGGATATCTGGAAGCAGACGTTCTCAGTTACAAGTGAGAAGTTCCGGGAAAAATGGGGCTTCGATATGTCCTATTATACCTACAGCAGAAAAGAACTGATTGCGATGATTTCCGAGCCGAAAGAGAGCAGAATACGCGTGCTGGAAGTGGGGCGGATGCGGTGCAACGCTTGCGCATATTGCGTATGAGTGGCCGGACGCGAAGGTAAGCGGAATTGAGATCCAGGATGACATTGCGAAAATCGGTGCAAATTATCTGGATATCCGGCAGGGAAACATTGAGACCATGCAGATCCCGTATGAAAAAGATACGTTTGACTATATCATACTGGCGGATGTGTTGGAGCACCTGCATGATCCAGAGCGGATTCTGCAGAAATTACTGCCCTATCTGAAGGCGGACGGCAGTATTCTGTGCAGTGTTCCCAATATTTTAAACCGCCATGTAATCAGCGATCTTCTGCGCGGAAAGCTGGAGTACCAGGACGCAGGAATTTTAGACCGCACGCATCTGCGCTTTTTCACAATGGACAGTATTGTGAGGGTATTTGAACGGTGCGGAATGGAAGTCACACAGATGATGGCGACCTACGATACGGAAGAGCTGGATGCCGAAGCGGAAGAATTGATGAACGCACTGTATCAGATTCCACATATTGCGGACAGACAGTTGTTTCAGGTGTACCAGTATGTTTTCCGGGCAAAGAGGGGGCGGGAGGCGGAATGAAAAAAGTAAGTGTAATTGTACCCTGCCACAATGCGGCGAAATGGCTTCCACAGTGCTTTCTGTCGCTGGTGCAGCAGTCGATCGGAATCGACGGACTGGAGCTGATTTTTGTGGATGACGCATCGGACGATGCGGGCGAGACATGGGCGCTGCTGGAGGAATTTGAGCGCGCGTATCCCGAGAGCATCATGATTATCCATCTGGAAGAAAATCTGCGTCAGGGAGGCGCCCGAAACGTGGCGCTCGGTTATGCGACGGGGGAGTATCTTGCGTTTGTCGATGCGGATGATTTTGTGGAGAAGGATTTCCTTGAGAAGGTATACCGGCGTGCGGTGGAGAACGAAGCCGATATCGTACAGTTTGATTATGTGTACTATACGGAAAGACTTGGAAAAGTGGCGTCGGGAAGGACGACCGCGGACGAGAGCATCCAGATTCAGACAAAGGAGGAGCGGAAGCGTTTCCTTATCAGCGAGAAGATCACCTACGGCTGTTGGAACAAGCTGTACCGGAGATCGCTCGTGGAGCGGGCGGGCGTCCGTTATGCCGAGCATGTCATTTATGAAGAACCGCTGTTTGTGTATCCGCTGTTGTTCTACGGAAACCGCTTTGAAATCATGGCGGAAGCTTTTTACTGCTACCGCCAGAATGAGGTGGGAACCATGCGCCGGGATATGCGTCAGATGACAACGTTGCAGATGCATGCAGATGTGCAGCTTGCCGTGTGGCATTTTATGAAGCAGACGCCGTTTTTCCGGGAGTATTATGAGGAGATCAAGCTGTATTTTCTGCATACGTATTTCTATGAGACGCTGCTGTTTGCGGTGCAGCGCGGATTTGAAGTGCCGTATTCCATGTATGAGACGCTGCGGGATACCGTAAAGGCGGAGGTGGCAGACTATAGGGAGTCTCCCTATGCGGCGATGATTCCAAGGCAGATGGAGCTGTACCGGGTAGAGAATGAAGCGGAAAATAGAGAAAGTATACAGAAGCGGGTAAAGGCATTTATAAGTAAAATGTGAAAAATACTTGCGAAAAGTGTTTGGAAGTTATGCTGTGATGAAGGGAGAAAGAAGAATGTATGAAGAGTTAATTGCAAAAATGAATCCTCGCCCTAAATTTAATCTGCAGTGGTATAAGAACGAAGATTTATATTCGGATGGCGAGGTAGAAGATTTTATAATTAAGATAATTGCAGAAAATAGACCGGAAGACTACAGCAATGCTGTCTATGAGCAATTTAATTGGCCGATATATTATCATTTGTCGCCGCTACGAAAAAATATTCTAAATTGGTACAAATTCAAACCAGATAGCAGTGTATTGGAAATTGGCTGTGGTATGGGCGCAATTACAAGTGTACTGTGCGATGAATGTAAGGATGTTACGGCAGTGGAACTCTCAAGAAAACGTGCAACAGCAACGCTTCTCCGGTGCCGTGAAAAAGAAAATCTTGAGATTATTGTTGGAAACTTGAATGATATTGAATTTGATAAAAAATATGACTATATTACACTGATAGGCGTTTTGGAATACCAGGGGACTTATACGGAATCAACAAATCCGTACATGGACTTTTTGGTTAAGATTAAGCAGTTGCTGAAACCAGATGGGAAATTGCTTGTCGCAATAGAGAATCAGTACGGTTTAAAATATTGGTGCGGAATGCCAGAAGATCATGTTGGAATACCGTTTGAAGGGATAAATCAGTATAGGGATGTTGAGAGAGGGGTAAGGACATTTTCAAAAACAGCGTTAGACATACTTCTTAGAGAAAGTGGTTTTCTTAATACATACTTTTATTATCCATTTCCGGATTATAAATTGCCTACCGTTATTTACTCTCAGGATGTTTTGCCAAGTAAGAAAGACACGGTAAATTCTGAAAATTTCAGAGGTTACAGCTCGGCCGGTGAAAACACATTAATTGCAAATGAAAAAAATCTTTATATGGATATTGTAGAAAATCATGTGTTTGAGTTTTTTGCAAATTCATTTTTGGTGGAGTGCTCCGACAGCAGTCAGCTAGGGGAAATAACATTTGCGAGATTAACAAGCGAACGCAAGGAACAATATCGAATGGCAACAAGATTTACGAGGGATAGCACCGTTGAAAAGAAGCCGCTTACGATGTTATGCGCACAGACACATATAAGGCAACTGCTCAAAAATGTAAATATTTTGAAACAAGCGGGTATAAAAATAGTAGAATATAGGGCTGATAATGGGATGGTGGTCAGTGATTACATTGAAAAACCGCTTTTGGAAGACGTAATTTTAAACGTGTTAAAAGAAGAGAACACCGATGAAATTTACAGATTGATAGATTTGGTGTATGGAGAAATATTGCGATCTTCTGAGCAAATTTCGTGGAAGGATAATATATTATATACACTGGATCTGGGAATAGAAGAGAACGAGGAAGTATTTGGACCAATATTAAAAATCGGTTTTCTGGATATGAGTTTTAGAAATGCATTTTATTGTGAGGGAGAAATACTTTGGTTTGATCAGGAATGGGTTTTGGAGGCAGTGCCAGCTAAATTTATTTTATACTATGCATTGACATTGTTGTATTATTCATATCCTCAGTTGGAAGGGGCATGTCCGTCTGCGGAGGTAATTGCACGTTATCATATGCAGGATGCTTGTGAAGCATTTGAAAAGCTCCGGGAATTGTTTGGATACTTAGTGTCCGATGAGGCACAGGTTATGATGGGAAGAGCATTCAGTATTGATAGTACAATGGATTATATATCAAATGTTAAGAAACTTATGAAATAAAAAGTTGAAAGTAGCGGAAGTGTTATGCTAAAGAAACAGCACGGATGATTCGATATAAATATCAGAAGTATATCAAAAATCTCAGGGAAGAGGTAGAATAACATGGTGGTTAATCATAATATGGCGGCAATCTGTGAGAGCAGGCAGCTGCGCTATAACGTGAAGAAGATGGAAAAATCTTCCAAAAAGCTTGCGACAGGGTACAAGCTGAACACAGCAAATGATGATGCGGCAGGCTTGCAGATATCAGAGACGATGCGGCATCATGTGAAAGGGCTGAACAAAGCCTCCCGGAATTCACAGGACGGCATCAGTATGCTGCAGACGGCGGATGCAGCGCTCCAAGAGACGCAGGATGTTCTCGATCGTATGGTGGAGCTGACGACGCAGGCAGCCAATGACATCAACACAGACTCGGATCGCAGGGCTATTCAGGATGAGTTGGATCAGCTGAACAAGGAAGTGGACCGCATCGCCTATACGACGCACTTCAATCAGCAGTATATGTTGGCGGAGGGAACGCCGCAGGCGGCACCGGGATATTACCGCATACAGTCCGGGGCACTGAACGGACAGGCGATAGATATCCATTTTGTAAATGCGAGCAAGGAGAGCCTTGGCACAGACAAAGTGAATGTATCTTCGCATGCGAAGGCGTCGGAATCCATCACGATGGTTCAGGACGCGATTGAACAGGCGGCGCTCTGGAGAGACGAGTTCGGCAGCCAGCAGGAGCGTCTGGAACATGCCGTGCGCAATACGGACAACACATCACAAAATACGCAGAGTGCGGAGTCAGGGATCAGAGACACCAACATGAATATGGAGATGGTATTATATTCGACCAACCGGATTCTGGTGCATGCATCCCAGAGTATTCTGGCACAGTATAATGATGATGCAAAATCAGTGCTTGAGATTTTGAAATAGTCAGACACGATAAAGAGATAAGAGGGGCAGTTTGTTGATACGAATGCCCTTCCTATCTCTTTATGAGCATTTTTAAGCAGATAAGCATCTGGGATGACAGAGGCGTCCCGGGCGTTTGCCGGGGAACATGGAGCAATGAACAACTGGGATAAGATATGGAAGAAGCGGACCGCGAAGATTGAGAATCGCGCAACCGTATTTGAAATGTTTAAGGAATTAAAACGGGCGGACGGATTTGATACACAGGATGTGCAGGGATATTATGAGGCGTTTTCCTGCAGTGGGAGTGCATGGCGCAGCGGATCGAGACGGGGTGTGCGGGAACGATCGGCAGTCTGTATGAGATTGGCTGTGGAAGCGGTGTGAATCTGTATCTATTTTCCGCGTTGAAGCATGTGGCGGTGCTCGGCGGTCTGGATTACTCCAAAAACCTCATCCGCATAGCCCAAAGCGTGGTGCCGGAGGCGGACGTGGGATGTGAGGAGGCGCTCAGGGTGCCGACAGAGCTGAGGTACGATGTCGTTCTGGCAGACAGTGTGTTTCAGTATTTTAATGATGCTGATTACGGGCAGAAGGTGCTGGAACGCATGTGGGCGAAGGCGGGGAAGATGGTTGTTGTCACCGAAGTGCACGATCAGGAGAAAAAAGACGAACACATGGCATACCGCCGGAAGTGTGTTGAGAATTATGATGAAGTATATGCGGGGCTGGACAAAACATTTTACACCAGAGAGATGTTCCTGCAATTTGCAGAGGAGCACGGGGGCAGATGTGAGATCGTACAACCTGATAACGAACTGTACTGGAATAACCGGTTTGTGTTTGATTGCTATTTGTATAAAGAATAATGCGTGAAGGGTGACGGTATGCAGGCAATTATTTTAGCGGCAGGAATGGGAAAACGTCTGGGAAAGCTTACTCAGAACAATACAAAATGCATGGTGGAAGTGGGCGGCGTGCGCCTGATAGAGAGAGCACTATACATTCTGGATAAGAAGAATCTGTCGAGGATTGTAATGGTCGTGGGCTATCAGTGTGAAAATCTGATGCAGTTTGTCGACGGACTGGGAATTGATACGCCGGTAGAATACATCATCAATGAGGTGTATGACAGAACCAATAACATATACTCGCTCTCCATGGCAAAAGACTGGCTTGTGAAAGAGGATACCCTTTTGCTGGAATCGGATCTGATTTTTGAGGAAGCGCTGATTGACCTGTTGCTTGAGGATTCGCGCGAGACGCTGGCGCTTGTGGACAAGTTTGAAAACTGGATGGACGGGACATGTCTGGTTGTGGATGAGGACGACCGGATTGTCGATTTTATTCCGGGAAAGCTGTTGGAGTATTCGCAGAAGGAGCGCTATTACAAGACGGTCAATATCTACAAGCTGAGTGCAGATTTTTCCCGGAATGTGTATGTGCCGTTTCTGGAAGCGTACGCCAGGGTCATGGGGAATAACGAGTATTATGAAGCGGTAATCAAGCTGATTCTGATGCTGGATAAAAACACCATGAGGGCAAAGCGCCTGGAAGGACAGCGGTGGTATGAGATTGACGACATACAGGATCTTGATATTGCGGAGGTACTGTTTGCGGCAGATGCCGGGGAACGGTATAAAAAATTGACTTCGCGGTATGGCGGCTACTGGAGATTCCCTCATTTAAAGGACTTCTGCTATCTCGTAAATCCGTATTTTCCGCCGGCGCGCATGATGGAAGAATTAAAGTCGAACTTTGACATCCTTGT
>ERZ1107006.3424-NODE-3424-length-10267-cov-3.348512_pt1 | contig 10267 bp, 9 predicted proteins | sample MGYA00403696_ERZ1107006 | MGnify/ENA primary metagenome ERZ1107006 (study PRJEB35170, sample SAMEA104062441) | human gut metagenome | biome: human gut; feature: human-associated habitat; material: faeces | place: Denmark | collected 2012-08-13 ...
CATTCGCAAGCAGCTTCGTCAAGAACCGCGTGCTGGAATTCGCAGGCCCCGGCATCGCCAGCCTGCCCATCGACTTCCGCAACGGCGTGGACAAAAATGAACACTACCAGGAAGTCAAGCAGATTGCTGAGGCAGAACACGCCGCAGTACTGCCCATCTGTGCGAAGATCGAAGAGGATATCGCAGACATGGAGGCAGACGACAAGGCAATGTTCCTGGAAGATCTGGGACTGGAGGAATCCGGTCTGAACCGCATCATCCGGGAGGGCTATTCTCTGCTGGGTCTCATCTCCTATCTGACCGCCGGCAAGCAGGAAGTCCGTGCATGGACCATCACCAGGGGAACGAAAGCGCCCCAGGCTGCCGGAAAGATCCACACCGATTTCGAAAAGGGATTCATCCGTGCCGAAGTTGTCTCCTATGACGATCTGATGGCGTGCGGCTCTATGGCGGCTGCCAAGGAAAAGGGACTGGTGCGTCTGGAAGGCAAGGAATATGTGATGCAGGACGGCGACATCGTGCTGTTCCGCTTTAACGTATAAGAGTACCTCAACCGAACAAATGCAAACGAGGCAGAATGTCACCGCATTTCTGCCTCGTTTTTCGCCGTAACAGAAAGGAAGTTATGCCTATATGCAAATGAAAGAAAAGAAAACCTCCGTTTTTGAGATCGAGTCTATCCCCAAAGCTGTGGCAGTACTGGCGATCCCGTCGGTGCTGAGTATGCTGGTCACCGTGCTGTACAACATGGTGGACACAGTCTTTGTAGGACAGACCCACGACCCCTATCAGATGAATGCCGTTTCCATGGCGACCCCGGTGTTTATGATCCTCATGGCATTCGGCAACCTGTTCGGCATCGGCGGCTGCGCCTTTATCTCCCGTTCTCTGGGCGCACGGGAATATGAACGGGTGAAAAAAATCAGCAGCTTCAGTTTCTGGGGCGCTGTCTTTGTGGGACTGCTCGCCACCCTGGCGCTGACCCTGGGCGTGAGCTGGATCCTGCCGCTGGTGGGTGCAGATGCGTCCGCCAACATCGCCAATATTTCCAAGGATATTTCCGGCGACGCCTATGACAAGCTGGTGCAGAACTATCAGAATCTGGAACAGTACACCAGGGACTATCTGTTCTACATCGGCGTGGGTGCAATCCCCACGGTGCTGAGCAGCGCCATGAGCAACCTGGTCAAGGGCGAGGGTGCGGCGAAAGTCTCCATGTTCGGCATGATGATCGGCGCTGTGACCAACATCATCCTGGACCCCATCATGATCCTTGCCATGGGCATGGGCGTCAAGGGTGCAGCCATCGCCACCAGCATCGGCAACACGGTGGCAACGCTGTTCTACCTCATCTATCTGAAAGTCAGCCGCACCATGCTCTCCCCGAATCCGAAGCACTTCACCATGAAAGGCGGCATTTTCAGCGGCGTGTTCTCCATCGGCGTCCCCATGTTTTTCACTAATGTGCTGATGAGCCTGTCCAACCTGGTGCTGAACCGGCTGCTGAATAACATCGACGTTCTCGCCACCGGCGGCATGGGCATCGCCATGAAAGCAAATATGCTGGTAGTGTTCATCCAGCTGGGCATCGGTATCGGCATCCAGCCGCTGGTGGGATTCCACTACGGCGCACGGAACTTCACCAAGATGACAAAAGTGGTACGGTTCAGCATGGTCTGCACCCTGGTGCTGGGGCTGATTCTGACGGCGCTGTACTTCCTGTTCACTGAGCCGGTCATCAGCATCTTTATGACCTCCGGCTCTTCCGGCTCTGCGGCAGATGTTATCACCCAGCAGAACTACGCCGTGAAGATGCTCCGGGCGCTGATGGTTTCCGGACCGTTCCTGGGTATCATTTTCGTGAACAACAACGCTTTCCAGGGCATGGGACACGGTCTGGCATCTCTGATCCTGTCCGTCAGCCGCCAGGGATTCATTTTCCTGCCGGTACTGTTCATCGCCAACGCTCTGATCGGTCTGGACGGTCTGATCTTCGCCCAGCCCATTGCGGACATCTGCTCTGTCATCATGGCGCTTATTATGATGGAAGTCATTAAACATAAGGACAAGCAAATGCTGAAACCAGGCATAAGAAAAGCATAAGTCAAGCGTAAATTACATGGAAATGCAAAAATCCGACAACAGGAATCTGAGTCCTGCTGCCGGATTTTTTGTTTGACATTTTTTGCAAAACGTGGTATACTGAATATCTGAGGGCATACCTGAAACGGTAGGCGGTCAAGTCTTTTTCTGATTTTTGCTCCCACTGCTCACTTGAACAGATGGGAGGTGATCGGTATGATGGATCAATACGTCACCTTTGGTGATCTGCTGAAAATCGGCAGCTTTCTGCTGGATTGTATCAGCGTGATCTTGTACATTTACTATAATCATAAAAATAGTAATCAGAATCACCACGGCAAGAAAAAGAAATAACCGCCCGTAGTCTCCAAACTTGTGGCGGTTAAATCTTTAACTCAAGCAGTGGGAGCAGACCGTCTACTGGTATGCCCTCTCTCTATCCCTATTATACGCTATTTTTTCGGGATTGTCAAGCCCCTTTTGAAAAAGCCGCACACGCCGGTTCTCACAGTCCTACTGCTGCATCGACTGCCCGGAGTTCCTCATCGGTCAGCGGTTTCTGCCCCACGATCTGCAGGGTGTCCGTGATCTGTTCCGGACGGGATGCGCCCACCAGCACGCTGGTCACCGCCTTCTGCCGCAGGATCCAGCAGAGCGCCAGCTGTGCCAGCGTCTGTCCCCTGTCCTGTGCGATCGCCTGCAGCTGCCGGAGCTGCGCCAGGCGTTCTTCCGTCAGCTGGGATGCCTGCAAAAATCTGCCGTCGGTGCGGATGCGGCTGTCCTCCGGAATGCCGTGGAGATAGCGGTCGGTCAGCATTCCCTGCGCCAGGGGACTGTAAATGATAACGCCCTTTTTCCGGTCGGCGCTGGCATCCAGGATGCCGTTGCGCTCCGTCTCCCGGTCTAGGATGGAGTACCGGTTCTGGTTGATGATGTACGGACAGTGCAGCTGTTCCAGGATGTCCGCCGCCCGGCGCATGGTCTCGCCGTCATAGTTGGACAGCCCCACATACAGCGCCTTGCCGCTCCGCACCGCCTGCGCCAGTGCGCCCATGGTCTCCTCCAGAGGCGTTTCCGGGTCGGGGCGATGGTGGTAGAAGATGTCCACATAGTCCACACCCAGCCGTTTCAGACTCTGATCCAGGCTCGCCAGCAGATACTTCCGGCTGCCCCCGTCGCCGTAGGGACCGTCCCACATATCATAGCCGGCTTTGGTGCTGATGACCAGTTCATCCCGGTGACCGGCGAAAATGGTTTTCAGCAGTCTGCCGAAGTTTCGCTCCGCCGCACCAGCAGGCGGCCCGTAGTTGTTCGCCAGGTCGAAATGGGTGATGCCTCCGTCAAACGCCGTCTCACAGAGCTGTGCCATCCGCTCCAGGCTATTGGTGTCGCCGAAGTTGTGCCACAGCCCCAGGGACAGCAGGGGCAGTTTCAGCCCGCTGTTTCCGCAGCGGCGGTATTCCATCTGAGAATAACGGTTTTCGTTGGAAATATATGCCATAACCAAACCCTCCAAAAGAATCCCCGGAACAAGTCTCCGAGGATTTATTTTTATGCAGTGTTACTTTTAATTACTTCTGTGTCTTATCCTTATCCGCATCTGCGTCCTCATCGGAGAGATACGTTTCAATGATAAACTTCGGGCGTTCCTTTGTCTCTAAGTAGACCTTTCCGATGTACTGCCCGATGATGCCGATGGCGAGGAGCTGCAAGCCGCCGATTGCCCAGATGGACACGATCAGCGAAGTCCAGCCCGTAATGGTTGCGCCCATGCAGTGCCGCACGAAGGAATAGATCAGCATGATGATGCTCACCAGGAAGATCAGCGTACCCAGCCGGGTAATGAGGGCGATGGGCTTTGTGGAAAGGGATGTGATGCCTTCCCAGGCAAAGGACAGCATCTTTTTCAGCGGATACTTGGAAGTTCCGGCGAAACGCTCCTTTCGGGCATAGTACACCTTGTCGCTCTTATAGCCGATCATGGGAACAACGCCACGGAGGAACATATTGACCTCCTTGAAGGATTCCAGTCCGTCCAGCGCACGGCGGCTCATCAGACGATAGTCGGCGTGGTTGAACACCACGTCTGCGCCCATCATCTTCATGACCTTATAAAAGCCCTCGGCGGTGAACTTCTTGAAAAAGGTATCCGTTTTCCGGGCATTCCGCACGCCGTAGACCACGTCATTTCCGGCATAGTACTTGTCCACCATCTCGTCAATGGCATCGATATCGTCCTGGAGGTCGGCATCCAGGGAAATTGCCATGTCGCAGTGATTCTTCACTGTCATCAAGCCGCCCAGCAGCGCATTCTGGTGTCCCCGGTTCCGGGACAGGCACACGCCCTGGTAAATGGGATTCTCCTGGTGCAGCGCCTGGATGATCTCCCAGGTGCGGTCCTTCGAGCCGTCGTTGACAAAGACGATGCGGCTCTTCTCCGAGACCTTCTCCGCCGCCATCAGCGACTGTATTTTCGCCAGAAGCTGTTTTGAAGTTTCCGGCAGCACTTCTTCTTCGTTATAACACGGAATGACCAAATATAATGTATCCATCAGATTCATGCTCCTTACTTCCAGAATGCGATCAGCTGTGTCAGATGGTCACAGATCGCCGGGTACTGATCCTGGGGGAATGCGAACTTGAAGATCTGCACGCCGTTTACCACAACAGCGCAGAGCATCGCAGCCGCCATAAACTTCCGGGTCAGATCCTTTTTCGTTTCGTTCCTGGACTTCTGATACAGGAAGAACAGGATCGTCAGTGCGCCCAGCAGAATCTCCCAGGAGAAGTCCGCCGTATAGCGCACCGCATAGCCGCTTTCCCAGATCGAGCAGATGATGACCAGCGGCATGACCACGCAGGGCAGTCCCACCATCACGCCGTATTTCCAGCGTGTCTTGGTGTCCGGCAGACGGCGCAGTGCCGCACGGGCAAGCAGATATGCCGCAACCGGGATCGCCAGGAACAGGATGCCGGAGGTGTTGCCGTCATCGTTGAAGTAAAAGCCGTTGGTGTCCAGCTTGGAGAAAGGCGTACTGATGTACGGATACTCCGGCAGGAACTGAGGCGGGGCGAAGAGATAATTCCACAGACCGATCAGCACGAACGAGGTGTGGTACTGGGAATGGGTGAAGTCGTTGATGGTCAGCGAATACTGGATGCCGAAGTCCAGCGGCGAGCCGAACCGGGCATAGTTGTACACCATCTGGGTGATGCCCAGCGCCAGCAGCGGCAGGGCTGCGCACAGCACGTAGGCGATGCGCCGGGGCTTGCGGACTGCCAGAGACGAAGTGCCGTCCTCTGCCTGCACCAGCACATTCCCGGACTTGGGGATGGCGTACAGGAAATACAGCACTGCCACCACGGCATAGACCGCCAGAGTCGGACGGCACAGCACGGCGATGCCCAGGAACAGGGATGCCAGCGCCGTCCGCACCAGAGACACCTTGCCCTCGCTCAGCACGTTGGAACTGAACAGGAAATAAGCGCCCAGTGCCACAAAGGCGAATCCGGAGGAAATGGAAATCTCATAGAACAGCGTGCGTCCCACGCTGTACCAGATGCCGCAGGAGCTGAACAGGATCGCCATGCCGGCGATGATGTTTCCGGCAGAGACGTTTTTGCACCAGCGCTTGACGAATGCCAGATATGCCATTGCCAGGAACAGCAGTCCCACCAGGCTGAACAGCAGGATAAAGCCCGCCAGCTCGGCCGTGTGGCGCAGGGCCGCCCGCCAGATGCTCACCTTTTCCTCGTGCTTCTCGTGGCAGTCCACTTCATCGGCGTGGCCGGTGTAGCCGCCGCGCAGGGATTTGGGCAGCACGCCCCGCAGCACAAAGTCCAGCACAAAGCCCACCGCAATGGCGTACACCACCTTGATGACCATCAGCAGCACCAACTTGTCCCAGTAGGCCGGCATAGACACCAGCAGCGGGATGGCCTCGTCGCTGGTGGCAAGGTAGACCGCCATCAGGGTACCCAGCGTGATGACCCGGGAGGAGTAGAAGTTGGACGCGATGGCCGAGAAGCCGCACTGCGGCACACAGCCCAGCACCGCACCCGGCACCGCACCCCAGCGCCCGCCGCCCGCCAGCAGCGCTTCAATGCGCTCGCCGTGGCGGGTCTCGATGTATTCGATCAGCAGATAAGCCAGAAAGAGGAAGGGCAGCATCTTGGCGGTATCCACCAGCGATTCGCCCAAAACATCCAGAAACAGTTCCATATACGCTCCAAAAACGACTGTTTGTCGCTTCATTTCAATAAATTGCAATCAATTTGCATTTTCGAACAGGGATGATTATACACGATATGCTCTCCAATTGCAATACCAAAATGCAAATTAGTTGCAAATTTATTTAGGGCGTAAAAAAGGCCCGCCGTCCGCGGGCCTTTCTGTCCTTATTTATGCAGGCATATTGTTGCTGCGCTCGCTTCGAACGATTCCCATAAAGGGAGGCACTGCCGAACGCTGCAGGCCTTTTTCATGTGCCTTTTTCAGCTGATACTCATGCGTCGCAACCGCATCCATAAATGCACGCTGCTTCGGATTAGCGTGGTAATAATCCGTATTGAACCGCTTGCACACGCTAAACAGAACGTTCAAATATTCCATGGTCTCCTCGTCCATCCGTGCCACCTGCAGTTCCTGTTCTGCCATTGTGCTCCCTCCTGTCATTCAGAATAGATAGGCTCCAAAAATTTCCTGTGCGCCCTCGTCTGCCAGCATCAGCAGCTTCGGCCCGCCGGGAAATGGCTGAAAAATCGGCACTGCATGAAAATCATTGACATAATGTTCGTACAGTTCGTCCGTTTTTGCTGCAAAGGTCACCACGCCACCGTGCCCGCTGTCGATGGAAAGCTGGATGCCATAGGCGATCATCATTCGGCCTACACCGGCATAACGGCGTTTTTTCGTAAGCGTCGGGTTGCTCTCCGGCTGTGCCTTAATGTCTGCGATAAAAACAGAAATGCCATGGTCATCTTCCCGGTAGGCTCCCAGTGCAACGATCTCCCCAGCTTCTGTTTTGGCTGCATACTTTTCAAGCCGCGGGTCAGAGATAAAGTCGCTGGTCCAGTCCGACTGCCAGCCATTTTTCGTTGCTTCCAAATCGTTCTTCATAGCCGGTTCCATTGCAATCAGAACCTGTTCCCCGGAATCCGCTTTGGTTACAAAATACTGAAGCCGCATCCTTTATCTCCTTTTTTATTATTTTAGCACGTCTTTAAAAAATGCACAAGTACGTTTTTTACCCTTTCATCGGTACAAAGCCCACGAGGTCCTTGACCACCTCGCCGCCAATGATCAGGCCCGCCACCGAGGGCACAAAGGCGTTGGAGCCCGGCACCGAGCGGCGCAGGGTGCACTTGCGCTGGGTGCCCGGCGGGCAAATGCAGTGGTACTTGCAGCTGATGGAATCGTCCTCGATGGGAGTCATGGCAGGCTCCTTGGAGTAGACTACCTTCAGGTGCTTGATCTTACGCTTGCGGCACTCGGTGCGCATCACCTTTGCCAGCGGGCAGACTGAGGTCTTGTAGATATCGGTCACCTCAAAGCGGGTGGGGTCCATCTTGTTGCCCGCGCCCATGGCGCAGATGATGGGCACACCGGCTTCCTTGCACTTCATCACCAGAGCCAGCTTGCCGGTGACCGTGTCGATGGCGTCCACCACGTAGTCGAACTGGGTGAAGTCGAAGCTGTCCTGCGTTTCCGGCGTGAAGAAGGTCTTGTAGGTAGTCACCTTGATGTCCGGGTCGATCTCGTGGATGCGCTCCTCAGCCACATCCACCTTGAACTTGCCCACCGTCTTGTGGGTGGCAATGATCTGGCGGTTCAGGTTGGTCAGGCAGACTTTGTCGTCGTCGATGAGGTCCAGCGCACCCACACCGCTGCGTGCCAGCGCTTCGACGGTATAGCCGCCCACGCCGCCGATGCCGAACACCGCCACGCGGGAATTGTGCAGTTTTTCCATGGCTTCCGCGCCCAGCAGCAGCTGCGTGCGGGAATACTGATTTTGCATGTTGTTCTCCTTACTTTTCCACTCTCGTAATGGTGCCGCCGCCCAGCACCACATCGCCCTGATACAGCACCACGGCCTGCCCGGGCGTTGGCGCGCGCTGGGGCTGGTCGAACTCCAGCCGGAAGCCGCCCTCTGCCGGATAAACTGTCGCAGCCTGTTCGGCCTGATGGTACCGAGTGCGGGCCGTGACCCGCAGCGGGGCTGTCAATTCCGGGATGGCGATCCAGTTTGCTTCGTCCGCGTAGACGATGCGGTCAAAGAGGTTTTCTTCCGGGCCCACGGTGACCGTGTTTGCCTGCATGTCCTTGCCGCAGACGTACACCGGGGCCCCCAGCGCCAGCCCAAGGCCCTTGCGCTGGCCCAGCGTGTAGCGCACGGCACCGTTGTGGGTGCCCACCACTTTGCCGCTTTCGTCCAGAAAATCGCCAGCCGGGTAGTGCTTGCCGGTAAAATCCTCCATGAAGCGGGCGTAGTCGCCGTCCGGCACAAAGCAGATGTCCTGGCTGTCGTGCTTGCGGGCGTTGACGAACTTGTGCTGTTCGGCGATGTCCCGCACCTCGGTCTTGTGCAGGCCGCCCAGCGGCAGCCGGATGTGGGCCAGCTGCTCCTGGGTGAGGTTGTAGAGCACATAGCTCTGGTCCTTGCCCTCGTCCAGCCCCTTTTTGAGCAGGAAACGGCCGGTGGCCTCGTCCTGCTCCACCCGGGCATAGTGGCCCGTGACCACATACTCCATGCCGTGTGCCCGGGCCCAGTCCAGCAGATGGCGGAACTTCATATATTTATTGCAGTCGATGCAGGGGTTGGGCGTGCCGCCCGTCTCGTAGACGCGGACGAACTTTTCAATGATCTGCTCCCGGAAGTCGGCGGTGAAATCCAGCACTTCGTAGGGGATATCCAGCGCAAAGGCCACCTCGGCGGCGTCCTCGATGTCCTTCTCCGAACAGCAGGTGTGAAAGCCGGACTGGCCCAGTGTTTCGTTGCGGGTGAGCCGCATGGTGATGCCGGTGCAGTCGTAGCCCGCCTGCTGCATCAGCCACGCCGCCACCGAGCTGTCCACGCCGCCGCTCATGGCGATGAGGGCGCGGGGCTTGCAATCAGGGGTCTGTGTGGTCATAAATTCTCCTTTGGTGCGTTCAACACACTAAGATAGTAGTATAATAGTAACTCTGGAAAAACCGCTTGTCAAGACGCAGAAATTTGCTGTGCCCGGGCCAGCAGGGACTGCCTGTCGTTGGGGCATTCTTCCCGGATGACGCTGTCCAGCAGCGCTTCCAGCACCCGGCGCAGGCCCGGCCCGGCAGGGATGCCTGCCGCCATCAGGTCGCGGCCGTTCACAGCCAATTGCGAAACCCGGCAGCACACGCCGTCGGCGTCCATTTGTGCGGCCAATTTGGAAAGCCGTTCAAAATCCGCCGCCCGCTTCGGCTGCATGGCCGCACCCAGCGCCGCCAGCCGCTGCACGGTCTTCAGGCCATATTGGCCCAGCAGGTGGCGGGTATAGATAGTAAGGTCGGGTATAGTGGTCTCTGCTGGCGCTGCCCGACGGCTCTGTGCCCCTGCCCGATACTCCCGCACCAGCACTGCCGTCTCCTCAATGCAGGCGTTGGAACAGCGCAGGCGCTTGAGGGCGCGGCGGGTGCCGTCCTCGCCAAGACTCAGCAATAGCGCCGCCAGCCGGACGGGCAGGTTGTCCGCCCCTGCCGGGCAGGCGTCCACCACCGGCTTTGCCGCAGTCAAGGCTTCCGGCGCAAGCTCCGGCAGAATAACATCGAGTATTTTTTCATCGAGATATGCCGCCGGGGCGGGCGCGGCCAGCAGCTTTGCCAGTTCTTCCTCAATGCGCTCTGCCGAAACGCAGTCCAAGTGCGCACACAATTCTTCCGCCGCCTGCGCCGTGGCCGGGTCGAGGGCAAAGCCGAACCGCGCCGCAAACCGGTACAGCCGCAGGATGCGCAGCGCGTCCTCGGTGAACCGCTGGTGCGGTGCACCCACCGCCCGCAGGATGCCATTTTTCAAATCGGTCTGCCCGCCGAAGGGGTCGATGAGCCCCTCTTTTTCGTTGTAGGCCATGGCGTTGATGGTGAAATCCCGCCGGGCAAGGTCCTCCCGCACGTCCGGCACAAAGTGCACCTCGTCCGGGTGGCGGCCGTCAGTGTAGCTGCCCTCGG
>ERZ1107006.3434-NODE-3434-length-10247-cov-13.302786_pt1 | contig 10247 bp, 9 predicted proteins | sample MGYA00403696_ERZ1107006 | MGnify/ENA primary metagenome ERZ1107006 (study PRJEB35170, sample SAMEA104062441) | human gut metagenome | biome: human gut; feature: human-associated habitat; material: faeces | place: Denmark | collected 2012-08-13 ...
TTCAACGCCCGGGAACGTGTTTCACAGGCTTCTCCACCCGGGCGCACCGCTCACACCGCTTCAGAGATACTCGAAGGGGTCCGTGTTGGCCTCGCTGCGCACGACCTTCACATCCGGGAAGGCCTCCTGCAGGCGGCAGGCGATCTCTGCCGCAATGGGCCACTCGGTACCGTAATGCCCAGCCGCCAGCAGGCTGAAGCCCGCCTCCTTGGCATCCAGCGCCTCGTGGTGGCTCACCTCGCCGGTGAGCAGGGCGTCCGCGCCCTCTGCCTTAGCCTGCCGCCACATATCCCCGGCTGCGCCGCCCACAACGGCCAGACGGCGGATGGGCTTGCCGCCGTCCGCCCATTTCACATGGACGCCCAGCGCCTCGGCCGTCGCTTCCGCCAGGCCGCGGGCAGTGGTGGTGGCGGGCAGCGTACCCACGCGCCCAAGCCCCGCAAAGGGGTCCACCCCCACCAGCCCCATAGTGCGGGCCAGCAGGTCATTCACGCCGCCCTGGGCCGCGTCCAGATTGGTGTGCATGCAGATGGCCGAAATGCCGTTCTGCAGCAGCATTGCGGGCACATCCTCCGCCGTCACGCGGCGCAGCGGGTCAAAGATGACCGGGTGGTGGCTTACAATCAGCTCACACCCGCTTTCGGCGGCATCGCGCACCACATCGGCGGTAATATCCAGCGCCGTCATAATGGAGGTGACCGGGCGTCCGGCATCCACCAAAAGGCCCACGTTATCCCAACTGCAAGCCAGCTCCGGCGGGGCGATCTGTTCCAGAATTTCCAGTACCTGCTGTACTTTTACGGCCATAGTCCATCCTCCATTTCCTGTATCAGGGCATCCACCCCATCCGCCTGCGGGCCGGGTGCAAGGCCCAGGCGGTATTTTTTCAGTTTGACCAGCTGCTGTTCACGGTAGGCCTGGGCTTCGGGCTGGCCCTGCGTTTTGCCGCACAGGCAGGCAAGGCCGGTGGGCTCCGCTGCCCGGCCGGTATACTGCGCGTTGATCACGGTATACAGCCGCCCGGCTGCACGGCACAGTGTCTCGCTTTTTAAGGCAAAGCCGCGCTGGGCAAGGCCCTTGCGCAAAACGCTGTGCTTGGTGGCGGGTACAAAAACAAAGTTATACTGTTCGTTCCTCACCCAGGGGGCGGCATCCAGGATTTCCAGCACCGTTTCGGCCCCCATGCCGGCAATGATGATCTCCGTTGCCTCCCCCGGCTGCAGCACACTCAAGCCGGAACCGAGGCGGAACTGGATCTTATCCGCCCAGGGGGCGCAGGTCATGCGGGCTTTTTGCAGCGGGCCTTCCCGCAGATCGCATGCAAAAACAAGCGGGCAGCAACCGCTGCCCGCCAGCCATGCACTGAGTTTTCCATGGTCACACCCAATATCGGCGGCAATATGGCCGGGCCGCACATAGGCAGCCGCGGCGGCCAGCCGCGCATCCAGGTGCGGCACAGGCTTACAGGTGTGCAAAGTAGTCATTCAGTTCGGCGCACAGTTCGTCGGGGTCCACACCGTGGACCATGCAGGCCTGCTCCACGGTCTCACCATGGGCAGCCATGCAGCCCAGGCAGTGCATACCCGTGTTCAAAAAGATGGGCACGCAGCCCTGGGAAGGATCGTTCTGCAGGATTTCGGCAATGATGGTATTACGGGTAACAGTCATGGTAATGTTCCTTTCTGCATTATACAAAACGTATAAAATGATAATTTATGACGGCATCTGGAAGGTCGCGTACAAACCCGCGCCTTGCAGAATGACGAACGATGTCAGGCAGAGCATGGCAAATACCGCCTTGCGCTCTGCGGGCTTTTGCACGGCAAAGGTGCGGTTGTGGTGCACCAGCGCCAGCATCAGCGGCAGCACGGGCAGCCAGTAGCGCCCCTGCAGGCCAAAAATAGTGGTGTAATTGATGGGGGTCCAGTTGAGCGCCGTGACGAACGAAAGGGCAATCACGCAGAGAACAATACCCCAAACGCCCGCTTTGGTGCGGCGGCCCAGAGGTACGGTCTCACCCGCCTGCGGCAGCGCCGCGGCCAGCAAAGCCAGGATAGAGCCAACCCCCAGCACCCAGCTGGCATCCACGGTATACACAATGGGTTCGCCCAGGGCAGTGCCCAGCACGCCCTGCACCCACTGCGCCCCCTGCGCACTGAAAGAGCGCAGCAGCAGTTTGGCCGTGTTGGGCAGGTTGCGGCAGATATACCCGGCGGAATAGGTGTAGATGGAATCGCCGTTTTCCTGAATGGAGCCAACCAGCTGTTCCGGCGTTAAGCCGCCCCACATGTGGGTCAGCTTATACAGCCCAACCGGGATGGCCAGCACCACAACCGCGGCAATGGCACCCAAAAAGATTTTCTTCTTTTTGGGGTCGCGGCGGATCTTCCAGTACAGCAGCGCCAGCAAAGCGGCACCAGCCGCGGCGGCACCACCGGCGCGCAGGATGCCCACGGTATCCACATCGCGGGCTGCATACAAAGCAGCGCCCATATTGACCTGCACCCAGCCGATAGCGGCCAGCACCAGCGCCAGAACTTTGGCAATGGGGCCAACCGGCCAGCGCTTGCCGGGCAAGGCAAGGTTGGCATCGGGAATCATAAAGATCAGCAGCACGGCGGGCAGATAAATTGCCTTGGCCGGGCCGATGAGCGCCGCCAGCACCACAGCAGCCACCGTTTCCGGCCAGCGGGCCGGGCGGGTGCGCAGGGTCAGGCAGAGCGCAGTAAAGCAGAAGAGATACCCCAGCACGGCGGCGTCCGCCGAAAGACTGCCCGCCAGCTGCAAGGGCTGGGCCAGCAGTGCCACACCGGCAAAAATGCCGCGCAGCCGCTGGGGTGCAATATTGACCGCAGCCGCAGCCAATGCCAGGTACAGCGCCAGGTTGCACAGCCGTCCCAACAGCAGCATGCCATGGAAGCCAAGCCCCATCATGCGCGCCAGCGTAATGCCGGCAATCTGACCCAGGTAGAGCGTATTATTGATGGGGTCCGCCGTTACATAGGTATCGGAGCTGACAGTCGTTTCACCGCTGCAGCCCGCATCTCCCAGGTGTTCCAGCATTTCCTTGTAAGCGTAAATGCCGATATCACCGGTATGATTTTTGAAATAAGGAGCATCGCAGCTGCGCACCAGCAGCATATCATCATCGTCCGCCACCGGCTGGCCCAGCAATGTGCTGGACTGGCGGTAGCATTTGGCCAGGTGGGTGTATTCATCGGGGCCGACAAGGGGCGGCGTTAAAAAGGCAAACGCCACGCCCAGCACCGCACCGCACACCAGCACCACCTGCCACAGCTTGGCGCGGTGGGTGAGCAGGATAAAGCCCGCCACCACCGCCGCAAAGGTCAGCACGCCCAGCAGGCGGGAGATCACATGGGACCAGCTGCCGGAATCATTGACGACATACTGCAATGCCGGATGCCCGACGATGGAATCCGTTGTGCCGTTTGCATTCCGGCGGGTCATCTGCTGGCTGGTGTCGGCATCCGTCCAAAGGCCCAGCAGGTGGTACACATCCCAGTCATCGCCGGGGGTATACCACAGACGCAGGGTCATGTTGGGGTTTGCCAGGTCATAATCCGCTTCGGCATCGGCTGTGCCGGGGGCGGTATAGGGCGCATCAAACGTGATGGCCGCAAAGGTGTCATCTTTAATGGTAATGCAGTCCAGCTCACCGTTCGCCACGGCGTTGCCATCGGCATCCAGCAGTGCAGCGTACAGGGTGCCCTGCCGGAACGCCCAATTATGGGTGGTCAGGTCCAGTCGAACCCCGTAAATGCGCTGCCCGCTTTTGAGCGGAACGGGCAGGTACAACCCGGTTGTGCCGTCATCCTGCGTTGCAGCGTCCGCCGTGGCAGGAATTACAACGGTACGGGTATAATCATCGTTGACGATTTCATACACCGGCTGGTTATCCACCCGCTGGCCAAGGTCAAACCCGGCCCACGCGGCCACAGCGGCGGCAGCCAGCGCCACCAGCAAAGTCAGCCACAGCAGGCGGTGCCGCTTGCAGAAATCTTTGATTTTTTGCATGAAGCCCTCCCCTGCTTTAGGTTGCTTACAGACAGTTTTATTATACATGATGATTGGCGAAAGTGCAATATTAGCCTTACTGCACTTTACTTTTCTCATTTTCCCTCTAGCTTTTAGGCTAGAGAATGATACCATCTATGTAAAAATCACATAAAGAGGTCGTGATATTGCTATAATTAACTGATACAAAAACACCCCCGTCTGCATTACCAGGCGGGGGCATGTTATTGCATTACGAGAAACGGTCGCGCAGGTTCTTGAAGAAGCCCTTGCGCTTTTCGTAGTTATCCTCTTTCATGCTGTCCTCAAAAGCTTTCAGGGCTTCGCGCTGGGCGCGGGTGACCTTTTTAGGGATCTCAACATCGACGATCACATACTGGTCGCCGCGGCCGCGGCCGTTCAGGTACTGGATGCCCTGGCCGCGCAGGCGGAATTTGGTGCCGCTCTGGGTGCCTTCGGGGATATGCTGCACAATGCGGCCATCCACGGTGGGCACCTCAACGTCATCGCCCAGCACAGCCTGGCTGAAGGTGATGGGCACATGGATGGTAACATCGTACCCGTCACGCTCAAACATCGGGTCGGCCTTAACGGTAACATGCACGATCACATCGCCGGCCGGGCCGCCGTTGGAACCGGCATCGCCCTGGCCGCGCAGTGCAATGTTCTGGTCATCATCAATACCAGCGGGGATATTGATCTCCAGGCTCTTGCGCGCGGCGGTCTTGCCGGTGCCGCGGCAGGTCTTGCACGGGTTGCGGATAATGGTGCCGCGGCCGCCGCAGTGGCTGCAGGGCTGCTGGCTCTGCATTACGCCAAAGGGGGTGCGCTGCTGTGTTACAACATAACCACGGCCGCCGCAGTCGGGGCAGGTTTCGGGGCTGGTACCCTTGGCCGCACCGGTGCCGCCGCAGTCGGGGCAGGTATCCTGGCGGTTGATGGTGATCTTCTTGGAGCAGCCGTGGGCGGCTTCCTCAAAGGTCAGGATCACGCTGGCCTGAATATCATGGCCCTTGCGGGGTGCATTGGCGGTGCGGGTGGAAGAACCGCCGCCAAAGCCGCCAAATCCACCGCCAAATCCGCCGCCAAAGATATCGCCAAAGATGTCACCCAGGTCCACGCCGCCAAAACCACCGCCGAACCCGCCTGCACCGCCGCCGTTGGCAGCCGCATAGTTGGGGTCTACGCCGGCAAAGCCGAACTGATCATAGCGCTGGCGTTTCTGCGGGTCGGAAAGCACATCGTTGGCTTCGTTGACCTCTTTGAACTTTTCCTCGGCTTCTTTATTGCCGGGGTTCAGGTCAGGGTGGTACTTTTTGGCAAGTTTGCGGTAGGCGCTCTTGATCTCGGCATCCGTGGCGTTTTTACCGATGCCCAGCACCTCGTAATAATCTCTTTTTTCTGCCATATGATCACACCTTTATGTGTTGAAGTAAGTTGACTTTTATTCCTTTCCCCTATGGGAACAGCCGGTTCTTTGTCCGTAAGGGCGTACAGCCTGTGCCTGCAAGCGACAACGTGATTTCACTGCGGGCACACGCTGTGCGCCCCTACGGACGGGACGCAGCTTTGTGGGCTTAACCCCACAATGGCCGCCGCCGGAATTGCCTGGCGGCGGCCTTTTGGGTTACAGGGATGTTCCCCTGTTTATTCTGTTATCTTACACCTCGTGGAAGTCAGCGTCAACAGCACCGTCATCCTTCGGGGCGGAACCGGCATTGCCCGTGGGGCCCTGCTGGGCGTCAGCGCCCGGCTGCTGGCCCTGCTGCTGGGCAGCCTGCTGGTAAACCTTCTCGCTGATGGCGTAGAAAGCCTTCTGCAGGTCGTCCTGCTTTGCCTTGATGGCCTCAATATCGGTACCCTTCAGGGCTTCCTTCAGGGCGTTCAGCTTAGCTTCGCACTCGCTCTTCTCGGACGGAGAGACCTTGTCGCCCAGCTCGCCCAAAGCCTTTTCGGTCTGGAACACCATCTGGTCGGCGTTGTTGCGGGTATCAACATCTTCGCGGCGCTTCTTATCCTCAGCAGCATACTGCTCGGCATCCTTAACGGCCTTGTCGATGTCATCCTTGCTCATGTTGGTGGAAGCAGTGATGGTAATGCTCTGCTCCTTGCCGGTGCCAAGGTCCTTAGCGCTTACATGCACAATGCCGTTGGCATCGATATCAAAGGTAACTTCGATCTGGGGCACGCCGCGCGGAGCCGGAGCGATGCCATCCAGGTGGAAGGTACCCAGGCTCTTGTTGTCGCGGGCAAACTCACGTTCGCCCTGCAGAACGTTGACTTCAACGCTGGGCTGGTTGTCAGCAGCAGTGGAGAAGATCTGGCTCTTCTTGGTGGGGATGGTGGTGTTGCGCTCAATGATCTTGGTGCAAACGCCGCCCAGAGTCTCAATGCCCAGGCTCAACGGGGTAACATCCAGCAACAGCAGACCCTTAACGTCGCCCTGCAGAACACCGCCCTGGATGGAAGCGCCGACAGCAACACATTCATCGGGGTTGATGCCCTTGAACGGCTCGCAGTTCAGTTCCTTCTTGACAGCGTCATAGACAGCGGGGATACGGGTGGAGCCACCGACCATCAGGACCTTAGCCAGGTCAGAAGCCTTCAGGCCTGCATCAGCCAAAGCCTTGCGGACAGGGGCCATGGTGCGGTCAACCAGATCAGCGGTCAGTTCATTGAACTTTGCGCGGGTCAGGGTCATATCCAAGTGCTTGGGGCCGTTGGCGTCAGCGGTGATGAACGGCAGGTTGATGTTGGTGGAAGTGGCGCTGGACAGCTCGATCTTTGCCTTTTCAGCAGCTTCCTTCAAGCGCTGTGCAGCCATCTTATCCTTGCGCAGGTCGATGTTGTTTTCCTTCTGGAAATCCTCAGCCATCCAGTCGATGATGCGCTGGTCGAAGTCATCGCCGCCCAGGTGGGTATCACCATTGGTAGCCAGAACTTCAGTAACGCCATCGCCCATCTCGATGATGGAAACATCGAACGTACCACCGCCCAGGTCGTAAACCATGATCTTCTGGTCGGATTCCTTATCAATGCCGTAAGCCAGAGAAGCTGCGGTCGGCTCGTTGATGATACGCTTTACGTTCAGACCAGCAATGGTACCGGCGTTTTTGGTTGCCTGACGCTGGCTGTCGTTGAAGTAAGCGGGAACGGTGATGACAGCTTCGGTAACGGGCTCGCCCAGGTAAGCTTCGGCATCAGCCTTCAGCTTTGCCAGGATCATAGCGCTGATCTCTTCGGGGGTGTAATCCTTGCCGCCGGCGTGAACCTTCTCGGCAGTGCCCATCTTACGCTTGATGGAGGAGATGGTGTTTTCGGGGTTGGTGATAGCCTGACGCTTTGCAACCTGGCCTACCAGACGCTCGCCGGTTTTGGTAAAGCCGACAACAGACGGGGTGGTACGGGCACCCTCAGCGTTAGGGATAACAACGGGCTCGCCGCCCTCCATAACAGCTACGCAGCTGTTGGTAGTACCAAGGTCAATACCAATAATCTTACTCATAATATAAAACTCCTTTCATATTCCTCTTTCAGGAAACATGGAAATGTGAATGTCTTAATCTATATCTGAACGGGCTTTTGCGCCCGGTTCATGCTTTGTTATTCGGCCACAACCACGGTTGCATGGCGGATGATCTTATCGCCGATCATGTAGCCTTTCTGGAACACGCGCACCACAGTGCCGCTTTCCTGGCCATCCTCTGCCGGAACCTGCTGAACAGCGTTCATAAAGTTGGGGTCAAAGGGCTTGCCCATGGATTCGATCTCGGTGATGTTCAGCGTTTTCAGAGCTTTTTCGGCTTTGTCCAGCGTCATCACAACGCCCTTTTTATAGTTTTCGTCGGTGCATTCGGCATTGGCTGCCATATCCAGCGTATCCAGAATTGCCAGGATCTGGTTGACCGCGTGGGAAACACCATCGTTGAACTTCTGGTCAGCTTCGCGGGCGGAACGCTTGCGGTAATTGTCATACTCTGCAGCGGTGCGCAGCATCTGGTCTTTCAGCTTTGTGTTGGCCTGCTCGGCGGCTTCCAGCTTTGCCTTTACGGCTTCCAGCTCTTTGGATTTTTTGCCGAACCAGTCTTTCTTTTCGGTCTTTTCTGCAGCGGGTTCAGCTTCCTGCTTATCGGATTCTGCCGCGGGCGCTTTTGTTTCAGCAGCGGCCTGTTCCTGTTCAGTTTCAGGCTGCTTCTTTGTTTCTTCGCTCATGTCTGCTCCTCCTTTTTACCGGACATTGACTGTCCTAACTTAATTGCAAAATAATTCAAAACGGGGATCAAGTGTTCGTACTCCATGCGGTTGGAGCCGATCACCGCCACCGTGCCGTACAGCCCGCCGCCCGCAAGGTAACGCTTGCTGACGATGCAGAGGTTCGGCATGGCGGGCTCGATATCCTCGCCCAACGTAGCGGTCACTTTGCCGCTGCCCGGTTCGATCAGGGCGCGGGCCGCTTCGTTGTCAGAAAAAACTTCCAGCAGCGCGCCAAGGTTTGTGCGCACATCCGGCATCTTGGCCAGGTACTGCACGCCCTCCAGGTAAAACTGCGGGCGGGTGCGAACCAGCGCTTCGGCGGCGAACACCACCGGCGCCAGCCTGCGCCCGGCGGAAAGCACCAGGCTTGCCGTCAGCGACGGGGTCAGATCCTCCGGTGCCACAAAGGTCAGGCTGCTGTTCAGCAGGCGGGCCATCTCATCGGCATCCTCCCGCGTCAAGCCGGTGTGGATACGCGCCACACGGGTGCGCACACCGCCGGAGCTGGTAACCGCCAAAACTGCGGCGGAATACCGCCCGACCTGCACGACCTCAAAATGGGCGATGCACAGATCCTCGGCCTGCGGGGTGGTAGCCACTGCGGCACAGCCGGTATAATCGGCCAGTGCGCGGGCGGCGCTCTGCGCCAGCTTTTCGGGCTCAACGTCCATATCGGCAAACAGCCGGTCAATGTTTTCGCGGTCCGCTGCGCTCAGTGCTATGGCGGCGGGGGCTTCCAGCAGGTGGTCTAGGTAGTACCGGTACCCCTTGGGGCTGGGCACGCGGCCTGCGCTGGTGTGCGGCTGCTCCAGCAGGCCAAGCTTTGTCAGCGCGGCCATCTCGTTGCGGAGCGTTGCGCTGGAAAGTGCCATGTCAAAGTGGCTGGCCAGCAAACCGGAGCCGACCGGCTCGCCGCCGGTAGAATAAATGGCAACAATCGCTTCCAGAATGCGCTGCTTGCGTGCATCCATCGTCATGCTGCCCTCATCTCCTTGTTTGCTTTTTCTTGTTTAGCACTCTCTCTTCCTGAGTGCTAAATTTATTATATCCCAACTCTTTGTTCTGTCAAGCCCTTTTCATAAAAAGTTTCAAACTTTAACAGATTTGACACAAACGCCGCGGCAAAGGGTGGTTTTTGCCCTCCGCCGCGGCGTTTTTCTGTTATTTTATCTTGGGCAATACCGCATAATTCTAAGTGCCGATACGGCGAGCGAGGTGCGGCAGATGCTAAGCCAAAAGCGCAGATAATACTGGATGTCTTATCGAGCATTTTGGCAACGCAGATGCCGTGCCGCAGCCGCCGAAGCGGTGCTTAAGCCGTCAGGCGGGAATTGTGCGGTGTTGCCCTTGTTTTGCTGCCCGCCAGACAGCAGGGTGATGCCGGCCAACGGTTCATTCTTCCATCCACTTTGCTAAAAATGCCGCGGCAATGTTTACTGCGCGGGCGGTCTCGGTATCAGGGGCTGCATCCTGCGGGCGGCCGGTCAGCAACACACCGCCTTCCACATCCCCCTGCACCACAATGGGGCAGACGCACAGCAGCACCGTTTCCCCTTTGTCAAAGGCCGTAATGCGGCGGGCAGCGGTTTCCGGCGCGGTGTAAGGGCCGCGCATGGCCAGCAGCCGGGCGGCGGCATCGCTGATCTGCCGCCCCAGCAGCTGCCCTTTGCCCGTGCCGGTGGCGGCCACAATGCTTTCCCTGTCACATATCAGCACAGGGCGGCCCAGGTTTTTGGCCAGCACCTCGGCATACACCCCGGCCAGTTCGCCCAGCTCCACCAGCGGGGAATATTTTTTGAACACCACCTGCCCATCGGCAGCGGTAAAAATTTCCAGTGCATCGCCCTGGCGGATGCGCTGGGTTCGCCTGATCTCTTTGGGAATGACCACCCGCCCCAGCTCATCAATCCTGCGCACGATTCCTGTTGCTTTCATTGGGGTACCCTCCTGCCCTTCCA
>ERZ1107006.3442-NODE-3442-length-10232-cov-15.907438_pt1 | contig 10232 bp, 14 predicted proteins | sample MGYA00403696_ERZ1107006 | MGnify/ENA primary metagenome ERZ1107006 (study PRJEB35170, sample SAMEA104062441) | human gut metagenome | biome: human gut; feature: human-associated habitat; material: faeces | place: Denmark | collected 2012-08-13 ...
TATCAAGAACATATCCGGCATACACACGATGCCTTTTGCAAGACTGTTATTCGCCACGCTGCCATAGACGCAGCCCGGAGCATACGGAGCCGCCGCAAGCGGGAAATCTCGCTTGAATATCTGATAGAAGAAAAACACTATCCATTCAGTACCACAGATAAATACTTTGCGGAGCAATCCGGCATGACCAGCTATCCGCTTTTCGTCTGTGGTCAGATGGTGCTTTTGGAAAGTCCAGAGCTTGCCGCAGCCCTGTCCGCACTATCACAGATGGAACAGGAAATCATTTTCTTGTACTACTTCCAACGATTGACGCATAGGGAGATTGGACGGAGATATGGACGGGCTGGCAACACAACCGGGCGGCGTATTCAGATGATTTTACGGCGGCTACGGGCAGAGTTGGAGGGTTTGTCCTATGAGCCAGCTACTTCCCTATGAGACAATCGTTAAGGCAAGCGAGGGCGACCCGGAAGCTGTTGCCGCCGTCCTATCCCATTATGCGGGATATGTCCGCTCTTGTGCGAAAATGGACGGACAGATTAACACGGATATGCAGGAGCATATCGTCAGGCAACTGATAGAAAGCCTGTTGAAGTTCCGCTTTGACCGCTAAACAGAAAAGTTGTATAATTAGAGCCTGACAAATTAAACTTCAATGAGGGTAGAGCAAATGGAACAGATTATCAATTATAGAGACATACCCACAGATAAAAGGATTGACATATTAAATGCTCTTGAGCGAATAGGTTTTTTTCCGGCATACGGCGGCGTGAGAACAATGCAGCAAATTATGGAAAAGTCAGTTCCAGGTTCAGGCCCACAATTCTATTTCGTTTTCCGTGAAAATGAGTTGATAGGGTACAATTTTCTCATTGGGGACACTAAGAAATATAAAGCGTTCCCATGGCTTGCTATTAGCAATATGGATGAGCAGAAGTTGACTGTTTGTGAAGAACTGATGAAAATACAAATTGCCTTTTTTGAAGAACTCGGAATGCAAAAGATAGCAGATCATTGCGTTAGGATTATGGAAGATTACAGAAAAGGAATTGGAAAGCGGAAAGAAAGCGATTGCAGATAAATTCCATTTGAAAAACGGCTGACAATTTAATACCGCCGCCCATCACAGCGGCAGATAAGCAGTAAATCTTGAAAAGGTTTACTGCTTTTTTTGCGCCCATTTTCAAAAATCTTTGGCAAACCACACCGCCGGATTGTTGTAGGGAGCAGACAGGGAAAATAAAAAAATTTTCGCTGCGTTTGCCAAAACGCCCCCTTTTCACCGTTGTAGTGGTGAACAGCGGGCAGAACACGCCGCCGCAATCGCTATATTGGTGGAGCAAGCCAGTATATCCGCAAACCAGAGCCGCCGAGGAAAGCGGTAGTTTTTTAGAGCAAGATTCTACCACGGTGCCAAAATCCGCATATCTGCGGTTTTGCCCCTGCGGTAAATCTTGTTGGGGAGTGCCTTCCCCAAACCCTGCTATGCGGCTTGCGCCGCAAAAAATCTTCCGAAACCGTTTGGCAATTTTGCTTTTTTGGTGGTGTGGGTAGTAAAAGGGGCAGCTTGCCTTTTTCAGACCACCACGCCGGAATACCACGCACAGAAAGGAGTGATACCCATAGCCAAGAGATACAACACGCCCCACCGCAGCCATGTAGTCAAGACCCGCATGACCGAGGAAGAATACGCCGACTTCACCGGGCGGCTGGAGCATTACGACATCAGCCAAGCCGAGTTTATCCGGCAAGCCATAACACGGGCTACCATTCGCCCCGTTGTTACCATTTCCCCGGTCAATGATGAACTGCTTGCCGCCGTTGGGAAGTTGACCGCCGAATACGGGAAAATCGGCGGCAACCTCAACCAGATCGCCCGCGCCCTCAACGAGTACGGCACACCCTACAACGCACTATCCGGCGAGGTACGGGCAGCCATAGCCGACCTTGCCGCCTTGAAGTTTGAAGTCTTGCGAAAGGTAGGTGAAGCGGTTGGCAACATTCAAACATATCAGCTCTAAAAATGCCGACTACGGCGCAGCCGAGCAGTATTTGACCTTTGAGCATGACGAGTTTACCATGCGCCCCACCCTTGATGAAACCGGGCGGCTTGTTCCCCGCGAGGACTATCGGCTTGCCACTTTGAACTGCGGCGGCGAGGATTTTGCCGTTGCCTGTATGCGCTCCAATCTCCGCTATGGCAAAAACCAAAAGCGGGAAGATGTGAAAAGCCACCACTATATCATTTCCTTTGACCCACGGGACGGGACAGACAACGGATTGACCGTTGACCGGGCGCAGGAGTTGGGCGAGAGATTTTGTAAAGCACACTTCCCCGGACACCAAGCCATTGTCTGCACCCACCCGGACGGACACAACCACAGCGGCAATATCCATGTGCATATCGTCATTAACAGTCTGCGGATTGAGGAAGTACCCTTGCTGCCCTACATGGACAGACCGGCAGATACAAAAGCCGGGTGCAAGCACCGCTGCACCGACGCAGCTATGGAGTATTTCAAAGCCGAAGTCATGGAGATGTGCCACTGGGAAAACCTCTATCAGATTGACCTCTTGCATGGGAGCAAAAACCGGGTGACGGAGCGTGAATACTGGGCGCAGCGGAAAGGGCAAGCCAAGCTGGACAGGCAGGCCGCAGCACAAGCCGCCGCTTTACCCGCCGGGGAGCAACCGCCCAAGCCCACCAAGTTTGAAACGGACAAGGAAAAGTTGCGGCAGATTATCCGAGCCGCCCTGTCCTCTGCTACCAGCTATGACGAGTTTTCCGCTTTACTTCTCCGGCAGGGCGTGACTGTCAAGGAGAGCCGGGGGCGATTGTCCTACCTCACGCCGGAGCGCACCAAGCCCATCACCGCCCGGAAGCTGGGGGACGGTTTTGACCGCACCGCCGTACTTGCCCTTTTGGAGCAGAACGCCCACAGAGCCGCCGAAAAAGCCGCAGCCATACCCGAATACACCCGCACTATCCGGGAGCGATTACAGCAGGGAAAAACAGCGAAAACCGCCCCGAAACAGGGCGCTATCCAGCGCATGGTTGACCGGGAAGCCAAGCGAGCCGAGGGGAAAGGCGTGGGCTATGACCGCTGGGCGGCTGTCCACAACCTCAAACAGATGGCGTCTACCGTTGCCGCCTATGAGCAGTACGGCTTTACTTCCCCGGAGCAGCTTGACGCAGCCATTACCGCCGCTTATGCGGATCTCCATGACAGCACCGCAGAACTGAAAACCCTTGAAGCGGCGTTGCAGGACAAAAAGGAGTTGCAGGGCTATGTCCTGCGCTATGCCAAGACCAAAGATGTGCGGGACGGATTGAAAGCGCAGAAATCGGACAAGGCAAGAGCTGCCTACCGACAGAAGCACGAAAGCGACTTTATCATAGCGGACGCAGCCGCCCGGTACTTCCGGGAGCATGGCATAAAGAAGCTGCCAACCTACAAATCCCTGCAAGCCGAGATTGAGCAGCTAACCGCCGACAAGAACGCCCGGTACAACGATTACCGGGAGAAAAAAGAGCGTGTCCGGGAGTTGCAGACGGTCAAGGGCAATATCGACCAGATGATGAGGGGCGCACCGAGCCAGCAGAAAAGGCACGAACATGACCGATAAACACCGCCCCGAAATGATACCGAAACCATACAAAAACAGGGGTATGCCCTGCACCCTACCCGCAATACCACCCGGCATTTTCAAGGGGCTTACAGGGCAGAAAATCCCCGAAAATGACACCGGGAATATACAGATTTACCGCCTATCCTGCTACACCGCAGGAAACGGCAGAAAGGAGCGTCACCCATGCCACGCATGAGCAAGAAGCGGCGGCTTGAATGGTCTTTCTTCCTCAACCACCGCAACCGTATCACCTACAACGACCTATGCCGGGGCTGTACCCACGACTGCAAGCAGAGTTTCCGGGCTATCGTGGTACTCTGCCCCCGGTATTACTCCAAACGCTGGAAAAAGGAGGACACCGCCAATGTCAGATAACCGCAAATATTACTACCTCAAGCTGAAAGAGAACTACTTTGACGAGGACGCTATCGTGCTGCTGGAAAGTATGCAGGACGGTATCTTGTACTCCAATATCCTCTTGAAGCTGTACTTAAAATCGCTGAAGAACGGCGGGAAGTTGCAGCTTGACGAGAATATCCCCTACACGGCGCAGATGATTGCCACCATTACCCGGCAGCAAGTCGGCACAGTAGAGCGTGCTTTACAGATTTTCTTGAAGCTGGGGCTTGTAGAGCCGCTGCAAAACGGCGCACTCTACATGAGCAATATTGAACTGCTGATAGGGCAATCTTCCACCGAGGGGGAGCGCAAGCGCAGGGCAAGGCTTGAACTGCAAAAAGCCCTGCCAAAGCATGGTGCGGACAAATGTCCACCATATCAAGCGGACATTTGTCCACCAGAGATAGAGATAGAGAAAGAGATAGATATAGAGTTAGAGAAAGAGAGAGAGGGAGATATAGGACACCCCGCCCCCGCCGCCTATGGCAGATACAGCAATGTTTTCCTGTCTGATACAGAACTTGCGGAACTGCAAGAGGAATTACCCGGCAAATGGGAGTTTTATATTGACCGTCTTTCCGGCTATATCGCTTCCACCGGGAAGAAATACCGAAACCACGCTGCCACAATCCGCAGATGGGCGGCAGACGATACCGCAAAGGCAGCCCCGAAACAGGGCATACCCGATTACACCTACAAGGAGGGACAGAGCTTATGACGAATGATTTTGAAAAGGTTTTCGATACCGCAGCCGAGCCGCAGGACTACACCGGGGAGGACGGGCTTTTGTACTGCGGCAGTTGCCGGACACCGAAAGAAGCATATTTCCCGGCAGATAAAGCCGCCCTGTTCGGGCGTGACCGCCACCCGGCAGAGTGTGACTGCCAGCGGGCGAAACGGTTAGAGCGTGAAGCCGCCGAGCAGCGCAGGAAACACCTTGACACCGTAGAGGACTTGAAACGCCGGGGATTTACCGACAGCAAAATGCGGGAATGGACTTTTGCCAATGACAACGGCAAATGCCCCCAAATGGGAATGGCGCACAGCTATGTGGAGCGTTGGGAGCAGATGAAAGAGGGCAACCACGGCTTGCTGCTATGGGGCAAGGTAGGCACAGGGAAAAGCTATTTTGCCGGGTGCATTGCAAACGCCCTTATGGAGCAGGAAATCCCCGTCCGCATGACAAACTTTGCCCTTATCCTCAATGACCTTGCCGCCAGCTTCGAGGGGCGCAACGAGTACATTGACCGCCTTTGCCGCTACCCCCTGCTTATCATTGACGATTTTGGAATGGAACGGGGGACGGAGTACGGTTTGGAGCAAGTCTACAATGTGATTGACAGCAGATACCGCAGCGGCAAGCCGCTGATCGTCACCACCAACCACACGCCGGATATGCTGGAAAACCCGCAGGACACCGCCCACGCCCGTATCTATGACAGACTGATTGAAATGTGTTCCCCTGTCTGCTTCACGGCAAAGAATTTCCGAAAGGAAGCCGCAAAAGCCAAGCTGGACAGGCTGAAAGAACTGCTGAAATGAAAGGAGTTGCCTATGACCGATAAAAAGCACCGCACCGCCAGCCCCACAGACCGCCGCCCGGATTGCGTGACGGAAACCCGCATGGGTAACACCGTCCTCATTGTTTCCGGCTTTTTCAAGAAAGACACCGCCACCGCAGCCGACAAGATGATGAAAGTGCTGGAAGCGGAAACCGCAGCCGCACCAAAGCCGCCCTATACTGCATGAGCCGGGGGTATGAGAAAAGCGGTCATGCCGGGGAGCATGACCGCTGGAATGGGAGTGATTATAACGCCGCTATTTCATCTGCTATCTGATTTGGCGAACTGTTAGAAACATCAATCCTTTTTGTATATAACAGTCGGTACTTCGGAAGATATGAAATGCTTTTTTCAATAATTGATGGCAAACGAACACCCTGCTCTATATCTTTGCGCAGTCTTTCGCTCAATACATCAGGGTCACAAACCAAGGAAACGCAATAAACCTTGCAATCTTTATGGTCTAACCTTGATAGAATGTCGTCAATTATACTCTGTTCGTGCATTACCCAACAAAAAATGATGTTGTCATATGCAGAACAATGAATGAAGTTGTTAAGCAAATGACTAATGTTATCTATAACCATAATTTTTGTTTCTTCTGTAACTTGAAATGGGTCAGAATCCCAGCACCAATCGCCATCAAGGAAAACGCTGTTTGATAATTTTGTTTTTAAGATTTGTGCTACTGTTGTTTTTCCAACACCCATTGCCCCGCCGATTAAATATATTTTCTTCATGTGGCTATTCTCCCGCTTAATAATTGCTTTGACAAAAGTATAGCACAGAAGTATGAACTTTTCTACCGCTTGTGTGACATGACAAGCCTTTTTTGAAAAATCGTCATTATGACAGGCGATAAAGAAGCAGAAACCACTATACAGACCGCCGCCCCGTATGGTACAATCTTTGTACGGAATAGCGGGGCGGCTGTCGGAAATGGAGGAAACCATGATTAGACAGACCACCCAATTAGCACCCGTTACCGCCCTTTACGCAAGATTGAGTAAAGATGATGAATTGCAGGGCGAGAGCAATTCCATATCCAACCAAAAGCGCATTTTGGAAACCTATGCCCGTGACAATGGATTTTTGAACTACCGTTTTTTCGTTGACGACGGATGGAGTGGGGCGAACTTCCAAAGACCCGGCTTTATGGAAATGATGGATTGCGTGGAGAATGGCGAGGTAAAATGCGTCATTACCAAAGACCTATCCCGCATGGGGAGGAACTACCTGCAAGTCGGAATGTTTACGGAAATCACTTTCCCCAAGAAAGGCGTCCGCTTTATCGCCATCAATGACGGAGTGGACAGCGCACAGGGCGACAACGACCTAACGCCGCTAAAAAATCTTTTTAACGAATGGATGGTGAGAGACACGAGCAGGAAAATCAAGGCAGTTTTCAGAAGCAAGGGCATGAGCGGCAAGCCCATTACCAGCCAGCCCGTCTATGGCTACTTAAAAGGCGAGGACGGACGCTTTATCATTGACGAGGAAGCCGCCCCGGTAGTCAAGCAGATATTCAGCTTGTGCCTTGCCGGGAACGGCCCGACCAAAATCGCCCGTATGCTCACCGAGCAGGAAATCCCCACGCCGGGGACGCTGGAATACCGCAGGACGGGCAGCACCCGCCGCTACTACCCCGATTACCCGTACAGATGGGCGACAAATACCGTTGTCCATATCCTTGAACGCAAGGAGTATCTGGGGCATACGGTAAACTTCAAGACCGAGAAAATCTCCTACAAAGTGAAGTCCAGCGTAGAAAACCCGGAGGAAAAGCAAGCGGTATTCGAGAACACCCATGAGCCGATTATCGACCTTGCCACATGGGAACGGGTGCAGGAGTTACGCAAGCAGCGCAAACGCCCCAACCGCTATGATGAAGTGGGCTTGTTCTCCGGCTTGCTGTTCTGCGCCGACTGCGGCAGCGTCCTCTACCAGCAGAGGTATGAGAACAAGACAAGGCGGCAGGACTGCTACATCTGCGGGAACTACAAGAAGCGTGTCAAGGACTGTACGGCGCACTTTATCCGCACCGACCTTTTGACAGCGGGAGTGACCGCCAATCTGCGGAAAGTGACCGACTATGCGGCAAGGCACGAAAAGCAGTTTATGAAGCTGCTGATCGAGCAGAACGAGGACGGGGGCAAGCGCAGAAATGCCGCCAAGAAAAAGGAACTGGACGCAGCCGAGAAGCGCATAGCCGAGTTGTCCGCTATCTTCAAGCGGCTTTATGAGGACAGCGTGACCGGGCGCATTTCTGATGAACGGTTTGCGGAGTTGTCGGCAGACTATGAAGCCGAGCAGCGGCAGCTTAAAGAGAGAGCCGCCGAACTGCAAGGGGAACTTGCAAAGGCGCAGGAAGCCACGGTAAACGCCGAGAAGTTTATGAACATTGTCCGCAAGTACACCAGCTTTGAGGAACTTACCCCTACCCTGCTGCGGGAGTTTATCGAGAAAATCGTAGTGCATGAGTGCAGCTATGACGAGAACAAAAACCGCAGGCAGGAAATTGAAATCTATTATTCTTTTGTCGGCAAGGTAGACTTGCCCGAATAATGCCCGACCTGTCCGGCACAATGCGCAAGTGCCGGATAGGAACGGCAAAAAATTTTACACTTCTATTGCTTCTTTATATTACACAACCAAAGTCTCAGGGCATCAAGCAGCTCATGGCGGGCGGCGGCATCATCGTGCTGGGTACGACCCTGATCCCTCTGCTGTCCACCCTGTTTTAAGGGCGTAAAGCATGGGATTTCTCACCGACTGGCTGACAGACTGGCTAAAAGAGCTGCTGATCGAGGGGATCATGGGCAACCTCACGGGGCTTTTTGATACGGTCAATTCCCGTGTCGGAGAGATTGCGGTGCAAGTGGGAACCACCCCGGCGGCATGGAACGCCGGGGTGTTCTCCCTGATCCGGCAGCTTTCTGAAACGGTGATACTGCCGATTGCCGGTCTGATCCTCACCTTTGTTGCCACCTATGAGCTGATCCAGCTCATTATCGAGAAGAACAACCTGCATGATCTGGACTACTGGATCTTTTTCAAGTGGATATTCAAAACGGCCTGCGCCATTTTGATTTTGTCCAACACTTTCAATATCGTCATGGCCGTGTTCGATGTGTCCCAAAGCGTCATCGCCCGGGCAGCCGGGATCGTGCAAGGCTCAACGGACATTTCAGAGGCCATGCTTGCCGACTTGGAGGCCACGCTGGAAACGCTGGGGCTTGGCTCTCTGCTGGGGCTGTGGCTGCAATCCCTGCTCATTCATGTGACCATGTGGGCGATCAATATCGTGATCTTCGTTATCGTCTATGGCCGCATGATCGAGATATACCTGCTGACCAGCTTAGCCCCCATCCCCGTTGCTACGCTCTCTAACCGGGAGCTGGGCAATACCGGGCAGAACTATTTGAAGTCCCTGTTTGCCGTGGGCTTTCAAGGGCTATTGATTCTCGTCTGCGTTGCCATCTATGCGGTGCTGATACAGGGCATCGCCACGGGCGGCGACCCCATCGGCGCGATATGGGGCTGCATGGGCTATTCCGTGCTGCTCTGCTTCTGCCTGTTCAAGACTGGCTCCATCGCCCGCAGCGTGTTCAGCGCACATTAAAGGAGGGATAGCTGTAAAACTTGCTGTTGAATTTTACAGCAGAATGGGATATACTATAGGCGAAAGGAGCTGATCAATATGCCAAATATCAAACCCATTTCTGACTTGCGGAATTACAGCGAGGTACTGCATGATGTAGCTGTGGGCGCTCCTGTTTTTTTGACAAAGAACGGACGGGGGCGGTATGCCATCGTGGATATGCACGATTACGAAAAAACACAGGCCACCCTGCGTCTGATGAACGAGCTTGCCAAAGGTCGTAAGTCCGGCGAGGAGAAAGGCTGGCTGACCTTGGAGGCCGTGGAGGAACACCTCGGGATTACCCATGAATAATCTGCACCTGTCCTACGAGGCGCAAAATGACCTTTCTGACATTAAGGACTATATCGCAGAGGATCTGGAAAATCCGCAGGCGGCAATCGTCACGGTAAGCAAAATCACAAAAGCAATTCGTATGCTCCGTGACCATGCGCTGATCGGCACACCGCTTTCCTCCATCGCAGATGTAGACAGCAATTATCGCTTCCTTGTCAGCGGAAACTATATGGTTTTCTACCGGGCAAATGGGAACGACATCTACATTGACCGTGTTCTGTATGGCCGTAGGGACTACCTGCGTATTCTATTTACAGATATACAGTCAGACACTATCGAATAACAAACACTTTTGAAACCGTCAGCTTCTCGCTGGCGGTTTTTTCATGTCCAAAGGAGCGTGATAATATCGAAAAATATTCCATTATCTACGCCGATCCACCGTGGCGCTACTCGGCTAAGAAAGTACAGGGCGCGGCGGAAAATCATTATCCCACCATGAGCATTGATGAATTGTGTGCGCTGCCTGTGGCCGAGCTTGCGGCCAAGGACAGCGCCCTTTTCATGTGGGCGACCTTTCCCCAGCTCCCGGAGGCTTTGCGGCTCATCCGTGCGTGGGGCTTTACCTATAAATCCGTTGCGTTCGTCTGGCTGAAGAAAAATCGCAAGGCGGACAGTTGGTTTTATGGGCTGGGCTTCTG
>ERZ1107006.3459-NODE-3459-length-10182-cov-2.415325_pt1 | contig 10182 bp, 8 predicted proteins | sample MGYA00403696_ERZ1107006 | MGnify/ENA primary metagenome ERZ1107006 (study PRJEB35170, sample SAMEA104062441) | human gut metagenome | biome: human gut; feature: human-associated habitat; material: faeces | place: Denmark | collected 2012-08-13 ...
TTTGCGGAAGGGCACGCATTCGAGGGGAGATGCGTCCGCGAACGGCATGAAAAAAGCCGCGGCCTTTTTCATGGCCGCGGCTTTTGCTCTCAGGGCGGGTTACAGCACCGTTACCATACGTTCACCCGTTTTTCGGGTGCGAGGTACATCGCATCGCCTTCGGTGATGTCGAATGCGGTGTAGAAATCGTCGATGTTGCGGAGCGTTACGTTCACCCTGTTCTTACCCAGCGAGTGCGGGTCTATCTTGGTCAGACGCAGTATCTCCTCCGGACGGATGTTCTGTGCCCATACCGTAGCGTAGGAGATATAGAAACGCTGGGCATCGGTATAGCCGTCTATCGGTTCGGGGCGCTCCTTGCCTTCGAGGCTGTTCTCGTAAGCCATGCGGGATACGAGCAGGCCGCCCTGGTCTGCGATGTTCTCGCCGAGGGTGTAGCTGCCGTTCGCATAGACGCCCGGAGCCACCTCCACTGCGTTGAACTGCTCTACGAGGATGTCGGTGCGTTCCTTGAAACGTGCGGCGTCTTCTGCCGTCCACCAGTCGTTCAGGTTGCCGTCCTTGTCGTAATTGCGGCCCTGGTCGTCGAAGCCGTGCGTCATTTCATGGCCGATGACTACGCCTATCGCACCGTAGTTGACTGCGTCGTCGGCATCCGGGTTGAAGAACGGAGGCTGAAGAATGGCGGCCGGGAAGCAAATCTCGTTGGTCGTCGGGTTGTAGTAGGCGTTCACGGTCTGCGGGCTCATGAGCCATTTGTCCTTATCGACCGGTTTGCCGACCTGCGAGAGCATGTAGTCCATCTCGAAGATGTTCGAGCGGCGCACATTCGCCCAGTACGAATCGTCCTTGATGTCGAGGGCGGAATAGTCGCGCCATGTGTCCGGATAACCTATCTTCACACGGAAAGCGGCGAGTTTCTCCTGTGCGCGGGCTTTCGTTTCGTCGCTCATCCACGGCAGCGCCTCGATTCTTTCGCTGAGAGCCGTTTGCAGGTTGCCTACCATTTCGAGCATTTTCTCTTTCGACGATGCGGGGAAGTATTTCTCTACGTAGAGCTGGCCGAGCGCTTCGGAAAGGGCGCCGTCTGTCGTGTTGAGCGCGCGTTTCCAGCGCGGCTGCAACTCTTCGCGGCCCGACATCGCGCGGCCGAAGAAGTCGAAGTTGGCGTTCACGAAATCGTCGCTGAGGTAGGGAGCGGCCGCGCTGATAAGGTTATACTCCAGATAGAGCTTCTGCTCGTCGAGCGTGACGTCCTTCATGGCCTTGGCCAGGTCGTTGAAGAACCCCGTTTGTTTTACTACGATATTTTCGGCAACCGGCACTCCGAACGTGTCGAAATAGATGTTCCAGTCGAGCAGTCCGTTGGAGTTCACCCATTCCGTGCCGGTCATCTTGTTGTAGTTTTTATGGGAATCGCGGAGTACTTCGCGGCTGTAGGATGCGTCCGCTATCTTGTCCTCTATCTTCAGTACGGCCTTTACCGCTTCGTCGGCCTGCTCGGCGCTGTATCCCACCAGCGTGAAGAGCGTGCGGATGTACTCCTTGTAAGCATCCTTTATCTCTTTGGATTCTTCCGACAGGTAGTAGTCGCGGTCGCCCATGCCGAGGCCGGACTGGTAGAGGGCGGGAATGTTCATGGTGCTGTTCTTCTCGTCGGCATCCACGAAGGTGACGAAATAGGGGAAGATGCCCTCGCGGTGCAGCGTGGCAATCATCGCCGCGAGTTCCTTGTCATTCTTGATGGCAGCAATCCGAGCCAGCTCCTCGCGTATCGGTTCGGCGCCCTGGGCGTTGAGCGTCACGCTGTCCATTCCCAACTGGTAGAGGGTGGTTATCTTCTGGGGTATCCCTCCCTGCGTCTGGTCCATGGAGGCGGCCTCGTTCACTATCGTGCGTATCTGGTCGAGACTCGTATCGCCGAGCCGGTCGAAGATGCCGTAGCGCGAATACTGTGCCTGGAGCGGGTTGTTCTTCATCCAGCCGCCGTTGGCGAACTGATAGAAGTCCGTGCCGGGTTTTACCGAGAGGTCCATGTTGGTCGGGTCGAGTGCCGGTACGGATGCGCTCTTTTTCTCGTTGCCGCAGCCTGTCAGTCCGGCGATGCCGGCTATCAGCAGAGCGGATGCAATCATTGCTTTTCTCATATTTTAAACGTTTATCGATTTGTGTGTTTTGCTTTTCACGCAAAGGTAGGCGAAAATGTGATAGATTGTTATTGCGCGGGTCCATATTTTGGCCTGCAGGGGCTGCGGAAGGGCATTTCGGGCGGCGGATTATTTCGGGCGGGCACCGAAATGGCCGTCGCTCTCCCGTCGGCGCGAATCGAGTTTGACGGCGACGAAAAAGAGGAGCGTGAAGGCAAACAGCGACGACCCGCCATAGCTGAAGAGCGGCAGGGGAATGCCTATCACGGGCATGAGGCCGATGGTCATGCCTACATTAACGAGTACGTGGAAAAGGAAGATGGAGGCCACTCCGTAGCAATAGACCCGGCCGAACGCCTCCTGCTGTCTCTCTCCCATACGGATGAGACGCAGGATGAGCCAGCAGAAGAGCCCCAGTACGACGGCCGAGCCGACGAAGCCCCACTCCTCGCCCACGGTGCAGAAGATGAAGTCGGTGCTCTGTTCCGGAACGAAGTCGTATTTGGTCTGCGTTCCCTGCAGGTATCCTTTCCCGAAGAAACCTCCGGAGCCTATCGCTATTTTGGACTGATTGACATTGTATCCCCACTCCTGCGGGTCGCTTTCCACGCCGAGCAGGTTCAGGATACGTTTCTGCTGATGGAGCTGCATATGGTCGAAAACAGTGTCCACGACCTGGGTGAAGGCAACCGAACCGACGAACATTCCGATGCATATCAGAACGTTCTTCAGTTTCGCCCGCCAGGCATAGATGCCGACCGCAATGAGCGAGAGGCCCGCGGCGGCGAGCAGGCATCCGTAGAAGCCGGCCTCTCCCCGGGTGAGCAGGGCGGCCGCCAGATAGATGACGGCCGAGACGAGCGCCACGGCGGCCAGATACCGCACCTTGTCCCGCCATTCTCCGTTCATGAACCCTTCGATGAGGGTACAGATAACGATGACCGCCGCGAGCAGCGTCGCAGGGTTCCAGAGGAAGGAGAAGACGAAGAGGAAGACCACCATCCCCAGTGCGACGTAAACCCACGAATTGAAACCTTCGCGGTAGAAGACGATGAGAAAAGAGGCGAACACGATGGCCGAACCGGCGTCGTTCTGGAGCAGGATGACGGCCATGGGGGCCGCCAGCAGGAGCACTGCGTACAGCCGGCTCCGCCAGTCGGCCATGGAAAAGCTGTAGGAGCTCATGTAACGAGCGAGGGCGAGTGCCGTCGTAAATTTGGCGAACTCGGCGGGTTGCACGGAGAATCCGCCGAGGCGGAGCCACGATTTCGCGCCGTTGACCTCCGTGCCGATGAAGAGCGTTGCCAGCAGTACCGCGAGCATGAGGATGTAGGAGGGGTAGGCGAGGATGTGGTAGTAGATTTCGTCAATCAGCATGATGACCACCGCTGCAAGTACGCTGACGCCCATCCATATCAACTGGGAACCGTAACGCGAGTCCATGGAAAATCCTGCCCGGGCTGCATCGTCGAACACTGCGGCATAGATGTTCAGCCAGCCGAGGAGCATCAGCGAAAAGAATATCGCCACCGAACCCCAGTCGATGCCATTGCGGGCCATGCGGTTGTTAGTGCTGCTGCCTGTCATAGTAGGGATAGGATATGGTCGTGTTCTTCACGTACTCTTTGAGGGCCGGCCTCGATATGCTGTCGGTCAGGTATTGTTCCACAATGAGGCTCGCTATCGGAGCGGCAATCGTACCGCCGAAACCGCCGTTCTCCACATAGACCGACACCGCTATTCGGGGATTGTCCATGGGAGCGAAGCAGAGGAACGTCGAGTGGTCTTCGCCGTGGGGATTCTGGGCCGTCCCCGTCTTGCCGCAGATGTCCAGCCCCGGGACGTAGGCACGACGGCCCGTCCCGCCGTCCGCATGCACCGCGTCGTACATCCCTTTGACAATATGGTCGAAATGGCGGCTCTCCACCTTCGTATAGTGTCTGTCGTAGAAGCGGGAGTCGACGGAGTCCCTTCCATCGATGTGTCTGACGATGTGCGGCGTGTAGTAGTAGCCCCGGTTGGCGAGTATCGCCGCGAGGTTGGCCATCTGCAGCGGCGTGCAGCCGAGCTCTCCCTGTCCGATGGAGAGAGAGATGACCGTCAACGAGTTCCAGCTTCCGCGGTATATCCTGTCGTAGGTCTCCCGTGTAGGAACGAATCCGGAAAGCTCTCCGGAGAGGTCGCTGTCGAGACTGCGTCCGAAACCGAAACTCTCCACGTAGTCGTCCCACACTTCGAGGGCCTGTTTCGGGCTGTCGTAGCGGTTGTTGTCCAGCACGGCGCGGAACGCATAGCAGAAATAGGCGTTGCACGACATCTGAACCGCCTGCCGGAGGTTGACCGGCGAGTAGTGGTTGTGGCACTTCACGCCCTTGCCGATGGTGTATCCGCCGTGGCAGGGATATTTCCGGGAGGGGGTGACGACCCCTTCCTGCAGGGCGATGAGACCGTTGACGAGCTTGAATGTCGAGCCGGGCGGATAGCGCGACATGACGCCCCGGTTGAAGAGCGGCCGGCGCGGATTGGCGAGCAGTTTCATGTAATTGTTGCCCCGGTCGCGGCCGACCAGTTCGTCGGGGTCGTAGCCCGGACTGCTGACCATGACGAGAATTTCTCCCGTTGCAGGCTCTATGGCGATGATGCTGCCCACCTTGCCCTCCATCAACTCTTCGCCGAGTGCCTGCAGACGGGCATCGAGCGATGTGGTGATGGCCGTACCGGGTATCGCTTGCAGGTCGGCCGCGCCGTCCATGTATGGGCCCTTTTCGATGCCGTGCACGTCCACGATGCTTACCTTCATCCCCTTTTCGCCGCGCAGCACCTCTTCGTAGGTGCGTTCTATGCCCGACATGCCGCGATAATCGCCGGTCTGATAGTAATCGTCGCGGGCTATCGTCGCTGCATCCACCTCGCTGATATAACCGAGCAGGTTGCCCGCCATCTTGCGTGGATAGGAGCGCATGGTCCGGTAGACGGTATAGAAACCGGAGAATTCTCCTTCGTCGAAAAGTAGTTTGGCCTCAAGGCTCATCTGTTTGACGATGACCGAGGGGCGGCGACGCGAGTATCGGGCGGCCTTGTCGAGCTCGGATTTCAGCTTTTCGGGCGTAACGCCCGCAATGCGGGCCAGGGCGAGCGTGTCGAACTCGCCTACATCGCGCGGAATGGCCATCAGGTCGTAGGAGGCTATGCTGCGTACGAGCAGTTCGCCGTTGCGGTCGTAGATATTGCCGCGCGTACTGTTCAAGGTCCGCTCTTTTACGATCTTTAAGGTGTAGTTGTCCTGATATTCCTCGCCCTTTATGATCTGCAGGTAGAACACGCGCCACAAAAGCACACCGAACAGCACCGTCATAAGAACGGCGGCAACGGCAAGTCTCGATTTAAAAAACATACGGAAAACTTCTTTTATATTCTCAAACAAACTTACTTGCACTCCTTTTTTCCAATGTCTCAAGCCGCTGGTTGACTTTCAGGATAATCACATACAAAAAGATTGTAATCAGCATGGTGTAGACAAGTTCCGGCAACATGATGTTCCACAGATAATATTGAAAATGATAACGATTGCGGAACAAAAACAAGAAAAAGTAGATCAACAGATTGCATCCCAGATCACTGCCGGCAATCAAAAGCATGGGCAGCTTTAAGTCTTCCGGGTAAAACATTTTGCGGAAACAGCCGTTGATGTAGCCGATATACATATAGAGCAGCGCATAAAATCCAAGAATTCCGCTGCCGAAGATATCAAGCAGAAGCCCACAGGCAAAACCGATATACGTTCCTTCCTTTTTCCCACGCATAAACCCGAAGGACGACACGACGATAATCAGAAGGTTCGGCGAGATCGATGCGAAAGACAATGCCTGAAACAGCGTGGTCTGAAGCAGGAAACAGATTGCAATGATAATAAACACACTTACTTTTCTTCTCATAATATGAATCCTACTCCCCGGCTGACTGCTTCTTGTCCAGAATGACAAGAACCTCTTCGATATGCTCAAAATCCACTGCCGGCGTGATCGTGCCGGATTTGGTAAGGTTGTTGGAATCCGTCGAAAGACTGCTGATGTAGCCGATTAAGATTCCCTGCTGATACTTATCTGAAATGTAGGACGTGACAACAGGGTCGCCAACCGCCACCTTATTGTCGCTGTCATTCAAATTGGAAAACTCGATGACCATGTTTTCATTCATGTTCTGGAGACTTCCGTTTACGATCAGGTTGTCGGAGGTTGTCGTCACCATACCGCTGACCTGCGCCGTATCGTTGATAATGGAAGTGACTTTGGCATAATTCGGACCGACGTCCGTGACAATGCCGACAAGTCCGCTGCCGGCGATCACATTCATGTCGACTTCAATTCCGTCGTCGATTCCCTTGTCGATCGTGAAATAGGAAAACCAGTTCCCGCTGCTCTTGCCAATGACATTGGCAGCCACCTTCTCATAGCTCGGGTATTTCTGATCCAGTGCCAGAAGCTCGCGCAGATTCTCAAGCTCATACTGCTCCAGATTGTTGGTATTCAATTCGGAGGTAAGCTCATCCACCTGCTTTTTGAGCGCATCGTTTTCCGCCATGACATCGCTTAAATTTTTAAGATTGTCGGCTTTCTCCGTAATCCATGCGCCGACCGTGTTGATCCCGCGCTGCATGGGAACAAACACATAACCGGCAACCGCGTTGAGCGGACCGCCGGAGATATTGAGCGTAAAGCTGGTAATCATGGCTGCCACGCAGACAACGGTCAGAATCAGCAATATGTACTTGGCAGGCAAAACAATTTTGGGTTTCCGTTTCATAATTTCCTCTATAGCAATATCTTATTCTTCATACTGAATGCCAGATGCTTAAACTTGGCATCGGATACGATCTTTAAGAGTCCGCGCACCACACACTCCTCCGGCTCCTCGCAGGTATTGATCTCGATTCCTGTAATATCGCGGAACAGCTGATCCAGATCATGAATCTGGGAGCTTCCTCCCGTGATATAGATGCCGGAATGAATAATGTCTCTTGCAAGTTCAGGCGGCGTCTTCTCCAGGATCATTTTGATGGAATTGCAGATCGTGTTGAGGTTGTCCTTGATCGCCTCATAGACAACAGCTCCCGACATCTCCATCTCAATCGGCAGACCACTCACCACGTCGCGTCCGACAACCACCATGGTCTGGGTGTTGCCCGGGATACCGCTTCCGAGGGTCTCCTTCATGCTCTGCGCGGTCTTCTGTCCGATGACAAGATTGTACTTGCGCTTCACATAAGTGATAATGGATTCGTCGATCTTGTTGCCGCCGGAATGTAACAGATCACTTAAGACCAGTCCGCCCAGCGAGATGACGGAAATCTCTGTGGTATCCGCACCGATGTCCACCACCATAATACCGGTCGGCTCGTTGACGTTTAGACCGAGACCGACGGCATCCGCGATCGGCTTCTCACATAACAGCACGCTCTTTGGCTTTAATTTGCTCTTGTAGAACATGTCGAAAAATGCACGCTTCTCCACGTCCGTAATATCTGTTGGAACAGCAACAATGAATTCCGCTCCGCGCAGCTTGCCCTTGGCGTGGGCCTCCAGATAAGTCTGAAGCATTACCTGAAGATTATTAAAATCCGCAATCACGCCTCCCACAACCGGGAATGTCACCTGAATCGTTTCCGGCGCCTTCTCATACATTGCATAAGCGTCATCACCGTAGGCATACATCTCATTCTTATTCACCAGAGCGATGGTGTTCTTCTCGTTCATAATCTTGTTGGACGCCTTACAATAAATCTTCATATTGCAGGTACCAAGGTCAATACCATACACGTTATTCGTCATTGTTCTCTCCCTTTATTGTATTCTTTTGCATTCTCTGTAGCTGTAGTACGTGCGGTCACCGATAATAATGTGATCCACAAGAGGGATGCCAAGAAGCGCTCCGCACTCCGCCACTCTCTTTGTCACTGCATCGTCCTCCGCCGAAGGGGAGGGATCACCGCTGGGATGATTGTGCATCAGCACAATCTGAATCGCACTTTTGTCCAATGCAGCGAGAAAAATCTCGCGCGGTGAGACAAGTGCAGCCGTCGCACTACCGACAGACATCATAACCTTCTCCAGCAGGCGGCATTTGGCGTCAAAGAGAAGCACCATCGTACGCTCTCTGCTCTCATGCCGCATATCCTCCATGTAATAACTTGCAATGGAGCCCGGATCGCCAAGACAGATGCGCTCTTTATAGCGCGTCTTCGCCATCCGTTTGGATAATTCTGCAATGCATTTTAACTGGATCGCCTTCACCTGTCCGATTCCGGGAATCTTCTGCATATCCTGAACAGATAACGTGTAGAGATTCAACAGATCGTGTCCGTCCTGCCGCAGCAATTCCTGCGCCACTTCCACAGAACGCGTCCCGCGCGTCCCTGAACGTATGATGACGGCAATCAACTCCGCATCGCTTAAGGATTCGACCCCGGATATTAAAAACTTCTCATATGGCTTCTCCGAGTCCGGCAGTTCCTTAACCGTTGTAAAATGATGATTCATAAAGATTTCCCGTCTCTCCCCGGCAATTCCCTATGATGGTTTGTAGAATTTATGTCAACCAATTACGGGACAAAAACTTACATTATATTTTAGCATAACGCATCCAGATTCACAAGTTTTCGTTCCTTAAGTTTTTGTAAAGATTTGAGAATGCCCAGTTTTGCGTGATACCAGGTCAGTCCGCCCTGGAAATAAACGGCATATGGAGGCTTGATCGGACCGTCTGCACTCAGCTCAATGGATGATCCCTGTACAAAAGCACCTGCCGCCATGATGACATCGCTGTCATAGCCCGGCATTGCCCACGGTTCCGGCGTTACATAGCTGTCGACCGGTGCCGCCGCCTGAATTCCCTCACAGAATGCAATCAGTGCATCCGGATTGTGGAATGCGACCGCCTGAATGATATCGTGACGGCTCTCACTTCCGTTCGGAACAACCTCAAATCCAAGTTTTTCGTAAATATTTGCCGCGAAGATCGCACCCTTTAATGCGCCGCTCACCACGGTCGGTGCAAGGAAAAATCCCTGATAAAAAGACTGGATGACACCTAAGGATGCACCGACTTCTTTTCCGAGTCCCGGAGAGGTCAGACGGTAAGCAGCATTTTCGACACATTCTTTTTTCCCGACGATATATCCGCCAATCGGCGCAAGTCCGCCGCCCGGGTTTTTAATCAGGGAACCGACTACCATGTCCGCACCGAGATCGCTCGGTTCGATCCGCTCAACGAATTCGCCATAGCAGTTGTCTACCATACAGATCACTTCCGGTTTGATGGATTTGACAAATGCAATCAGTTCACCGATGCGGGTAACAGAAAGCGTCGGTCTGGTCTGATATCCTTTCGATCTCTGAATCGTCACCATCTTTGTCTTTTTGTTGATGGCATTTTTGATTCCTTCGTAATCGAAAGAGCCGTCCTCTTTTAAATCTACCTGGCGGTAAGTTACGCCATATTCCGCAAGAGATCCGACGGACGGGCGGATGCCGATCACTTCCTCAAGGGTGTCGTACGGTTTTCCAACAGGAGAAAGCAGTTCGTCGCCCGGGCGGAGATTTCCGGAAAGCGCCGTTGCAAGCGCATGGGTTCCGCAGGCGATCTGCGGGCGTACCAGTGCATCCTCAGTGCCGAAGCACGTTGCATAGACCTGCTCCAGCGTATCACGTCCCAGGTCATTGTATCCGTATCCTGTGGTTCCATATAAGCATGCCTCGCTGACCTTGCTTGCCTGCATGGCGTGGATGACCTTTAACTGGTTGTATTCTGCGATTTCATCAATTTTTGCAAAACGCTCTTTTAATTCTTCCTCAATTTTCGTTCCAAATGCGAAAACCTCTTTGGAAATGCCAAGTGTGCTGTACATAGCAGCTTTTTCTGTCAACATGATTGTTCTCCTTCTTCCTTTGCATCGGCCGAAACGATTTCGTTCCAGCGATCCAGCATATATGATAATATTTTTTCTTCGTCGTAGTCAAAATCCGGCTTGTTCAGCCAG
>ERZ1107006.3478-NODE-3478-length-10144-cov-5.860046_pt1 | contig 10144 bp, 7 predicted proteins | sample MGYA00403696_ERZ1107006 | MGnify/ENA primary metagenome ERZ1107006 (study PRJEB35170, sample SAMEA104062441) | human gut metagenome | biome: human gut; feature: human-associated habitat; material: faeces | place: Denmark | collected 2012-08-13 ...
GCTCATAAATCGTATCGGTCTGATCTCCGTTTGTCACAATCGTCTTGTTGCCAAGTACTCGAACCGGTGCGTAAATGATCAGGCTCGGATCTTCCAGCTTTGACGGATCAAATGCCTGTGTACGGATACCTTCGCCATCCTCTACAAATACACGATTACGGCTGTTTGCGCTTCTTCCCATAATAAAATAAGCAGTTACCGCCTTCTTTCCATCCTTAGAACGTCCGATCACAATACCACGTCCCGGATATGTTGTTGCGCCTAATTCTTTACTGAGTGCTACCTTCTGCATTTGTTTCTCCTTTCGCAAATACGCCTAAAATAAATAAAAACCGACACATCCGGGAACCCACATTTCAATCAAATACATATTTCATGTATTTCCCTGCAATGTGCGGTGCCCAGACGGTCGGCCCCTGCGGTGCTTCTCTGAAGCATCGCCTTATCTGCGGTACATCTGTGATGTATCGCCCTATCTGCGGTGCAATCTTTGGATCTGTCACCTTTATATCTCTTGTTATACTCCACGTGGTTCTTCCACTTATCCGTCAGTCATATAACTAAATTTATTTAAGCATGGAAAGTTCCTCTTGTCAAGGGATCTTCTGTTATTTCATCGTTACTATTCACTCACATGTTACTGTTCACAGGTTACCCTGCGAACAGTAACTTCGCAGCCCCATATAAAGTTTTGCTTCGCAAAAGGGGGCTGCTAACACCCACATCACGTTCATACGCACCTGAACAGCATGGTGTTCAGGTGCTGAGTGAACAGTAACGTCAATATTCGTTACAGTATTCATATGACCATGATTAGTTTTGGAAAGAATAGCAGAAGTTTCATATTTTTATATGAAGTGTCTCAAAAAACTTCCTTGTAAATTTTTTTATTTTATGGTTTGATAAGTACAGAAAAAAGAGTATCGGAGAACAAAGGAGAGAAAAAAGTATGCCAGTTTTTGATTTCAGCAGCGCTTCAGAGGAAAAAGAAGCGTTTGTATGTACATATACCGCATTTACATCAGACAGTTCCGAAAAAACACCGGACAATCCGATCCTGGTGTTAGACAATCAGCAAAAACAGTGGAGCCATCATTCCACCGGAGTATTTTGCAACCAGAGCCAGTGGACAGCATTTGAGTTTAAGGAGGAGGACGAGACATTCCGTTCCAATATCCTGCGGATCGATGCACGTTTTGTGAATCTGATCAAATGGCTTGGGGAGAACCGTATCAACGTTCTTTTGTCCGGGGAAAACAGGGCGGACGGCTATGCCGTGTACAAGATCAGGGAAAATGCTTTTCACGGTGGAACGAAACTCTCTGCGGCGGATGGATTTTTACAGTATGTGATGGAACGCCTTTTATCGAGCAGTGCACCGGAGCAGGAGGATGAGGACGAAGAGTTAGACGAGAGCGGTGACAGCATGAAGCTTACCAGTATCCAGAGTATTTCGGATTTCTTAAACTGCGCAGGAAGAACCATGCCGGACAATATCAGACTGTGGGCGAGAAGAAATTTAGCAGTTGCACGTTCCAGCGAAGTGTCTGCCGAGGAACGCCGCCACGCGCAGCGTGCACTTTCCATTATGACGAATATCCAGTGGAAAAATAATTATTTTGAAGCGATCGATCCGGTGGAAGCGCGCAGGATTTTAGATGAAGAACTGTACGGAATGGAAAAAGTAAAACAGCGTATCATGGAGACTATCATCCAGATCAACCGCACACACACACTTCCAGCGTATGGACTTCTGCTTGTCGGACCGGCAGGAACCGGAAAATCGCAGATTGCCTATGCGGTGGCAAGAATTTTAAAACTGCCGTGGACGACACTCGATATGAGTTCTATCAATGACCCGGAGCAGTTGACCGGAAGCTCCCGTATCTACGGAAATGCGAAGCCTGGTATTATTATGGATGCATTTTCCATGGCTGGCGAGTCGAACCTTGTATTCATCATCAACGAGCTTGATAAGGCTGCATCCGGAAAAGGAAACGGCAATCCGGCGGACGTACTTCTTACCTTATTAGATAATCTTGGATTTACAGACAACTATATGGAATGTATGATTCCGACCGGCGGTGTCTATCCGATTGCAACTGCCAATGTAAAAGAAGATATCAGCGCCCCGCTGATGTCACGTTTTGCAGTGATTGATATCCCGGATTATACGCAGGAAGAGAAAAAAATCATTTTCTCCAAATTTGCACTGCCAAAAGTATTAAAGAGAATCGGATTGCTGCAGGGCGAGATCGTTCTGACCGGGGAGGGACTGGATGAACTGATCGAGCAGTATAAGAATACATCGGGAATCCGTGATCTGGAGCAGGCGGCAGAGCACCTAGCAGCAAATGCACTGTATCAGATTGAGGTTGACCATGTAAAGCAGGTTGTGTTTGATGCGGAAATGGTAAAAAAATTATTTGCGTAAAAAACAAAATATAAGAAAGGTAAAAAGACCACTTCATGAAATTTTTCGTGAGGTGGTCTTTTACTGTCCGAATTAATGGACAGAAAATATGGATAATGGGAAGCAGCAAGAGGGCAAAATGACGGAAAGTGAGGAGCATGGCAGATGAAAACGGAATATCAGATTATTGCGGTAGACTTTGACGGAACACTTTGTACGGACTGCTTCCCAAAGATTGGACAGCCGAATACAGCACTGATCGAACTGCTGAAAGGATTGAGAAGGCAGGGACGCCAGATTATTTTGTGGACGTGCCGCTGTGGAAATCAGTTAGAGGAAGCAGTGGAATGGTGCAGGAAGTGGGAACTGGAATTTGATGCGGTGAATGAGAATCTGCCGGAGATTATCGAAAGGTACGGATCAGACGGAAGAAAGATTTATGCGGATGTTTATATTGATGACAAAAGCTGTTTTCCATGGGAGGTAAAAAAGGATGAGAAAGTTGGATTATGAATTTATTTTTACATGCGGTATTGTTGCATTTACCGCAGCGCTTGGAATGGTAGCTGGCATTGTTGTGCTGGCTGGGGCAAAGATTTATGTTTATAACCTGCCTTTGATCGTGGGAAGCTTTCTGGTTATCGGAGGACTTTTGTGGGGATTATTGTTAGTTTTGAATAATGATAAGGTGGAAAAAAGGACAAAACATCGTTACTGCTCAGACAGTATCTGAGCACTTTGCTGTATCATACATATCAGTTACTATATTTACCAGATTAAGGTTGACGCTCTATCGTGAATTAAATATAATAAACTTGATTTACTGTGTCTTTTTGGGGAATACCGAAGGCATCTGGAGGAAAAATGAGAAGAAACCTTAATATAAAACAGAGAAAATGGCGGAGCTTTATCTTTGCAACGATTTTTGGTGTGACAGCAGCGACTGCGGTCATTACGGTAAAACCGTTGGAAAGTTATGCGTATACGGAGACGGCGGGTGTTTTGAATGATGGACCGGTACAGATGCGAAAGACTCCGGTAGATGGGGACAAGATCACATCTTTAGCTGCGGGTACAGCAGTCCGTGTGATAGATGAAGTGGATGGCTCCGATGGAATGAAATGGTACAAGGTACAGATTTCCTATAATGGAATGGCATCCACCGGATATATCCGGTCAGATTTTATCACGCTTTCAACAGAAGATACCTCTTCCGGAAGTACGATCACAGATAATTCAGCACAGGGTGCAGCCGGAGTTGTCACCAACACGAACGGCAATGTCTATGTGAGGACAGGTGCGAGCACGGCATATTCTCCGGTCACGACGGTAAAAAGAGATCAGACAGTCAATGTACTCGGACAGACAACCACAAATGGAACTGTGTGGTACAATGTGACATTTAATAAGAATGGTGTGGATTATGCAGGTTGGATCTGCGGAACCTATCTGGCAGTAACCGGACAGACTTCTGCGGATGGATCGCAGGGAGACACCACAACGGTGACGGATGAAGAATATGTTGCATCGTTAAAATCAGCAGGATTTCCGGACAGCTATTGTAACTCACTTCTGGCATTGCACCAGAAGTATCCAGACTGGCAGTTCGTTCCGGTACAGACAGGACTAGACTGGAATACCGTCATTGCAAATGAGAGTGTTGTCGGAAGGAATCTGGTGCAGAGTTCTTCCAATGATGCGAGAAAGTCAACGGAGACGGGGGCTTATGACTGGGCGACCAACAAATGGTATGGTTATGACGGAGCAGGCTGGGTAAGTGCCTCCTCCAATTACATAGCATATTGCATGGATCCGAGAAATTACCTGAATGACACGTATATTTTTCAGTTTGAAACGTTAGAATATGCGCCATATCAGAACGTGACAGGAGTTGGAAATATTCTGTCAGGCAGTTTCATGAGTGGAAACTATAGCGATACAGACGGAGCATCGCGAAGCTATGCAGATACTTTCATGGAAGTGGGACAGAACTTGAGTGTCAGTCCTTATCATCTGGCTGCAAGATGTAAGCAGGAGCAGGGAAATAAGGGGACAAGTCCTTTGATCTCTGGCAATTACTCTGGCTATAATGGATATTACAATTACTTTAATATCGGAGCATATACGACATCGTCTGCGTCTGCGACGGTCAACGGATTGATTTATGCGAAAAATAACGACTGGAATTCTATTTATAAATCAATTAATGGTGGAGCTGGTATCGTTGGAAATAATTATGTGAAAAAAGGGCAGAACACCTTATATTTCCAGAAATTTAATGTGGTGAATATGAACAGCATATACTCACATCAGTACATGACAAATGTGCAGGCGGCAATGTCAGAAGGAAAAACAATGAGTACGGCTTATGCGGATAAATCACAGGGATTTATATTCCGTATTCCGGTGTATAGCAATATGCCGGAGTCAGCAGTGACGTTTTCAGACAGTGGTAATCCGAATAACTGGCTCTCTTCTCTCAGCGTAAGCGGATATGGACTGACACCGTCTTTCCAGGGAGCAGTAACCGATTATTCCGTGATCGTTGGAACCGAGGTAAGCTCGATCAATGTAGGTGCTTCGGCAGTTGCACCGAAAGCGGGAGTTTCCGGAGCGGGAACTTATGCATTGAATTATGGAAATAATGCGATCAACGTAACTTGTGTGTCACAGAGCGGTTCGGCAAAAACCTACACGATCAATGTGGTAAGACAGCAGCCGGCAGCAGACAATACCCAGACACCGGAAAGTGGTGGAACAACGGTTGCGGACGGCGTATCCGTTTCTACCTCCTATAAACTGGGAGATACCGTGATCACAGGTATTACACCGGGAACAGGCGCTTCTTCTGTACTTGCCAATATCTCAGCGGGAAGCGGCACGGTCAAAGTGCTGAAAGCAGATGGCACAGAAAATACCGGTGCAGTCGGAACAGGTAATAAAATTGCAGTATATGCAAATGGAACACTGGTGAAGCAGTATGACGTTGTCATTTACGGTGACATCAATGGAGATGGAAAAATCTCTGTGGTCGATCTGGTCATGATGCAGAAACAGATTCTTGGAACATCACAGCTTTCCGGTGCGTATGCAGCGGCTGCGGATATAAGCAGAGATGGAAAAGTTTCCGTAAAAGACCTTGTGCTTTTGCAGAAACATATTATAAATGCAGCACAGATTGAACAGTAATAGGGCTGTGTGGATAGAAAGAGTTATTTTAGTGAGAAAATACAATTTTCACACATAAGAATGGAGAGTAAAATGAAAAAGAAATTAGGTGTGATCATTACACTGTTAACATTATGCATCTGCCTTATGACACCGCAGATGCATGCCAAGGCGGCTTCCGGAAAAACAACGATCGCTGTGTCTGCCGGTTCCCTGAATATCGGACAGACTGTGACGGTAACGGCAAAAGCATTAAGTGCATCCGGGGACAGTGCATATGCCAATATGGTTTTGACCTATGATGCCGGCATTCTGGAGTTTGTGAGCTGTAATGCAACTTATGGCGGTGGCGGCGGAAGTATTTCGGTAGCGAGTGACAGCTTCAGTGTGACATTAAAAGCAATCAGTGCGGGAAAAGCTTCTATTTCGCTTTCTGCTACGGATGGTGTTATTTACGGTACCGAAGAAGAATTGGATTCCATGGCAGGCAGCAGCACTTCTGTAACGGTCAAAAACGAAGCAGCAGGCAGCAATACAGGAAATAACAGCAATACTGGAAGCAATACGAATACGGCAGCTTTATCCGCAGATAATTCCTTAAAGGCGCTGACGATTTCACCGGGAACATTGTCTCCGGCTTTTAAGGGAAGCACCACAAAGTACACGGCAACGGTTGATAATTCCGTGACAAGTATTGCAGTGAGTGCAACACCGGTCAATGAAAAGGCAACGATTGAGTCTGTGACTGGAAATACGAATCTTGCAGTTGGGGCAAACGTTGTTCAGATTGTCGTAAAAGCAGAAAATGGTACAACAGCCACTTATAAAATCACTGTGACAAGACAGGCTGCAGGAACCACCGGAAGTGAGACGACAACTACAGGCGGTGAAAACGGAGACGACGGAAATGTTGACAGCGAGACTCCAGAAGATACTGAGGAAGTGGACACAACGGAAACTCCGGTGTCGGCGGCGGATGTTGTGATCAATAACACGACCTACCATATCGCAGACAATTTTACAGAGGAACAGATTCCGTCTGATTTTACAGAGGCAACAGTTAATTTCCGGGGAGCGGAATGCAGAGGTCTGACATTTAACAAGGGAACAATCTCTCTGATCTATCTGGAAACAGACAATGTGGATGCAACAACCGGCAGGTTCTTTATCTATGATGAGACAAGGGATGTTGTCTATGACTTTATGAAGTTTACAGCAGGGGAGAGCAGTTATGCTATCCCACTTCTGGCGCCGCTTGATTCGGTACTGCCGGAGAGTTATGTGCAGGTGTCCCTGCAAATGCCGGAAAATACTGTGATGACCGCTTACCAGCTTCCGGCAGAGGATGGAGAGGAAGCGTCTGATTTCTATATCTTTTATGGGGTAAATCAGGATGGAACCGAAGGCTGGTATCAGTATGATGCAGCGGAAGGAACTTACCAGCGTGTGAATGGAAATATCACAGAGACAGCGGATTCCTCTTCGGATGATCTTGCAGCATTGCAGAGCGAGTATGATGAACTCTCAAAGAAATATAAAGATGCAAAATCCTTTTCCAGAAACATGATCGCTGTGCTTATTTTTGTATTGGCAATCGCAGTTGTGATCATCCTGAATATCGTTCTCTTTGGCAGAAAGAAAAAAGGAAAAGACGAACTCTTAGAGGACGATAACGTCGAACTCGAAGATGCAGAGTATGACGAAGATATAGATGAGGATGAAGTAGAAGACACCGAAACTGATAAAAAGCCTCTCTTTGGAAAATTCCATGGATTCCGCAAAAAAGAGGATGATTCTCTGCTGGATGAGGGTGATGAAATCAGTCAGGAGAAGACGATTGACTTGGTATTAGATGAACCGTCACAGGAAAAAACGAAAAAAGCAGAAAAAATAGAATCAGAAAGAGCAAAAGTAAAAGAAACAAAAGATGCAGAGGACGACGATTACTTTGATGATGAGGAAGAGTACATCGAGGAAGATCATCCAATCAACAGGGCTTACCGCGAATGGAATGATTATGAGGATGAAATTCCAACTCCAGTGAAAAAAACAGTGACAGAACAAACATCTGAGCAAAAATCGTCCGAAGAGGATCAAAAAAACCAGCCAGAAAAAAATGAAACTTGTGTGAAAAAAGAAAAAGGATTGGAAGTTTTCGACCTAAATGATTTATAACATAAACAATTTCCGCACATAAAATTCGGCTATGCACCTTGAAAATTCAATAGCGGGCAGTCCAATTCATGCCGGGAGAATGGATGGAATCAAGACTCCAAGTCTATGACAGATTTGGAGTTTTTCTTCTTTTGTTCAATTTCCAAATATAAAAATGGATTGTATAAAAGAAATGGGTAAGCTATAATATGGGTGTGGTCAGATGCCTTTTGGGGATGACTATATCTGTTACAAAAAGGAGGAAGACCAGTGAATACAGAATTGAAAAATGCAGTGAAAGCAACAGACTCAAAAGCACAGTATGATACGAGTGCAAAGCGTCTGTTAGGACAGAAAAGCATACTGGCACATATACTGGTAAAAACAGTTGATGAGTTTAAGGGTATGAATCCCAAGGATGTGGTCGACTGCATTGAGGGAACACCACATATCAGTACAGTACCGGTAGAGCCTGGACTCACAAATGCGGTCAGCGAAAAAAATGGTGAAAGGCTGGTCAGTTTCAACACAGAAAATGAAGAAATCAATGAAGGTCTGGTAAGATTTGATATCGTTTTCTATGTGCGTATGAGAGACGGATTGTCACAGATGATTATAAATGTAGAAGCACAGAAAGACAATCCTACGGGATACGAAATCTTAAATCGGGCAATCTTTTATGTGAGCAGACTGATCTCATCACAAAAAGAACGAGATTTTGAGAACTCCAGCTACGATGACATTAAGCGTGTATATTCAATCTGGGTATGTATGAACATGGACGAGAATAGCATGAGCCATGTGCATCTCACCAAGGAAGATTTGATCGGTTTCTATGAATGGAAGGGAGATCTTGATCTGCTGAATATCGTCATGCTTGGATTGGCAAAGAATCTGCCGGAACATGATGAGACATATGAACTGCACCGTCTGTTAGGAGCGTTGCTGTCACAGGAACTTACAATAGATGAAAAACTAAACATAATTGGAAATGAATACGATATTCCTATTGAGGAGAACTTCAGGAAGGATGTGAGCGTTATGTGTAACTTGAGTCAGGGAATTGAAGAAAAGGGTATTGCGATTGGACGTGCGGAAGGTGAAGCAGGACTTATTATAAAAATGTATAAGAATGGTTTTACAGCAGAGCAGATAGCCTCAGCCACAGATAAGGATATAGAAGAAGTGAAAGCGATTATTGCAGGGAAGGAACCTGCACTTGCATAAGAAAATTTTTAATGAAGATGAGAAGCCTTTGAGTTTAATGACTTGAAGGCTTCTGTTTAATAGTTTGGCAAAGTTAAGAAAAAATATTTTATGTATAGGTGGGAAATATATGGATGATAACTTGCAAGATTTTAAGGAATCAATGAATGCGTGGGGATGGTCTGTAAATGCAAGAAATAATTTTAATAAATTTATGGACGCAATAGAAACAGAACAAGGTTTAATTGAACAAATTCAAAGAATTCAATCTATTATTGATGATATCGTACTTAATAAAGAGATATCGCAGTTTAAAAAATGTTTAGAGGTGGGGACAGAATATTATCGAGCAAGAATTATTAATCCAGAGGATGATGATGATTTAAAAAAAGGGATTGGAAAAACTCAAGATAATAAGTTCATGGGGTATGATGATATAAATTCAAGAGAACCTATTTTAGGAATAGGAAGCGAAGGGAGAAATAATATTGCGGGAGCATCTTATTTATATATTGCCTCTAATCCAGAAACAGCTTGTATGGAGATAAAATCACAGTTTGGCGATTTGATTTCTCTTGCAAAGTTCAAAGTGCTAAAACCATTATATATTATTGATTTTGAGTCCGAAAAGACTTTTCAGCGAAAAGATACTGAGTTTTACGGAATGAGCATGGGTGTATTCTTTTCGCAGTTAATGCTCCGTTTTACCCAGCCGGTGAGGGGCGAAAATGCTTATCGGGCGACACAGATAATAGCGGATCATTTGCGAAAAACGGGAATAGATGGAATTAAATATAAAAGTTTTTTAACTCCCGGAGGTGCTAATTATACAATTTTTAATTGCCATCCGTCTGCAATAGAATTTTGTGAAAGTAAGGTTTTGTTACATAAACAAGCGAATCATTCTTTTTGGGATTTTAATAATGAAACAGAAATTATGTCTAATAAAGATGGAAAAATGTTGATTTATGATAAAACAATAGCTGATGAGCATAAAAAGCATTTGTTGCAACGGTTCAAAAGAATAAAGTAAAAAATTATTTTGCAATGGAATAGGATAGTACAAATGTATGTTATATGAGAGGGATTACTATTTAGGGTTAACAGAAACGGAAGAACAGCAATATGAAGAAATAACAGGACGAAAATTTTGGGAAAAGAGGGTAAGTGGATTCGGAAGAGTCAATAATTTTATGGCATATC
>ERZ1107006.3481-NODE-3481-length-10135-cov-4.263095_pt1 | contig 10135 bp, 10 predicted proteins | sample MGYA00403696_ERZ1107006 | MGnify/ENA primary metagenome ERZ1107006 (study PRJEB35170, sample SAMEA104062441) | human gut metagenome | biome: human gut; feature: human-associated habitat; material: faeces | place: Denmark | collected 2012-08-13 ...
AAAAATTTTAACACCAACATATTAAGATGTTGAGACCAAATAGTGCATTCCCAACATCCTAATTAAAAGAATGGAGAATACTATGAAACTGATTTCCTGGAATGTCAACGGACTGCGTGCCTGTATCCAAAAAGGCTTTCTTGATTTTTTTCATGAAACTGATGCAGATATTTTCTGTATTCAGGAATCCAAGCTGCAGGAGGGACAGATCGACCTTCCTCTGCCCGGTTATTTTTCCTACTGGAATTATGCCAAGAAAAAAGGTTACTCCGGCACAGCGATTTTCACAAAAAAAGAGCCTCTGAATGTGACTTACGGTATCGGCATCGAAGAACACGACAAAGAAGGACGTGTCATCACCTTAGAATACCCTGATTTTTACATGGTTACCTGTTATACGCCAAATTCTCAAAACGAACTGGCCAGACTGCCTTACCGCATGCAGTGGGAAGAAGATTTTCTTGCCTTTCTGAAAAAGCTCGACGAGGTAAAACCTGTCATTGTCTGTGGAGATCTGAATGTTGCACATGAAGAGATTGATTTGAAGAATCCAAAAAACAACCGCAAAAATGCTGGATTTTCCGATGAGGAACGTGCAAAGATGACCACTCTGTTAAACTCCGGATTCACAGATACTTTCCGCTATTTTTATCCGGATAAAGAGGGCATCTACTCCTGGTGGTCTTACCGGTTCAAGGCTCGTGAGAAGAACGCAGGATGGCGCATTGACTATTTTATCACTTCCAGATGTCTGGATGCAAAGCTGCAGTCTGCCGGAATCCATACGGAAGTGTACGGCTCTGACCATTGTCCGGTGGAACTTGTTGCAGAAGTCTGATGCAGTGATAATATGTGTTTTAACGTCGTTTCACATAAGAAAAAAAGAAAGAACGTAATCCGCTCTTTCTTTTTTTCTCTTTCAGACTTTTTCTATGATTCTTCACTACTATCTGTTTTTCCTGTATCTTTTTCCTGCTGCAAACAGCGCACCGCATCCTGCACAGAGAATGAGCGTCCATACCATCCACATGGAACTGTCTCCTGTTTTTGGCGATCTGCCTGTCAGAGTGATATTCACATCCTCATATACCAAGGCATAGGTTGAGAAACCATCTGTTGCAAATGTAAACTGATTTGTGGCTGCATCGTAAGTTCCATCGATCAGTGTTGCCACACCATCATGGATTCTGACGATCCTGTAAATGCGTTCAATACTGCTGTCATGGTTCACAAGGTTCTGCGGAATTGTGATTGCTATATACATTGGTGCGGATAAATCCGTAATCTGGCGATCCGCTCTTCCTGATATCTTCAATGTTAAATCAAGATTTAAGTATTGTCCAATCACATTGTTTCCAAGAACACTCTGAATGAGTGCAATCTCTTCTTTTGTTGGTGTCATGCCGGATGCACTCAAAACAAACTGCGTCTTGTTTCCGGCTTTTACTGCCTTGTTCTCGTCTTCACTTAACTTTGCAAGATTCAGAAGCTGATCTGCTGCACTTGCGATATTGATTGCAGGGACTCCCTCTCCGCTTACTGACTGTGCAGTTATCGCATTATCTGTAGATCCCGCAGCCGAAGAGGCAGTTGTGGAAGATGTATTGGAACTTTTTTCCGTTTTTGCATTACCATTATCCGCTTTCTTTGCTGTTTTCACAATAAAATAAGTTGAGAACTGATTTGTCTCAAAAGTCAGCGTACCATTTTCCGACACAGACGTTGTAAGTTTTGTGAGGTTTCCGTTATGCTCCCTTACAACCTCATATCCTGCCGCCGTGTCAAAATCAGCCACTTGTAGTTTCATTTTTACAGGCTGGTCGAACTGCGTGACTGGATTCTCCCAGTTAGTTCCATCTCCCTTGCTGACAATCTGGTCTAAAGTCAGTTTTACTGCTTCTGCACTTACTGCATTTTCTACCTGTGCAAGTGCATTTGTTGTATTTGCATCCGAATCCTCCACAGTAAGACGCAGATTTCCACTTGGAGCCGCATTTGCTCCATTTTCAACAGAAGCAGAAGAGACTTTTGTTCCTGATGTCTTAATTTCATCCTGTGTCTGTGTGAAGATTCCTTTAAAATGCACGTTGGTATCCGGCATTGTGAAAGTGAAGGTTGATACCTCATCCTGCGGTTCCAACGTAACTCCTCCATTAAGTGATACACCTTTCAACTGATAACCATAATCCGGGGTTAATCTTACCGTAACTTGTTTTCCGGCTTCTACTGCAATATGTCCACCTTTCTCATCCCCTGGATTGTTTGCAAACGGTATACTATATAAATCATATACACCTTCTACCGCAACCACCTGCGCTTTTCCATGCTCTAAATAGGCATCTTCTCCATAGGTCTGTCTGTCATATGCCCATGTAATGGTTCTCACAGAATGATCGATCTGGATATGCTGTGTTCCCGCTGCATTTAACGCTATCGCTGTCTGCTCAGATTTTCCCTCATCTGCGGACTTTCCCGGAAACTGCAGACTGTATTTTGTTTCATCACAGGAAACGTAAAATTGTATAGATGTTATGTCAGCTTCAAACACATATTCTTTTGTACTGTTGGTATCTAAACCTGTCAATTGACTGAAACTGCTGCCACCATCCTTGCTTACATATATCTGTATATCTTTAGAAACCATGTCTGCAAAGCTGTTACAGGCATCCCCCTCCAATTGTAAGCGAATCCTGTTATCTGTTGACTGCCCCGGCTGTCCTTGCGAACCCTTTTTTTCTACGACAAGTGTAATAGAATCTGGGAATCCTCCTTCACCCTCCCGTTCTGCCAGTGAAGTTTCATTCTGATTTACCGTAAGATATGTTTGAAATCCATCGTTTGAATACACACGAATCTGCATCTTATCTGGATCAAAGTTCTCGAGTTTAAATTTTACACTCCCTAAATTCCCCTCTGATATAGAAACTTTAGAATCATTTAATTCTGCACCTTCCACCGTTAACGCAACATCTGTTCCCTCTACGCCATACGTGACAATGCTGCCATTCACAGTACCTGCAAAATTCAACTCAATCGATCTGCTGCCTTGTCCTCCTTCATTCTCTGCCGACACGTTCATCCCCGGCAGGACACCGAATATCAGTACCAATGTCAGCAGGACACTGACTGCTTTCTTCCACGCCTTTCTCATCTGCTTTTCCTCCTATACTACTTTTTTGTGCAATTTTGTTCTCCCATTTTGGGACTCTTCTCTACACTTTTCCGCTTCCGCCACATACCGTACATTTCTTCGCTCCATGACAGAGAATACAATCATCCGTGATCACACCCTTGCCATGACAAATTGAACACGGCTTTCCATGTGAACCGCCACAGAGTTCGCAGACAATTTTTCCTGCACCGCCACAATGTCTGCATGCAGAACCATCCGGCTTTCTCCGTCGAAAAAGTTTCCACCGTTTCTGTCCCCATGACTGCTTCTGCATCACGTCTTTCTTCAGAACTCTGTTCGGTCGCTGCGATCGTCTGATCACTCACTTCTTTTCCACAGGAAGTCACAGTAAGCAGCATCACCGCCAGACAAAAAAAGACTCCCAGATCACGCACCTTATGTCTCATTCAAGCCTCCTATCTCCATAAAAGGAATATACTTGAAAAATCTTAACATAAAATTACACGATCCGGGAGTTTACATATGTCTCAATCGTCACGATCAGCCTTTTTTTCCGGTTTCCAAGTATAATAAAACTGGATCAGGCCAATCCTTGAATTTGTATCTGTTTTTTTGTTGAGCGATGAAATATATCGATATAACATTGCCCTTGAAATATAAAGCCTATTTGCGATCCCCTGCACCTCCTCATCCGATGCCAAAAGCATTTTCAACACCTCCTGCTCCCGTTCTGTCAGCGCATAGGTATCTGCAAATGCTGAAAAATAATCCTGCTCCTCTTCCTGTTTCCGCTCCTGATCAGGCAATTCCACATCCGTCTGTCCCATCACCGTGTAAATATAAATCGCAATGCTGATCAGCACAAATAACCCGATCGATGCGATCATGATCTTCGTACTGTCGCCGGACCGGATCAGTGCTACTGAAAAACTTCCAATGAGTATGGCGCAGAGATTGTTCACTGCTCTTCCCATGCCAGCCCAAAACTGCGGCACTCTCATATACCCCGCCAGCCGCACAAAACCGGTCGAGAAAAACACAACAAAGAAGCCTGCCGACAGATAAAACACGATCAGCCCAAGCAAAAAAGAGCCGCCGGAAACGATCACAAGTATACACACCGTGGAGAGCAGCGTCACACAGTACATGATGAGATTCCTATATCTGCCTTTTCCATAATCAAACAACACACCTGACACAAGTCCGCTGACCGCCAGGATCAGTCTTGGCCACTGTCCGATATCCATACTTCCACCTGCATGCCCTAATGTCACTACATTGTCTAATGTTGCAAAAATACAGGTCATAAGGGCGACTGTGAAAATGAGCATAACTGCCGCTGCATACGGATGTCTGATGGGATCTGACTCATATAGATTCCGCTCCATCAGGCTTTCTGCCACCTTCCTTTTCTCCACCAGAAAAAGAAGCGCCCAGAATGCCACAGTCAAAATCACCGCTTCCACTGCTGCATTATGGATCAGATTATTTTCAAGAAACTGTAAAAAAAGTCCGATTGCATACGATACCCCCACCGTTTCCGCCAGATGTTCTTCCATACCATAGCGGCACGCTGCCCGGTAGTGTACCAGACTTCCGGCTATTCCAAGCAGCACATATAAAATCAGTCCTGCTGCAAGTATGCTTCCATAACTCTGATGTACCTGGATCCCCCAAAGACATACAGCCGCGAGGACTCCGGCACCAGCACTGCCTGCCTTCTTTGCTCTTTCCCGCAGTTTACCATCCAGTATGCCAAACAGAAGAAAACCAACCGTACTGCTTCCGAGCACATAACTCTGTGCCAGCACCACTCCACCTGAATCCGTCTGAAATGCCATCATATTGTCAAATAAATATTCTGCTCCCAGAAACACATAATTAAATAACGCCAGAGCAATCATGATCTCAATCCGTTCTCTCTTCCAGAAAGTATTCTTCATTTGTTAATTCTGCATTTAATTTTTATAAGATTTTTCAATAAGATTCCGTACAGAATTTCAGATGATGATTCCACCACCGGCAACATAATCGCCATCGTAAAGCACAACCGCCTGTCCCGGTGTCACTGCGCGTACCGGTTCTTCAAACACACAATGGATCTGATCTTCTCCGGTACGTGTCACTTTACACATACTTCCACTGTGGGAATAACGGATTTTTGCTTTTAACTCCATTTCCCCATCAATGTCCGGAAGCGACATAAAGTTCACATGATCCGCATACAGTTCTGTCGTAAACACGTCCTCATTCGAACCCAGTACAACCTCGTTTGTCTCCGGGCGGATCTCTGTCACAAACACAGGGTAACCAAGTGCAATCCCAAGACCTTTTCTCTGTCCGACCGTGTAATGTGTGATCCCTTTATGTCTTCCGAGTATTTTTCCATCCGTAGACACAAAATTTCCGGGCGGCGGCACAAGTTTTCCACACTCTTTATCAATAAATCCCGCATAATCATCATCCGGGATAAAACAAATCTCCATGCTGTCTTTTTTGTGTGCGACCATCAGCCCGATCTCCTCTGCGATCTGGCGAATCTCGTCCTTATGATAATCTCCGACCGGCATGAGTGTTCTCGACAACTGCGCCTGTGTCAGATTGTAAAGTGCATAAGTCTGGTCTTTCTCGGCGGTGACAGAATTTTTGATTGCATAGCGGCCATTTGGAAGCTGCTCAACCCTTGCATAATGTCCGGTAGCAATGTAATCTGCACCGATTGCAAGACTCCGGTCTAATAACGCCTCCCACTTCACATATCGGTTGCATGCGATACATGGATTCGGCGTCCTTCCCTTCAGATATTCTGCTGTAAAATAATCCATGACATTCTTTTTGAATTCCTGCTTAAAATTCATGACGTAATACGGAATTTCCAGACGGTCCGCCACTCTTCTGGCATCATCAACGGCGCTCAGCCCACAGCAGCCACCGTTTTTTTCCTGTGTAAATTCATCCTCATCCTGCCAGATCTGCATGGTGACACCGATCACATCATATCCCTGCTTCTTTAATAAATACGCTGCAACGGAAGAATCCACGCCTCCCGACATTCCTACTACTACTTTTTTTGCCATAGTTTACCTCTTTTCCCGCCATAAAAAAATTATGAGAAACCCATTTTTATGAGCTTCTCATAACATATCATGTCTGTATTTATTTTGCAACCGTTTAGGTTGTGGTATTATAGATCTCACCTGTCGCATAATTGTATGTATACATGCCTGACTTATTGTAAGTATTGGCTTTCTCTGCCTCACTCTTCGCATAACTCTCGATCATACCTGCCTGAACCGAGGTCTGATAACCAAATCCGCCTGTCGTATGGAACAGCGATTTTACCGTGTTCATATCGGCTTTCTTAAATGCTGTCTCATCAATGGAAAGCTTATTGTCGGTTCCGATCGTGATTCCGACCTTGCTGAGCATGTTGGAATTTGCCTTTGTCAGATTGACCATGGACTTCGTGCTTCTTAAGATGCTGTTGGTATTGGAATCCCCACCCTCTTTTAACATCTTGTTGTAGCTGTCCACAAAATCACTGGCTGCCTTGTAAATCTTGTCTGTATCATACTCATAAGATACTTTTCCATCTTTATCTGTCGTCTGTTTCTTTGTAAACAGAGATTTATCTCCGTTTGTTCTCAGTGCCTCAGATGCTTTCTTCAAATCATCTGCAGCGCTCTCGATATTTGCAAGTGTCTTCGAAGAATCTTTGGAAGTCGATGTAGCAGCAGACACAGACGAAGATGATGGATCATCCGATGCCGCCTTTTTATAATAAGCCTTCATCAGCTTTGTGTAACTTCCATTCCGGATCGTAGCATAGTCAGAATAATTAATGCCAAGTAAATCTGATGTTCCAAACATTGTACTTGTATTCGTCCTTCCTGAATTCAGGCTGGAAAACAGTACGCCGATGGAAGATGAATCATATCCTGAAATTGTTGCCATATTTCTCACTCCTTTGATCAGCAGTCATCCGTGTAAAACAATATCGCTGTGTAATCATGCATTTTCTCTCATGATTACCTTCTTTAATTATTACATCGTCATTTTAGCTTCATTTTATTAGTTTTTCAAGACCATTTCTGTAGTTTTGCACAAAAATTTATAATTATTCAACAATTGTTCATACTTTATTCACATATTACTGTTACAATGAACTCATAAATGAAACGGAAATAAGTTTTTAATACTTGATAAATTTTTTCATAATAGCCCAGATGCCTTTGGTATCTGGGCACTCCTCATTTCAGAGTTTTTTTCAGATGGCAGAACACCATCTGTTTTTTTATATATTCTCAATCTGCCAGTCAATCGGTTCTACCCCATTAGCCTTTAAAAATTCATTGCACTGGCTGAAATGTCTGCAGCCAAAAAAGCCTCTGTACGCAGATAACGGACTCGGATGCGGTGCTTTAAGAATAAGATGTTTCGGATTATTAAGCATTGATGCCTTTCTCTGTGCAGGCGAACCCCACAGCATATACACAATAGGTCTGTCCTGCATATTGACAGCATTAATAACTGCATCCGTAAACTGCTCCCAGCCGTGTCCCTGATGTGAATTAGCTTGATGTGCTCTTACAGTAAGCACTGTGTTAAGCAGAAGCACTCCCTGGTCGGCCCATTTCTTAAGATATCCGTTATTAGGAATATAACATCCACAGTCATCATGCAATTCTTTATATATATTCTTAAGTGAAGGCGGTGCTTCCTCTCCCGGAAGTACCGAAAAAGACAGTCCATGTGCCTGATGTACATTATGATAAGGATCCTGACCAAGTATCAGTACCTTAACCTTACTAAGTGGCGTAAAATGAAATGCATTAAATATATCATCTGCCGGAGGATATACAACATATTTGCTGTATTCATCCTTAACAAACGTAAATAATTCCTTGTAATATGGCTTGGAATATTCCTCCTTAATAGCAGGAAGCCAGTCATTATCTATCATCGACATATCCATATCCTCCTACATACGCATAGGAATACCATTATCTGCAAGGTATTTCTTAAGCTCCATAATATCAAGTTCCTTATAATGGAATAGTGAAGCTGCAAGTGCTGCATCTGCTTTTCCCTTAGTAAATGCATCAAGAAAATGTTCTTTATTGCCTGCACCGCCTGAAGCAATTACAGGTATTGATACATTTGACGCAATTGCATTAGTAAGCTCAATATCATATCCGGCTTTCGTTCCGTCACAGTCCATACTTGTAAGAAGAATCTCTCCTGCACCGAGCTTTTCTGCCTTCATAGCCCATTCTACAGCATCCATATGCATATCAATTCTTCCGCCATTCTTATATATGCTCCAATGACCATCACTATTCCTCTTTGCGTCAATTGCAACTACAACACACTGGCTTCCAAACTTATCAGCTGCATCAGATATAAGCTGTGGATTCATAATAGCTGCCGAATTAATTGATATCTTATCAGCACCTTCTCTTAAAAGTACCTTAAAATCATCTGTGCTTCGTATTCCACCGCCTACAGTAAACGGAATAAACACTCTTTCTGCCACTCTTCTTACAAGATCAACAGTTGTGTTTCTTCCATCACTTGAAGCTGTAATATCAAGAAATACAAGTTCGTCTGCACCTGATTTATCGTACATTGATGCAACCTCTACAGGATCTCCTGCATCTCTTAAATCAACAAAATTAGTTCCTTTGACAACTCTTCCATCCTTGCAGTCAAGGCATGGTATAATTCTTTTAGTAAACATCAGCAACTCCTTTTAGCAATTATAATGACGCAAAATTCTTTAATATCTTAAGTCCTACATCACTGCTCTTTTCAGGATGGAACTGGCATGCAAACACATTGCCGCTTTCAACCGAAGCATGAATATGTGTAGTATACTCCGTAGTTGCTGCCACAATTCCCTCATCTGCTGCCTTAAGATAATAAGAATGTACAAAATACACATATGGATTACCTTCAAATCCCTTAAAAAGTCTCGCTTCAGGCTTAATATCAAGAGAATTCCATCCCATATGCGGAATCTTGAAACCATCCTTAGCAGGAATCTTTAATATCTTTCCCGGAAGAATATCAAGTCCCTCCGCCCCCGGAGTCTCATCACTTTCCTTAAATAAAAGCTGTAATCCCAAACATATTCCAAGGAATGGGGTTCCAATACCTGCCACCTTCTTAATAGTATCAACAAGTCCGAACTTATCAAGATTGTTCATTGCATCACCAAATGAACCAACTCCCGGAAGAATAACCTTATCAGCCTGTAAGATTTCACTTGAATCTCTTGAGACTAAAACTTCCTCTCCTAATGATACCAGAGCCTTTTCAACACTCTTTAAGTTACCTGCGTCATAATCGATAATTGCTATCATTGTACTGCCTTTCCGTATTCTTCTATTCTGTAATAATAATTAGTAAAATCTGTATCTGACATTGATGATAATCCTATTGCTTCTGTTTCAGATATCTTAAATGTATCCTGTAAAGCCAATACTATCTGCTTATATACAGCAGTAAACTTATTATCAATGCCTAACTCCTGTGCCTGCGGACGAAGACTATTATATCTGTTCACTCCCTTAATAAGACTGTCAAGTGCTTCTGTCTTCATGTTAAGCTTCATATAATTCTCATATGAATCATATTGTTTCTGAACATACATAATTGTTGAAGCCTGCTCATAAAGAGTCTTATCACTGCCATTAAGCTTTATTCCGCTTAACTTATCATATGCTTTCTCATACTGCTCATTGCTGTAATAATCTTTAGCCAGAGAAACACTGTTGTTATAATAAAAGCCTGAACTTAAAACACTTATAAGTACCGAAACACCTGCTACAAATAATACAAGCATAACAATTGAAACAGGCTTTATCTTAAGAATATCCTGCGGTTTAGGTGGTTCTTTCGGTTTCTTTACCTTCTTAGGCTTTACCTTCTTAGGTTTATTAGCCTTCTGTGCTTTCTTAGCCTCTCCTGCCTGCTTCTTTTGCTCTTTCTTCTCTGTTG
>ERZ1107006.3488-NODE-3488-length-10113-cov-13.539073_pt1 | contig 10113 bp, 9 predicted proteins | sample MGYA00403696_ERZ1107006 | MGnify/ENA primary metagenome ERZ1107006 (study PRJEB35170, sample SAMEA104062441) | human gut metagenome | biome: human gut; feature: human-associated habitat; material: faeces | place: Denmark | collected 2012-08-13 ...
CATACGTCCTAAGAGAAAAAGAACAGTTGTGTTTTTGAAGCACTTCGCGGATAAAGATCAAGCCGATGCCCTGACCACCGCGTTTGGTGGAAAAGAAAGGGCTGAACAACTTGGCCTCCGTTTCCTTATCAATGCCTTTACCAGTGTCGGCAATCTCCAGGCAAACCGGATTACGGGAGGTACGGATATAAATCTCGCCATCGTGGCCGATCGCCTCGGAGGCGTTCTTGATGATGTTGACCAATACCTGTTCGAAGAGTGAATTGTCCAGATTGACAATCGGCGAGACGGAGTCCAGCTCCATCACGATCCGGATATTCCGGTTCAGACAGATCGTTTCCATAAAACGTTTGCAAGAAAAGACAACTGCATTCAGCGGCTGTGTCTTGGTTTGCGGCTCCGGTATGCGGACCACATCTGCAAAATTCGTGATAAAATGGCTCATACTGTAACAACGCTCTATCGAAACGCGCAAAACTTCACAAATATCTTCCGTATCCTGCATCTCGCTGAAGGTCGCTTCAAGCGTATCCAATGTAGAAGTAATGCCGGCAGTCGTGTTATTCACCTCATGGGCAATCATGCGGATCACCTTTTCATACGCTTTCTTTTCGGCCTTGAAGACCTCCTGCGTCAACATTTCCACCAGATAGAACGAATGATGGAAGCCACGGTCCACAAACGATGAATGCGTACATTTATAGATATTGGCATCGTTCAGGCGAACTGTCTGCGAATCATACAAGGGGATCGGCTCCAGCTCTGCCGCCAAAGGTGAATCCAATTCCGACAGACGCTTACCCACAATATCCGGCAAGGAAGAGATCCCCAACATCTTACGAGCCGCCGGATTAACCGAAAGGACTTCCTTATCGAGATTCAACATAATCACTCCCATCGGTGAAGCATTGATCAGCAGATCCAGAAAATGATTCTGTTCCCTTAAATGCAGTCGTTCGTTCTTCAACTGTTCCATCATCTTGTTGAATATATCGACAATACGATCTGCCTCCTTCTGTCCCACACGGCTCAGACGGGAACTGAAATCCTGTTCCTTCAACAGCTCCATACCGTTCCCAATGATATGAAGCGGCTTGATGATACGGCGATAGAACACAGACAAATAGAGAACCGTCAGAAGTACGAGTCCTTCCACCAAGAAGAACAGGGAAACCGATTCCGTATAGAAAGCATGATAGGTAATGATTGCCAATACAGACAACAGCAATGCAGTCAATATCCAAAACAGTCCTTTTATTCTCATCAGCCGGGACGATTTACTTGTCTACAGGTATATCATATTTCTCTAGACGACGATACAGAGCTGCCCGACTGATGCCGAGCGCCGTAGCAACGTGTGAAAGATTACCGGCATGTGTCTTCAGTGCCTGGAGAATCGTTTGCTTTTCCAACTCGTCCAACGTCAGGCCTTCAAGCGAAGAAGCAGCCTCAGCCTTTGCCGACAGCATCGTATGGAAGCACTGGCTCTCGAAGTCAGAGGCTTCCAAAACAGCCTTGCCTGATACCAATATCGTCCGTTCCACCAAATTCTTCAACTCACGGATATTACCAGGATAAGGCAGCTTTTGCAGGAAGGTCAAGGCTTCCGACGAAAAGCGGACGGTAGGCAAGCCGTTTATCTCCGATTGTTTGTCGGCAAAATAGCGTACCAACAGAGGAATATCGTCTTTACGCTCACGAAGCGCAGGTAGGTGGACGGTTATCAAGTTGATGCGATAAAACAAATCTTCCCGAAACATGCGCTCTACCACCATTTCACGCAGGTTACGGTTTGTCGCGCTAACCACACGGATATCGACTTTGCGAGGACGGCTATCGCCCAAAACCTCGAACGTCTGGTCTTGCAGAACACGTAACAACTTCACCTGACAAGACAGTTCGAGATCGCCGATTTCATCGAGAAAGATCGTCCCTTTATTTGCCATCTCGAAACGTCCGGTACGATCGATATAAGCATCGGTAAACGCTCCTTTCTTATGCCCGAACATCTCACTCTCGAAAAGGCTTTGCGAAAGTCCGCCAAGGTTGACCTTTACGAACGGCTCCTTCGCACGTGAACTGTTCGTATGAATCGCCTCGGCAATCAGTTCTTTGCCTGTTCCACTCTCTCCGGTTATCAGGACTGAAGCGTTGGTCGGAGCAATCCGGGAAACCGTCCCCAGCACATCCATCAACGGAGCGCTCTGGCCTATGATCTTGTCAAAATGAAATTTATTATCGGCATCCAGGCGGTTCAATGGCATTTTCTGCTCCTTCTTCTGTTCACTTAGTTCGATCGCCGTACGGATAGATTTCAGCAGTACGAGATTATTCCAAGGTTTAGTCACAAAATCAAAAGCTCCTGCTTGCATTCCCTGTACGGCAAGCGAAATAGATCCCCATGCCGTCATCAGAATAACCGGGACATCGGGCTGGAATACCTTCACCTGCTTCAGTAGTTGTATACCCTCTTCACCGGTCGTAGTCAGTGTAAAGTTCATATCCATCAGGATAAGCTGCAACGTCGTCTAGCGTACGACAACCAACGCCTCTTCCGGCCCCGGAACAGCTTCCGGTTCGAACCCGGCTCGTTTCAACAAGAAAGTTAGCGAAGAACGAACGGCAGCATCATCGTCTATTATCAAGATCATTGATTTATGATTTCAAATTTATGATTTGCAAATTTATAGAATTAAATCAATCATCGCCTCACGATCTTCTCAAATTCCGCATCAAGAGTCTGGTCATTAATGAAATCATAAAGAGTGACACTGCGTATATTGTAATAGTAGTTCCAATAGTCGTACAATTCCTGGATATGCTTCTGTTTAGCCTCATCCTTCGATTGTTGCGCATCGTTCAGGTCCAGAATATTGATCTTTCCGATCATGAATGTCTCGATAGAAGTCTTGTAGCGCTTCTCGGCAATCACATCAGCTTCCTGAGCGATCTCCAATTGGGCAGCCTGGTTATTAAAGTTTTCCACCAACAGGAAAATATCCTGATTGAAACTGATTTCCTCCTGGCGAATCTTGGACAATGTCACATCGCGGTTAGATTCGGCAACCTTCACTTTGCCCCGGCGCTTACCCCAGTCGAGAATCGGGATCGTCATGCCGACTTCCACCACCTGGTTTCCCTTTAACCGGTGATAGGCAGCATCAAACGTATGGTCTTTTCCGGTGTAACCGATCGTGGCAAAAAGGTTGATACTGCGGCGGTTTCCTTTGGCAGCCGCGACCTCGTAATCGGCTTCCAGCTGACGACGACGAATATTCTTGGCGAACGAATTGTTTTCCTGTGCTTTCTGTAACACAACCTCATAAATCATCCGTAGAGAAGGAGCGGACTCCGGCAGGATCGGCTCGATCACTTCCTGTTCGCTCAACCCCAAAAAAGCACGGAGCTGAAACATATTGGCATTGAGACCGGACTGCGCCTCAGTCAACTTCCCTTTCATCTGCAAGGCAGACAACTTCAGCTGCATCAGTTCACTCTCGGAGATATGACCGATCTTACGCTTGGCAACAGCTATCTCGTACAATTTATCGGCATTTTCAAGGTTCTGCCTGGCAATATGCAAGTTCTCATTCGCCAGCAACAAATTGAAAAAATAACCGATCGTGTTGATCGTCACCCCTTCCACACTCTCGATATAAGCGGCTTTCGCTTCCTGATAGCGTACAGGCTCAATACGCCTTTTCCATTTCTGATCGTTCACACCGAAAATCGGTTGCGTAAGCGTCAACCCGATAGGCACGCTCATATATTCGTTGAAAGCCCCTTTCCCCAACTGCCGGTTGAAATCGAGAGAAGAGTTCAACGATATCTTACCACCTGTCAAAGCTATATTCTGATCAATCGAAATCTCTCCGTTCAAGCCGAGCGAATTATTTTGGACAAAAGTGTACGAACCATCGGACTGCTGGTATTTGGTATACTGTTTACTATAAGCTGGAAGCGTCCCTTTGAAGTTTATCTCCGGTAACTGGTCGGCAACATGTGTACGGTATTCCCAATAGGCAGTTTTCAGCTCGTTCAAGGCAACTGCAGCATCCACCGATTGCATTTGCGCCAAGTTAATCGCTTCTTTGAGGGTCAGCCTGACAGTATCTTGTTCCTGTGCCTGCAATCCGACATCCGATAACAGGAGAGAAATGATGGCTATATAGATCTTTTTCATCGTAATAAATGTTTTGACCCACCATTGGCAAAAGCTATGCCAAAAAGATATATGACTGATTATCTGCAACATGTTCCAAACAACAGTGTCCGAAAATGAACAGAGTGTCCGTTTTTGAAGTATTATTAGTATCTTTGTCTCGTTCTCTCAAAACAATAAATAATATGAAAAACAGCGGCTTCACTTTCCGTAAACGACTAGCCAGTTTCCGGTATACTTTTAACGGCATCCGTTTATTGATACAAAAAGAGCACAATGCGTGGATACATTGTTTTGCGGCTATTTGTGTGGTTATTGCCGGCTTTTTCTTCGGTTTATCCCAGACAGAATGGATAGCGGTCGTGATCGTAATCGGAGCCGTATTATCGGCAGAAGCAATCAATTCATCCATCGAATCATTGGCAGATTTAGTCTCACCCGAATACAACGAAATAATAAAAAAAACGAAAGACCTCGCGGCAGGAGCCGTCTTAATTATGGCAATAGCAGCCGCCATAGTCGGATCGATTATTTTTTTCCCTAAACTGGGATTCTGAATGACTATTTAAAAGAATAGTCCTTTATTTCATTGTTTTACAATTCTCTTTTCCTATATTTGTGCCATTATTAATTAAACATTAAAACAGGAGATTATGGCACGCACAGTAAATTATCCGAAAAGAGCGGAAAAAATTAAAGAAATGATTGATGATTTAGTAAAGGAAATGGGACATTCTCCACACAGAATGTCTAAATAAAGACAAAATCAAACTCATTGACATTGACTTTGAAAATATCGACGTTGTAACACTAATGCAAGTACAGGCACGTATCAGCCGCCTTATTCTTGAAAAAAGCAAATAAACGCAAATAAGACATATCTATAAATGAAACGAATTCTTACCCTGATTTTCATATTATTCGTTTGTTTATCGGGAAAGGCGCAGGAGGTTGAGATAAGCGGAAGCCGCAAGGCTGTCCGTACGTCAGGTGACGTGTTGGCGTTTGTAACGCCTGTAGCGAGTTTGACCACCGTATTGGTGTTGCAGGATTGGAAAGGATTGAAGCAAGGCGCTTTGGCAGGAGTTTCTACTATAGGTATGACATACGCCCTGAAATATCTGATCAAGAAAGAGCGACCGGACGGTAGCGACAAACATTCGTTTCCTTCCATGCACACCTCAGTTTCATTTACGGGAGCTGCATTCATCCAACGGCGCTATGGCTGGAAATGGGGAATTCCGGCCTATGCGATTGCCTCGTATGTCGGATGGAGCCGGACGTATGCCAAAAAGCACGACTGGTGGGACGTTGTGGCGGGAGCCGCTCTCGGAGCCGGAAGCGCTTACATTTTTACCCGTCCGTTTGCCACGAAGCATAACCTGTCTATCAGCCCTGTTGCGAGTGATAAACACTTCGGCATATATGCTTCCATGACATTTTAGAAAATTAAGCCCGGCTTCACAGAGATCATAAAGCCGGGCTTTTTCATACAAACAGTGAGCCATATTAAGCCTTGAGCTTTTGAAATCCAAACGATTATGGATAAAGAATTACCTGAATCAGCATTAGGCATCAAGCCTCCCAAGTCGTATATCCGCGTCAGCAAAAGTAATCTGCCTGGCTACAAAGGCTATAAAGCCAGTGTCATCTTCCGCAGTACGATCGGCATTGAAACGATCGCCGAACGTATTGTCAAGAAAAGAAACGTATACGGTAAAGAAACCCTTGTCACGGCTTTCAATATAATCAAAAACGAAATCTATGAGGCCATCGAAGAAGGCTTTAACGTCGACTTCGGTTTCGGCCGTACGGAGATCACTGCAAGCGGTAGCTTCGAAAGCCTGGGCGAGAAGTTCAACCGCAAGAAACATACCCTCACGCCTTGTCTCCGTCCTTCGCCTCAACTGAAGCAGCGCACGGCACGCATCCCGGTCGAAAACATCACGCAGGAAACGTTCGCCAATGCTCCGCGTCCGGCCTATGTCAGCCTCAAGATCGAACCTCGCACTGCTGACAGCACCGAACCTTACAATCAGCTTCCTGCCGGACGCCATCCGTTCATCTCGATCTACGGCAGCCGCCTGACGCTGATGGGCGGCCTGCCCGGCGTCGGCGTCAGGCTCCGGTGCGTCGCTACCGATGAAGAATATTTCTATCCCTCCAGCAAGATGTCCGTCAACTCGGTGAACCGCCTTTGCTTCCCCACCGACATCGATTTTACGCCCGGTGAATGGGAAGCGATCATTGGTAGCCAGTACACTCCTACTTATCATTTATATAAGAAGGAACGTTACGGCTATCTCACCTTTACCGTTGTGTGACACCTCGATGGTTACCTGCATTGAGTATGCCTCATAGTTATGAGGCTTATTACCTCATAGGTTTGAGGCTACACACCTCACAGGTTTGAGGTTTATCACCTCATAGCAATGAGGCATGTCGGATGCAGGTAACCATCGAGCCTGCAAGATATCTGTGTTCAGAGAGCTGCGCAACGCTTTGCGCTCTTTACATCACCTGCCGCCCATCGAAGAAGCGCACGGTGCGTGAGGTCTGGCGCGCCTGCTCTTCGTTATGGGTGACCATGACGATGGTGCGTCCGTCTTCCTTGTTCAATTTGTGGAGCAATTCCATGACTTCGGCTCCCATCTTGGAGTCCAGGTTACCGGTCGGCTCGTCGGCAAGGATGATGTCGGGGTTGCCGACGATGGCACGGGCGATGGCGACACGCTGACACTGGCCGCCGGAGAGCTGCGTCGGGAAGTGGCGCATGCGGTGCGAGAGGCCGACCTTTTCGAGCACGGCGACGGCGGCTTCACGGCGTTCCTTGGCGCTGACCTTACGGTAAAGAAGGGGCAGTTCGACATTATCGAGTACGTTCAGCGAATTGATCAGATGGAAAGACTGGAAGACGAAACCTAACTTCTGGTTACGGAATTCAGCCAGTTGCTTGTCATTCATATTGATCGTGTTGATTCCGGCAATCTCGACCGTGCCGGAAGTCGGAGCGTCCAGTAGCCCGATGATGTTCAGCAACGTAGATTTACCACAACCGGAAGGCCCCATGATACTCAGGAATTCTCCCTTATTGACCGTCAGGTTCACGTTCTCCAGGGCAACCGTCTCGATTTCTTTCGTCCGGTAGATCTTCTCAAGATTTGTAAGTGTTATCATAATCGTTATTGTTTGTTGTGGACAGGGTTAAGAGACTGCCCGTTGTTATTATATTCTTTCGTATATGCTTCCAATCGGCAAATTGCGTATCAAAAGGAGTAAATCACTCATAATGCAACGCCTCCGCCGGAGCCAACCGTACCGCCTTGCGTACCGGGAACCAGATACCTATACAGATCATGACACCCATCAGAAGATAGGTAAAACCGAAAGTCATGAGAAAACGCATAAATGTAAGCGGTTGGCGGTAAGAATCGAGCTGGTCCATATAAACCATATTAAAGGCAAAGATGATCAACAAGGGCAATGTAAAGGCAAGCAAACAAAGTCCCTCGGTATACATATAGCGTTCCAACGTGATACGGTGAGCCCCCAAAGCCATCCGGAGCCCAATCTCTCCTTTGCGGTTCTGCATACGAAGCCAGAAAGTGCCGATGATACCAAAGAAGACATTTACCAACATAAAGACCATCAAGGAGATTTTGTTATTCGCCTCCCGTTCTTTCTGACTCAATTGCTGTTCACGGAAAGAGGAGATCGGGGTAATGCCGTAGACATAAAGATTGTTGACCTTCAGCCTCTCTCCCATTCCGTCCAGGAACAGGTTCATCTCGTTCTGCGTATAAGGACGTTTCATCCGAACACAGAACTCTGCGCTGCTGGCACCGAAGCTACTGACAGTTGAATTGTAAGTTTCACCTTCCAAGCACTGGAAATAAGAGGCTTCCGGACGTTCGTATTCGTTCGTGCGGATGGAAGTGGAAACCGCAGCGATCTCGGATGACAGATCATGACCGCCATGATACACGCGACGACCGACAATATTCGGGGCACCGTGATAGAAACCTTCCGCCATTTCCGGTGTGATCACAATCACGTTATGCCGTCCGGCAACCTTGTCGTAGACCGGTTCTCCGTCGACCGTCCGGATACGGAAAAGGCGGAAATATTCCGGTGTGACATTGCGCATTTGGAACGACTCCATATGGGCCGCATAGATCGTGTCGCCATCCACCGGCTTGACTTCCCTCCAGGAATTGCCGTTCGAATAGGGACAAGAATAGAAAGTGACACAAACATCCTCCACTTCCGGGTTCTGACGGATCTGAGTCATCAACCGCGTCAAATCTTCCGGATCGGACGAATGATAGAGAGAATCAGGCACGTAGCCCGGCGCCTTTGCATCCAAATCGCTTAACTTAAAACGCCATACGTTTCCGATATCGAAGCCTAAAGGAGCATGATATGTCCGGTAATCCACCCAGAACGTATCTATCATCATCCAGAGCACTGCAGCCACCACCGCCAACTCTGCAAATATCCAGCCGTTGCTGCGGCGCTGGTTCCACATTATCTTTAAAATATGTCTGATCATTGTATTGGATTTATTTATTGTTCAATGCTTCCACAATTTGTTCACGGGAGATCCGGATTGCCGGAAGGCCGGCACTCAGCAGATTCAACAGTAGAGTGAAGAAAAGGGCGGCGGCAAACAGGACAGGCTTGAAAAGCATCTCGAAAGTAACCACTGTATCCTTTGTCAAAAGGAACGACTTGCCGAGTTGGAGCAAGATAACAGACAGGACGATTCCGATCAAGCCCCCGATCAGAGTGATAATCAGATTCTCGCATAAGACCTGCATCAACAGACGTCCTTTCGTTGCCCCGAACGCTTTACGAAGCCCCACCTCGGAGCGGCGTTTTTGAACGGACGATTGGACGACACCTGTCAGGTTCAATGTCGGCACCAACAACAGGAACAACAACAAAGGAGCCGTTTGCGTCAGATATTCTTTCCATCCCCTCCGGATACCTCCGTCCATATCATTCGATCCCAACGCTACGTCCAAGCGGGAAAACACGAAGTTCATTCCTAAGACAAACTCACGGCCGGCAGCATTATAACGGCTGACCGCTTGTTTGATTTCCGCACGGATCGCCTCGAAATCACTTGCCGAATAAGCTAGGATAACCCCTTGGAAACTACCGCAGACACCACCGCACGACCTACCGTTCACATAATTCGTATTGCTGGTATAGGGAACCCAAACATCCGCATAAGCACTGTTGGCTGCCCGCGTCGGAGCTTCCACCACTCCCGTAACGGCATACGGCACATAGCCCATCAACACCTCTTTTCCGATCGGGTCTTCCGATCCGAAAAGCTTGCGGGCCAACGTATTCGTAATGACCACACGAGGCAAGCCGGAAATGAAATCCGCCTCCGTAAACGGTTTGCCGGAAATGAAGCGGAAATCAAAGACCTTCCAGAAACCGGGATCGGTATACTTTATCACATACTCCTCGAACAGCTGGCGGTCCGACAGCGAGACGATCACCTTGCCACTCGCTATCGCCGTCACCGCTTCGGGGGTTTGAAGCGGATAAAGACATTCCTTCACGACACCATCGGACATGGCGGTCGAATTCCGGGTTTCACTATCCCGTGAATCTGCCCGTATCCCCATGATATAAAGCATCCTGTCCCGGTTCGACTCCGGTCGAAAACCGACCAGCTTGATTTGGAACTGGAGAATCACCACCAGTATCATCGCAATCGAAAGTGCCGTTCCAAGAATCGAGATCACACTGGTAAGGCGATTCTCCTTCAATATCTGGATAGCTTGTTTAAAATACTGTCTGAACATGAGAAAAGATATTTACGATTTATAATTTATGATTTCTTGCTTATGGCCAATGATGAACATCCCATAAATCTTTTCATTCATAATGCAAAGCCTCCGCCGGATTCATCTTTGCAATCCTGCGTGCCG
>ERZ1107006.3503-NODE-3503-length-10075-cov-2.439122_pt1 | contig 10075 bp, 6 predicted proteins | sample MGYA00403696_ERZ1107006 | MGnify/ENA primary metagenome ERZ1107006 (study PRJEB35170, sample SAMEA104062441) | human gut metagenome | biome: human gut; feature: human-associated habitat; material: faeces | place: Denmark | collected 2012-08-13 ...
ATTGACTTTTTTCACATAGAATGCTATAATAGAAAGCACGGCTTTGAATGTAGACAGAAGGAAGAAGGATGAATGATGAGTTCAAAGACCAAACAATACGAGATGGATATGTGCAGCGGTCCGATTCTGCGGAAAATGCTGATGTTTGCACTGCCGCTGATGCTCTCCAGTATTTTGCAGCTGCTCTTTAATGCGGCAGACATTGTGGTTGTGGGCAAGTTTGCCGGAGACAATTCCCTGGCGGCAGTCGGCTCAAATACAGCGCTGATAAACCTGCTGACCAACCTGTTCATTGGACTGTCGATCGGCGCAAACGTAGTTGCTGCCCGGCACTACGGTGCAAAGGCGTGGGATGATCTGCGCCGGACGGTACATACCGCCATGCTCCTCAGTATGCTGAGCGGAGCGCTGCTGCTGGTTTTGGGCGTCATTGGCGCAGAGCAAATGCTGATCTGGATGCAGACGCCGGAAGAGGTGCTGCCTCTGGCAACTGTCTACCTGCGTATCTATTTTCTTGGTATGATTTCGACCATGGTCTATAACTTCGGTAGCGCCCTGCTCCGTGCAGTGGGTGACACCAAACGTCCGCTGTATTTCCTGCTGTGTGCCGGCGTCATCAATGTGATTTTGAATCTGCTGTTTGTCATCGGCTTTCAGATGGACGTCATGGGCGTTGCAATCGCCACAGTCATATCTGAAACCGTGTCTGCACTGTTGGTACTGCGATGTCTCGTCAAAGAAAAAGGCGGCATCCATCTGGAACTCCGTGCAATGCGGATCGACCGAAAAAAGATGCTCCAGATCCTGCGCATCGGTCTCCCGGCAGGCTTTCAAGGCGTTGTCTTTGCGCTGTCCAACGTCGTGATTCAGTCATCGGTCAACATCTTCGGAAACATTGTCGTAGCCGGAAATTCCGCCGCTGCCAATCTGGAAGGTTTCGTCTATATGGCGATGAATGCGTTTTATCAGACCACGCTTTCCTTCGTCAGCCAGAACTATGGCGCCGGGAAACAAAAGCGAATCAACCGCATCGTTTTACTGGGTGAGGCGTGCGTTATTGTGACAGGCACTTTATTGGGAAATATGGTTGTCTTTTTCGGAAACGACCTGCTCCAGATTTACTCCAACAATCCGGAAGTGATTGCCGCCGGAATGGTGCGCCTGCACTATATTTCCATGATCTATGCCCTATGCGGCATCATGGACGTGATGGTAGGCGCACTGCGTGGCATCGGTTATTCCATTATGCCGATGATTGTTTCTATTGTGGGCGTGTGTGTATTGCGGCTGATCTGGCTGGCGACGGTGTTCCAGATTCCGGAGTTCCACAAAATCGAAACGGTTTATCTGTCCTATCCGGTCACCTGGATCCTGACCAGTCTGGTTTACATTGTCTTTTTTGTGTGGATTTGCATACGGTCTGCGCGAAAAAAGTCCGCTCCGTCTGCAGCATAAAATATATGAAAAGAAGAAACTGCCATGAGCACATATGGCAACCTTTTCTATTTTCCCATAAAATACATACAAGAAAACGCTTGACGTGTCATAAACTCCGTGCTATAATAGATTGGTAGTACCAATTAGAGAGGTGTTTGATGTATGAAATGGATGAAACAATTTGGAATTATCCTGTTGATTTCGTTTGTGGGAGAGATTCTGGAAAAATGGATACCACTTCCGATTCCGGCAAGCATTTACGGAATTATTCTGCTGTTTCTTTGTCTGAAACTGAACATTATTCCCCATGAGGCCGTACACGAGACCGGAAAGTTCCTGATCGAAATTATGCCGCTGATGTTTATTCCGGCGGGTGTCGGGCTGATTGACAGCTGGGGAGAACTGCGGCCGATTCTGCTTCCGGTCATTGTTCTGCTGCTCGTTTCTACCGTACTGGTTATGGGCGTGTCAGGACAGGTTACACAGCAGATGATGCATCATGGAAAGAAAGAGGACAAGAATGAATAACTTTTTACAGAACTCTGTATTTTTCGGAGTATTTATCAGTATTATTACCTATGAGATCGGGGTATTGATCAAGAAAAAATTAAAGATCGCTATTTTTAATCCACTGTTGATTTCCATGGCACTGATCATTATTTTTCTACTGATTTTTCATGTGGATTATGACACATACGAAAGTGGGGCGAAATACCTTTCGTATTTCCTGACACCGGCAACGGTTGCGCTGGCGGTACCTTTGTATGAGCAGATTGAGCCTCTTAAGAAAAACTGGAAGGCGATTCTTGCAGGAATTTTTGCGGGTGCCATGACCTCTGCGCTGTGTGTGTTGGTATTGTCACTGATTTTTAAATTATCACACAAACAGTATGTCACACTGCTTCCAAAGTCCATCACAACGGCGATCGGTATGGGATTGTCCGAAGAACTGGGCGGAATTGTAACCATTACGGTTGCAGTTATCATTGTCACAGGGGTGATTGGAAATATGTTTGCCGAGAATATCTGTAAACTGTTTCACATTAGCGATCCGGTGGCAAAAGGCGTTGGAATCGGATCTGCTTCGCATGCCATGGGAACATCAAAGGCAATGGAGATGGGAGAGATTGAAGGGGCAATGAGCAGTCTGTCAATTGCAGTCTCCGGTCTGATGACGGTTGTGGTATCGCTGATCTTTTCACATATTTATTAAGGGAGAAAAAGAGGGGTTTATGGCTTTACAATTTGTACTGGGAAGTTCGGGGAGCGGGAAAACAGAATACATCTATGAGCGTCTGGTGCGGCAGGCAGGGGAACATCCGAAGAAAAATTATCTGGTGATTGTACCGGAGCAGTTTACGATGCAGACCCAGCAGAAACTGGTGGAACTTGCACCGAATCATGCAATTATGAACATTGATGTGTTAAGTTTTAAGCGTCTGGCATACCGTGTGTTTGATGATATGGGGATGCAGGACATACAGGTTCTGGAAGAAACCGGAAAAAACCTGGTGCTGCGCAGGCTTGCACAGGAACAGGAGGAGACGCTTACCGTTCTTCGGGCAAATATGAACCGGATGGGATATATCGGGGAAGTAAAATCAATGATCTCAGAGCTGGTGCAGTACCGGATTTCACCGGAACAGCTGGTGGATCTGACGGAGGACAAAACAATCTCACCGGTACTTTCTGCAAAACTGCGCGACGTGGCAACCATGTATCGCGCTTTTTGTGATTTTATGAAAGATAGTTTTGTGACGGCGGAAGAGATATTAAATGTTCTGAAAAATCTTGTGCCGCAGTCGGAAACTTTGCGGGATGCGGTGCTGGTATTTGATGAGTTTACCGGTTTTACACCGATACAGAATGATCTCATGCGGGAATTGCTGCAGGTGACAGAGCATATTTACATTACGCTTACAATCGATGCCGCAGAAGATTTTTATCATTGCAGTGGAAATGAAGAATTATTTGCACTGTCCAAAAAAACGATTCTGTCTTTGATGAAGATGGCAGAAGAACTTCATGTGCAGGTGATGGAACCGGTGGTAATGACAGACAGTGCACACAAGCGTTTTAAGCTGGCTCCGGCACTGGCATTTATGGAACAGAATCTGTTTCGTCCCCGTCCGGCAAAATATACCAAGCCGGTAGAAGAAATCCATCTTGCCGCAGTAAAAAATCCACAGGAAGAACTGATTCTTGTGGCCAGGCAGATCAATGCGCTGATCAGACAGGGATACCGCTATCGGGAAATTGCTGTGGTGACGGGCGCAGTGGAAGCTTATCAGAGTTATATGGATCCGGTTTTTACGAAATATGAGATTCCATATTTTATGGATACGACCAAAGAAGTGTTATTTCATCCGTTCATTGAATGTATTCGTGCCGCGCTTGAAATTGTGGATACGAATTTTAGTTATGAGGCAGTCATGCGCTTTTTGCGGTGTGGATTCTGTGATATTGCGGAGGACGATCTGGACCGGCTGGACAGTTATCTGGTTGCAACCGGTATCCGCGGCAAAGCGGCGTGGAGCAGACGATGGGGGCATATGCCACGGCAGAAAACGCTTTACGATCTGGAACAGCTCGAAAAACTCCGGGAAAAAATATATGGGTATCTTGAGCCGTTTGCAGCAGTATTTGCCCGAAAAGTTGCCCGTGTTTCGGATGGCATCCGGGCATTGTATCAGCTGCTGACACAGCTGGACACCCAGCATCAGTTATGGAACAGGGAACAGCAGCTTCTGGCGCAGGGAGAGGAAACCAGATCCCGGGAATATGCACAGATTTATACAATCGTGATGCAACTTCTGGAAAAATATAATCTATTACTGGGGGAGGAGCCATTGCAGATCCGGGATTTTACCGAAGTGCTGGAGGCAGGACTTTCCGCTGCAGACGTGGCTGTGATTCCACCGGGCTATGACAGTGTTACGATAGGAGATATCGAACGTACACGATTAAATCATATCAGGATTTTATTTTTTATCGGTGTGAACGACGGTATTATTCCGAAAGCGGCAAATGCCGGAGGAATTATTTCCGAATACGAAAGAGAACTTCTGGCAGAAAAAGTGGAGTTAGCACCGGGGGCAAGGGAGCAGGCATTTATTCAGCGCTTTTATCTGTACCGCAATCTTACCAAACCTTCAGAAAAATTATATGTCAGTTATGCAAAGGTTGACAGTGAGGGAAAAGCCATCCGTCCTTCTTATCTGACCGGAGTTTTGAGGAAACTATTTCCGACACTGAAATTGCAGGAACCGGAGCATATGGAGGCGCATACAGATTTTTATACCCAAGAGGCTGCCGAAGATTATCTCGTCTTCGGACCGCACGAAGAAGCCTGGTATGCGCTTGCCCGCTGGTTCCTGCAGGAGAATGATATGCAAAAGCAGGAGAAGATCCGTAAACTTCTGCATGCGCCGTATACACGGTATGAGGGAGAGCCAATCAGCCGGGCGGTTGCACTTGCACTGTACGGAAGACATCCGTACGGAAGTATTACGCGGCTGGAACGGTTTGCTGCCTGTGCATATGCACATTTTCTGCAATACGGGTTAAAACTCGCGGAGCGTGAAACCAGCACCTTTGAGAGTGTGGATATGGGAAATATCTATCATACGGCCTTAGAACGTTACAGCCGGAAGCTGGAACAATCGGAATATGACTGGTTTGTGGTGCCGGATGCCGTGCGCCGGCAGATGGCAGAGAATGCCATGCAGGAGGCAATTGCCGGGTATCCGGGTATGGCGGTCTGCGATACGGCAGAAAATGCCTATCAGAGAAAACGGATGCTTGCTATTTTTGACCAGACGGTCTGGGCATTGACCAGACAGGTGCGTGCGGGGCAGTTTGTACCGGAAAAATTTGAGGTGACATTTGACGAACTGGAGGGAAAGGAAAGTCTCGAGTACCGGTTATCGCATGATGTGACCATGCGGTTGGAAGGACGGATTGACCGTCTGGATACCTTTGAAGATGAAAATAAAATTTCGATTAAAGTAATGGACTATAAATCCGGAAATACAAAGTTCGATCTGATCCGTGTGTACCGCGGACTGCAGCTGCAGCTGGTGGTTTATATGGATGCGGCGATGGAAATGCTGCGGGGACAGCATCCGAAAAAAGAAATCCTTCCCGGGGGAATTCTCTATTATCACATTGATGATCCGGTACTCGAATCGGATACTCCATTGTCAGACGAAGAGGCCGAGCAGGCAGCAGGCGTTGTCAATGGTAACTGGATCACTGCAACGATCGCTTCTACCGAAGACCAGAAAGGCCAGTGGGCAATCACCACAATGCCAAGTGTAGATGGTGTGGATTCCGCTACTCATTATGCAAACAACGGTGGATCTTCCTGGTATGTTACCGCAAACTGCCAGAACAAAGATCTTGCAGAAGATTTCTTAAAGAGCACTTTTGGTTCCAGTACAGATTTCTATGATGCAATCCTTCCACAGACCGGTGCGATTGCCTGCTACTTACCAGCCGGAGAATCGGATGTATACAACGAGCCAAACGAGTTCTTCAACGATCAGCCGATTTACTCCACGATCGTAGAATACTCTTCCCATATTCCGGAGTTTACAAAGACTCCGTATCACTATGAGGCAAGAGAGTGCATCAACACAGCAGTTGTCAATATCGTAAATGGAACAGCTAAGGCTGATGCATTACAGGAAGCACAAGATACCTTACAGTTTAAGATGACGGAGTAATCCGGTACATAAAAAAGAATGACAAGTTTGTATAGCGGGGGGCGACCTCCGCTATATGTGAAAATGACCAGAAATGCGAAAGGGGGAATTTGTTGTGAATTCCAAGAAAAAAGGGATGTCACTTATTGCAAAACAAAGAGCGGCAGGATGGACATTTCTAGCACCGGCATCGATTCTGATTGCGATCATGAGTTTTTATCCGATGGTGCGGGCATTTATCATTTCCCTGCAAAAGGGAACGGGTGCCAATATGCGCTTTACTGGATTTTCCAATTATCAGAGAATCCTTGTTGATAAGGTGTTCCAGCAGTCCATCGGCAACACATTTTTCTACCTGATTATCCAGGTGCCAATCATGCTTATACTTGCAATTCTGCTGGCACAGTTATTAAACAACAAACATTTAAAATTGCGGGGATTGTTCCGAACCTGTGTCTTCCTCCCATGTGCGACTTCACTGGTTTCCTATTCGTTGATCTTCCGTTCGATGTTTGCAACAGACGGACTGATTAACAGTATCCTCATGAAACTTGGTATCTTACATTCCGGCTATAATTTCCTGGGTCATTCCGGAAGTGCCAAAGCGGTCATTATCCTTGCTTTGATTTGGAGATGGACTGGTTATAACATGGTTTTTTATCTGGCTGGTTTACAGAATATCGAGTATTCCGTATACGAAGCCGCCAAGATCGACGGTGCAAACGGCTGGAAAACATTCTGGAGGATCACCGTACCGCTGTTAAAACCGACGATCATCATGACCTTTATCATGTCAATCAATGGTACGTTGCAGTTGTTCGATGAGTCCGTCAACCTGACAAAGGGTGGACCTGCCAATACGACTATTACCATGTCACACTATGTATACAACACATGTTTTATCAATGTGCCAAACTTTGGATATGCGGCAGCCATGTCATTTTTGATCTTTATCATGGTAGCGATCCTTGCATTTATCAACTTGAAAGTAGGTGATACGCGTGACTAAGCAGAAAAGCAAATCAATGATCCAGAGAAGATTGATCCCGACGTATATCTTTCTGGGGATCGTGTCCTTTATTTCCGTATTCCCGCTGTATTGGATGATTTCCGCAGCCACGAATACATCCACGGACGTATCCCGTGGTCGCCTGCTTCCGGGTACGCACTTTATGGAGAACTTTAAGAACTTAATGTCCCAGCAGCCACTGTGGAGAGCCCTCGGGAATTCGTTCCTGTATGCGATCCTTACGACGGTGCTGTGTCTCTTGGTCTGCTCCATCGCCGGTTATGGTTTTGAGATCTACCATGACAAATGGAAAGACCGCCTGTTTTCCATCCTGCTTCTTGCCATGATGATACCACAGGTTGCAACAATGGTTCCGTTGTTTCAGATGTTTTCCAAGGCAAAGCTGTTAAATACAGCGGTTGGATTTATGCTTCCGATCATATCCACACCGTTTATGATCATGATGTTCCGCCAGAATGCCCGTGCATTTCCGGTTGACATCATCGAAGCTGCGCGTATTGATGGATTAAGCGAGGTACAGATTTTCTTCCGGATGTTTATCCCGACGATGAAATCGACCTATGCGGCAGCCGCTGTTATCACATTCATGAATGCATGGAATGCATACTTATGGCCAAAGGTAATCATGTCCGATAACCGTGCGATGACTATGCCAATGCTCATTGCCAACCTGATTACCGGATACAAGACGGATTACGGTATGCTCATGTGTGGTGTATTGTTCTGCTCAATCCCGACGATGATCGTATTCTTCGTATTACAGAAGCAGTTTGCAGAAGGTATCACCGGAGCGGTTAAATAAAAATGGTAAAAAATGCCTTCCTTTTTGGAGGGCATTTTTTACCATAACAGGAAAGGGGTATATGCCTATGAATACATTTGATTATAAGAAAGTAAAAGATCCTCAGTATTTTCGTGATGCGCGCATGGATGCGCATTCTGACCACATATATTACCGGACGAAAGAGGAGGCAGAAGAGAAACAGAGTTCCTACCGCGTCAGTTTAAACGGGCTGTGGAAGTTCCACTATGCAAAAAACTATGCCGACGTAGTTGCCGGATTTGAGAAGGAAGACTACTGCTGTGTAGGTTGGGATGACATCAAGGTTCCGGCTCATATCCAGATGGAGGGTTACGATGTGCCGCAGTATGCTAACGTGCAGTATCCGTGGGAAGGCCATGAGGACATCCATCCGGGCGAGATCCCGGAGCAGTTTAACCCGGTGGCAAGCTATGTCAAATATTTTACCGTGCCGAAGCAGATGCAGGGGAAGCGGCTCTTTGTCTCGTTTCAGGGCGCGGAGAGCGGACTTGCAGTCTGGTTAAACGGCACATTCATCGGTTACAGCGAGGATTCGTTTACTCCGTCTGAGTTTGAACTGACCGATGCGGTAAAAGACGGGGAAAACAAACTGGCGGTACAGGTGTTTAAGTGGACAGCGAGCAGCTGGTGCGAGGATCAGGATTTCTTCCGGTTTTCCGGAATCTACCGCGATGTATACCTGTATACTGTGCCGGAAGTACATGCCTATGATGTAAAGGTGCGGGCACTGCCGGATGCAGCACTTACCGCTGCCGAACTGGCACTGACTTTACAGATGTGGGGAAGCGGCAAGGTGAAAGTCGTCCTCAAAAAAGACGGACAGACTGTGCTGGAAGACGAATCGGCTGTTACCGAAGGGGAACAGATCCTGACCTGGAACGTGGAGCGGCCTGTTTTGTGGAGCGCGGAAGACCCGCAGCTTTATGACCTTACGGTTGAAGTCTGCGATGGCGCGGGAACTTTACAGGAAGTGATCCCGCAGCGCGTCGGGTTCCGCCGGTTTGAGATGAAGGACGGTATTATGACATTAAACGGAAGGCGGATCGTCTTTAAGGGCGTGAACCGCCACGAGTTCAGTTCCGTCAGCGGACGGCATGTGTCGGAGGAAGAGCTGCGCAAGGATCTTCGCACGATGAAGCAGAATAACATCAACGCGATCCGTACCTGCCATTACCCGGATGCGTCTAAGATTTATGAGCTCTGTGATGAGTATGGCATTTACATGATTGATGAGACAAATCTGGAATCGCACGGTTCCTGGGATGTGGCAGAGTTTACGAAGGACGATACCTATATCGTGCCGCACAACAAACCGGAGTGGCTTGCGATGATGCTTGACCGTGCCAATTCGATGTACCAACGTGACAAAAACCATCCGGCGATCCTGATCTGGTCGTGTGGCAATGAGTCTTACGGCGGCAAGGACATCTATGAAATGTCCTGTCTGTTCCACCGTCTGGATGATACCCGTCTCGTTCATTACGAGGGGCTGTTCCACGACAGAAGTTACAACGATACGAGTGATATGGAAAGTCAGATGTACCCATCGGTGGAGAGCATCAAAGAATTTTTGGCAAAGGATTCGAGCAAGCCGTTTATCTGCTGCGAGTACACGCATGCAATGGGCAATTCCTGTGGTGCGATGCACAAATATACGGATCTGACCGACACGGAACCGAAGTATCAGGGCGGCTTTATTTGGGATTACATCGATCAGTCGATCTACAAAAAAGACCGCTACGGCGAGGAGTTTCAAGCATACGGCGGGGATTTTGGCGAACGTCCAACCGACTATAACTTTAGTGGAAACGGTATTGTCTACGGTGGAAACCGCGATGTGTCACCAAAAATGCAGGAAGTCAAATTCAATTACCAGAACATCACGGCGGAAGTGACTGCGGAGTCCGTAACGGTCAAAAATAAAAACCTGTTTGTCAACACCGACCGCTTTGCGTGTGTTGTGACCGTTGCAAAAGACGGAAAGGAGATCCGCCGGGCAGACTTACCGACGGCTGTGGAGCCGAGGCCTTGGTGCCAAGATAGAGAAAGCCAACAAAGACTTGGCGGAAGTGAAGTTTG
>ERZ1107006.3504-NODE-3504-length-10074-cov-3.348238_pt1 | contig 10074 bp, 9 predicted proteins | sample MGYA00403696_ERZ1107006 | MGnify/ENA primary metagenome ERZ1107006 (study PRJEB35170, sample SAMEA104062441) | human gut metagenome | biome: human gut; feature: human-associated habitat; material: faeces | place: Denmark | collected 2012-08-13 ...
GAAACGGTCATTCCAGCAAAACCATGCACACCAGTTATGGAGATATGGATGTGGCTGATTTACGCAGCCTGCTTCCACCCGCTCTTTCCTGCCTTACGCGCCATCCTCCAGAGCACGGTTGCAAGCCCGACCGCCATCGGCACATAAAACGACGCCGCCCTGCTGACGATCATCGACACAGGTAACGTCCCTCCGATGAAAATCTGTGCAAACGCGCTCCGATACACGAGCTCCGTAATTCCCTGCGCGCCGGGCACCGGAAGCATGTCCACTGCCAGCGTCACCGCCGCCTGTAAAAAGACGACGCTCCACAAATTTGTCCCGAAAAGCCCCATTCCGCAGTACACCAGCCAGGTAATCACAAATGCGCTGTTTCTCTGCACAAAGGTCAGTGAAAATGCTGCCGCAAGCCGCCCCGGATGCTCTTTTAAAAATAGGACTGCCCGATGATATTCCTGCACGAAGCACCGCACCTTTTCCTGTCTGCCCGCGCTTCCCGAAGCTTTCCACAAATGCAGTTTCACGAACAATCGATCAAAAATATCCGCCCAGGCAATTATCCATTGCGGCAGGACAATCATTCCAGTCACGACAAGCGTGATCGCCAGATTCAAAAACAGACCCAGAAGATACAGACCGAAATATCTGCCAAGATATTGCCGCAGCATTTTCCCCTGAAAAATCAGCAGAAATGTGCCGATACAGACTAACACCAGCTTATAGCACACTGCTGTGACCATCAGCACGACCGTACTGCTGCTGACGCTGTTTCCATCCTTCTTCATTTCATAGAGCTGCATCGGCTGTCCGCCGGTCGCGGACGGTGTGATTCCGGAATAAAAAAATCCGAGAAACGAATAGCTGATACATGTCAGAAGTCCGCTTTTTCCGCCTGCTGCCCCAAGCAGAATCCTTATGATCGTCCCTTCCATACAGACAAAGAAAAGGCCGAGTGCCACCGCCCCGGCCAGACTCATTCCCCGCATACTCTTTACCGCTGCCCAGATCTCCTGCGGCTTCTGCCCGCTAAAGCAAAACCGCAGCGTGAATACCATCACCGCCAAAAACAGCAGTGTCTCCAAAAAATAATTTTTTCGTCCGCCTGCAGGCGTATCTTTTTTTCGAGCCTTCATATTCCTCTCCATTCTACAGGCACGCAGCACCCCAAAACATGTGCGCGCCATGACTACGCTGCTGCGCATGCAGCACGAACATCCATCAATTCATCGCCGGACGCGGCCGCCAGTCACGACCCGTGCCAGCAAATTCCGATGCCGCCGCAGTTCCTACCGCGCAGCCCGCCTCCGAAGCCACGACCGCTGCGCTGCCCTCCACCAGCTCTGCCAGTGTCCCCTCGAATACAAGCGTTCCCACACAGCTGTCTTTTCCCAGCTGTTCATACACATCCCGTGGCGTGACAAGCGGAAACGGCTTTTGCCATTCCTGCAGGCCGACCTTCTGGGTTACACGCGCCAGCCACGACGAACAGGTGTCGTGATTTTTCTGGTCAAAGGCGATTCCAGCTAACAAAAACACAAGCCCGATCACCATATAATGATGGGTAAAGCGTCGTTCCCATTCCGTCTTTGCCTCCTGCTGCAGCGCTTCCCTCTGTACTTTCGTACATGCCACGCGGCAGACCTGATAGCGCGCGGTCGGATATTTTTTCAGAATTTTTTCCCGATTTTCCCGTTCAAAACCTGCAAACAGCGGAACCGCCGGATTGCGCCTGCCAATGCTGTAGGCTTCTTTCAACTCCGGATCGAAGCCCAGCACGACATGCACATAATTCTGCCCGATCACTCGGCGGATGATCGAAGCAAACAGACCAGGCGTGTCTACAAAGCCAACGTAGATTGCGGACTGCGCCGTAGCATTATCCTGCTTTTTCCTATTCTTCATCGCCGCACCCTCACTGAAACTGCCAGATCCGGCGCGCCATGCGGTATCCTCCGATCACCACCGCCGCCCCGGGCGCACCTGGCAGACAGGTCAGACCGCTGATACTGCCAAGCCGCAGCCTTCGATAGAGCTTCGGATTCTCATTTTTTAACGACTGCCAGAGCTTTTTTCTGCGCTGCCGCCCTTCTTTTCCGAGCATCAGCAGATGGATCGTGGAAATCGCCATCATAATCGAGCTGTTGCGGTAGAGATAGCGGCGCAGCTTCGGTTCAGTGTTCTGCACCGCGTCCGACCCGACGAACCGGTTGCCGAGCTGCGTCACGAGAATCTGCTGATCGATGCGCGACACGAGCACTTTTTCGTTAACCGACTGATCCTCGCGCCCCAGATAATAATGGTACAAATCCTCATTCAGATAATAAATCCGCTGTACGAACGGAAGCGGGCAGTTTGCAAACAGGTTGTCCACATAAAACGTATGCTCCGGAAGCTTTAAACCGCATTCCCGCAAAAGCTTCGTCCGGTAAATAACGGAATGCATCAGGATATACTGACCGACATGGAAACGTCCGACATCTTCCCAGCCAAACATACGGTATTCCGGCAGGACATGTTTATAACGCATCACCTTTTTGCGGCGTTCACCCTCTTTTTCGTAAACAAAGTTGCTGATCAGAAGATCAAGTGTATCCACACCGCCGGTCAGCTCTCTCAGCTTTTCCAGAATGGCGAGATAGGCATCTTCTTTTACCCAGTCGTCACTGTCTACCACTTTAAAATAAATTCCGGTCGCATTTGCAATTCCGGTGTTGACCGCAGAGCCGTGTCCGCCGTTTTCCTTATGGATCGCCTTTACGATCGTAGGATATTTTGCCGCATATTCGTCTGCGATTTTGGCGGTGTCATCCTTCGAACCGTCGTTGACAATCAAAATTTCAACATCCTCTCCCCCCGGAAGCAGAGATTCGATGCAATGTGCCATATAATCCTGCGAATTATAGCAGGGAATTGCAATAGAAAGCAGTTTCATAGTGTTGTTCCTTTCATCTTCTGGATACCTGTCTGAATTTTCAGATAGGCGCTGTAGGCTGCAAATGCGGACGGAATCGGGTAATTTCCTTCGATTTCCTGTGTCTCAACAAAAAGGAGGGATTCATCCTGACCCATGGGCTCCAGTTCATCCACCAGAACCTGATAGCCGGTCATGTGCCACTCCTTATGGGTGAAAATATGCTTTGATTCCGGAAGCGTCTCTATCCGGACAGCTTCCACACCCTGTTTTTTCAGCCATTCCCTGACCTCTTCCAACGATGCCTTTTTGTCCATCGCCGGAAATTCATACAGTCCCGCCAGCAGTCCCTTTTTCGGACGCTTACGCAAAACGACCTGTCTACTCGTCCGAATCACGAGAATCGTCTTATCTTCGATCGTCCTTGCCTTTTTGGCTGCCTTTTGCGGATACTGCTGCCAGGTGCCATGCAATCCTACAAGACAGAATTCCTGCCACGGACAGTTGCTGCACTTCGGTGCACCGTTTGGCAGACAGACGGTTGCGCCAAGCTCCATCAACGCCTGATTAAAGTCACCGGGGCGATCCTTTGGCATGACAGGACGCAGATCATCCTCTACTCTTTTTTTTACCGACTGATCGGAAATATCGCTGTTATCCTCCAAAAGCCGGGCAATGACGCGCAGTACGTTTCCGTCCACTGCGGGATTGGGCTGTTTAAAGGCAATCGAAGAAACCGCGCCAGCTGTGTAGCTTCCGATTCCTTTTAGCTTTAAAAGCTCCCTGTAATCCGACGGCATCTCTCCGCCGTATTCTGTCACAATCTGCTGTGCCGCAGCCTTTAAATTCCGTGCCCTGCTGTAATAGCCGAGCCCTTCCCAAAGTTTTAATAATTCATCATCATCCACTTCGGCGAGCGCTTCGATATCCGGCAGTCGTTCCATAAAGCGCGCAAAATACGGTTTTACCGCCTCGACCCGCGTCTGCTGCAGCATGATCTCCGATACCCAGACCCGATACGGCGTCGGTTCTTCCCGCCAGGGTAAGCTCCGTCTGCTTTTATCATACCATGTTAATAGTCCCGGTGCAATCCGGTTTAACAGTTCCTGTTTTCTCTGTACTTCAATATTTCTTGGGGTTTGTTGCTTCAATCCAGTTCTCCGTTTTTTTCTTTTTTGCTCACCGCAGGCGATTGCACTCATAACGCTCCAGTGTCATCAGGCAGCTTTTCAGCGTGTCGTACTGCTCCTCCAAGCTGCCCTCCGAAAGCTCCAGATCCAGGGAAGCAGCAATGGCATTCAACATATGAAGATCGGCTTTGCCCTCCAGCGATGCAAATACTTCCAGCTTTTCTTCGTAGCTGTCCGCATCTAAAAAAGCGAGCAGACCGGGATCGGGCTGGGGCTCAACAGAGTTCTCAGAGGATGCTGCAACGGCCCGGGACTCAACAATGCTCTCTGACGGCATTGCAGCGGGCCGGGGCTCAACAGGGTTTTCTGACGGCGCTGGAACGGGCTGGGGCACTGCCGCTGCTTCTGCCATCGGGATCCGCATAAAACGGTCTTTTCCCGCTGCATCAGGATATTTTTTTGCATCCACCTTTTCCAGAAACATGGAAAGCGGTCTTGCAAAAACCTGGAACTCTCCATAAAGTGCCTGATAGATCACAAGCTGCTCACCGGTCTCCGTGTGGGTTGCCAGTGCCACAATCCGATAAAGCTTTCCTTTAAAATGCTGATAAATTTCTCCTGCCTGGGGAATCTGATTCATCAATTTGCCTCCTGTCCCTTTCTGCAGTCGTTTCATCCATACGACTCTCTGATATCACAGTATACTCTAAATTCCAAAAGCTGTCATGCGAAAAGTTTTCCTCTTTACGAGCCTTTCATTTGGTTGTATGATGTCTTTGAAATCTAAAGACCGCATCATTCAGAAAAGAGGCATCTTCTATGTCAGACAAGGACACGCACACTTACCTTGAAGTCAACGGTGATTTCCGCATGCGTGAGCTCGATCACAACGATCTGGAGCAGTTCAACGCACTTTTACAGTATGCTTTTCAGGTAACCTCCTACGAGCTCTTCCAGACCGGCTGGGAGCAGGAGGAAATCAAATATGCCAAACGTCCGATTCTCGAGGACGCTTATGTACTTGGTTGGTTCTATAAAGAAAAGCTGGCATCCATGATCGTCGTTTATTCCATGCAGATCAACATTCAGGACAACATTATGGCGATGGGCGGCATCACCGGAGTCACTACTTATCCGGAATACACCGGACGCGGACTGATTCATTCCCTGATGCGCTATGTCATCGACTATATGCACAAAAAGAAGCTTCCCATTTCCTTTCTATATCCATATTCCATTCCATTTTATCGGAAAATGGGCTGGGAGATCGTGTCCGACAAACTCACCTTCACTGTCAAGGATACGCAGCTTCCAAAGGCCTTCCCTGTCCGGGGCATGGTCGAACGTGTCAGCCTGGATTCCGAGGATTTTCATAACGTGTATTCCTATTTCGCCATGCAGCACCACGGTGCACTCATTCGCGACAAGCTGGCCTGGGATGAATACTGGCGCTGGGAAAATGATGATATGATCGTAGCCCTTTATTATAATGAAGAGCACAAGCCCCTTGGTTATCTGGTTTATTACATTGCAAATGAAATTTTTCATATTAAAGAAATGGTTTATTTAACCAGCGAGGCCAGACACGGTCTATGGAACTACATCAGCGCGCATTTTTCTATGATCACACAGGTACGGGGGGATAATTATTCCGGTGAACCCATGGCATATCTGTTCGAAGACAGTGAGATTGAAGAAACGATAGCTCCCTATATTATGGCGCGAATCGTGGATGTTGAAAACTTTTTGCAGGAGTATCCCTGGCAGATCCAGCCGGAGGATTTCAAAATCCATTTCCGGGTTACTGACGGCCTTGCTTCCTGGAATCAGGGAGATTTTCTCGTTTCCTGGCACGAGGGGGAAACAACCTGTGAGCGTGTCGAGGACAATCAGTCCATTAACGTCGTAGAACTCGACATTAACACGCTCACTGCCTTGATGATGGGCTACAAGCGCCCGACTTATCTTTACGACCATGAAAAAATCTCGATGGAATACTATATGCTGACCTGGCTGGAGCGGCTGATTCCGGTCAAGAAACCGTATTTTTCGGATTATTTCTAAACTTCGCGACAGAAACCCCGCCCTGCAGGAATGCGGACCGGGTACACCAACACAAAAGCGGTACAGAGCTCAAAATCTGTACCGCCTTTTTCTGCACGTTGTTTCCGATATTTCACTCTTTCTTTGCCGCCTGAATCTGATCAAACAGCTCCGCGCAAGCAATTGTCGTCGCATGCGGAACAACCGGGCTTTCCGTCTTCTTTGCGCGCACGCAGCGGATCGTCTCTTCGATCTCGTAGGTAAAGCCCTTCTGCGTCGTCGTATCTGTGAATTCTTCCTTCAGCATTCCATCCGCCCCATATAAAAAGCATTTGGATGCATAATGGGGATCGGGCAGCTCAATGCGCCCTTCCCGACCGTAGATCACCATGCTGTTGCCCATAGGCGCTGCAAAGCTCGTCACAAGATCTGCCAGCACATGTTCGAACTTCACCGTAACCTGATCGGTTAAGTCCACACCGGTCTGATCAAGGTTCGCAGCCGCATAAGTTTTGCGGACAGGCTCATTGACCAGCCAGGTCGCGATTTCATAGGCATAAACCGTGATATCCGTCGCAGCTCCGCCGCACAGCAGAGGGCTGTGATACCGATTGTCTGCTCCCTCCGGCGCGAGAAAACCGATTCTTCCCTGTAAGGCTTCCAGTCTGCCGATTTTTCCTTCTGCCGCCCATTTTTTTGCCTGGTTGACCGCGGGCAAAAACCGGCTCCACATCGCTTCCATTACAAAGGTTTGGTCTTTTTCTGCTTTTTCAAAAACCGCTTTTGCCTCTGCACTGTTTGTAAACATCGCTTTTTCGCACAACACCGGAACGCGATGCTCCAGACAAAGCATCGTCAGACGGAAATGGTCGTTTGGCGTCACTGCAATATAAACACAGTCCGGCTTTTCCTCTATCAGCATCTGCTCATAGTTGTCATACGCATGGGCTACGCTGCATTCCTCCGCAAATTTTTGTGCGCGTCCCAGATCCTTACTGGCGATCGCGCTCACCTCACAGTCCTCCACCAGCGTCACTGCATCGCAAAACTGATGTGCGATGTTACCTGCTCCCATAATGGCAAATCGAAATGTGCTCATGTTTTTTACCCCTTTTCTTATATTGTGTTCTTACGCAAAAGCTGCGTATTGCTGTACATATTCCTCGGCTGCGTCGCTCAGGCATTTTCCTCGCCCCAGCGCAGCAGCAGATGACTCAAATACCGTACCGCAGGCATCAATGCCGCCGGGTCCACCTGAAAGGTCGGCTGATGGATTGTCGCCCCCTTTCCGATGCCGATTTTAATATAGCAGCCGGGCACTTTCTCCATGTAGAAAGAAAAATCATCTCCGCCGAGCGACTGTTCTTCCGGAACAGTCTGAAAGCCCTCCGCTTCTGCCGTTTCCTTTGCAAAAGCCGCCATTTCTGCATCGTTGCAAACAGCCGGAGGACCGGGAATCCACTCTACCTCTGCGGACGCTCCATAGGCAGATGCGGTCTGCTCTGCAATTGCTTTTAAGCGTTTTTCAAACAGGCAGCGATCCTGCCGATCCATGGTCCGAACAGTTCCCTCCAGCTGTGCTGTCTGCGGAATCACATTCCAGGTATTGCCCGCTTCCAGTCGCGTAACGCTGATGAGTGTAGGATGGAACGGATTGATATTGCGGGTCACGATCGTCTGAAATGCCTGAACCATGGCTGCAGCCGCCGGAATTGGATCAACGCCATCATCCGGGTGTGCGCCGTGGCAGCCGACGCCCGTTATCGTAATCACAAACCGATCTACTGCCGCCGCAACTGCGCCCTCCCGGATGCCGATGGCATTGACCAAATTGGTCGGATCAGAATGAAAACCCCAGACGCGCGTAACCGAATCGAGTGCCGTCGTTTCCAACACTTTCCATGCGCCCAGGGAGGACTCTTCTCCTGGCTGGAAGAAAAACCTCACTGTCCCACAGAGCTCGTCCTTATGTTCCTGCAGCCAGATCGCAGTCCCGATTCCCGCCGTGATGTGAAAATCGTGTCCGCAGGCGTGCATCTTTTCCGGACATTTCGACGCATAAGGTAAATCCGTCAGCTCAGTAATCGGCAGCGCGTCAATATCGCAGCGAAGCGCCTGCAGCGGACCATCCTTTTCTCCCTTTACCTCCGCAATCAGACCGGTTTCCATCGGAATCGGCAGGATCTTTACATCCGCTGCTTTCAACAGCTTTTTAATCTGCGCAGTTGTATCGTATTCCTCATAAGACAGCTCCGGATGTCTGTGAAACCAGTAAAAAATTTCCATTAAATCCATTTCCTGTATCATCGCAAATCCCTCCGATGTCCTCCTACAGTGTTCCTGCTGCAGTTCTTTCTGCTTTTGCGTGTTCCAGTCTTACTTTCCGCTATTGGGATCCAGCGCATCCCGCAGCGCGTCACCGATAAAGTTAATCGCAATGACCAGCACCACGATCATCAGCCCGGACGGAATCCAGAGCCACGGCTGTTTCGTCAGTACAGTCAGCGACTGCGCACCGTTTAACATGTTTCCAAGGCTCGCGGTCGGCGGCTGCACACCCATTCCGAGGAACGAAAGCGCCGCCTCATCCAACATCGACAACGCCAGAACCGACGTTGCATACACCAGAATCGGCGCAGCGGTATTCGGCAGAATCTCGGAAAACAGAATATACGGAAGCGGCATTCCTGCCACGAGATCACTTTTAATAAAATTACTCTCCCGCAGGCTCAGCACATTGCCGCGAACCAGACGGGCAATTCCCGGCCAGTCTACAAATCCCAGAATCAGGATGATGCTCCAGAGCCCCGGCTTAAAAATCGACGCCGCAACCAGCACCAGCAAAATATAGGGAAACGACATGACCATATCCGTAAAGCGCATGATAATCATATCCGCAGCGCCGCCAAAATACCCGGCGATCAGTCCTAGAATCACACCGATCACAGTAGAGATCGCCGTCGCCAGCACACCGACCAACAGGGAAATCCGCGTTGCATACAAAAGCCGGCTCAAGACGTCACGACCGATCTGATCCGTTCCCAGCCAATGCTCTGCTGTGGGCGCTTTGGAAAAGCCTCCGACGATTTCATCCGGATTGTACGGTGCGATGATCGGTGCCAAAAGCGCTGCCACCACCAAAACCGCTAAAATCACAAGGCTGACCGTTGCCAGATGATGCTGTTTAAAACGACGGATGACGGTCTGCAAATAGCTTTCTCTTGAAATATCTTTTTTGATACGATCTTTTTTCTCCATCTTCGCCGCTCCTATTTCAGCTGGATTGTCGGGTCTGCCAGTGCGTATAAAATATCCGTAATCAGGTTTGCCGCCAGCACAACAATTGCAGACAGCAGGCAGACACCCATAATAACCGGATAATCCCGGTTCGTGATTGCGCTCATCGTCATCAGTCCGAGTCCCGGCCAGGAAAAGACCTGCTCAATGATAACCTGACCGCCGAACAGCACCGGAATCTCCATTCCGATTACCGTAATAATCGGGATCAGTGCGTTACGCAGCGCATGCTTATTGATGACAAGAAATCTTCCGATTCCCTTTGCCTTTGCCGTGCGCAGGTAATCCTGCTGCAAAATTTCCAGCATCGCGCTTCGAATATAACGGATATTTGTACCCGCCATGGAGGTGGCCAGGACTAACACCGGCATCACCATATGCTTTGCCACATCACCCGCGCCGCCTGCAGTTCCGAGCGTCGCCATTCCGCTGGACGGAAGCCAGCCAAGCTTTACCGTAAACAGATAGATCAACAGCAAAGAAAGGAAAAATCCGGGCACGCTGCTTCCCAGGAAGGAAAGTGTAACAACCGTATAATCTCCTGCGGAATACTGCTTGATCGCACTGTAAATTCCGGCGGGCACCGCCATCAGCAAGCTGACCAGAAGCGATACGCCCATCAGCAAAAGCGTCGGTCCCAAATGGCTTGCGATCATCTCGCTGACTGCCTGATAGGACTTGATCGAATAGCCC
>ERZ1107006.3505-NODE-3505-length-10072-cov-34.313567_pt1 | contig 10072 bp, 5 predicted proteins | sample MGYA00403696_ERZ1107006 | MGnify/ENA primary metagenome ERZ1107006 (study PRJEB35170, sample SAMEA104062441) | human gut metagenome | biome: human gut; feature: human-associated habitat; material: faeces | place: Denmark | collected 2012-08-13 ...
AGTTCCGCGGCCAGTTCGAGCAGCGGGTCAAGGGCCTGCTGAGCGAGGTCAAGGCCGCCGGCAACATCATCCTGTTCATTGACGAGATCCACACCATCACCTCCGCCGGTGAGAGCGAGGGTGCCATGAACGCGGGCAACATCCTCAAGCCTGCCCTCTCCCGCGGTGAGATACAGGTCATCGGCGCCACCACCTTCAACGAGTACCGCAAGTATATCGAGAAGGACCAGGCCCTCGAGCGCCGCTTCCAGCCTGTCCGCGTGGAAGAGCCCAGCGTGGCCGATACGCTGGCCGTCATGAACGGCATCAAGAAGTATTACGAGGAGCACCACCATGTGCAGGTGGATGCCGATGTGCTGAGCGCCATCGTCACCCTCAGTGAGCGGTATATCACGGACCGCTACCTGCCCGATAAGGCCATCGACCTGCTGGATGAAGCCTGCGCCTGCTGCAATCTCGCCCACCCGGTCATCTCGGAGTATCTCGAGATGCAGAAGGAGCTGGACGGCCTCAGACAGGAAGAGGCAGACATGGAGTCCTCCGACGTCAATGAGGCCATCGATTATGAGCAGGTGGCCGAGCGGAAGACCCGCATCGCCAAGCTCGAGGCAGAGCTGCCCGCAAAGCAGGCTGCTGCCAGCGAGATAAAAGTGACCATGGACGATGTGGCCAAGGTCATTGAGCTGTGGACGGGCATCCCGGCGGTGAAGATCCAGGAGACGGAGTTCGTCAAGCTGGCCGGGCTGGAAGCCGAGCTGAAAAAGAAGATCATCGGTCAGGACGAGGCCGTCCATCTGGTGGCACAGGCCGTCAAGCGGAGCCGCGCCGACCTGTCGGGCCACCGCCGTCCCGCAAGCTTCATCTTCGTCGGCCCCACCGGCGTCGGCAAGACGGAGCTGGTCAAGCAGCTGGCAAACCAGCTCTTCGACGGCCCCGACCCGCTCATCCGTCTCGACATGAGCGAGTATATGGAGAAATATGCGGTGTCCCGCATGATCGGTTCGCCTCCGGGCTATGTGGGCTACGAGGAGGCCGGCCAGCTCACCGAAAAGGTGCGCCGCCGCCCCTACAGCGTGGTGCTGTTCGATGAGATCGAAAAGGCCCACCCCGACGTTATGAACATCCTGCTCCAGATCCTCGACGAGGGCAAGATCAACGATGCACAGGGCCGGACGGTGGACTTCTCCAATACGGTCATCTGCATGACCTCCAACGCCGGCAGCAGCGACAAGACGACCTCCGGCCTCGGCTTCAACAAGAGCGAGGAGCAGCTGAGTGAGGAAAAGACCCGCAAGGCTCTGAGCCAGTTCCTGCGGCCGGAGTTCCTTGGCCGTGTGGATGAGGTCATCGCCTTCAAGCCGCTGAGCCAGCAGACGCTGGAAGGCATCGCGGCTCTCATGCTGGATGAGTACAAGCCCAGCATGGAGGCCAAGGGCATCGCCTACAGCTACACTCCGGCGGCTCTCTCTGCCCTCGTGGCCAAGAGTCAGGGCGGCAAATTCGGCGCCCGCGACCTGCGCCGCGTCATCCGCAAGGCTATGGAGGACCCCGCCGCCGAGCGCATCATCGACGGCACCCTGAAAGCGGGCGGCAGCCTGACGGTGGATGCCGAGAATGGTGAAGTTATCTTGAAGTGAATGCTTGACTTTTCTGTACTATCGCATATAATAAAGACAGAAAGACAATGAATTCGTGCATAGAATTCACACCAAAAGAAGAAAACCCCTTCCTGGAGTTGCAGCTCCAAAGAAGGGGTCTTCTTTTTAGTGCTTACAGTCCTTGTTCAGCATTCTGTCAAGCCACTTGCTGATGAGATTCGAAGTCACACCAGCTGCGACAGATACCATGAAAGGCAACATCTATAACATATAATTCGACCAAAAGATACAGAAACGGCACTCCGAACTGCTTCGGAGTGCCGTTTGTCATAGGCAGACTTAGTCGAGGGAGACCGGGAACTCGGGCTTGTTGGCCATACGGGCATTGGTGCGGCCCTCGGGGATGATCTCGCCGGCGGCGGTCAGTGCCAGCTTGGTGAGGGTGGGGCCTACCAGCTCATACACCAGCACCGAGAAGAGCACGACGTTGCGCACTATGTGGCCGTCGGAAAGCTCAGCGGCCTCGGCTGCCATGCCCAGCGCCACGCCAGCCTGCGGCAGCAGGGTGATGCCGAGGTACTTCTGGATGTTGTGGCTGCAGTGGGTGGCCCGGCCGCTGACGAAGGCGATGAAGCCCAGCGCCACCTGGGTGATGATGGACAGGCTGTCCACCTGCTCGAGGGTGCCGAAGCCGATGCCAAAATTACTCAGGCCCAGACGCCCCAGAAAGAAAGGCCCCAGCAGCAGGCCCGCCAGCAGATAAGATGTGACCGCCGGCAAATGGATCGCCTTTGCGAGGCGCGACATCAAAAGACCTGCGATGAGCGCCGCGGAAAGGCAGATGAGAAGCTGTTCCATGCGATATTGCGGGCAGCAGCACGATACCGACGAGCAGCCGCCCTTTCCTCCTTTTTCTCAGTCAGGCGCGTTTCCTTGCTGCTTGCCAAAAGCCCAAAAAACAGGGCCGCTGTGCAGGCAGCGGCCCTGTTGTATGCAACAATCGTGAATTTAGTTGAACTTGAAGATCTTCCGTGCGATGCGGTAGCCGCCCACCACGATGGCGTCGCCCTTGGGGAAGGGCAGGTTGGTCACGCCGCCGAAGCCGAAGCGGATGGAGCGGTAGACTGCGGCACTGGTGTGCTCGCGCAGATACTGCCACAGGCCCTTCTGCTTTTCTTTGGCCTCGGCGCTGCCGTCCAGCAGCAGGAAGATGTCGCTGACGGCCATCATCATGGAGAGGTAGTGGAGCATATAGGCCCGCAGTTTTTTCTCGCCCTTGAGGGCGTCGAGGTCCTGACAGTCGATCATATGCTTGGTGACGCGGAGCTGCTGGTCCACGCGCTTGACCATGATGCTCTCGTTGACACTCTGGTCGGCACGGCCGATGAAGTAGCGGTAGAGGTCGAGGTCCATATAATACATGGTCTTGACGAAAGGCAGAGGCTGGTAGACGAAGATGTTGTCCACGTAGAAGGTATGCTTGGGCAGCACCATGCCGCACTTGCGCAGCACCTCAGTGCGGTACATGACCGAGTGCATCAGCAGGTTCTGGTCGGGGCGGAAGTGGCCGACGTGCATCCAGGTGAACAGACGCTCCTGCGGGAAGATGTTGGTGTACCGCACAGTGTGGCTGGTGCCGTCCTCGGTGTGCTCGTAGACATAGTTACAGATCATGAGGTCGGGGGCGGTGCCGCGGGTCACGAGGGTGTGCAGGCGGGCCAGCACCTTCTGGAGGGCGTCGGTGTCCAGCCAGTCGTCGCTGTCCACGACCTTGTAGTAGAGGCCGGTGGCGTTGCGGATGCCCTGGTTGACGCCCTCGCCGTGGCCACCGTTCTCCTGATGGATGGCCTTGACGATGGTGGGGTACTTGGCAGCGTACTCGTCGCAGATGGCCGGGGTCTCGTCCTTCACGGAACCGTCGTCCACGAGGATGATCTCAGCCTGCTCCCCGGCGGAGAGCAGCGTTTCGATGCAGTGGCGCATATATGCCGCCGAGTTGTAGCACGGGACGGCAAAGGTGATGAGTTTCTGTTGCATAAAAATAAGCTCCTTATCGTGCTTGCCCGGCCATGTTCAGAACAAAATGGGCCGGAGATGGAGATATGTATTCTTATTATAGCATTTTCGCGCACAAAAAGCTAGGAACACCAGCAAATACCTGCCAAAAAACGACGACAGAAGAGCGATCTGATACCATTTCGGGCCGGGCTGTGCTATAATAATACGGATACAGATTTGAAAAACGCAGGAGGCACCCATGTCAGACCCGCATTCTATCTTGAAAAAAGTTTTTGGCTACGACAGTTTCCGCCCCGGGCAGGAGGACATCGTCCGGCGGCTGCTGGACGGGCAGGATGTGCTGGCGGTGATGCCCACCGGCGCGGGCAAATCCATCTGCTATCAGGTGCCGGCCCTGCTTCTGCCGGGAATCACCATCGTGGTGTCGCCGCTGGTCAGCCTGATGAAGGACCAGGTGGGGGCGCTGGTGCAGGCCGGTGTGGCGGCGGCTTTCCTCAACAACAGCCTCACCGACAACCAGAAGGCCCTCATGCTCCGCCGCGCCCGGGAGGGCTGGTATAAGATCATCTATGTGGCCCCGGAGCGGCTGGAAATGCCGGGCTTCCAGCGGTTCGCGCAGGAAAAGCTCATCAGCATGGTGACGGTGGACGAGGCCCACTGCATCAGCCAGTGGGGGCAGGACTTCCGCCCCAGCTATCTCCGTATCAAGGCGTTCGTGGACAGCCTGCCGAATCGCCCGGTGGTGGGCGCGTTCACGGCCACGGCGACGGCCCGGGTGCGGGACGACATCCGCAGCCACCTCGAGCTCCATCAGCCCTATGAGGTGACGACCGGTTTTGACCGGCCCAACCTCTACTTCGAGACGCGCCGCGCCCTGCCCAGCCAGAAGCCGAAGGAGCTGCTGGACCTTGTGCTCCGGGAGGGCGACAACGCGGGCATCGTCTATTGCAGCACTACGAAGCAGGTGGACGAGACGGCCCGCCTGCTCCAGAGCCGGGGCATCCGGGCAGCGGCCTACCACGCCAAGCTGGACGCCGAGGTGCGCCGGAAGAATCAGGACGACTTCCTCTACGACCGCGTTCAAATCATGGTGGCGACCAACGCCTTCGGCATGGGCATCGACAAGCCCAACGTCCGGTTCGTCATCCATTACAATATGCCCAAGGATCTGGAAAGCTACTATCAGGAGGCGGGCCGCGCGGGCCGCGACGGTCTGCCGTCCCGCTGTATCCTGCTCTATTCCGGTACGGATGTGCGCACCATCCGCTTCTTCATCGACAAAGAGATGGAGGCGGACAACGGCCTGCCCGCCGACGTCAAGGCCGAGGCCGCCCGCAAGGCGGAAGAGCGGCTCAAGTATATGACCTTCTACTCCACCACCCAGAAGTGCCTGCGGCGGTTCATGCTGAACTATTTCGGCGAGGCCGCACCTGAAAAGTGCGGCAACTGTTCCTGCTGCCTCTTTGCCGAGCAGAATGCGCAGGAGGTGGAACAGCGCGCTGCCGCCGCAAAGCAGAGGGCTGCGGCCAACTCCCGGCGGCTGTCGGCCCGCCGTGCTGCTGCCGGCGGCGACCTCAGCGAGGCAGACGAGAAGCTGCTGGCCGCGCTCTACGCCCTCCGCAAGCGTCTTGCAGCGAAGCAGAATGTTCCGGCCTACATGGTGTTCAGCGACGCGACCCTCCGCGAGATGGTCCAGAGCAAGCCCCTGAGCATGGATGAGTTTTTGAACATCACCGGCGTCGGCGAAAAGAAAGCCGCCCGCTATGGCATGGCCTTCCTGCGGGCCATTGAGGATATGGTGGGAAGCAGAGAATAAGAAAAAAGCGCAGATCTTCCACGAGCCAAGAGGCTCGTTGTGGGAAATCTGCGCTTTTTATTTATCATTCCATCGTATGGGTGGAGAACACTTTTTCGTCCTGCCACCACACCGGCTGCCCGGCGGCGAGGGACTTGGGAACATCCAGCAGACGCTGGTTCCGGCTGCCCCGGAAGCGGAGGGAGATGTCGTGCTCAGCCTCCACGAAGCGGCCATCCACCAGCACATCCAGCAGACTCAGCAGCTCGTCGGTGACTTCGCACCGCGCGTGGCAGGGGACTTTGCCGGTCAGCTGCTCCCAGGTGTAGCCGGAGTAGCACCAGACCGTTTTCTTCGGGTAAAGGGCTTTGAAATTTTGCACGAAGGTCACCAGCTCCCGCTGGTTCTCCGGCTCCATTGGCTCGCCGCCCAGCAGGGAGAGGCCCGTGATATAGTCCGGCTTGCAGGAGGCGAACACCTCGTTGCGGACGGGCTTGTCGAAGGGCCGGCCATAGCCGAAATCCCATGCCACCTCATTGAAGCAGCCGGGGCAGTGGTGGCGGCAGCCGGAAACGAAGACGCTGGTGCGGACGCCCGGCCCGTTGGCGATGTCGTAATATTTAATAGTCGCGTAGTTCATAGATCAGACCTGAAAGCAGAGCACGCTGCTTTGCCTTGCAATTTTTTTTGTGCTTGGGTAGCTTGCCAATGGCTCTCCCCTTGGGAGAGCTGGCGCGAAGCGCCTGAGAGGGTCACAGGTGCAACACCCGATCCTTGATCTCCTGCGTCCGGCCCTGGTTCCAGAACTGGGTGCCGATATAGCCGCAGGTGCGGCGGGCAACATTCAACTTGTTCTGGTCACGGTTGCCGCACTTGGGGCATTCCCACACCAGCTTGCCGTCGTCCTCGACGATCTTGATCTCGCCGTCGTAGCCGCAGCACTGGCAGTAGTCGGACTTGGTGTTCAACTCGGCGTACATGATGTTGTCGTAGATGAACTGCAGCACGCTCATGACCGCCTCGAGGTTGTCCTGCATATTGGGGACTTCCACATAGCTGATGGCACCGCCCGGAGACAGCTTCTGAAACTCGCTCTCAAACTTCAGCTTGGTGAAGGCGTCGATGTGCTCGGAGACATGGACGTGGTAGCTGTTGGTGATATAGTTCTTGTCGGTGATGCCGGGTACGATGCCGAACCGCTTCTGCAGGCACTTGGCAAACTTGTAGGTGGTGCTTTCCAGCGGTGTGCCGTACAGGCTAAAGTCGATGTTATGCTCCTCTTTCCACTTCTTGCAGGCGGTGTTCATGTACTGCATGATCTCCAGCGCGAAAGGCGTGGCGGAAGGATCGGTGTGGCTCTTGCCGGTCATGTACTTCACACATTCGTAAAGGCCGGCATACCCCAGGCTGATGGTGGAATATCCGCCATACAGCAGCTTATCAATGGTTTCCCCCTTCTTCAGGCGGGCGCAGGCACCGTACTGCCACAGGATCGGCGCGGCATCGGAAAGGGTGCCCTTCAGACGGTTATGGCGGCACATCAGCGCACGGTGGCACAGCTCCAGCCGCTCGTCAAAGATCTTCCAAAATTTCTCCAAATTACCGCCGGAGGAAAGCGCCACATCCACCAGATTGATGGTGACGACGCCCTGATTGAAGCGGCCGTAATACTTCGGCTTGCCGTTTTCGTCCACATACGGCGTCAGGAAGCTGCGGCAGCCCATGCAGGTGTAGCAGTGGCCCTCGCCGTTTTTGTCCACCTTCAGTTCCAGCATCTTCTTTTCGGAGATGTAGTCGGGCACCATGCGTTTGGCGGTGCACTTGGCGGCCAGCTCGGTCAGATAATAATACGGGGTGCCGGGGCGGATGTTGTCCTCCTCCAGCACATAGATCAGCTTGGGGAAGGCGGGGGTGATCCACACACCGGCCTCGTTCTTCACGCCCTGATAGCGCTGCCGGATGGTCTCCTCAATAATGATGGCAAGGTCGGCCTTCTCCTGCGCGTTGCGGGCCTCGCCCAGGTACATGAACACGGTGATGAACGGCGCCTGGCCGTTGGTGGTCATCAGTGTGACCACCTGATACTGGATGGTCTGCACGCCGCGGTTGATCTCGCTGCGCAGGCGGCGCTCCACGATCTCCTTCTTGCGTTCGGCGGAGACGTTCAGGCCTTCCATCTCCAGCTCCACCTCGGCGGCGATCTTCTTGCGGGAGACATCCACGAAGGGGGCCAGGTGGGTCAGGCTGATGCTCTGGCCGCCGTACTGGTTGGACGCCACCTGCGCGATGATTTGGGTGGCAATGTTGCAGGCGGTGGAAAAGCTGTGGGGCTTTTCAATATAGGTGCCGGAGATCACGGTGCCGTTCTGCAGCATGTCCTCCAGGTTCACCAGGTCGCAGTTGTGCATGTGCTGGGCAAAGTAGTCGGAATCGTGGAAGTGGATCAGGCCTTCCTGATGTGCCTTCACGATCTCCGGGTCCAGCAGCAGACGGGCGGTCAGGTCCTTGGAGATCTCACCGGCCATATAGTCGCGCTGCACGCTGTTCACGGTGGGGTTCTTGTTGGCGTTCTCCTGCTTGACTTCCTCGTTCTGGCACTCGATCAGGCTGAGGATGCGCTCGTCGGTGGTGTTGGTCTGGCGCTTCAGGCTCTGCACATAACGGTAGGTGATATAATGGCGGGCTACATCGTGGGCCTGAATGTCCATCAGCTTGTTCTCCACCATGTCCTGGATCTCTTCCACGCTCACGGCACGGTTCAGCGCCTGGCACTGCTCCGTGACATCGTTGGCGATGGACAGGATCTGCTCCTGGGTCAGGCTGCTCTTGCGGCTGACCGAATCGCTGGCCTTGGTGACCGCAGTGATGATCTTGGTGATATCAAATGGAACTTCCGAACCGTTGCGCTTGATGATCTTCATAGTGTTCCTCCGTCGTTCTATCTGTGTGCAGTTCAAACGGGTGCCTCTTGCGAAAGAGGCACCCGCAAAGCAGTCTTGGGATGCGTTCAATTGATGTGATTCTATGATATCACTATTTAGTGATATGTCAATGGAGAAACCACTACATTTTGTGTTTTGGCGGTTTCGCCAAAATTAAGCCGAGAATCTTGGAGCAAAATTTGAGGCCAAAGCTCTTGACAAACTGTGCAAGGAAAGTGTTTGCATTCCGGGGCGTAATATCCACGGCGGTGTATACTTCTCTGGAAGTTTGGATAGAACAATACCTTATTATATAGAGAAAATGGCCTCTGAAGCCACCGCAGCCTCCACGTCAATGAACGTGTAAATTGCAGTTGAAAAACTAGTCAAAAAGTCAAAGACGCAAAAAGAAACGAAAAAAGTGAAAAAAGGGGTTGCCAAACGTGTCGGGATATGGTATTATACTTGAGCGCCAAGGGCCGCCGGAAAGAATGACTTCTGAAAGCGGCAGAAGCAAAGCGAAAAGAACCAATATGGATACGTTGAAAAACGAGCCACAAGTTCGAAAAGATCGAAAAGCTTCTAAAAAAAGTACTTGACAAAAAATCACTTCTGTGGTAAAATAATCAAGTCGTCAGCCGCTAAGGCTGAGGCGCACAGGACCTTGAAAATTGAACAATATCGAAAAACTTGTAACGGAACCTATTTTCGTGTTGGAAAAACACGTTAAACAATTCCAAACAAAGTAATTCACACAGGACGCAAGCGATTGCGTGCTGAGCGAACAAGATTTAACACTTTTAAGTGATAAATATCATTTATAAAGAGTTTGATCCTGGCTCAGGACGAACGCTGGCGGCGCGCCTAACACATGCAAGTCGAACGAGCGAGAGAGAGCTTGCTTTCTCGAGCGAGTGGCGAACGGGTGAGTAACGCGTGAGGAACCTGCCTCAAAGAGGGGGACAACAGTTGGAAACGACTGCTAATACCGCATAAGCCCACGGCTCGGCATCGAGCAGAGGGAAAAGGAGCAATCCGCTTTGAGATGGCCTCGCGTCCGATTAGCTAGTTGGTGAGGTAACGGCCCACCAAGGCGACGATCGGTAGCCGGACTGAGAGGTTGAACGGCCACATTGGGACTGAGACACGGCCCAGACTCCTACGGGAGGCAGCAGTGGGGAATATTGCACAATGGGGGAAACCCTGATGCAGCGACGCCGCGTGGAGGAAGAAGGTCTTCGGATTGTAAACTCCTGTTGTTGAGGAAGATAATGACGGTACTCAACAAGGAAGTGACGGCTAACTACGTGCCAGCAGCCGCGGTAAAACGTAGGTCACAAGCGTTGTCCGGAATTACTGGGTGTAAAGGGAGCGCAGGCGGGAAGACAAGTTGGAAGTGAAATCCATGGGCTCAACCCATGAACTGCTTTCAAAACTGTTTTTCTTGAGTAGTGCAGAGGTAGGCGGAATTCCCGGTGTAGCGGTGGAATGCGTAGATATCGGGAGGAACACCAGTGGCGAAGGCGGCCTACTGGGCACCAACTGACGCTGAGGCTCGAAAGTGTGGGTAGCAAACAGGATTAGATACCCTGGTAGTCCACACCGTAAACGATGATTACTAGGTGTTGGAGGATTGACCCCTTCAGTGCCGCAGTTAACACAATAAGTAATCCACCTGGGGAGTACGACCGCAAGGTTGAAACTCAAAGGAATTGACGGGGGCCCGCACAAGCAGTGGA
>ERZ1107006.3512-NODE-3512-length-10052-cov-3.670901_pt1 | contig 10052 bp, 9 predicted proteins | sample MGYA00403696_ERZ1107006 | MGnify/ENA primary metagenome ERZ1107006 (study PRJEB35170, sample SAMEA104062441) | human gut metagenome | biome: human gut; feature: human-associated habitat; material: faeces | place: Denmark | collected 2012-08-13 ...
GTGCCACCCCCATCAAGACCGAAAAGGGCTGGCTGCACATCGCCCACGGCGTGCGGAATACCGCCGCCGGGCTGCGGTACGTCATCTATGTGTTCGTTACCGCACTGGATGACCCCAGCAAGGTGATCGCAGAGCCGTCCGGCTTCCTCATCGCACCCCGTGACTGGGAGCGGGTGGGCGACGTTTCCAACGTCGTGTTCACCAACGGTGCTATTGCGGACGATGACGGTAGCGTATATATTTATTATGCAGCCAGTGACACCCGCCTGCATGTGGCTTCTACCACCATCGACAAGCTGCTGGACTTTGCGTTCAACACGCCTGCCGACCCCCTGCGCAGTGTGGATTGCGTGAAGCAGCGCTGCGACCTGATCGACAAAAATCTCGAATATCTCCGGAGCATCGGGGAGTAATTCCCGCCCCGCTCCCCCGAAAGGAAACGTTATGAAAAAGGCCAACATCGACAGTCCATTCTACCGCACCATGGGAAGGATCGGAGATCTCGTGCTTGCCAACGTCCTGTGGCTCGTGTGCTGTCTGCCCATCCTCACCGCCGGGGCCTCTACGCTGGGGCTGTTCACGGTGGTGAACAAGATGGCAGCCAAAGAGGACTATACCGTGCGGACGGACTTTTTCAAGGCGTTCAAGCGGGATTTTAAGCAATCCACCGCCCTGTGGCTGGTGCTTTTGCTGGCAGGCTTTGCCGCCCTCACCGGGCTGCGCACCGCCACCGCACAGGACACCGCCGGCAATGGCATTCTGGCGGCAGCGTCCTTTCTGCTGCTGGTGCTGGCAGGCTGCTGTGGCAGCTGGGGCTTTGCCCTGCTGGCACGGTTCACCTATCCCGGCGTTCTGCCGGTACTGGCAGACAGCGGCCGCATGACCCTTGCCAATCTGCTGCCCACCGTGGGAAATCTTGCCTTTCTGGCGTGGTTTCCCCTGCTGGCAAAGGCCGCCCCGGCGTGGTTCGTCTATCTGCTGCCCCTGTGGCTGCTCATCGGCGGCGCAGGTTCTGCCCTTGGCATGGCAAGCCTGATGCGCCCCGCCTTTGCCCAACTGGAAAAGGCCGGGCGCAAAGAAGAGGAACCGGAAGAAGAAACCGACACGGAGGACAGTACCCAATGATCGTCTGCACCGAAACTGTCTTTACCCTGCATACCACCCACACCAGCTACCAGCTGGCAGTTGCCCCTAATGGCATGGTGCTGCACACTTATTACGGCACCCGTCTGCCGGAGGATGTGCCCAGCCTTGCGGATGCCCGGATGCCCCACAGCGACCCCGGCTGCTGGCCGGATCTTTTGCCGCAGGAGCTTTCCGGCTGCGGCACCGCTGATAACCGCACTCCCGCCGTCATCCCGGAATACGCCGACGGCACGGAAGCGGCGGCGTTCGTGTTCGACCGTGCTGAAGTGCATATCGGCAAACCCCAATTGCCCGACCTGCCGATGTTCCGGGATGGAAAGGGTGTGGAGACGCTTTCCGTTTTCCTGAAAGATGCGTGCGGTCTGGCCGTGGAACTGCGGTACAGCGTCTACGAAGCCGAGGACTTCATCACCCGCACGGCAGTTTATACCAACACCTCGTCCGAGGAGCTGACCCTGAACAAGGCGGCTTCTCTGACTCTCGACTTTGCGCCGGATGCTCTCGAACTGATCACCTTGAACGGTACATGGGCAGCGGAGCGCACCCCGGAACGTGCGGCGCTGCGCTGCGGCATCCAGAGCGTTGGCAGTATGCGGGGCATCCCCGGCCACGCCCACAACCCGGCAGTCGCCCTCTGCCATGCCGATACCACCGAAACGACCGGCGACGCATGGGGATTTGCCTTTGTGTACAGCGGCAACTACCTCATCGAAGCCGAGCGTGCCGACGCAGGGGAACGGCTGGTGATGGGCATCCATCCCTACCACTTCCACTGGACGCTGGCTCCCGGCGAGAGCTTTACCGCACCGGAAGCCGCGATGGTCTATTCGGATAAGGGGCTAGGCGAGATGAGCCGCCGTTTCCATGGCGCCATCCGCACCCGGCTGCTGCCGCCCCGCTGGCAGGATATGACCGCGCCCCGCCCGGTGCTCATCAATAGCTGGGAAGCCTGCTACTTTGACTTCGACGAGAAAAAGCTGCTGGAACTGGCTGCTGCCTCCAAAAAGGCGGACATCGACCTGTTCGTGCTGGACGATGGCTGGTTCAAAGGACGCAACGATACCTCGTCCAGCTTGGGCGACTGGGCAGCGGACAAAGCCAAGCTGCCGGACGATCTGCCCGGCCTGTGCAAGAAAATCAATCTACTGGGACTGGAGATGGGACTGTGGGTCGAGCCAGAAGCCATCAGTCCGGACTCAGACCTCTATCGCACACACCCCGACTGGGCATTTACCATCCCCGGACGCGAGCCGCTGGAGATCCGCCAGCAGTATACGCTGGATTTCAGCCGCCCCGAAGTGGTGGACGGTATCTGGCAGCAACTGGATGAAATTTTAAGGAGCTGCCCGCTGAAATACCTCAAGTGGGATATGAACCGCTCGCTGGCACACGTCTACAACGCCAAACTGCCTGCAAAACAGCAGGGTGAAGTGTACCACCGCTATGTGATGGGTGTGTACGAATTGCAGCGCCGCCTGACCGAAAAGTACCCCGGCCTGCTGCTGGAAAACTGTGCAGGCGGCGGTGCCCGCTTCGACTGCGGAATGCTCTATTACAGCCCGCAGATCTGGTGCAGCGACAACACCGATGCCCGTTCCCGTCTGGTCGTCCAGTACGGCACCAGCCTGTTCTACCCCGGCTGCGTGATGGGGGCGCACTTTTCCACCGTGCCCAACCACTGCACCGGCCACATCTCCACGGTGGAAGCACGGATGGCGGCAGCACTTACTGGCACCTTCGGCTTTGAGCTGGATCTGACGAAATACAGCGAGGAAGAACTGGCCGAGCTCCGCCCCTATGTGGCGTGGTATCGCCAGCACGGTGCATTGCTGCGCGGCGGCGACCTGCACCGTCTGGTGGACCCGGAACCCAACGGCCTGGGTGCTGCGTGGATGATAACCGCAAAGGACGGCAGCGAAGCCGCCGTCTTCGCCGTGGGCGATGCCCTGACCGGCAGCCACGGCGTGGCAAGCGCCAACAGCCGCCCCCGCCTTATGCTGGAAGGGCTGGACCCGGCAGCACAGTACACCGACGAAGACGCAAACACCTACAGCGGCGTCCAGCTGCTGACCACCGGTCTGGAACTGCCCGGCGGCTGGGGCCAGACGCCCGCAAAAATCTGGTATCTGAAGAAAGTTTAACTGCTTCGCCCTCTCTGGCATAGCAGGGAGCAGGAGATGGGCGAGGATGCTGACGAGAGGAGAAAACCTTCATGACAGAAGAAATTAAATCGGCTTATGAAAAATGGCTGGCACAGCCGGAAATGCCCGCCGACCTTGCCGAAGAGCTGAAAGCAATCGCAGGCGACGAGGATGCCATCACCGACCGCTTTTACCGGGAGCTGGAATTCGGCACCGGCGGACTGCGCGGCGTGCTCGGCGCGGGCACGAACCGCATGAATGTTTACGTTGTCCGCCGCGCGACGCAGGGGCTTGCCGCTTACCTCAAGGCGGCGGGACTGCCGCTGCGCTGCGCCATTGCCTACGACAGCCGCATCGGCTCGGCGCGCTTCGCGCGCGAGACCGCGCGTGTGCTTGCCGCCAACGGCGTGACCGCCTATCTCTATCCGCGCCTGGAGCCGACGCCCGCGCTGAGCTGGGCGGTGCGCTATTACGGCTGCGGGGCGGGCGTGTGCGTTACGGCGAGCCACAACCCCGCCGCCTACAACGGCTACAAGGTCTACGGTCCCGACGGCTGCCAGATCACGCTCGAGGCGGCGGATGCCGTATCGAAGCACATCGGGGCCGCGGATCATTTTGACGGCGTGCGTCTGTGCGGCTTTGCCGATGCGCTGGCGGACGGAACCATCCGCATGATCGGCGAGGACTGCCTGGAGGCCTTCCTCGACGCGGTGGAGCGCCGGAGCGTCTGGGATGGCGACAGATCCGCGCTGCGCGTGGTCTATACGCCGCTCAACGGCACGGGGCGCGAGTGCGTGACAAAGATCCTGCGCCGCATCGGCGTGACGGACGTGACGCTCGTGCCCGAGCAGGCGTGGCCCGACGGGAGCTTTCCGACCTGTCCCTACCCGAATCCAGAGGAGCGCGCGGCGCTGGAGCGCGGCCTCGCGCTCGCGCGCGAGAAGCGCGCCGATCTGCTGCTCGGCACCGACCCCGACTGCGACCGCATGGGCGCGGCGGTGCCCGACGGCGGGGACTACCGCCTGCTCACGGGCAACGAGATGGGCGTGCTGCTGCTCGATTACCTCTGCCGCCGGCGGAGCGAAAACGGCACGATGCCCGCGCGTCCCGTGGCGGTGACGACCATCGTTTCCACCGACATGGCGGACGCGGTCGCCGCGCATTACGGCGTTGAGCTGCGCCGCACGCTCACGGGCTTCAAATTCATCGGCGAGCAGATCGGCGAGCTGGAAAGGGCGGGGGAGGCGGAGCGCTATCTCTTCGGCTTTGAGGAGAGCTATGGCTATCTCTCCGGCCCGCACGTCCGCGACAAGGACGCGGTGAACGCCGCGCTGCTCTGCTGCGAAATGGCTGCATGGTACCGCGCGCAGGGCATGACGCTCGCGCAGGCGATGGACGCGCTGTACGAGAAATTCGGGTATTACCGCAATGAGCTGCAAAGCGTCGTCCTGCCCGGCGAGGACGGCATGGAGCGCATGAGCGCCATTCTGACGGCCCTGCGCGCGGCTCCGCCGCACACGCTCGCGGGCGAGCGCGTCACGCGGGTGCGCGACTACCTCGGCGGTCTGGACGGTCTGCCGGCAAGCGACGTGCTGGAGCTGCGCACGGCGCACGTTAAGGTCATCGTCCGCCCGAGCGGTACGGAACCAAAGCTCAAGCTCTACTACTCCGCGCACGCGCGGACGATGGAGGAGGCCGCGGCCCTCTGCGCCGCCGCGCGGCGGGACATGAGCGCAAGGCTCGGGGAATAGGAAAGCGCTGCGCGACCTGACCGCAGAATGAAAAAAGGAGTCCGCTGCCGAGGACAGCGGACTCTTTTTTGCAGTCAGATAGGTTTTACAGAACGTGGACGGCATCGGGTGCGAAGGTCAGATGGCACTGCTCGCCCACGCGGAAGATGCGCTTGTTGCGCGGATCGTTCTCGGCGAGCTTGACGAGCGTATTGCCCACGCGGACGTGATAGTTCTGGTACGAGCCCATGAAGCAGGAAAGCTCAACGGTGCAGGGCAGCCCGCCCGTTTCTCCGCGGTGCAGCAGGCGGCAGCAGCCTATCAAGCTGCTTTCGGTATAGTCGGCGTCCTCCGGCACCCGCAGGTACAGTCGGCAGCCCTGTGGCGCTTTGGGCGGGGCGATCAGATCCACCAGCACCGCCACTACCCGCACCAGCCCGATGATTGCCAAATATCCTGCCAACAGCCATAAAATTTCCTTCAGCACAATGGATCACCTCCCGCCATCCTATGCCCGCGGTTGATTTTTGCCCCGATTGCGGGTATAATAAAAGAACTATTCTGCATTTTATCCTATAAAAAGACAGGAGCTTACGCTATGGCCAGTAATAAATACAAAAAACGCCGGATCGGGTTCGTCATCCTGCTGCTCCTCCTGCTGCTCATTGCGGTGGGGGTCATCACGGTGACGGGCGAGATAAACGGCGGTAAAAAGACCGGCGAGACCGTTACCGTTTCCATTGCGCAGGGCAGCGGTACCTCCGCCATCGCCCAAGAGCTGAAGGACGCCGGCCTGATCGGCAATACCACCCTCTTTAAGCTGTACAGCCGCACCCATGGTGGGGACGGCCGGTACCAGTACGGCGACTTCACGCTGGAAAAGGGCAGCAGCTATCAGGAGCTCATCGATGCCCTCTGCTCCACTGTCAGCTACCGGGAAACGGTGACCCTCACCCTGCCGGAGGGCTGGAATTCCTTCCAGATGGCAAAGGCGGCGGAGGCGGCCGGGCTTTGCACCGAGGCGGAGTATCTGGAGGCGGCCAATGCCCTCGATTATGACTTTGACTGGATGAAGGACATCAGTACCGACCCCGATAAGCTGACCGTCCTGGAGGGCTTCCTCTATCCGGAAACCTACTCCTTCTACACCGATGCCACCGCACGGGATATCGTCACCACCCAGCTGCGGGAGTTCGAGAAAAAGGTGCTGACCGAGGAAAACAAAACGGCTCTGAAGGACAGCGGCTTTACCCTGGAGGAATGGGTCATCTTCGCCTCCATCGTGCAGAAGGAAAGCGCCAGCGTGGAGGAGATGTACAATGTTTCCTCGGTATTCCACAACCGCCTTTCCAATGCCAGCGAATACCCCATGCTGCAAAGCTGCACCACCAATAATTTCATCTGGGACTATGTGGAGCCCTACTACAATGACAATGTGCCACAGGCGGTGCTGGATGCCTACGATACCTATGACCGCAACGGTCTGCCCATCGGCGCCATCGCCAATGCGGGCCTCGATGCCTTCGATGCCTCCCTGCACCCCAATGATACCCCCTATTATTTCTTTGTCACCGATGTGGAATACACCCACTACTACGCCGTCACCTATCAGCAGCACCTTGCCAATATCGAAAAGGCCAAGGCCGTGAATGCCAAGCATGGCATCAATGGGCTGGTAACCGGCTAAAAAAATAAAATAATTTGCGGCATTTTTGTTTTTCCCGCAGTCCGTGCAGGAAATTCACAGAAATGCCGCACTTTATTTACAGAACCTTGTTCTACTGTTTTTCCCGCCCCTGTTATAATGATGATGCCGGGCTTTCTCTTGCAGGGGAAGGCCCCGACAGCAAAGTGCCCGAAAAGAGCCGACCCCGCCAGCCGGAAAAACCGCGGGCTGCCGTTTCTCTTTCGGGCAGCAAAAAAGAAGGAGGACCCCATGAAAAAATCACTTCGTTCCCTACTGGCCTTTCTCATTGCGGCCACAGTGCTGTGCTGCATCGCCATGGCGGATACCGGCCCCAAGCCCAGCGCCAGCTTCACCTTTACCGGTATGCCCGATGAGGATTACTATGTCACCATGCTGGCCGAGGTGGATGCCTATGGCCCTCACCGGGTCCATCAGCCGGGAAGCGAGATCCCCGGTTATGTACTGGAGCAGGGCGAGCAGGACCCCGCCTACCCCGCATGGCAGAAATTCGTGGACTACAAGGACCCCGACGGCTACTATTTCCTCGAGGATCTGTTCGAGCAGTGCCACGGCGATGACGAAGCCGGATGGCGCTATTTCCCCCCGGAGCAGTTCAAGCTGCTGCTCTACTTCCCCGAAAGCGACACCTTCCTTTGCAGTACCGTCACCGAGCGCTATGCCTTCGATAGCGTCTACCGTCTGGATCTGGGCGGCAAATCCCCCGCCGAGATCGCCGCACTGACCCTCACCGGCCCCAACGGCGACCCTCTCCCCACCGGCACCGTCACACTGGATAAAGCCGACGGCACGCATCAGCAGATCGTCGGTTTCTTCGGGCGGCTGGGCATCACCCTCGTCATCGAGCTGGCGCTGGCGTGGGGCTGGAAATACCGCAAGGGCAGCCAGCTTTTGTTCATCGGCGTCGCCAATCTCCTCACCCAGTGCCTGCTGAACGCCTCCCTGCTGTACTGGGGCGCCCGGGAGACCAGCCGCGGGGCCATCATCTTCTGGTACATCCTGCTGGAGCTGGCCGTCACCGGCATTGAGGCTGCCGCCTATGCCTACCTGCTGCCCGGCACCGACCGCAAGGACCCTGCCGTGTGCCGCCATGCCGCCCTTTACGCCCTCTCTGCCAATCTGCTTTCCTTCCTCGGCGGGCTGGCCCTCTCCGAGGTCTTCCCCATCCTGTTCTAAACTGAATCCCTCTCCAAAAGAGGAGCCGCCCGGCTCCTCTTTTTCGGTGCTTGACAAATCCCTCCCCCTGCATTACAATAGCACTAATTTGAGAATAAGTTTCAAATTCAAATTCTCCGATAGGAGGAACCTCCATGAAAGAAAGCTATCAAACCCGCCAGGGCGCTTTGATTCTGCAAACCATGCAGAATCTTGCCGGCCCCGTCACCGCCGAGGCCCTTTGTGCCATCCTGCGGGAACAAAGGGTCAGCAAGGCCACCGTTTACCGCCACCTGGAGCGCCTGACGGCCGCCGGGCAGCTGCGTCGCTTCTCCCCCGCGGAGGGTGCGGCCGCCTGCTACCAATATGTCGGCGACCACCACGACTGCCACCTGCACCCCCACATGGTGTGCGAGTGCTGCGGGCGGCTGTTCCACTTGGATTGCAGCCAACTGGAGGCACTCTCGGAACACATCCGGGAGCACCACGGCTTTTTGCTGGATTATAAAAATACCATTCTCTACGGCGTATGCGCCGCCTGCCTGGCAAAGGAGGAAACCCCATGACCCTGATTCAATGCTGCGATCTTTCGCTGGGGTACGAGGGCAAGTGCGTCCTCTCCCATCTGGAGCTTTCGGTGCAGGAGGGGGATTACCTTGCCATCGTGGGCGAAAACGGTGCGGGCAAATCCACCCTGCTCAAAGGCATCCTGGGATTGATCCGCCCAACCGGCGGGCATATTCACTTCCACCTGCCGCCTAAGGAGATTGGTTATCTGCCCCAGCAAACGCCCATCCAGCGGGATTTCCCCGCCTCGGTCATGGAGGTCGTCCTCAGCGGTCTGCTGGCCGCCAAGGGCTACGCCCCCTTCTACACCCGCGCCGACCGCGAAACAGCCCTTGCCAAATTGCGCCTGCTGGGCGCGGAGGACCTGGCAAACCGCTGCTACCGGGAGCTTTCCGGCGGGCAGCAGCAGCGGGTGCTGCTGGCACGGGCCCTGTGCGCCGCCGGCCGCCTGCTGCTTATGGATGAGCCCTTTACCGGGCTGGACCCCACCGTCACCAATGAGCTGTACGATGTGGTGGACAAGCTGAACCACGAGCAGGGCGTCACCGTCATCATGGTCACCCATGATGTCCCGGAGGCCCTGCGCCATGCCAGCCGTATCCTGCACCTGGGGGCGGAGCACTTTGACGGCACAGCGGAGGAGTACCGCCAAAGCCCCCTCTACCGCCGTCTGATGGGAGGTGACCTCAATGCATGATCTCCTTTCCGGCCTGTTTTCCTATCCCTTTATCCAGCGGGCGCTCATCGCCGGTACACTGGTGGCGCTCTGCTCGGCGCTCTTAGGGGTCAGCCTGGTCCTCAAGCGCTATTCCATGATCGGAGATGGCCTTTCCCATGTAGGCTTCGGCGCTATGGCGGTGGCAATGGCACTGGGGGCTGCCCCATTGGCCGTTGCCTTGCCGGTCGTTATCCTGGCCGCGTTTTTCCTGCTGCGTCTCAGCCGCGGCAGCCGTCTGGCCGGGGATAGCGCCATTGCGCTGGTTTCCAGCGGAGCGCTGGCCATTGGCGTAGTGGCCACTTCCCTCAGCAGCGGCAGCAATGTGGATGTAATGAACTACCTCTTCGGCAGCATCCTTACCATGACCGCCGCCGATGTAAAGCTGGCTGTCCTGCTTTCGCTGGCTGTATTGCTGCTGTTCCTGCTGCTGTACCACCGCATCTTTGCCGTCACCTTCGATGAGACCTTTGCACGCGCCACCGGCATCCGCGCCAATCTCTACAATATGGTACTGGCCCTGCTCACTGCCATTACCATTGTCATCGGCATGCGCCTGATGGGTACCCTGCTCATCTCCAGTCTTATCATCTTCCCGGCCCTTTCGGCCATGCGCATCAGCCGCAGCTTTCTCGGCGTGACGGTCGGGGCGGCCGTGCTTTCGGTGGTCTGCTTCTGGGTGGGGGTACTGGCCTCTTTTCTGCTTTCCACCCCCACCGGCGCCAGCGTCGTCCTGGTGGATCTGGCTGTCTTTTTGCTGCTTTCCCTCTACGGTCTGCTGCGCCGCCGCAAATAACGCAAAGTGAGTGCTGCATTTTTGCAGCCGGTATAGTATAATATAGCTTAGAGCCTGCTTATGGGGCCCGCAGGGCACCGCTCCGCGGTGCGACGGG
>ERZ1107006.3520-NODE-3520-length-10035-cov-4.760721_pt1 | contig 10035 bp, 6 predicted proteins | sample MGYA00403696_ERZ1107006 | MGnify/ENA primary metagenome ERZ1107006 (study PRJEB35170, sample SAMEA104062441) | human gut metagenome | biome: human gut; feature: human-associated habitat; material: faeces | place: Denmark | collected 2012-08-13 ...
TCGGCACGGCGGAGATCGACCTCATCCATGCGCTGCGCCACCACCCCGGCTGCACCCAGGCACAGCTGGCCGAACTTCTGCACGCGGACAAGGCCGCCATTGCGCGCCGCACAAAAAATCTGGAAGGAAAGGGCTACCTCACCCGGCAGGACGCCCCCAACGACCGGCGCAGCCAGCTGCTGTTCCCCACCGAAAAGGCCGAGAACCTGAAATCCTCCAAAGCCGAGGTGGAAGCGGCCTTTTACGAGTACCTGACCGGTGTGCTCACGCAGGAGGAAGCCGCCGCTTTTGCGGCTGCGCTGAACAAGCTGTACACCGCGTCCAAAACCGAGAGCCGTGCGGGATTCCCGCACTTCCGGAACACCGCAGGAGGTGAAACTGCCCGTGGAACGACCGACTAAGACCTTCTGCCCGGACCGGGTGCTTTCCTATTTCCGGGTCGAGTGGCTGCCACTGACCCTCGTGACGGTCTCGGGTCTTGTTTACAACATCGGCCTGCTGGCCACGCCGTGGTTCGAGGGCCGTCTGGCCCAGTGCCTGGCCGACATTCTGGGCGGCAGCGAGACCGCCGCCCGCATGGCCCTGCTGGTGCTGGCCTATATCCTGACCATCCTGGTGGTGCAGGCGGCACGGTTCATCAAGCGGTTCTATGTGCGGCGCTTTGCCAACAACATCAACCGCCGGATGAAAGGCATCCTGTATGCCAATCTGGTGCGGCAGAGCCGGACTGCATTGGAGCAGGAGGGTGCCGGTGAGCTGATGACCAAGGCCATCTCGGATGTGGACGACTGCGTGGAGGGCATGCGCAAGTTCACCACCGAGATCTTTGATACCGGTGTGGCGCTGGCAGGCTATGTGGTCATGCTGCTGGTGTACGACTGGCGGCTGGCCCTGCTCAGTCTGCTGTTCACGCCGTTTTCCTATGTGTGCGCGGCATGGATGAAAAAGCCGGTGCAGCGCGCCGGTGCGGCCTACAAAAAGGCGGCTGGTGCCCTGAGCGCTGCCACGCTGGACCGTGCCCGGAACGCCGTGACCTACCGCATTTACGGCTGTGAGGACGCCCGTTCCGAACAATATGAGGACGCGCTGGACCGGTACGAAAAGACCGCCGTGCGCAGCAATGTGTGGCAGTCGGCTCTGCCGCCGCTGTATCTGGCAGCGTCCGAAGCCGGCGTGCTGTTCATCCTGTGGTTCGGCGCAAAAAATGTGCTGGGCACCGGGTGGAGCCGCTGGGACATTGCCGCATTCACCACCTTCCTGTCCTGCTTTACCAAGCTGGTGGTCAAATCCTCCAAGGTGGCAAAGCTGTTCAACGCCGTACAGAAGGCCGAAGTCTCCTGGAAGCGCATCAAGCCGCTGATGAAGCAGCCGGAGCAGCTGGAGCCCCTGCAGGTGCCGCAGGCCGCTGACGTCACCCTGAAAGATCTCGCCTTTGCCTATGGCGATGTGCCCATCTTCTCCGGCCTGAACCTCACCGCCCACCCCGGCGACATCATCGGCATCACCGGCCCGGTGGCCTGCGGAAAATCTACGCTGGGCCGGGTGTTCCTGTGTGAAGCACCCTATGCCGGTTCTGTGCGGTTTGGCAAGACGGAACTTTCGGCCCTGACCCCGCGGCAGGTGTCGGCCACCGTCGGGTATCTGGGCCATGACCCGGAACTCAGCGCCGACACCGTGCGCAGCAACGTGCTCTGCGGCGGGGAGCAGGACGCGCTGCCGTACCTCTCGGCCGTAGCCCTGAAGGACGAAGTGCTTGCCATGGAACACGGCCCCGACACGGTCATTGGCAGCGGCGGCACCCGCCTTTCCGGCGGGCAGGCCCAGCGGCTGGCCCTGGCCCGGACGCTGGCTCATCCGCGCCCGGTGCTGGTGCTGGACGACCCCTTCTCGGCACTGGACCGCAGCACCGAGGACAATGTGTTTGCCAACCTGCAGGCCTATGCAAAGGACAAAGTGGTGTTCCTCATCTCCCACCGGCTGTACCACTTTCCGCAGATGCAGCAGGTGGTTTTTCTGGACGGCGGCAAGGCCACGGTGGGCACCCACGAAGAACTGATGGCGTCCGTGCCGCTGTACCGCCAGCTGTACGAGAGCCAGACCGCAGCGAAAGGAGGCGAGCCTGCATGAAGAACCGGAAAAAATCGGAACAGAACGGCGTATTTGCCGCCATCCGCATGGCGGCTGGGGCACATCCTGTCCTGACCGCAGGCACCCTCCTGTGCGTGGCCGGGTCGGTGGGGGCGTCGCTGGTGCCGCCGCTGCTGCTGGCCCGCATCATCGACCGGCTGACGGCAGGCATCCCGCTGACGGTGCAGGCGGTGCTGCTCTATTTTGGCAGCCTTGCGCTGGAAGGGGGGCTGTCCTCCGCGCAGGAGAGCCTGCTGGTGCTGTTCGGCCAGAAGATGACCCACGCTCTGCGCACCGAGATGTCCCGCAAGCTGACCCGGCTGCCGGCCAGCATGCTGGTACGCCAGAACCCCGGGGAGGTGGCAGCCCGCTTTTCCGGCGATGTGGACACGGTGGAAGCCCTGTTCACCTCCGGCATCATCAGCATGGCGGCGGACGCCTGCCGCATCGTGTCCATCCTGGCGGTCATTGCAGTCAAAAATACCGGCCTTGCGCTGATCCTGCTGCTGGTGCTGCCGCTGTTTGCCCTGTTTACCCGCCATGTGCAGAAGCGCATGCTGGCCGCCCAGCTGGACAACCGCCGCGCCGTGGCTGCCGTGTCCGGGCAGGTACCGGAGACGCTGCACAACATCCGCACCATCCGGGCCCTGGGGCTGGAAGCCTACCGGGAGCAGCGGTATGACCGCTGCATCGGGGACAGTTACGCCGCCATGGAGCGCACGAACTTTTACGATGCCATCTATTCACCGGTGGTGCTGGTGCTGAACGCCGTCGTGGTGGGCGCGGTCATGCTGCTGTCGGCCTCTGGCAATGCCGCGGTGCTCACGCTGTTCGGCATGTCGGTGGGCACCTCGGTGGCCGTGATCAACTACATCTCCCGCATCTTTGAACCCATCGAGAGCCTTGGCATGGAGATCCAGACCATCCAGTCGGCTATGGCGGGCGTGAAGCGCATCGACGCCTTTCTCGCCCAGCCGGAGCGGGAGCAGCCTCCCGCACGGGCCACGGCGGCCCGGGGTGACGTGGTGCTGGACCATGTCACCTTCGGCTACGGCGAAAAGCACGTCCTTGAGGACTTTTCCATGACCGTGAAGCAGGGCGAGCAGGTCACGCTGGTGGGCCGCACCGGCGCGGGCAAGAGCACGGTGTTCAGGCTGCTGCTGGGCCTGTACCCGCCGGAAGCGGGCACGGTGACCATCGGCGGGGTGAAGGTGTCGGACATCACCGACCGGGAGCGCCGCACCTGCATCGGCTGTGTGGAGCAGCATCTTGCCCGGGTGCCGGGCACGGTGCTGGAGCAGATTACCCTGGGCGACCCGGCTATTTCCCGCGAAATGGCCCGGCGTGCCGCAGAGCTGGCTGGGATGGATGCCGTCATCCGGGCGCTGCCGCAGGGCTGCGACACCCTGTGCACCGACGGCATGTTCTCGCAGGGCGAATGGCAGCTGCTGTCCATTGCCCGCGCCGCCGCCGCCGACCCGGCGGTGCTGCTGCTGGACGAGATCACGGCCAATCTGGATGCCGAGACCGAGGCCCGGGTCCTGGAAGCCCTGCGCCGTGCTTCGGTGGGCCGCACGGTGCTGTCGGTGTCCCACCGCATTTACGAAAACCTCGGCGGGCGGACTGTAGAGATCCGGACGCAGGGGCTGGAATGACCCTTTGGGGCGGAGAACATGCTGCGCATGCGGCGTGTCCTCTGCCTTTTTGCCTTTTCTCATCCGTGAGGTGAAATTCCGTCTTGTCCTCCCCGGCGGGAAGGGCTATAATAGGAAAGATAAAATTTAAAGGAGAGTTTCCACAATGAGTTCCTCACAAGACGGTACTACATCCCCAAAATCGCTGTTTGGCTGGTATAAGGAGCACATCACCGGTGCCATCGCCTCCTTTGCCGCACTGGCCACCATGGCCGGCTGCGTGGTGCTGAAGGAAAAGATCCGGCTGGACGACTGATCATGGAAATCAGAAAAGCGTATTTTCACCTGCCCGGGCTGTTTGAGTTCTACGAGCTGTACCGGGTGTTCCTGCCGCTGTACCGGACGCACCGCGACTGGTTTTACGATTGGTGCGAGATCGGCTCCCTTTACGGTGCCCCGGCCGACTGCCTGTGGGGCGGCGGACGGACCGGCTGCAGCCGACACACCGCCCGGGAGGTGCTGGCCCTTGCGCAGGAGTACGGTATCTCGGCCCGGCTCACCTTCAGCAATTCACTGCTGCGGGAAGAGCACCTGACCGATCCTAAATGCAACGCCCTCTGCGCGCAGTTCGCGCAGGGCAGTGTGCAGAACGGCGTCATCGTGCATTCGGACCTGCTGGTGGATTATCTGCAGGAGCACTACCCGGAATTATATCTGGTGTCCTCCACCACCAAGGTACTCACGGAGTTTGCACAGCTGGAAGCGGAGACCGCCCGGCCGGAGTTCCGCTATGTGGTGCCGGACTTCCGCCTGAACAAAGCCTTTGCGCAGCTGGACAGCCTGCCGCAGCCGCAGAAGGACAAGCTGGAATTTCTCTGCAACGAGTGCTGCTGGTTCGGCTGCACCGACCGGCGGCGCTGCTACGAGAACGTCAGCCGCAGGAATCTGGGCGAGCTCTGCCCGGAGCACCGCTGCACGGCCCCCGGTGCGGCGGAAGGCTACCGCTTTTCCAAAGCAATGCGGAACCCCGGCTTTATCGGAGTGGAGGACATCCGCAACACCTACCTGCCCATGGGCTTTTCGCAGTTCAAGATCGAGGGCCGGGGCCTTGGCAGTGCGCTGGTGCTGGAATTTCTGCTGTACTATCTGACCAAACCGGAACACCAGCTGCAGGTGCGGGAAGAGATCTACCTGGACAATATGCTGGACCTGTTCTGACAACGAAAAAAGGCGCGGAGCGCTTCTGGAAAACCAGAAGGCTCTGCGCCTTTTTTATAGAGTGTGGAAACTTTGTAAAAACCTCTTGGCTTAAAGTTGACTTTGATATGGACCGCAGCCGCGCACGGCAGCAGGCATAACAACGCAAACGGGGCACTGTATCACCCGGTACAGTGCTCTTTTTTGCTCGCAGCAAAGAACCTTTGCCACGGAAAAAAATCAGCACCAAAAAGTCCGGCAAGTTCACAAAATGTTTAACTTTTGGAGCGGAAAATACTATTTTTTTCGTGTAAAATAAAGGCTCCAGATTGAATGTGCCGACAATTTGGTTTATAATGATCTTGTATGCAAACTGTGAGGATGATTTGTTACCGAACAATTTTCGGCAGTCAGAACTGAACCGTCTGTGTGCAGGGCGTGCCCCGGCAGACGATGCCTTAGGAGGAAAAACAACGTGAGAGTAGGTCTTGACATCGGCAGCACCACCATCAAGTGCGTGGTGCTGGATGAGCAGGATACCCTGCTGTATTCTACATACGAACGACATTATAGTCATATTCTGGAAAAGGCGCAGGAGCTGCTGCGCCGCATTGACGCCGAGCAGCTGCACGGGCAGAAAGCACTGCTGAGCATTTCCGGCTCGGCGGGCATGGGTCTGGCCGACAGCTGCGGCGTGCCCTTCGTGCAGGAGGTGTTCTCCACCCGCGTGGCGGTCAAACGCTTTGTGCCCGCCACCGACTGCGTCATTGAGCTGGGCGGCGAGGATGCCAAGATCCTGTTTCTGACCAACGGCACCGAAGTGCGCATGAACGGCAGCTGTGCCGGCGGCACCGGTGCCTTCATCGACCAGATGGCCACTCTGCTGAAGATGAGTGCCGACGAGATGAACAAGGCCGCTGAGAATGCCCAGCGCACCTACACCATCGCCTCCCGCTGCGGCGTGTTCGCAAAAAGTGACGTGCAGCCGCTGATCAACCAGGGGGCCCGCACCGAGGACATCGCTGCCAGCATCTACAAGGCCGTGGTCAACCAGACCATTGCAGGCCTGGCACAGGGCCGCCCCATCAAGGGCAACATCCTGTATCTGGGTGGTCCGCTCACCTTCAGCACCGTGCTGCGCAAGAGCTTTGACGAAGCTTTGAACGTCACCGGCACCTGCCCGGAAAACAGCCTGCTGTATGTGGCGCTGGGCGCTGCCCTCTATGCCGACAAGGCCTTCGTGCTGAGCGAAGTGGCCGACGCGCTGGACCAGTACGCCGCCACCGCCACCTATGCCAGCGAGCCGCCGCTGTTCGCCAGCAAGGAAGAATACGAGGCCTTCCACGCACGCCACATGTCCCACAGTGTGCCCCGCGTGCCCTTCAGCGCTCAGTGCGGCCCGGTGCACATCGGCATCGACTCCGGTTCCACCACCGTCAAGCTGGTGGTCGTGGACGAAAAGAGCCAGATCCTTTACACCAACTACCAGCCGAACCTGGGCAACCCGCTGCCCCTCATCCGGGAGCAGCTGCTGAAAATTTATAAAGAACACCCGGGCCTGCAGGTGGCCAGCGTGACCACCACCGGCTACGGCGAAGAACTGGTGAAGAACGCCTTCCGCTGCGATTACGGTCTGGTGGAAACGGTTGCTCACTTTACCGCAGCCAAATATTTCATGCCGGATGTGGACTTCATCATCGACATCGGCGGCCAGGATATGAAGTGCTTCAAGATCGAGGATGGTGCCATCAGCAACATCTTCCTGAACGAAGCCTGCTCCTCCGGCTGCGGCAGCTTTTTGCAGACGTTCGCCCAGGCGCTGGGCTACGACGTCAAGGAGTTTGCCGCGCTGGGCCTGTTTGCCGACAAGCCCGTTGACCTTGGCAGCCGCTGCACCGTGTTTATGAACTCGTCTGTCAAGCAGGCGCAGAAGGACGGTGCCTCGATTGAAAATATCAGCGCCGGTCTGTCCATCTCCGTCGTCAAGAACGCGTTGTACAAGGTCATCCGCGCGTCCAGCCCCGAGGAGCTGGGCCGCAACATCGTGGTACAGGGCGGCACCTTCTACAATGAGGCTGTGCTCCGCGCCTTTGAGAAGGAGATGGGCGTCAACGTCATCCGTCCCGACATTGCGGGCCTGATGGGCGCTTACGGCGCGGCCCTGTACGGCAAGGCCAAGGCAGGCGCGCACGCACGCAGCACCGTGCTGACCCAGCTGGAGCTGGAGCATTTCAGCCAGAAGGTCAACACCGTGCAGTGTCAGGGGTGCGGCAACCACTGCCAGCTGACCGTCAATGTTTTTGCCGATGGCAAGCGCTTTATCTCCGGCAACCGGTGCGACAAGCCCGTGACCGGCAAGGCCAACAACGAGGACCTGGACCTCTACGCCTACAAGCTCAAGCTGCTGGACGGCTACCGCAAGGCAGCAGCCCCCGCGAACAGCCGCGGCAAGATCGGCATCCCGCTCTGCCTGAATATGTACGAGCTTTTGCCGTTCTGGCACACGCTGTTCAGCCGCCTCGGCTTTGAGATCGTCGTCAGCCCCTTCTCCAACCGCAAGCTGTACCAGAGCGGTCAGGCGACGATCCCCAGCGACACGGCCTGCTTCCCGGCCAAGCTGAGCCACGGCCATATTCACTGGCTGTGTGAGCAGGGCGTGGACGCGATCTTCTACCCCTGCATGAGCTACAACTTGGACGAGCACCTGGGCGACAACCATTATAACTGCCCCGTCGTGGCCTACTATCCCGAGGTGCTCGAGGGCAACTGCCCCGAGCTGAAGGCGACGAAGTTCATCTACGATTACTTCAACCTCGAGCGCCGCAAGGATTTCTACAAGAAATTCCAGCAGGCGCTGGACCATTATTTCCCGGGGCTGGACCGGAAGGACGTGCACGAAGCCATTGATGCGGCCTACGACGAGTACGCCCGCCACATGCAGCAGCTGCGCGACAAGGGCACCGAGATCATTGCGCAGGCCCGCAGGGAAGGCCGCCGCATCATTGTGCTGGCGGGCCGCCCCTACCACGTTGACCCTGAGGTCAACCACGGTATTGACCAGCTCATCATCCGGCAGGGCGCTGCCGTCATCAGCGAGGACTCCGTCAGCTGGCACGAGCAGAAGTTCCAGACCTCCGTCCTGAACCAGTGGACCTACCACAGCCGCCTGTACGCCGCCGCGAAATACTGCACCGAGAACCCCGACATGGACCTTGTGCAGCTCGTCTCCTTCGGCTGCGGCCTGGACGCCGTCACCACCGACGAGACCCGCGAGATTCTGCAGGCGGGCAGCAAGCTGTACACCCAGCTGAAGATCGACGAGATCACAAATCTGGGCGCGGTGAACATAAGACTGCGCAGTTTGTTTGCGGCGCTGGAAGAACGCAAAGAGGATAAAAAGTAAGAGGCAATTCCATGGAATACATGACCCCCAACTTTACCAAGGACATGGTAAAGACCCATAAAATTCTCATTCCGAACATGGCCGTGACTCAGTTCCGGCTCATGCAGGCGGCACTGGCCAGTGAGGGCTACCAGACCGAGGTGCTCGGCAACTGCGGCAGCGAGGTCGCGCAGCTGGGCCTGAAATACGTCCACAACGACACCTGCTACCCGGCGCTGCTCGTCATCGGGCAGTTTCTCGACGCGCTGAACAGCGGCAAATACGATTTGGACCACACCGCGCTGCTCATCACCCAGACCGGCGGCGGCTGCCGTGCGTCCAACTACATCAAGCTGCTGCGCAAGGCGCTCGTCAAGGCGGGCTACGGCAATATTCCCGTAGCATCGCTGAACTTCTCCGGTCTGGAAAAGGGCAGCGGTCTGCCGCTGACCGTGCCGCTGCTGCGCAAGGTCATTGCGTCGATCTTTTACGGCGATATGCTGGTCGCCCTGCGCAGCCAGACCCACGCCTACGAGAACCACAAGGGCGACGCCGACGCCATGACCGAGAAGTGGATCTCTACGATACAGGGCTGGATCCGCGACGACAAGAACTACTCCGCCCATGACATGAAGCGCCGGTTCTACGACATTGCCGCGGACTACGCGACCATTCCCATCACCCGCGTGCCGAAGGTCAAGGTCGGCGTCGTCGGCGAGATTTATGTCAAATACTCGCCGCTGGGCAACAATGATCTGGAAAAATTTCTGGAAAGCCAGGACTGCGAGGTCAACCTGCCCGGCCTGATGGGCTTTGTGGAGTACTGCGTGGCCAACTACAAGCTGGACATCGACCTGTACGGCGGCAACAAGCTGGTGGCGGGCGGCGCGGACGCATTCTTGAGCTGGCTGGACGGCATCGGCTGCGCCAGCTATGACGCCATGCGCAAGTACGGCTTCTACGCGCCCGGCTCGTTCCGCGAGCTGATGAAAAAGCCCGAGGGCATCATCTCTCTGGGAGCCAAGATGGGCGAGGGCTGGCTGCTGACCGCCGAGATGATCGAGCTGGTCGAGGGCGGTTACGGCAACATTGTCTGCGCCCAGCCGTTCGGCTGTCTGCCGAACCACATCGTGGGCAAGGGCATGATCAATAAGATCCGCGCCCTGCACCCGGACGCGAACATCACCCCCGTGGACTACGACCCCAGCGCGACCCGCGTCAACCAGGAAAACCGCATCAAACTGATGCTGGCCGTGGCCCGCGAAAAGCTGGAACAGCCCGCCGCAGATGGCTACGGAAAAAGCCCAGAACAACATGGAGCCGGCCTGTCCTGCCCAGAAGGCCGTAATGCGGTAGAAGAGCGGCAGCAGCCGGTCGGTGTAGCTTTTGACCTGCGGGGCGCGGAACCTGTTATGCCACCAGGTCACGGCGCCCCCTGTTGTCGCGGCTGGCAGCCACAACCATAGCCAGGTGCGGCAGTCGGTGGTTTTCAGCAGGACGAAGATCACGATGGCGGTCGCGGCCAGCAGGTATCCCCACAGGAGGAACAGGTTGCTGCTGCCGAATGAGAGCCGTTGGCGGGTGCCGCGGATCATCTGCTGGATGAGTTCGATGCGCTGGTCTGCGTCGAGGTTTTTTTCTTCCATGGCGGATGGTGGGTTACGGGGGATAAAGTTACGAATTATTTTTTATTGT
>ERZ1107006.3523-NODE-3523-length-10024-cov-3.064400_pt1 | contig 10024 bp, 9 predicted proteins | sample MGYA00403696_ERZ1107006 | MGnify/ENA primary metagenome ERZ1107006 (study PRJEB35170, sample SAMEA104062441) | human gut metagenome | biome: human gut; feature: human-associated habitat; material: faeces | place: Denmark | collected 2012-08-13 ...
TCACCGACATTAACAAATCCAAACATCTTTAAAATATTAGGATTTCGAGGATCGCTATTGCCTCCGGCATAAAACTCCTCTTTTGTTACCCGGATAGTACCAGGATTTGAAATGCTAAGTTCTTTACCCTTTTTAACGACAAGAATTCCTCTTCTGCCATAATAATTTGCATGTGACAACGCATTTGCCAGTGCTTCTTCCAAAGCATCATGAACATCAACCCTGTCCACTCGGTACCCATCTCTTCTATTTGCAAATGGAACTGCTACCTCATCATCCATTCTGGTACGCACCTTGCAGAAGAAATCGTATATATTTCCACTCCAGTCACCTTCGTTAGAGTGTGTCCGAAACAGCCAACGTACGGCTTTATCATTGCATTCTTCACGATAGTCCAAGAAATAATTTGGAAAAATTTCAGTAATATGATAAGCCTCTCCAAAGAATAATAGTCCAGCTATCGTTGGAGACAATGTACCCTTCTTATTCTTCGCTGCGGCTCTTAATTTCATAAGGAACTCATCATTTTCAAGAGCATTCCATGGATGCCCACTGTGAAGCTGCTCAAAAACAATTCTATACCCCTTTATCGTATCCTGGTTGAGCACATCCAATCCAAACTCGTCCAGTACTTCCACGTCACCAGATACATCTCTCTGATCTGCGAACATTGCACGGACTGCCTCTTCTGTACAAAGAAAATCGCCCTCATAGTCTCTTTTATAAGTACCTCTCATCGGGTCTGTTCCAATATAAACAGGTTTATCATGTCTGTCTGCTGCAGGAATATCAATTCTAAGTACCTTTTTATCTTCCACCTCGACTACCTGTACATGATGATTCAGTAAAATGTTCTTAGATATCTTATTTCTATCATTTAAAGTGCTCCAGAAATCTTTCTGATATTTAACAATCTGTTTCTCTGTCAATCCTTCAATAGTAAAGGAATCCCTGTGCTCCCTAATTCCAAGCAAAATAGTTCCACCATCGGTATTTGCAAAAGAAGAATATGTCTCCCATATGCTCTCAGGAAGCCCACCAATTGCTAGCTTACATTCTCTCTCATGATCTTCGCCAAGGTTCAATTTATTTAATATTTCCTGTTTCATCTAAATAAGACCTCCTGAACTTTTCTTCCCTGTAAGAAGCTAATTCTGCTTCATCATCAACAACCGATCCTTTTTTTCGCAATTGTTCAAGTCTTATTAAAGCTTCCTGCCTTTCATCATTAGAATTATCCATACATCTTCCCCTTATATTATGTTGTTTTTCATTCATTAGTCTCATTGGTCATTATATCATATCAACTAATAAAAATGAATTATGGAACAAGTGACAAGCAGAAAAAACACAGCACTACATAGATAACTACAACTCATCTACATAGTGCTGTGTTTTAATTTTATATTTAATATCTTTCCCGACTAGCGCCGTTTAAAAAAACACCATCTGCATTTTGAAAAAACACCAATTAATCGCCACAAAGTCATAAAATTACAAAAAATCACATCATATTACATACATTTATGTCTTTATTGATATGTAACGCATTTGGCTTAAATCCTTAGATTTTATGCGGTCTCACCGGCTTCTAATCCCACTTATACGGTGTGAGCTGATAAACGTAATAATTGAGCCAATTCGCATACAAAGTATTCGCGTGGCATCTCCACTTCTTCACTGGTTTCTTTTCCGGGTCGTTGTCCGGGTAATAGTTCACCGGGATCTGTGGATTCAGGCCCTTGCCGAGGTCTCTGTGGTACTCCTGGTCGAGGGTAAGAACATCGTACTCAGGATGTCCTGTGACAAATATGTTCTTGCCGCCGTCACCGATTATGAGGTACGGACCAGCCACGTCTGACTCAGCTACAATCTCAAGATGCTCGTTGTTTACGATATCCTCCTTGGATACGCCGGTGTATCTTGAATGTGGCACGTAAAATACATCGTCGAAACCGCGGACTAGCGGTGTTCTCTTGTGGAAGGTGTGATGTTCGTATATGCCTGACAGTTTCTGCGGAAGGTCGAACTTCTGCACACCGTATCTGTAGTAGAGTCCCGCCTGGGCGCCCCAACAGATGTGCATGGTCGATGTGACATTTGTCTCGGACCAATCCATGATCTCGCGAAGTTCGTCCCAGTAGTCAACATTCTCAAATTCCATCTTTTCAACAGGTGCTCCGGTTATGATGAAACCGTCCCATTTGCGATTCTTTACGCTGTCGAAGTCCTCGTAGAATCTGTCAAGGTGTCCCTTTGTCACGTTCTTGGACTCGTAGGACATGGTTCTAAGAAGCGTGATGTTCACCTGAAGTGGGGTGTTTGACAGGCTTCGCATGAGCTGCAGCTCTGTGTCCTCCTTCAGCGGCATGAGGTTGAGTATCAGAATGTCAAGGGGTCTTATGTCCTGGCTGTGCGCCCTTCCCGTTCCCATGACAAATATATTCTCGTCCTCTAAAGTTTTCTTAACCGGCAGATCATCATCTATTCTTATCGGCATCTCTATTCATTCCTTTCCATTTACTACAGTTACTCTACTGCCCGATCATTCCCAGGAAATCCTCCTCAGATATGATAGGCACATCTAGGCTTTTCGCCTTCTTGTTCTTGGATGATGTGGAATTCACATCGTTATTTATAAGATATGAGGTCTTGGCAGATACAGAACCTGTAACCTGACCTCCTCTGCTCTCTATCAGTTCCTTGAGCTGATTTCTGTTGTCAAAATGGGTGAGCGAACCGGTTATGACGAACACCTTGCCCGCCAGATCCTGCTCCGTATCAGATGTCTCATCCACAAACGTAAGCTCAGCCATCAACTTATCTATGATAGCACAATTCTTCTCATTTTCAAAGTATCTGACTATATCCTCTGCTATAACCTGACCGATTCCGTCTATCTCAACGTATGCTGACACATCTGCCTTCTCCATGGCATCCATATCATTTGCAAAATGCTTGGCCATGAGCTTGGCTGTCGCCTCTCCGACATTTGCAATGCCGAGACCATTGACAAGACGCCACATGTTCGTCTGTCTGGATGCGTCCACCGCAGCCACAAGCTTGTTATACGACTTCTCGCCAAATCCCTCAAGTTCAACTATATGTTCTCTGTGAGCCGCAAGCTTATACAGATCAGGAAGCTCCTCGAGGATCTTCTCATCTATGAACTTCTCTATGGTCGCCTCTGAGAGTCCATCTATATTCAACGCATTTCTGGACACGTAGTGTGAAAATGACTTGAGTTTCTTCGCAGGGCAGAACTGGTTTGTGCAGTACAGAGTCTCAACTCCTGACGCTGCACCGCCTTCCTCCCTCACTATCTCAGTCTCACCTCCGCATGCAGGGCACGCAGTCGGTATGACCACATTGCCGCTCATGGTTAGGTTCCTTGCAATCTGCGGAATGATCATATTCGCCTTGTACACTGCAATCTCATCACCTTCGCCCAGTGCCAATGACTTAAGTATGCTGACGTTGTGTATGCTGGCACGGCTGACTGTTGTTCCCTCAAGCTCCACCGGATCAAATACAGCGACCGGGTTGATGAGTCCAGTTCTTGATGGACTCCACTCCACATAGCGTAGATGGGTGATTGCCTCCTCATCCGCCCATTTGAACGCCATGGCATTTCGCGGGAACTTGGCTGTGGTTCCCAGGCTCCTTCCGTATGCCAGATCATCCAGCATGAGTACCAGACCATCCGATGGGAAGTCATTCTCCGTTATCTTCTCTGAAAATTCCCTCACCTTATCAGGAAGTGCCGCCGAGTCTGTCAGGTAGTGTTCTACCACGGTAAATCCCTGCTGCTCCAACCAGTCAAGCTGATATTTGAATGAATTGTGGAAGTCCACATCCTCACCGTCCACTAAATTAAAAGCGAAGAAATGTACATTTCTCTCTTTTGTTATCTTGTTATCGAGCTGTCTCACTGAGCCGCTGCACAGATTTCGCGGGTTCTTGTACTTAGATTCCGCATCCGTTATCTTCTCATTTATCGCATTGAAATCCGAGTATTTGATGACCGCCTCGCCTCTGATCGTCAGCTTGCCCTTGTACGGAATGTGATGAGGTACATTTGCAAATACCTTCGCATTGTTCGTGATGACCTCGCCTATCTCACCATTTCCACGGGTAACCGCTTTTATCATCTCTCCGTTCTCATATGTGAGAACAACTGTGAGTCCGTCCATCTTCCAGGATATTACGCCCTTCTGACCGCCAAGCCATGACGCAAGAGCACCTACATCCTTTGTCTTGTCAAGAGAAAGCATTGGATGCTCGTGAGCCTCCTTCGGCAGCTCACTGACGACCTCATATCCTACCTTGACCGTCGGGCTGTTGCTCATAACCATCCCGGTCTCTTTCTCCAGGGCACTCAGCTCATCGTACAGAGCATCATATTCCAGATTGCTCATGATCTCTGTATCTTCCATATAATATTTCTTTGCAGCATCGTTGAGCTGCTTTACAAGTTCTTTAATTCTGGCTATCTTGCCATTATCGTTATTGCCACTGATGTCATTATTTTCTTTAATATTTTCACTGGTATTTCTACTAATATCTTCCATACACACCCCACCAAAAATCCTATATACCCTCTCTACTACATCCCCACTATTCGTCTCAGCTCTGCCTCTTCCTCGCGGCTGAGCTCCCTTAACTCTCCAGGTCTCATATTGCCAAGCTTCACGTTGCAGACCCTGACTCTCTTCAGGTTCACTACCCTGTAGCCCAATGCATCACACATTCGTCTGATCTGCCTGTTGAGACCCTGTGTCAGCACTATCATGAATGACCTGTCATCTATCTTTCGCACCTTACATTTCTTTGTCACTGTATCAAGTATAGGCACTCCTTCCGACATCTTCCTGATGAAGTCCTCTGTTATCTCACGGTTCACCCGCACTCTGTATTCCTTCTCGTGGTTGTTCACCGACTTCTGGATGGCATTTGACAGGTCACCATCATTTGTCAGAAGAAGTAGACCCTGGGAGTCCTTGTCCAGCCTTCCCACGTACTGAAGTCTGATCGGATAATCTATGTGATCAAATATGTTGTCTGGATCAGCCTTACTCGCTGTACAGGTAAGTCCTATCGGCTTATTATATGCCAGGATCACTGTCCTATCCTTCTGCTGAACCTTCCTGCCCATGAATGTCACCACATCCCCGGGCATGACCTTCTGACCCATGACTGCAGTCTCTCCGTTGATCGTAACCTTTCCATTCTCTATATGTGTATCCGCAGCGCGCCTTGAGCACACGCCCGCCTCGCTGAGATATTTGTTAAGTCTTATTCCATCCGCCATAATCTTTCCTCTGTTATTATTTTCCTATATTGTTAATACATATCTCACATTCTAATTTCTGGTCAGCATACACTATGTATCAGCCAGACCAAGGCCAGTAAATTCTAACCAATATGCAGAACCATCATACCATTTATTTTTCATTTTGTGAACCATTCATCACACCATGTATAACCCACAGCAAAGATTCAGTTAAATTAATTTTGTAAAAGTCCTTGATTTTTTTTATCAATTAATGTATATTTAAGCAAACGCAAAGGTGTGTTTCTTCGGAAACGCACCTTTTTTTATTTTAGGAAAAGGAAGTGCATATTATGGATAACATCGACAGAAAAATCATTCATCTTTTACAGGGCAACGCCAGAACCCCACTCAAGTATCTGGCCAGCAAAGTCTTCCTTTCTTCGCCGGCAGTTTCAGCAAGAATAGAGAGACTTGAGAAAGCAGGAATACTGACCGGATATCACGCAAGCATCAACCATGAGGCTCTCGGATATCACATCACAGCATTTATACACATGGCTCTTGATCCAAAACAGAAGCCAACCTTCTATCCATTTGTTGAAGCATGTCCAAATGTACTGGAATGCAACTGTGTGACCGGTGCGTACTCCATGCTCATGAAGGTCTGCTTTCCTAATACCATGGATCTCGACTCATTTATCGGACAGCTCCAGAGATTTGGCAGCACAGAGACACAGATAGTATTCTCCACACCGGTTCCTACCAGAGGGGTTTTGATCGACACAGATACTGTAGACTCTTCAGAGGCTATGTAACAAAATAGCTGTTCAGCAGAAAACGCAGGCATAAAGCCTGCGTTTTCTTTAATTATACATATTCTGGAACTTTCTAAATGTCTCATCCGTTCTAAGCAGATAATCATTGTTTTCTTTTACATGTTCATATATCGCCTGTATATCACCAGATGAGTTGATGGTGTTGATATACGAGCTCTCCTTGTCAGACAAAGCCGAATTGTTGATCTTGTAGCTTCCATCTGACTGTTTCGTCACATATAACGACCTTATATCGAGCGGTTCCGAGTTGACATCCTTTATCATCAGATTGGATAATTCGTACACGATATACGAATCTGCGGTATATCCGTTGGCTATATAACAGGTGGTCTTGTTGTACGCCGTTATATACTCCGCTGCTATCTCAATGCTCTTCATGTCGTCAAATTCCGACGGATCTGTGACCAGTCTCTGAAGTGTCGTCTGATCTGCCTTTGTTCTCGCCAAAAGATAATTGTTCACTAGCTGATTTATCTCATCAATCGTACACAGCCTGTAATTTGCTCCGTCTGGTATCTCCAGTCTCACCGTGTTATCTCTTCCGGTTATGTTCTCTGTGAACAGCTTATCGTTTATAAAAAATACATACACATAGACTCCGACAAGTATCAGAAATACCGCCCACAGCAAGGCAAGAACGCCACCAGAGATCCCGCCATGTCTGGATCTTCTTCGGCCTTTCCGCGTCTTTGCCTTCTCTTCGGCAAAATAATCGTCATCGCCATACAGCTCTTCATCATCGAACATATCTCCGGTATCCGGTGCATCATCCATATCCTCAGGATCTTCTATGACATAATCCTCATACGGCCTTTTCTGTCTCGCCGGGGTCTCCTCAACCTCTGAAGCTCCGCCGGGCTCTGAGTTATCAGCCAGCTCCGAATCTTCACTGTCATCTAAGTCATCATCTAATCCCGAGTCTCCACTGTCATCCGATTCATCGTCTGACTCCGGATCTTCACCGTCATCTAAGTCATCATCTGTCTCTGAATCTCCACCGATCTCTGATTTCCTATCCAACTCCGGCTCTTCATTTTCTATATTCTGTTCTTCCGCTTCCAAATTCTTTTTCTTCTTCATCACTGCATATCATCCTTTTACGAAATAAATATCAGAGTATAAAAAAGCGTACCAGGGCGGAGTCGAACCGCCCGTCATGGCTCCGGAGGCCATTGCCGTATCCGATTGGCTACTGGTACACAGTTGGTATGATACTACAAAAAACTCACTTTGGCAAATAAAAAAACGTCCCCGCACTTATATGCGGGAACGCTTTGAATTCTCTTGTGTCACTAAATAATTACATAGTTACCGAAACGAATTTTACTATGAATAAGAGTGCAATAATTGTCACTACGATATCCTGCTTCTTATACTTGCCTGTGAACAGTGTGATAAGAACATATGTGATAGCGCCAAGACCGATACCATTTGAAATAGAGTATGTCAGTGGCATCATAAGTAATGTCACGAATGCAGGAACTGCTGAGCGCATATCCTCCATATCAACCTTTGCAAAGTTCTTAGCCATAAGTACACCTACGAAGATAAGTGCTGGTGCTGTTGCACATGATGGAATGATGTTGGCAACAGGGCTGAGGAACAGACATACTGCAAAGCAGAGTGCTGTAACCAAACTTGTAAGACCTGTTCTACCACCTGCAGCGATACCTGAAGCTGACTCTACAAATGTTGTACATGTTGATGTACCGAGAATAGCTCCTGATACAGTACCTATAGAGTCACACATCATACACTCGTCAAGCTTCATTGGGTCACCCTTCTCGTCAAGCATATTAGCCTGGGAAGCTGCACCATAGAGAGTTCCGATGGTATCAAACATATCTACCAGACAGAAGCTGACAACAAGCATGATTGCTGAGAACACACCGCCGATATACTCAGCAGAGAATGCATCCTTCCATGCCTGTCCCTGGAACACTCCGAGGAATCCGACTGAACCGAAATCCTTGAATGACTGTCCGATCGATGAGAAATCAAAGTTAGGTGCCTGAAGCATCATAACATAATATAATACTGTAGATGCAAGGATACCTATGATAATGTTACCCTTTACATTAAGCTTTGCAAGGATCGCAATTATTATAAATCCTACAAATGCTACTATAGGAGGTGCGATCTGTGCAATAGCCTCCTTTGTGCTGCCAGCGCTTGTGATCACACCGTGGAAATCAAAGAACTGAACAAATGTATATGGGTTGTCCTGGATAAGTGTTGCATTCTTCAGTCCGATAAGAGCTATGAACAGACCGATACCTGCAGGAATTGACTTCTTAAGGCACTCAGGCATTGCAACTGCAATGTACTTTCTGAGTCCTGTCACTGAAAGGATCAGGAATACGAGACCTGATATCAATACTATTACCAGACCTGCCTGATAACCTCTGATAACACTCACACCTGCAAATGCTGCACCAGCTACGAAGATAGTACAGAAGAATGAGTTAAGTCCCATTCCGCAGGCCTGTGCAAATGGCATGTCCGCGAGGAACGCCATGAGAAGTGTTCCCACTATTGCAACAAGAATAGATGCGATGAATACGGCATTCCATACTGTACCAAGCTCACCAGCCATGTCTGGAACTGCCCCTGCCAGCCAGCCATTGCTGCCTTCTCCTGCAACCTGATTTGGATTGACCAGAACAATGTATGCCATGGCGAAGAATGTTGTAAGTCCTGCCATGATCTCGGTCTTGACATCGGTGTGGTTCTCCTTCAGATGAAAGATGTTTTCTAACATGAGGAACCTCCTGATTCAGATAAAACATCCCGTCCGTGCGTGGGACGAGAAAGAACAGAACCTATTGTAACATTTTACAAAAGCATTTGTCCACAGAATAAACACACTTTTTTCATTTTCTGTCCAAAAATCGCAAATGAGTATGACTTTGAAGGTTTTCTGTGGGTCTGCCACAAATTTTGATGGGGAAAAAACACTGCTTTTGAAAAGATACGAAACAGCGATGAATTACGAGGAGCGAAAGTATACGAATCGGATTCTTAAATTCAAAATATACGTTATGGCCCTGTAAAAGTGCACACTGTTGGGAAAGCAGCACCAGTGGTATCCTTTTGCCATAGCCCAGCACACCAGGGCGGAAAGGAGCTGATACCCAACACCATGGGGCAGACAAAACAGGCCAGAGGGCTGGCCAGCCTGAGCCGAGCCACGGACACCCTGAGCACCCTGCTGGCACAGCAGGTGCGGGAACTGAATGCCCGGCAGAAGGCGGCAAAAAAGGAAGGCGCATCGGGAGCAGGCACCATGAAAGACCTCAAAGAGGCCACGGCGGTGCTCAAGGATCTGGCCGGTGTAGCCAAGACCCTGAACGATCAGGGGGCACAGGCAGAAGGAGCGGAGTGCGGCGTGGTGCTGCTGCCGACGGTGGAGGAAGAACCATGAGCATTGTACAAGCAAGAGTGCCGGTGGTCTGGCGGCCCCAGCCGCGGCAGGCCGAATTTATGAGCCGCCCGGAACCGGAAGCGCTGTACGGCGGTGCAGCAGGCGGCGGCAAGAGCGACGCGCTGGTGATCGAAGCGCTGCGGCAGGTGCACATTCCGCACTACCGGGCGCTGATCCTGCGCAAGACCTACCCGCAGCTTTCTGATCTGGTGGACAAGAGCCAGGTGTACTACCACAGGGCGTTCCCGCAGGCACAGTACAACGCCACGGCCCATGTGTGGAACTTCCCCAGCGGGGCAAAAATTTACTTTGGCTCCATGCAGTACACCAAGGATCGTACCAATTATCAGGGCAAGGCCTTCGATTTTATCGGCTTTGACGAGCTGACCCACTTTGAATGGGAAGAGTACAGCTACATGATGAGCCGCAACCGTCCCACCGGCCCGGGCACCCGGGTGTACATGCGGGCCACCACCAATCCCGGCGGCA
>ERZ1107006.3524-NODE-3524-length-10018-cov-8.123758_pt1 | contig 10018 bp, 8 predicted proteins | sample MGYA00403696_ERZ1107006 | MGnify/ENA primary metagenome ERZ1107006 (study PRJEB35170, sample SAMEA104062441) | human gut metagenome | biome: human gut; feature: human-associated habitat; material: faeces | place: Denmark | collected 2012-08-13 ...
AGCCGCCGAAGCGGTGCTTAAGCCGCAAGGCGGGAATTGTGCGGTGTTGCCTTAGGAGTGAGGAAGTAGGAGTTAGGAGTTAAAGCATGGCCTAAGGTTTTGCTCTGTAGGGAACGGTCTTGACCGTTCCGAAACATTGCCATATATGCCATAATGGAATTTGCAATCATGCGCCCCTACGGGGGGCATCGTAATTTCTAATTGCTCATTGCTAATTCCTAATTCCTAATTGAGATAACTCCTAACTCCTAACTCCTAACTCACCCCAACGTACTATGGAACAAAAAATCGTCAAATATTCCGTTCTTTCCCCGCTGGCTAAGGTGCCGGCATATGCAACGGCGGGGGCGGCGGCGGCTGATTTGTGCGCCGCGCTGGAAGAGCCGTTGACCATTGCCCCCATGCAGCGGGTGCTGGTGCCTACCGGCCTTGCCATTGAGCTGCCGGATGCCGGGTGCGTGGCATTGGTGTATGCCCGCAGCGGACTTTCCATCAAGCACGGGCTGTGCATGGCCAACGGCGTTGGCGTTGTGGACAGCGATTACCGCGGCGAGCTGAAAGTGCCCATGATCAACCTTGGCACCGAGCCTTACACCATCGCCCCCGGTGAGCGCGTGGCCCAGCTGTGCATTGCCCCCGTGTGGCAGGCCGCCTTTGTGCCCGCCGCCACCCTGAACGAAACCGAACGCGGTGAAGGCGGGTTTGGATCGACGGGAAAATAGTTGAGAGTTAGGCGGGAGGAGTTAGGAGTTAAGAGTTTTTGGGGCCGCAGATAACCTGTAAAGTCTGGCTGTGTGCAAAAAAAGATACCTGTAGGGAACAGTCTTGACCGTTCCGCAGGTTTAGGATGATTGGCCTTTTGTCAGATAAATCCTTTGGTTTCGGAACGGTCAAGACCGTTCCCTACAATTTATTTTATTCTTTGTTGCAAACCTTCAAAAGCACATTTAACTCCTAACTCCTACTTCCTACCTCCTAACTTCCTCTTTTCCCTTTGTTTCGCCGCGGTGGTGCGGTAGAATCTGTTACGAAAGGAACATCCCATTATGTCCTTGATTTTAGCCTCCGGCAGCCCGCGGCGGCGGGAGCTGATGGCGCTGATCACGCTCAATTACACCGTTGCCCCCAGTGATGTGGACGAGAGCCGCATTACCGCCGCAACGCCTGCCCAGCTGGCCCAGGCCCTGGCAGAAGCCAAAGCCCTGGCCGTGGCGCAGCAGCACCCTGATGATACCGTGATCGGCTGTGATACCGTGGTGGACTGTGACGGCGCTGTGTTCGGCAAGCCTTCCGGCGAGGAAGACGCCGTGCGGATGCTGCACGCTCTCTCTGGCCGGGAGCACAAAGTACATACCGGGCTATGCGTGGTACATGGCGGCAAGGCGTACCTTGCCACCGAAACCACCCGCGTACAGTTTGCGCCCATTGAGGAAAGTGACCTGCTTGCCTATGCGCGCACCCCGGAACCGTATGACAAAGCCGGGGCTTACGCCATCCAGGGCCATGCTGCGCTGTGGTGCAGCGGCATTGTGGGATGTTATTACAATATTATGGGTCTGCCCGTACACCGCCTGGCACAGGTACTGCGCCAGGCCGGAGCGCTGTAACGGCAGTGCCGCAGCGGCCTAGCTGCTGCGGCGTGTCGTGCGCATTCTTTGTGCGGCCCACCCGCACAAACACATGATGGGGAGATAAAAATGGCAAATCCGATTTTGCAGCTGCTTGAAGCTCTGCGCAATATGTTTACCTGTGATATTGGCATTGACCTTGGCACCGCCAACACGCTGGTGTATATGAAAGGCCGCGGCATTATCATCCGCGAGCCCAGCGTTGTGGCGGTGGATGCCCGCACCGACGAACTTCGTGTGCGCTGCGTAGGCCACGAGGCCAAAGCCATCATCGGCGCAGCGCCCAACTCCATTTTGGCGGTACGCCCGCTGAAAGACGGCGTGATTGCCGACTTTGACATCACCGCCGCCATGCTGCAAAGTTTTATCCGCCAGGCATGCGGCAGCCACCTGTTCGTGCGGCCGCGCGTGGTCATCTGCGTGCCGTCCGGCGTGACCGAAGTGGAACGCCGCGCCGTGCGCCAGGCCGCCGCCAAAGCCGGTGCCCGCCAGGTAACGGTGATCGAAGAGCCGATGGCCGCCGCCATTGGTGCCGGGCTGCCGACCGCTGAACCGGTGGGCAGCATGATTGTGGATATCGGCGGCGGCACGGCGGAAGTGGCGGTTATCAGCCTTTCTGGCATTGTGGCATCCCGCAGCGTGCGCTGTGCGGGCGATGCGCTGGACCAGAGCATTACCAGCTTTATCAAGCGCAAATACAACCTGCTGGTGGGCGAACGCACTGCTGAGCAGATTAAACTGGAAATCGGCTCCGCCTGCCCGCCAGACCCCACCGACACCGAGCATGGCGAAACCACAATGGAGATCAAGGGCCGTAACCTGGTGGATGGCCTGCCGAAAGATATCCTGATCCGCTCCGAAGAAGTGCGCGAGGCAATGAACGAAAACCTGATGCGCATTGTGGAAGCCATCAAGGACACGCTGGAATGCACTCCGCCGGAGCTTTCCAGCGATATCATTGACCGCGGCATCATGCTTTCGGGCGGCGGTGCCCTGCTGCGCGGGCTGGATACTCTGATCCAGAACGAAACCGGCATTGAGGTACACATTGCCGAAGCCCCGCTGGACTGCGTTGCCCTCGGTGCCGGCGCCGTCCTCGATCACCCCGATCTGGCAGGAACCAGACGGAAGGAACTGAGCTACCTGTAAAGGTAGGAGTTAGGAGTTAAGTGGCGGTTTGAAAGTTTGCCGCAACCCCATAAAATAATTGTAGGGAACGGTCTTGACCGTTCCCTACATTTTTGTTTTAATATTCAGACAAAATTTTTAGGTACCTGCAGCCCCAAAAACTCCTACTTTCTAACTCCTAACTTTCCCTCGTCGCTCCCACCGTGCTACCAGGTCCTTGGTCTGAGCTTGCAGGGCTTCGCGGGCGGCGTTCAGGGCCTGGGTGTCCTGGGGGGTCATTTTTTCGGGCTTTTTGTGGCGGGTCAGGCGTTCCAGGTTCTTTTCTGCTTCTTTAATGCGGTTTTTGGTGTCCTTATCCAGCTCCTTGCCCTCTTTACTGCCAAGGGCGGAATTGACGCGGTAGATGGCGGCTTCCGCGGCATTCAGGGCCTCGATGGCGGCTTTGCGCTCCTGATCCTGCCCGGCAAAGGCAGCGGCATCGTCCATGGCGCGGCGGATCTCCTGCTCGCTCAGGTTGGAAGACCCGGTGATGGTAATGCTCTGCTGTTTGCCGGTGCCAAGGTCACGAGCACTCACCGTCACAATGCCGTTGGCGTCAATATCAAAGGTCACTTCGATCTGCGGCACACCGGCCCAGGCGCGTTTGATGCCCTTGAGGGTAAAGTTGCCGATAAGCTTATTATCCTTGGCGAACTCCCGCTCACCCTGCAGCACCTTGATTTCAACTGTGCTCTGGAACGGCGCGGCGGTGGTAAAGATTTTGGAATACCGGGTGGGAATGGTGGAGTTGCGGTCGATCAGATGGGTTGCCACACCGCCCACCGTCTCAATCGAAAGGGTCAGCGGGGTAACGTCCATCAGCAGCAGGTCCTGCCCGCCAGCAGCCAGGCCTTCGCCGCCAAGGCGTCCGCCCTGCACCGCAGCGCCAAGGGCCACACACTCGTCCGGGTTCAGCGTTTTGGACGGTTCCAGATCGATCATCCGCATGACCTTGGCCTGCACCGCCGGGATGCGGGTGGAACCACCTACCAACAGCACCTGATCCAGGTCGTTGGCGGCCAGGTGGGCATCCCGCAGGGCGTTGCGCACCGGCAGTGCCGTGCGCTCCACCAGGTCGGCGGTCAGCTCATCAAACTTGGCGCGGGTCAGTTCCGCCTGCAAATGCAGTGGGCCGTTGGGGCCAACGGTGATGAACGGCAGGTTGATTTCAGTATGGGTGGCAGCGGAAAGCTCTTTTTTGGCTTTCTCGGCTTCCTCCCGCACGCGCTGCATGGCAACGGGATCACGGGTCAGGTCTACCTGGTTTTCGGCGGCAAAGTTCCGCACCAGCCAGTCAGCCACACGAGCATCAAAGTCATCGCCGCCCAGATGGTTATCACCGCAGGTGGCCAACACCTGCACAATGCCATCCCCGATCTGGATCAGCGAAACATCGAACGTGCCTCCGCCCAGGTCGTACACCATCACTTTCTGGGTCTTACCGTTATCCAGGCCATAGGCCAGGGCGGCCGCAGTAGGTTCGTTGATAATGCGCTTTACATTCAGGCCCGCAATGCGCCCGGCATCTTTGGTAGCCTGGCGCTGAGCATCGTTAAAATAAGCCGGCACGGTGATAACGGCTTCTGTCACCGGTTCACCAAGATAAGCTTCTGCATCCGCTTTCAGCTTTTGCAGGATCATGGCGCTGATTTCCTGCGGGGAGAAGCACTTGCCGTCAATGGGAATGCGCTCATCACTGCCCATTTTGCGCTTAACGCTGGCAATGGTACGCGGTGCGTTGGTGACAGCCTGGCGTTTGGCCGGATCGCCCACAAGGCGTTCGCCGCTTTTTGCAAAAGCAACGACCGACGGGGTGGTGCGCTGGCCTTCGGCATTTGGGATAACGGTTGGGCGTCCGCCTTCCACCACAGCCACGCAGCTGTTGGTTGTTCCTAAATCAATTCCGATGATTTTACCCATGTTGCTTTTGGTCCTTTCACACAAGCCGGCAACAAATACAGGGGTTCGCCAGCTTTTGTCACACAGGGAGCACCGCTAAGGCGCAAAACTCCGCCTTAGAGTGTAGCTGAAAGCAAAGAAAATGACAATTATTCCGCAAACACAAGCGGGATTTAAGGCAAAATCCAGCTGTGGTTGTAGAAACAGGCTGAATTTTCGACTTTTCAGGTACACCTTATGGTTTGTTAACATTATTGTAGCGCGCAAAGTGCCGGAATGTGTTGCAAAATCGTAAACTCTTATCAGACAATCATCCAAATGTTGGGGTGTATCGTTGACGGACGGGGGCAACGGTGCTATATTCTTTAGTATACTAAAGAGAAGGAGGTTCCCGGACATGCAGGCATTTTCCAGCCATGACATTTTCCAAACGCTGTACCAGCAGATCATGTTGCTGGAATTAAAGCCCGGCTCCACCCTGCGGGAAAATGCATTGTGCGAGCAGTTCGGGGTTTCCCGCACGCCGGTGCGCAGCGTTTTGCAGGAGCTGCGCATTGCCGGGCTGATTGAAGTCACCCCCTACAAATCCACGCGGGTCACCCAGCTGGATTTTGACACCATCAGCCAGCAGATTTACCTGCGCAACGCGGTGGAGTCCGCCGTGATGACAGACTTTGCCGCTGCCTGCACCCCCGAACAGCTGGCCCAGCTGAAAACCCGCAACGATGCTTTGCGCCGCCTGGCGGCCCACCCCCACCCAGACCCGCGGATGTTTTATGAGCTGGACAGCCGCCTGCACGAAAGCTGGTTTCTTGCCACCGGCAAAGACCAGCTGTGGCAGCTGATCCAGACTTCGCAGAACAGCTATTCGCGGTTCCGCATGCTGGACCTTGTGGCCGTTGGCAATTTTGGCGATATTGTGGCGGAACATGATGTTCTGCTGGATGCCATTGCCCGCAATGATACCGCCGCCATCCGGGCGCAGTGTTCCCGCCATTTGTACGGCGGCGTAACGCGGCTGGGGGAAGAACTTTCGACCAAATATGCGGATTATTTTGTTTCCGGCACCCACTGGCCGGACCATGCAAAGGAGATGCAACCGTGAGCCGCACTGCTACCGTGACCCGCAAAACGCGGGAAACCAACATTACCGTCACCCTGGACCTGGATGGCAGCGGAAAAGCCGACCTGCACACCGGCATCGGCTTTTTTGACCACATGCTGGACGGCTTTGCCCGCCACGGCCTGTTTGATTTGACATTACACTGTGATGGCGACCTGAACGTGGACTGTCACCACACAATTGAAGACTGCGGCATCGCGCTTGGCACGGCCATCCGTGAGGCCCTTGGCGACAAAGCCGGCATTGTGCGTTACGGCAGCTGCATGCTGCCCATGGACGAAACGCTGGCCCTGTGCGCTGTGGACCTTGGCGGACGGCCGTATTTTGTTTATGATGCCAGTTTTGCCGGGCAGAGCTGCGGCGGCATGGATGTGCAGATGGCACGGGAATTCTTTTACGCTGTCAGCTACAGCGCCATGATGAACCTGCACCTGAAGGTGCTGTACGGCGAAAACGACCACCACAAGCTGGAAGCCATGTACAAAGCATTCGCCAAAGCCCTTTCCGCCGCCGCCCGCCATGACGACCGCATTGTGGGCGTGCTTTCCACGAAAGGAAGCATCTAACTCCCTCCTAACTTAATTTCGTTTTCCCGGGGCGGGGCCCCGTTTTCAGTATATAAGGGTAACACTGAAAGGAGTAAGTATTATGTACAAGGACATGATGGACACCATTGGTTTTGTTTCGGGGTATGACCCGGAGCTGGGTGCGGCTATGCAGCGTGAGCTGGGCCGCCAGCAGGCAAACATTGAGCTGATTGCCAGCGAAAACATTGTTTCCCCTGCCGTTATGGCTGCCATGGGCAGCGTGCTGACCAACAAATATGCCGAGGGCTACCCCGGCCACCGCTATTACGGCGGCTGCCAGTTTGTGGACCAGGTTGAGCAGATTGCGATTGACCGTGCCTGCAAGCTGTTTGGTGCCAAATATGCCAACGTGCAGCCCCATTCCGGCGCACAGGCCAACCTGGCCGTTTACTTTGCCCTGCTCAACCTGGGCGATACCGTCATGGGCATGGATCTTTCCCAGGGCGGCCATCTGACCCATGGTTCCCCCGCCAACATGAGCGGCAAGAACTACAACTTTGTTTCCTACGGCGTTTCTGCCGAGGACGGCCGCATTGATTACGATGCCCTGGCCAAGCAGGTTGCCAAGGTTCGCCCCAAGCTGCTGGTTGCCGGTGCTTCCGCTTACCCGCGCGCTATCGATTTTGAAAAGCTGGCCGAGATCGCCCACGGTTACGGCGCAATGCTGATGGTGGACATGGCTCACATTGCCGGCCTGGTTGCCGGCGGCATGCACCAGAACCCGGTGCCCTATGCTGATGTTGTGACCACCACCACCCACAAGACCCTGCGCGGTCCCCGCGGCGGCCTGATCCTGACCAACAACGCTTACCTGATCAAGCGCATCAACTCCGCCATCTTCCCCGGCACCCAGGGCGGCCCGCTGGAGCATGTGATTGCTGCAAAGGCTGTCTGCTTTGGCGAGGCACTGAAGCCGGAGTTCAAGGATTATGCCCGCAAGATTGTGGAGAACGCCGCTGCTATGGCCGATGAGCTGACCGCCCGCGGCGTGAAGCTGGTTTCCGGCGGCACCGATAACCACCTGCTGCTGGTTGACCTGACCGATTCCGAGATGACCGGCAAGGAGCTGGAGCACAACCTGGACGAAGTACACATTACTGCCAACAAGAACACCGTTCCCGGTGAAAAGCGCAGCCCGTTTGTGACCAGCGGTGTCCGCCTTGGCACCCCTGCTGTGACCACCCGCGGCATGGGCCCCGCCGAAATGAAAGAGATTGCCGACTGCATCGCAGACTGCATCTTTGACTTTGAAGGCAAGAAAGACGACATCGCTGCCCGCGTTGCCAGCCTGACCGCTCGCTTCCCTCTGTACGAATAATTCCCGCTTTTCCCGCCTTTTTGAAAAAGGACGGGGCGAAAAGCTTTAATGGGCATCGCACAAATTGATAAAGACACCTCGCAGCGAATCTCTTGCTGCGGGGTGTTTTTTATGGCAGTCTGGCAGGGCTGGGAGCCGAAACCAGCGCGGCATTTCTCATTTTTTTCGCGGGCCTTCTCATTCCTTGCGGACTTTTGCGCAGGCCTTAAAAAATGTTTCCATTTTATAGAATATTGTGATATAATGCAAAGGACAAATAAAATGCCACATAAAAGGAGGCAAAATCATGAAGTTTTTTATTGATACTGCGAATGTAGATGAAATCCGTAAAGCCAATGACATGGGCATTATTGCCGGTGTTACCACCAACCCCAGTCTGATTGCCAAGGAAGGCCGCGATTATGCCGAGACCCTGGCAGAGATCGCCACCATCGTGGACGGCCCCATTTCCGGCGAAGTAAAGGCCACCACCGTGGACGCTGAAACCATGGTTGCTGAGGGCGAAGCCATCTATGCCCTGGACCCCAAGCACATGGTCGTCAAGATCCCCATGACCGCTGAGGGCCTGAAGGCCATCAAGGCACTGTCCGCCAAGGGCATTCCCACCAACTGCACGCTGGTGTTCTCCGCCAACCAGGCGCTGTTGGCTGCCCGCGCAGGCGCTACTTACGTCAGCCCGTTCCTGGGCCGTCTGGACGACATTGGCCAGCCCGGCATTGAACTGATTGAAACCATTCATGACATGTTCCTGAACTACCCCGACATTGACACCCAGATCATTGCCGCTTCCGTCCGCAACCCCATCCATGTAACGGACTGCGCTCTGGCTGGTGCTGATATCGCCACCGTTCCTTACAAGGTCATTGAGCAGATGCTGCATCACCCGCTGACCGATGCCGGCATTGAGAAGTTCAAGGCCGACTATACAAAAGTTTTTGGCGTCAACGGATAAATCTTCCGTAAGGAGGAGACAAAGATATGTACTATATTGGGATCGACCTCGGCACCTCTGCGGTGAAGCTGCTGCTGATGGACGAAACGGGCAGCATTGCCTACATCGTCAGCCGGGAATACCCGATTGCCTTCCCGCATCCAGGTTGGAGCGAGCAGGACCCCGCCGATTGGTGGGCGGCGGTCTGCGACGGCATTCCCGCGCTGCTGGACGGGTTTGATGCGTCTCAGGTCAAGGGCATCGGCGCGGGCGGCCAGATGCACGGGCTGGTGGTGCTGGACAAAAATGACGCGGTTATCCGCCCCTGCATCCTTTGGAACGATGGCCGCACCCAAAGGCAGGTCGACTACTTAAACGGCGTTATCGGCAAAGACAAGCTGAGCCGTTACACCGCGAACATCGCCTTTGCAGGCTTCACCGCACCCAAACTGCTTTGGATGCGGGAGAACGAGCCGGACAACTTCGCCCGCATCGAAAAAATCATGCTGCCGAAGGATTACATCAACTATAAGCTGACCGGCGTCCACTGCACCGACTATTCCGACGCATCGGGCATGCTGCTGTTGGACGTGGAGCACAAATGCTGGAGCAAGGAAATGCTGGACATCTGCGGCGTGCAGGAATCCCAGCTGCCGAAGCTGTTTGAGAGCTGGCAGCCCGTCGGCACGCTGACTGCCGAAGCCGCCCAAATGCTGGGCCTGCCTGCGGATGTCGTCATTTGCGCGGGCGCGGGCGATAACGCCGCTGCGGCTGTCGGCTGCGGCGCGGTGGGCGGCGGTAAGTGCAATATTTCCTTGGGCACATCGGGCACGGTGTTCATCACCAGCGATACGTTCGGCGTCGACAAGCAGAACGCCCTGCACAGCTTCGCCCACGCGGACGGAGGATATCATTTGATGGGCTGCATCCTTTCGGCTGCGTCCTGCAACAAGTGGTGGAGCGAAGAAGTGCTGCACACCACTGACTACGCTGCCGAGCAGACACCCATTACGGCGGACAAGCTGGGCGCGAACGACGTCTACTTCCTGCCCTACCTGATGGGCGAACGCAGCCCCCACAACGATCCTGCCTCGCGCGGTGCGTTCGTCGGGCTGCGGATGGACACCCCGCGTGCCGCGCTGACCCAGGCGGTGTTGGAAGGTGTGGCGTTTGCGATTCGCGATTGTGTGGAGATTGCGCGGGCACAAGGCGTGAAGATTAAAGCCAGCACGCTCTGCGGCGGCGGTGCCAAAAGCCCGCTGTGGCGGGAGATTTTGGCGAACGTGCTGGGTATCCCGCTGACGCTGCCCCAGACTGAGCAAGGCCCCGGCTACGGTGGCGCGATGCTGGCGGCGGTGGCCTGCG
>ERZ1107006.3540-NODE-3540-length-9984-cov-3.554739_pt1 | contig 9984 bp, 8 predicted proteins | sample MGYA00403696_ERZ1107006 | MGnify/ENA primary metagenome ERZ1107006 (study PRJEB35170, sample SAMEA104062441) | human gut metagenome | biome: human gut; feature: human-associated habitat; material: faeces | place: Denmark | collected 2012-08-13 ...
ATCCTGTCGGATGAGGTTGTGAACCTTGGGGAGGATCCGTTTGACCAGATCCGCGGAATCACGACCGCCGGGGAAACCGCCCCAAGCACTGCACCCATCACGGCAGCCTCCACGCGCGTAATTCCAAGCACATACGGAGCAAATAAAAAGAACGCAAAGATTTCAAAGCTCGCTGGTACAAATGCCATCATCATAGCAGGGCGTCCGACTTTTTTTAAATCCGCAAGGTTTAAGGACAGACCAGCTTTTAACAAAATGATAATCAGCGCCATCTGGCGAAGCTCCGACGAAATGCCCAGAATCGACGGATCCAGCAGATTCAGCACATACGGTCCGAGCACGATGCCCGTAAAGAGCATTCCAATAATCCTCGGAAGCCCTATCCGCTCACAGACCGCCGCCATGGCAAGACCTGCCAGAAAAATAAACGCAAGTGAAGTCAACATGTTTTCCTCTCATTTCTGCGCACGCTTTTTGCGCATACCGAGTTTGTGTCAAGTGTGCGCAGACACAAATCTCGCGATTGAAAAATTTTATTTTTCAATCTTTTCTCCTTTTCTATTCCCTGTGAGATGGACGCAACGAAACTGAAAGCCTCTTGCGCTGGTTTTTTTATTCGGCTGTGTGCTCTCCCGCTTTCTTGTAAAATAACAGAATACACGCTCTGCAAACATTCTACTGTCAAAAATCAAAAAAGCCAATGCCCTCTGCGATTTTGGCTGCATGCAAACATCTTTACGGATATTTACTGCCAGCCATCGATGCCCAAAGTCTGTCGCTTTCACATCTAAAATCACAGAAGCCATCAGCTTAAAATTCTTTCAAGCGTTTTCGCCATACGGCGCGGGAGAACCTCATTCCCGGAAAGTATTATAACAACACTGCCCGGGTGTGTAAAGGGAAATTATTGAGTGAGCCCGCGCTGATGCGCTTTCCCTTCTGCCACTTGACTGTCCCAAGCCGTAGAAATAAAATAACCATAAGGATTTTAAGTTCCCTGCGGACCATTTTCGCGCCTGCAGGAAAATCTGTACTCAGAATGGAGGTCTTCCTAAAATACTATGAAAAAAAGAGCAATCGAATCCCGCGTGGAACAGGTCTATCAGATCCGCCCGGAACATTTAAACGGTGCAGGACGGCTTTTCGGCGGCAGGCTGATGGAGTGGATTGACGAAGTCGCCGGGCTCGTCGGCATCCGTCATTCCCAGTGTAATGTCATCACCGCATCCGTCGATAACCTGAAATTCATCCGCGGCGTGTTTCAAAATGACCTTGTCGTTCTGGTCGGAACCCTCACCTGGGTCGGCAGCACTTCCATGGAAGTCCGGGTCGATACCTATGTGGAAAAACTTAACGGCACACGATATCCCGTAAACCGGGCTTACCTCACGCTCGTTGCCGTTGACGAAACCGGAAAACCGACCAAAGTTCCGGGACTTTTGATCGAATCCATCGGTCAGCAGGCGGAATGGGAAGCCGGACAGAAAAGAAAAGAGCTTCGCATCCAACGAAATAAGGAAGGATTTTAATCCTTCCCTTTTTTCATCTCCTGTATCCGTTCATTCATCTCTTTCGCTTCCCGACGGTAATGCAGCAGAAAGAAAAACCAGATCAGAAATGCTGCTGCCAGCTGGGCAGCAATCATGCCGATTCCCTGCCAGAGCCCCGCTGACAGGTCGATCCAGCCGACCCAGCACGCGACCAGCGTATAAATCACGCAGCCGCTTCCCATATGGATTACAACACGGATCGGCATCGGCATATTTTCTTTCCGGTAAACGACAGCCGGAACGCCAAAGCCCCAGCCGACCACCACACAACCGAGTACCATCTTTGTAAACTGATACCCTGAAAGGCTGAAATTTCCGACATAATACAGGTCAAATATCATTCCGACAAAGCAGAAAATTCCAAGCGCAATCCCAGTGCTGATTCCAACATATTTCGCTGCTTCTTTTACAATCGCTTTCATGCTTTCCTCTCATTTCTGCGCACGCTTTTTGTGCATGCCGAGATTTGCGTCAAGTGCGCGCAGACACAAATCTCGCGATTGAAAAATTACATTTTTCAATCTTTATTCCTCCTATAATCCCAGATATTTCTTAAATTCCGGCAAATATTTTCTGGATACATAATCCTTACAGCCGTTTTTCAGCTTCAGAAGAAGCGTTCCATTAAATCCCGCTTCAATGCTTTCCAGATAGGAAAGATTGACCAGCGTGGATTTCGAAATCTGCATAAACTGCTTTCCAAGCTGCTTTTCTAATTCGTAAAGTCTCTTTCTGGAACGATATTTTGAACACTTTCCAAAAAGAATCGTATCCCCGGCCTCCACACGCACCATATAGATTTCCTCCGGCTGCAGAACAACGAGATTATCCTCATTCTGCAGCGCCGTGATCGGCGTTTCCTGCCGGCTGAAGCTTTACATGATCTTCTGAATTTCGTCCGTCATTTTATCCGCATAAATGACTGCATACGGAATCCGGTATTCCGTTGAAAGTTCAATGCTCACTTTCATGCCCCGACCTCCTTTCTTTTCGTTGACAAAAGCATACACGAAAACGTGCGGTTTGTCTCAGGATCGGAGGTAAGTTGACAAAAAAGCACCCTCAAATGCACCTATGGCTTTACTGCACGAATTTTCGTTTTTTCAAAAAAGGGGCTTGACAGTTTTATTATTTGTGAGTATGATACGTCACATAAAGCAAAGGCGCTTTGGAGAATCTTCTCCGAAGTGCCTTTTTTCGTTCTAAAGAATACCTTCTGCAGGACGAAACGTTTCGTCAGACAAAACACCGAAATGTACAATGCTTACCCTACAGTTGAAAGGAGATTTGATCTATGTCAAAAAGTATTCCTGAAATTTACGGCAGCCTGGTCTTTAACGACAAAGTGATGCGCGAAAAGCTCCCCAAGGATATTTACAAAGCGCTGCGTAAAACAATCGAAAATAACACCCATCTGGAACTGGATGTTGCCAATTCCGTTGCGGTTGCCATGAAGGAATGGGCCGTTGAGCACGGTGCAACCCATTATACGCACTGGTTCCAGCCCATGACCGGTTTCACTGCTGAAAAGCATGACAGCTTCATCAGTCCGGTCGGAGATGGTCAGATCATCATGGATTTCTCCGGAAAAGAGCTGGTAAAGGGTGAGCCGGATGCGTCCAGCTTCCCGTCCGGCGGTCTGCGCGCTACTTTTGAAGCAAGAGGTTATACGGCATGGGATCCTACTTCTCCCGCTTTTATTAAAGATGGAACCCTTTACATTCCTACCGCTTTCTGTTCTTACAGCGGCGAAGCACTGGATAAAAAGACTCCTCTGCTGCGTTCCATGGAAACTCTGAACACAGAGGCAGTCAGAATTCTGCAGCTGCTCGGAAACAAGGATGTTACAAGTGTTTCCACCACCATCGGTCCTGAGCAGGAGTATTTCCTGGTTGACAAAGCTCTGTATGAGCAGAGAAAAGATCTGATCTTTACCGGCAGAACTCTGTTCGGCGCAATGTCTCCCAAAGGTCAGGAAATGGAAGATCATTATTTCGGCGCATTAAAGCCCCGCGTATCCGCGTACATGCATGATCTGGATGAAGAGCTCTGGAAGCTTGGCATCCCTGCAAAGACAAAGCATAACGAAGTTGCTCCTGCACAGCATGAGTTAGCTCCGATTTTCGACACGGCAAACGTTGCCGTCGATCACAATCAGCTGACGATGGAAGTCATGAAAAAAGTTGCTGACAAACACGGTCTGGTATGCCTGCTCCATGAAAAACCCTTCGACGGTATCAATGGTTCCGGTAAACACAACAACTGGTCCATGATTACAAATACTGGTGTAAACCTGCTGGAGCCCGGACGTACTCCTGCTGAAAACGCACAGTTCCTGATTTTCCTGATGGCTGTCATCAAAGCGGTTGACGATTATGCAGATCTTCTGCGTATCTCCGTTGCCAGCGCAGGAAATGATCATCGTCTCGGTGCAAATGAGGCGCCTCCGGCTATTATCTCCATCTTCCTTGGGGATGAGCTGACTGCCGTTCTGGATTCCATTGAAAATGATACCTTCTTTGGCAAGCATCCTCTTGTTCAGATGGATACCGGCGCAACTGTACTGCCTCATTTCTTTAAGGATAATACCGACAGAAACAGAACCTCACCCTTTGCATTTACCGGCAATAAATTTGAATTCAGAAGCCTTGGCTCTTCCAGCTCTGTGGCAGGTCCAAACATCATTTTAAATACAGCTGTTGCAGAAGCACTGCGTCAGTTCTACGGAGAATTAAAGGCCTTCCCCGAAGATCAGATGGATGAAGCAGTTCGCGCTCTGGTAAAGAGAGCGATCCTGAAGCACAAAAAGGTTATCTTTAACGGCAACGGCTATTCTGACGAATGGGTTCAGGAAGCTGAAAAGCGCGGTCTGTACAACTTAAAGTCCACTCCTGATGCGCTTCCTTATTTCATTCACGAGAAGAATATCGACCTGTTTACCAGCCATCACATCTTCTCCAAAGAAGAGATCTTCTCCAGATATGAAATTTTGCTGGAGACCTACAGCAAAACCATCCATATCGAAGCAAAGACCATGGAGGATATGGTTCGCCGCGATTTCCTGCCTGCCCTGATGACCTATACAGACGAGGTTGCAGCATCGATCTCCGCGAAAAAAGCAGTTCTTGCAACACTGCCCTGCACCGCACAGGAGAAACTGCTGACCACACTTTCCGGCTATTACGAAGCAATTTATACCGCGGAAGAAAAGCTGGAAGCAGATCTTGCAACAGCAGAAGGCATGAGCGATCAGCCTGCCCTGTCCCTGTTCTATCACGAGACCATCCTGTCTGATATGGATGCAGTCCGCAGCGCTGTAGATGCTGCAGAAACCTATATTCCTGACAGCATCCTGCCTTACCCGAACTACGAGAAGCTGCTGTTTTCCGTTTAAAACAGCCGGAAGGGACACTTTAAAATGAGTTTTTTTGATCCGGAACAAGAGGATAAACTGAAAGAGGAATGCGGCGTCTTCGGGATTTATAATCCCGATGGCAGCGCCGCTGCCCCTTCTATCTACTACGGGCTTTCTGCTCTGCAGCACCGCGGACAGGAAGCCTGCGGTATTGCCGTCTGTAACACAAATGGCCCGAAAGGAAATATCACCTGGCACAAAGACATGGGGCTTGTCAGCGAGGTGTTTCATGAAAAATCCCTGGATTCTCTGAAGGGAAATATCGGCATCGGGCACGTCCGCTACTCCACGACCGGCGCAAGCATCGTGGAAAATGCGCAGCCCCTCGTCTTAAACTATTTAAAAGGCACGCTTGCGCTTGCCCATAACGGCAACATCACAAATGCATCCGAGCTCCGTCAGTCTCTTCAGGAGGGCGGCGCTATTTTCCGCTCTACGACAGACTCCGAGGTCATCGCCTGCGATATCGCACGGGAAAGAACCCACACCTCCTGTGTGGAAGATGCAATTTTACAGACTGCACGCAAATTAAAGGGCGGTTACGCTCTTGTCATCATCAGCCCCAGAAAACTAATCGGCGTCCGAGATCCGCTCGGTTTAAAACCATTATGTCTGGGCAAACGTGGTGACAGCTACATCCTTGCATCGGAAAGCTGCGCCCTGACAGCTGTAGACGCAGAATTTGTACGTGATATTCTTCCCGGCGAGATCGTTACCATTACCGAAAATGGGATCAAATCCGATTCCCGTCTCATCGAGGAAAGTAAAGCTGCACAGATTCCTCATGCACATTGTATTTTCGAATACATCTATTTTGCCCGTCTGGATTCCACGATGGACAATGTAAACATATATGATGCCAGAATCCGCGCCGGAAAAGCGCTTGCCGCTTCCTATCCGGTCGAGGCGGATCTTGTTACCGGAGTCCCGGATTCCGGTCTGGCTGCAGCAATGGGCTATGCGCAGGCCTGCGGTCTGCCATTCGCCCTTGCGTTTCACAAAAACAGCTATGTGGGAAGAACTTTCATCAAACCCACCCAAAAGGAGCGGGAGTCCGCTGTTCACCTGAAACTGAGCATACTCTCCAGCGTCGTCAAAGGCAAACGTCTTGTCCTGATTGACGATTCTATCGTCCGCGGCACGACAATGGCCAGCCTGATCCGTATGTTAAAGGATGCCGGCGCAACGGAGGTGCATGTACGTATCAGCTCCCCTCCTTTTCTTTTCCCCTGTTACTACGGAACCGACGTTCCCAGCAACGATCAATTGATCGCGTCCTCCCACACTGCTGCCGAAATCTGCGCCTCTATCGGCGCAGACTCCCTCGGTTACATGAAGCTGGAGGACTTGAAGCAGATGACCGGGGATCTTCCACTTTGCAAAGCATGCTTTGACAGTCACTACCCTGTATAACTCTCCCCCTGACTGTCAGATGCATACTTTATATATCTATACCGGAACTGCACCGGTATGGAAAATGCCAGCCCGCAGAGTTTCTGCGGGCTGGTGTTGTGTACAATAAAAACGTCCCGCATAAATTCTTTACTTATCAACAAAACGACAGTTTTTGAAAGCCTTCCTGTTGTGCTTCCAGCTCCGCAAACAGGTTCCAAACCCGTCTGGTGCTTTTCCTTGCCTCTCTCTTTCTCGCCTGAGTATAATACATTTTTTCTTTATTGCTTCTCTGCGGAAGCAAATGATAATCCTGTTCCATAATCTTCTTAGCACGATCATGACCGGCAATATATTTCAGATATTTCGCAGGATGACTATTTTCTCCTGCATCCACCTGTCTGTGATACCTGGCTTTTTTTGCCTGCTCCATTGTCATCTTTTTCCCGCCAAACGGACAGTGGAACAGCTTGTAACACTGCTTCCGGTCAAAAAATACTATTTTCCATGCAGCCATATCCGTAAGTACATATAAAATATCTCCGTCATACTCAATACTCATATGATGCTCTTTTGCCTGACGCTCAATATTCCACGCAGCTTTCCGGTAAGCTTCCGGATAAGATGCTGTTCTCTCTTTTCCTACAAGCAAAGCTATTATCTTCTCAAGCTGCCCTGTCTCTTCTTTCCCATCATATCCGCTGCATTGTATCAGATTCGTCCGTCCTATCGTCTCATCCCAAATTTTCTTATACAGCCTGAAATGCTGCTTTGCTGGATCAAACCGGATTTCCCAACAATAATTTTTCGCCTGGATTTTGATCTGATTTTCTTCCAGCTTCGCTAATCCGTCAATCTCTTCAAGAATCTTTTTCATCGCCGGTTCGTAGTCCCTGTACATTTTGCTGAGCTTACAGCAACATTTACAGGGAGATAATTTTCCAGCTGTTTTCTTCTGTAGCTCCACTAATGTCAGATATCCTTCCTTGATACGATTCAAATACTGACATCCCGGTCTGTGATATATTTTTGACTTACTGCTCATCTGCACGATCATACTCATCTTCTCTCTTTCTGTCCCTGTCTGGAACAATTCCAGCATAACAGATAATGTGTCCCAAAAAACGGACTTGCTCTTTGGATTTTCAAGTTTATAAATTTTTCATTTTTTCCTTGACACGTTCTTAGCACGGTGCTATACTGCCAACATAGCAAAGGTGCTACGACAAAACGTCGCAGCACCTTTTTTATCCGACAACCCAACTCGATTTCGCATGCGGTCGGATAAACATATTCCGGATCTCGGGCAAACCGGATTGTCTGACATCCACCTGAAACGATGCAATGGGGCTTCGAAAGGAAGAAATCCCTGGCGTCGTTTTTTTATACCACAAAATGAGGAGGAACTATTATGACAGAAGAAATCTTAAGCGTTTTAAACGGCGAAGTATTCGGTGTCTGGTTTCTGATCGGCGCTGCGCTGGTATTCTGGATGCAGGCCGGATTCGCAATGGTGGAAACCGGCTTTACAAGAGCAAAGAATGCCGGCAATATCCTGATGAAGAACCTGATGGACTTCTGTATCGGTACCGTTGTTTTCATTCTGATCGGCTTCAGCCTTCTGCTCGGAGAAGACATGGCCGGCATCATCGGAAAACCCGGATTTGACATTTTTACCGATTATGCAAATTTTGACTGGTCAAACTTCGTATTCAACCTTGTGTTCTGTGCAACAACCGCTACCATCGTATCCGGTGCAATGGCAGAACGTACAAAGTTCATTTCCTACTGTGTGTACTCCGGAGTCATTTCCGCAGTCATTTATCCGATCGAAGCACACTGGACATGGGGCGGCGGCTGGCTTTCCCAGATCGGCTTCCACGATTTCGCAGGTTCCAACTGCATCCACATGGTCGGCGGTATTTCCGCTCTGATCGGTGCAGCAATGCTTGGTCCCCGTATCGGTAAGTTTGTAAAGGATAAGGCAGGCAAAGTAACAAAGGTAAACGCATTTCCCGGACATAACCTTCCCATCGGTGCACTGGGCGTTTTCATTCTGTGGCTTGGCTGGTACGGTTTCAACGGTGCTGCTGCAACCTCCGTTGAAGAGCTCGGCTCCATCTTTGTTACTACAACCATCGCTCCCGCCATTGCAACCGTTGTTACCATGATCCTGACCTGGGTAAAATATGGCAAGCCTGATGTTTCGATGTGCTTAAATGCTTCCCTTGCCGGTCTGGTTGCCATTACCGCAGGCTGTGATGTTGTAGATGCTTTTGGTTCCATCGTGATCGGCGCAGTTGCCGGTGTTCTGGTTGTCTTTGGCGTATGGTTTCTTGATTACAAGCTCCATGTGGATGATCCTGTCGGAGCAGTTGCAGTACACTGCTTAAACGGTATCTGGGGCACAGTTGCAGTCGGATTTTTCGCTACTCCTTCCGCTCCTGCCTTTGCAAGAGGCTTCGGTGATGGTGTAAGCTTCGGCGCAAACCAGATCGCAGGTGCAGGTCTCTTCTACGGCGGCGGCTTCAAACAGCTTGGTTTACAGCTTCTTGGCATGTTCGCTACCATCGCATGGACTGCTGTAACCATCACAATTACATTTATTATTATCAAAAAGATTTTCGGTCTTCGTGTTTCCGAAGAAGAAGAAATTATTGGTCTTGATGCAAAAGAACATGGTCTTCCGTCCGCTTATGCCGGCTTCTCCATCATGGATATCTCCAACACCATGACAATGGATGTCAACGAAAACACCGATCTCGGTGTTTCGGATTACGACAAGGCTTCCGAGTTCCAGAAGGATGCAGCTGTCAAGGTTGTGGAAGCTCCGATCAACGCTTCTGCAAGCGGCATTTACAAGGTTGTCATCATTGCAAAGCTGTCTCGCTTCGAAGCACTGAAGACTGCATTAAACGACCTTGGTGTAACCGGTATGACCATGACACAGGTAATGGGCTGCGGCATCCAGAAGGGTGCAGGCGAAATGTACCGTGGTGCAGAAATCGATGCAACCCTGCTGCCTAAGGTAAAGATCGAGGTTGTCGTCAGCAAGATCCCTGTTGATTCCGTCATTGCAACTGCAAAGAAGGTACTCTTTACCGGTCACATCGGTGATGGCAAGATTTTTGTATACAATGTTGACAGAGTCGTAAAGGTCCGCACCGGAGAAGAAAATACCGCTGCACTGCAGGATGTAGAATGATAACACAGCAAAACAATCCATAAACACGGCAGTGTCGTATAAAAAATCCCGGTCTCCTGTTCCAAACAACAGGAGGCCGGGATTTTCCTTTCATCATCCATCTCGTAACTATAAGACTCCAGAAAATCACATTCCTTTTCCCCCTTTCTGACATTTTCTACACAGACTTTTCCCTTCTCCTATGCTATAGTCAGCGTAAATAGCCTTTAACGCTCTTGGGGGAATATCACAATCCGGGGAAACACCGCACGCTGCGATCTGTTTTCCCTATAAAAAGGAGGACTTACCAATGACAAAAGAATATTCCTGGATGCTCGGTCCTTTTGAAAAGGCTGCCGAAGCCAATCCCTGTCTGGTTCCCAATGCAGTATCCCGTTTTTTCTGCCCGGTTCAGGAAAAGGAACTCGGCTGGGAAGCAAAGG
>ERZ1107006.3543-NODE-3543-length-9981-cov-3.228491_pt1 | contig 9981 bp, 9 predicted proteins | sample MGYA00403696_ERZ1107006 | MGnify/ENA primary metagenome ERZ1107006 (study PRJEB35170, sample SAMEA104062441) | human gut metagenome | biome: human gut; feature: human-associated habitat; material: faeces | place: Denmark | collected 2012-08-13 ...
TCTGCAAGCCCCACTTTATGGTATATTTTGCCCTCATTCGGTTGCCGTAGCCCGCTACGCCGCCCTCATTCGGACAAAATCTCCCACAAACTGGGACTCGCAGCTTGCGAAAAGCCTTTTTCAGACACGCTCTAGAGCGTGTTTGAGAAAATTTTCCGTAATCTGAGATTCGCAGCTTACGAAAAGGTTTTTTCAGACATGCTCTGGCATCTGGCAAAAATGTTGAGGTCAAGAGATCAAAAATCCTCTTGCAAGCGAGCTTGCACCGGCTTTTTGATCTTTTGCCCTGATATCTGATGAAAATTATAGCAAGTTTCGACAGGTTCGTAAACTCTTATTTTGTTCTTATTCGTTTCACGCAGCCACTGCTTACGCCTGCGTTTCTAAGTCTGTTGAACTGAATTGTATAAAATTATGTACAAAAACAGAAGATAACGCTTGAAAATAGAAGAAAAATCCATTAATATCTATGTATACAAAAAACATTACCGAAGGTGGTGCTTACGATGAAACTGCGTGCGCTTGCAAAAATAAATCTTGGTCTTGATGTGACCGGAAAAAGAGAGGATGGTTACCATGAAGTCCGCATGGTAATGCAGACGATCCAGATGTACGATCAGCTGGAAATAAAGGAGAGCAAAGAACCCGGAATAAGGCTTACAACCAATCTGCCGTTCCTTCCGTGTAATGACGGAAATCTCGTATACAAAGCGGCCAAGCTTCTGATGGATGAATTTGATATCCGTCAGGGCGTTGATATGAACCTGACAAAATTTATCCCGGTAGCGGCCGGCATGGCGGGCGGAAGCTCGGATGCGGCAGCAGCACTGGTAGGAATTAACCGCATGTTTCAGCTTGGTCTGACCAAACGCCAGCTGATGGAGCGGGGTGTGCAGATCGGTGCGGATGTTCCGTACTGTGTGATGCGCGGTACAGCGCTGGCAGAAGGAATCGGCGAAAAGCTGACATCCCTTCCCGGCGTACCGATGTGCTACGTGCTGATCGGAAAACCGGGCATCAATGTTTCGACGAAATTTGTCTATGGAAACCTGCATCTTGACGAGGTGACAGATCATCCTGATATCGATGGCATGGTACAGGCGATCCGGAATCACGATCTGTACGGCATCACGGACCGCATGGGAAATGTGCTGGAATCCGTGACGTGTCCGGCGTATCCGGTGATCGATGAGATCAAGGCACAGATGATGAAAAACGGTGCGGTCAATGCGATGATGAGCGGCAGCGGCCCGACCGTATTCGGCATTTTCGACGATCCGGACAAGGCAGAATTTGCCCGCGATCAGTTAAAAATAAGCGGACTGTCGAAACAGACATTCCTGACTACAGTATCAAAACCGGGAGGTACAAAGTATGGCAAAAAATGAGTTAGACCTGCAGATGGAGGATTATCAGTACCTTCCGCTCCGCGATGTCGTGTTCCGCACGCTGCGCCAGGCGATTCTGCGCGGGGAGTTAAAGCCGGGTGAACGGCTGATGGAGATCCGGCTGGCAAATCAGCTCGGCGTTTCGCGTACCCCGATCCGCGAGGCGATCCGTATGCTGGAGCTGGACGGCCTTGTGATCATGGTGCCGCGGAAGGGTGCGCAGGTAGCACAGATCACGGAAAAAGACCTGAACGATGTGCTGGAGGTGCGGCTTGGACTGGAGGAGCTGGCGGTAAAACTGGCGTGTCAGCGGATTACAGAGAGCGAACTGCAGAAGCTTTATCAGGCATCGCGCAGCTTTGAACAAATGCTGGAGACAACAGAGACGGATGATCTGCAGAAGCTTGCACAGGCAGATGTGGCATTCCATGATGTGATTTATCAGGCGACGAACAACGAGCGCCTGATTCAGCTGCTGAACAATCTGCGGGAGCAAATGTACCGTTACCGGATTGAATATTTAAAGGATGTAAAATCCCGACGTTCCCTGGTTGAGGAGCACGATGCCCTCTATGAACGTATGAAAAATCGGGATCTTGCAGGCGCACAGAAGATGATCCGCGAGCATATCGAGCGACAGCAGGAGAGTATTATGCAGACCGTACATCACCAGAGCATGACGGGTGTAGAAGAAAAATAAAAGCGTATAAAATTTCGAAAAAGGAACATTCTGTTACAGAGTAAAAAAATCGTGACAGAATGTTTTTTTATGGAATTTTGCAGAGTATATTTCTCCAGATGGTTTTTCGGAAGCTTTCAAAAGGAGGAGAAGGAGGGACGCAGGCATGGAAAAAGAGAAGACGCAGATTTCACTCACCCTGGCGGAAAATGAAAGCGTGATCCGTACATGGTGTGAAAATTGCGATGATATTCAGATCCGCCCGATGAAACTCGGCAAAACGGGCGGAACCGGTGCGCTGCTGATCTACGTAGAAGTGGCGGTGAGCTGCGTTATGTTGAAGGATTCCGTGATCGGGAAGCTGTTGAACCGTCTGATGGAGGTTCCCGAGGCAGATATCCCGGGGGTTCTCTCGGAAAATCAGCTCGGAATTTCGGATGCACTGGAATTTGATACCATGGAAGCTGCGTTCGCTTCCATGCTTGCGGGAAATGCAATTCTTTTTGTGGATCATTATGACCGTGCAGTCAAGATCGGATCGAAGGGTTATCCCAATTTAGGAGTGCAAAAAGCCGAGTCCGAGAAAGTGCTGCGCGGCTCAAACGAGGGCTTTTCCGATTCCGTCAAAACCAACACAGCACTCGTCCGCAAGCGTCTGCGGACCACCGATCTGAAAGTGGAGGAGATACATTTTGGTGCGCGTTCTGATACGGTTCTGGCTCTGGTGTATGAGAAAGAGCTGATTTATCCGAAATTTCTGGAAGAGGTAAAACAGCAGATTGCCGGCTGGGAAGTGGACGGCGTTTTTGACAGCGGCATGGTCGAGCAGCTCTGCGAACCGCAGTGGAAATCGCCGTTCCCGCGCTTCGAGACGACCGAACGGCCGGACCGCGCGGCGATGGAGATTCTGGACGGAAGAATCCTGCTTTTATGTGATAATTCCCCGGTTGGGATTCTCTTCCCGGCATCATTTGACAGCTTTTTAAAGGTCAGTGAGGACCGGTATCATCATTTTCTGATCGCCTCATTTGAGCGGCTACTGCGGTATGCTGCGGTCTTTCTCGCCCTGTGGATTTCGGGCGGATACCTGGCTGTCACGGGCTTTCACACGCAGGTGCTTCCGACCAAACTCCTGCTGGCGTTCGCCGAAGCGCGGAAAGGCGTTCCGTTCCCCGGCATTCTGGAAATTCTTCTGATGGAATTTGCTTTTGAACTGATCCGCGAGGCCGGTGTGCGCATGCCGGGACCGCTTGGCGGGACGATCGGAATTGTGGGCGGGCTGATCATCGGAGATGCGGCGGTTTCCGCCAATCTGGTGAGCCCGATGACCGTCGTTGTGGTTGCGGTTTCGGCGCTCTGTTCGCTGGCGATTCCGAACGAAGAGTTCGGCGCACCGTTCCGGCTGCTGAAATTTGGCTTTATTTTGCTCGGCGGATGGCTCGGCATTTTCGGCATGGTGCTCGGCACATTTCTTCTCGCGGGTCATCTCGCCGGGCTTACGAGTTTTGGCATTCCCTATCTGATGCCGTTCGTCGGGAAAGGACTTGCGGGCTACCATGCGCCGAAGGATTCCGTATGGCGGCCGCCGCTGCATCAGATGCGGGAGCGGCCGGTCTTTGCAAAGCGCGATCAGAGAGTGCGGCTGCGGAAAAACAGAAAAGCTGCGGAGCCGGAAGAAAAACAGGAAAGGGGAGAGTGACGCATGTTTTCGGAAAATGACAGAATTTCACAGCGCCAGATGGAACGCCAGATCGTGCTCGTTCTGCTCTGCCCGGCGTTCTGGCAGCTCGCGGCGTACGGCGCATCGGACGGCCTGCCCGGTATGGCAGGGATTTTCGTTGGATATGGGCTGCTGGCGGTGTGGTGCATTTATCTCGTGCGCCTTGGCGGGCTTTACTGCCGCCTGGAAAGCGTGATGGGAAAGGCTGGGAAACTCCTTCTGGCAGTGATGTATCTGTGTTATCTGCTTTTCCTCGGCGGAACACTGCTTCGCAGAATGGCGGAGCTTGCCGCCGCGTATCTGACAGCGGGTGTACCGCAGGAGCTCTGCGGACTGTTTCTGCTCGCGGCGGCCGGGTTTGGTGTCGGCAGTGAAGTACAGAAAAGAGGACGGATGGCGGAAGCACTCTATCCGTGGATTGTGGGCGGGATTTTGATTCTGCTTCTGCTGACGGTTCCGCAGATGCATTTTTCCTCGTTTGAGGATGCCTGGAAGACAGCAAAGTCTGTTGAAATTGTGGATAACGGAATACTTTTTGGGTGGAATGTGTGGAGAACACTGGAAAATGGAACACCGATTGCGCTACTGCCGTTTTTACTGGGGCATGTGCAGAAAGAGCACAGGAGTGTCATTCTTCCGGTGACGCAGAGTATCTGGAAAACGGGGCTTCTTGTAATTGCAGGAAGCATGGCGCTGCTCGGCGTTTTCGGCCTGCGCGGCACGGCTGCGGCGCAGGACCCGCTCTTACTGTTAATGGCAGGAACGAGCCTGCCGGGTGGATTTCTGGAGCGGTTTGATATTCTGTGGATGGCATTTCTTTTGATGGGACTGCTGTTCACACTGGGAAGTCTGCTGTTTTACGTATCGCTGATCGGAGAGAAGACGGGACTGTGGAAACCGCAGAATCTCTATGTACGGATCGGTACAGTGCTTTTTATATGGCTGCTGTCATGCGCGGAAAGCGGCTGGTCGGTCCGGTACGGTTACTTTCCGTTTTTCCTTGCCATCACGGTGCTGCTCGGCTTCTGCCAGAAGCATATGAAAAAACTGCGGCTTGTGTGTCTGGCGCTGGGCAGTATGATTTTCCTGTCCTCCTGCGGGGCAGTAGAGCCGGAAAAGCGGCTGTATCCACTGGCGGTTGCCTTTGATTATGTGTCGGAAGAGGCGACGGCTGGCGGTAAATGGCGCGTCTGGTATGCGCCTGCGAATCTTGCGGTGGTGACCGGCCAGGGAAAGGATGAGCAGGAGGAGGGAACCGACGAGGACCCCGCATCGCTGTTCTTTGAAGCGGAGACGTTTGAGGAGATTGCGCAGCAATATGACAGCACAGAGGAATATGATCTCGACACCGGACACGTCCAGGCGATTGTATTTTCCGATGCACTGCTCAGTGACCGGGGACGGATGGAAGAACTGTTGAAGTACCTGGAACAGGACCGTGCGCTTGGGCACAGTGCCTATCTGTTTCACGCAGAAAAACCAGAAGATATCATGGAGCAGAACGGAAAACAGGTGGAGTCCGCCGGTGAGTACCTGTGCGGAATTTATGACAACCGGGTGAAAAGAAAAGAGGCGGTGACACTGGCGGACTTGTGCTATGCGTGGGAAAACGAAAGGAGCATTACGTGGATTCCGAAAGCGCCGTAAAAGGTTTAAAGTGTATGGAATATCGGAGCGGGTAGTGAGTGTCTGTGTATAAAAGTTTTGAAATCCGGCAAAACTGGAAAAAACAGGAGGCAGCATATGAATGAGAAAAAAGTACAGAGCCGGAAACGGAATCAAAATCGGACACAGAAGAAATCCAGGGACAGGCAGGCGCAGCCTCGAAATACATTTGGGAACCAGCATAGAAGTCAATTCCAGGCGGCATTTCAAATTTTCTGCCGCCGCTGGCTCCCCGTCTGCATTGCGGCGCTGATCCTTTCCGGAACCGCCAATCTTCTCCGCGAGTCCCGTCTGCAGCAGGAAGTCGCTGCAAAGATCGTGCGCTTTCACGTAAGAGCCAACAGCGACTGCGCCTCCGACCAGCAGATCAAGCTTCAGGTACGCGATGCCGTTGCCGAAGAACTGCAGACGATCCTGCACGGAGCCGAAACAAAAGCAGAAACCGAAGAAATCCTGCGTGAAAACGAGCCCTCCATCCGTGCCGCCGCCCTTCAGACGCTGCGCGCAGGAGGCAGTACTGACGATATCACCGTAACGTACGGAAAAGCCAGTTTTGAGGAAAAAGAAACAGGCAATTATATTCTCCCCGCCGGAACGTACGACGCTCTTCAGATCAACATCGGCAGAGCCAAAGGGCACAACTGGTGGTGCATGCTGTACCCGTCCATCTGCTTTTCGGATGCCCTGCGCCCCGTAAACGAGGACGGCGAAAGTGCAGAAAAAGTCGAAAAAAGCCGGATTCCGCTGCAGAATCTGTTGAGTGACGCCGCCTACCGCGAAATCCTGAAAAGTGATCGGATTTCGTTCCGGTTTTTCTGGCGTTAAGCGGATTTTTCGAAAGACTTTCAAGAGAAATGATTGCAATATTCCTCCATTCGGGTTAAAATAATGTATCAGCGACCTATTTTAACCAGGGTCGTGAAATGAAAAAAGAAATGTAAAAATTCAGATATATTAAATATAGAAATGAACCCCATTCGGCATGACAAAAAAGTAATGCCGGATGAAAAATGGAGGAAAGTATGAAAGCAGACAGACAGGCGCCGATCGGCGTCTTTGATTCCGGTGTCGGCGGACTGACCGTAGTGCGTGAGATTATGCGAAACCTGCCCGACGAACGAATCGTATATTTTGGAGATACCGCGCGTGTGCCGTACGGTTCCAAATCGAAAAATACCGTCATCCGTTATTCCCGCCAGATCGTACACTTTCTGGAAACCCAGCAGGTCAAGGCAATCGTCATCGCCTGCAACACAGCAAGTGCGCTGGCACTTGATACGATCGAAAAAGAGATTGATCTCCCGATCATCGGCGTGGTAAAACCGGGCGCACAGATGGCCGTCGAGACGACGCAGAACAAGCGCGTCGGCGTCATCGCAACTGAGAGCACTATTCAGAGCGGCCTCTACCAGCAGCTCATTACCGAGGCAGATCCGGCGATCACCGTTTACGGAAAACCGTGTCCGCTGTTCGTGCCGCTCGTGGAAGAAGGCTGGACAAAAGATCCGATCACCGAGGAAGTGGCGCGCCGCTATCTGGCAGAGATTCTGGATAAAGACATCGACACGCTGATTATGGGATGCACTCACTATCCGCTGCTGCGTTCTCTGCTGCGGAAAGTAGTCGGAGAAAAAGTAACACTCGTCAACCCGGCATACGAAACCTCACAGGCACTGCGCAGACTGCTGCGGGAGCTGGATCTGGAGAATCCGGGAAACGATGAGCTGGGCCGTCAGAAATACCAGTTCTTCGCAAGCGACGGCGTGGAGCGGTTCAATGCCTTCGCACATTCCGTTCTGCCGGAGCAGATCAGCGATACGAAACAGGTACAGATTGAAAACTATTAAAAACGACATACAGAAAAGAGAGAGGAACACCAGAAAAGGATGGAAAAAGACGTACTCATCAGCATCCGCGGACTGCAGTATCTGATGGATGAGGAATCCGGCGAACAAGAACCGGTGGAGGTTATGACGACGGGTTCGTACTACAAGAAAAACGGCCATCACTTTCTGATCTACGACGAGGCAACCGAAGGCTTTGACATGATGACGCACAACATGATCAAATTTACGGAAAACGCCCTCGAGGTGCGCAAGCGCGGCCTCATTGATGTCCATATGATTTTTGAGGAGGATAAAAAGAACATTTCGTTTTATCACACGCCATATGGCATGATCAACATGGGAGTTGCGGCGACGAAGGTCAGAATGAAAGAGACGCCGGATCAGATTTTACTGAAGGCAGAATACGCGCTCGACATCAACGACAGCTACGTGGGGGACTGCGTAATCGATATCGAGGTAAGACCGCGGGAAGGCGGAAAACTGAATTTATAAAAAAATACCCGGGAAGAATGAAAATCATTCAACTCGGGTATTTTCGCGAGCAACGAGCCAAAGTCCGGGCTTGCACGAGACCTTGGCGACTGCCGCGAAAGCAAAAAGAAACACGCAAAGCGTGTTTCTTTTTGTTTCAGATGAAATTTTATTTCTCCTCGCCGCGTGCCTTGCGGAGCATTCTCTGCCAGAAGCCGTTTTTCTTTGCCGGCTGCTCTAAAGAACCGCGGATGCCGCGAACTCCGGTGATGTAGATACCGCTTACGGTAGCCTTGACTTCTTTTTTCACCGGGATCTGATCGAAGATAGCAGCGTCGCAGATCAGGGTCATGATTCTTGGACCGACTTTTGCTTTGACGATCGGCAGTTTTGCGCGACGCATCATTTTCGGTGTCTGGTCAATGACCATCTGTGGGAGTCCGGAATCTTTCATGCGAAGCTTTTTCTTATCTATGATCAACATGGAGACAGTCTGTTTCATGGCCTCCATTTGTTCCTGCTGTGCGGCCTGTTTTGTCTGTGCTTTTTTACCGAAGTAATACAGCAGACCAAGGATGACAGCGATGACAGCTAATACGATTAATACGATAATCCAGGGTTTCATCCCTCTATTCCTCCTCTGCAAAAAATAATGTGGGCATCGGAACATACAATGCCAGTCTATGAACATTCTAACATTGATTTCGGCAAAACGCAAACACATTTTAGCGCAATCCAGGCGATTTTACGGTCGAAAATCATAAGAATTTCTAAAATCGGAGCCCCAGCCTTTTTTTTACCAGACAAGTATGGTAAAATGAGATTTACAACGCGCCGGGAACGGCGTAGTATGGAGGAAAATTCAAGAATGAAAAGAAAAGCAGCAGTTATGCTTCTGCTCATGACACTGGGAGCAGCCAGTGTGAGCGGATGTGGAAAAAACAATACAACAAGCAGCAGTTCCGTATCAAGCGCAAGCAGCACAAGCGCTTCCTCAGCATCCGATGCGTCGAGCACAGGCAGCACATCGTCCGACAGCACAGCTTCTGAGGAATACGCTTCCCCGAGTGATGTAGACGGGATTCCGGTTGTCGATGAGGAAGTTGATCCTGCAGAGTGTGTAACTCTTGGAGATTACAAAAAGCTCACACTGGAAAAGAAAGTAGAGCAGGTAACGGATGATGACGTACAGACGGCCATTATGGCAGAGACAGCTGTCACCATGGACGATCCGGATGCCACCGTACAAAAAGGCGACACTGCCGATATTGCCTATGTTGGCAAAGTTGATGGCAAGGAGTTTGACGGCGGAAGCAGCGATTCCTACAATCTGGTGATCGGATCCGGTACCTTCATCGATGGATTTGAGGATGGTGTCATTGGAATGAAAACAGGGGAGACAAAGGATCTGAACCTGAAATTCCCTGACAGCTATCAGAGTACCGATCTGGCAGGAAAAGATGTTGTGTTTACCGTTACGGTAAATGCGTTTACCCGCCCGGCAGAAAACATTGACGGATGGGAGCTCGATGATGCATGGGTAGCAAAAAATACAGATTACAGTACTGTGGAGGAATACCGTGCCGGAAAACGCGCAGAGCTGGAGGCTGCAAATGAGACGACAGCGGAAAATAATTTGCAGAATGACGCGATGCAGCAGATGGCAGACGGCTGTACGTTTCACAAAATTCCGAAATCCTATATCACCCTTGGCGAAGAAGATTACGATAAACGGTATACCGCTTATCTTCAGAATTACGGCATTTCCCTGGACGACTATCTGGAGCAGTATGCGGACGGAGCGACCTACAATCAGGAGAAAGCAACGTATGCAGGAACGATGGCAAAAAGTGCCCTTCTTCTGGATGCCGTAAAAGAGGCAGAAGGCTGGACAACAGATGACCAGGATTACCAGCAGATCTTAAACGATGAGGCAGCCAATGCCAATATGTCGCAGGAAGATTTCCTGAAAGCAGCCAATGACTATTACGGGGAAGATACGGTAGTGCGCAACATCATGATGGAGCGCATGATCAATATGGTTCTCGACAATGCAACAGTCAATACCGTGACTGTGGATGCAGACGGAAATACAGTAAAATAAAAAGAAAAATCACCCCGGAAAACAGGATGAAAACTTCTGTTTTCCGGGGTGATTTAACCGAATCAAGTAAGTCCCCTGCTTCCATTGCGAAAAGCAATAAGCAGTGG
>ERZ1107006.3553-NODE-3553-length-9962-cov-5.575553_pt1 | contig 9962 bp, 5 predicted proteins | sample MGYA00403696_ERZ1107006 | MGnify/ENA primary metagenome ERZ1107006 (study PRJEB35170, sample SAMEA104062441) | human gut metagenome | biome: human gut; feature: human-associated habitat; material: faeces | place: Denmark | collected 2012-08-13 ...
CGGCCACATCCAGCACGATGATCCAGGAAAGGCCGGTGCTGCTGTTCAGCACATGCAGCACGCCGCCAATGCCCAGAATGGGCGCATAGGCCACCATGCGCAGCAGCATGACGCAGACGAACTGCACCTGCTGGATGTCGTTGGTGGTGCGGGTGATGAGGGACGCGGTGGAGAAGTTCTCGATCTCCGCATGGGAGAAGTGGATGACGCTGGAGAAGGTCTCGCGGCGCAGGTCGCGGCCGATGGCGGCGGACACCCGGGAGGCCAGGAAGCCCACCGCGATGGACACGGCCACCATCAGCAGGGTCAGGGCCAGCATCTGGCCGCCTACCTTATATAAATAGTGCATCTGCACATCGTGGGCAATGCCCTGGGCCTCGTATTCCAGCCCCACCAGCAGCAGAGCCTGGCTCTTCAGGTTCTCCACCACGGTGTCGTCCAGCTGGCCGATGGCACCGGTCAGCTGCTGCTGCACGGCGTCGCGGCTGAAGCCGGGCATCTGGCTCATGGCGGCAAACTGGCCGCACACGGTGTCCAGGTCCTCCGCCGTGGGGGCCACAGTCTCGGTTTCCGTGTCGGTGTTGCGGTCGGCGCCGGAGGCCTGCAGGTCCGCAAGGCCGGTCATGCCCATGCCGGTCTGCCCGGCGGGGGTGTTGGCTGCCTGGGCGGCCGCCAGATACAGCACGATGTCCGGCGTGGTCACAGCATCTTCCAGCGCAGTGCGCTCGTCGGCGGTCAGGTCGGTGCGCAGGCGCAGCACATCGCCGTCGGCGGTGTAGGCGTTCTGGAAGGCAGCGGCGTCCTCCTCGCGCATCAGCAGCGAGAGGGCATCCAGCGTGCTCTGGCGCACGGTGGCAGGCAGGGGGCTTTCGATGCCGCCCTGCTGGATGCCGGTGTCCACGATCTTGCTGGTGTAGTCCGGCAGCGACAGATCGCAGTACGCCTGCACGAACAGCAGTGCGAACACCACGAGGCAGACGGCCCAGTGACGGGCCAGCTGCTTAAAGATCTTTGTCATGGTTTGGTTCTCCCTTCGGTTTGGTGGTACGCGCAGCATTTTCCGCAAGAATGGCTTCCATCAGCGCGCCGCGCAGCGCTTCCATCTGGGCCAGCTGTTCCGGCTCCAGCCGGGCCATGACACTGGAAAAGTAGTCCCCAAGAGCAGCCTCGCACTGTCGGCAGGCCTCGTATCCCTTGGGCGTGAAACGCACCAGCGTCTTGCGGCGGTCGGCAGGGTCGGCAAAGCGTTCCACAAGGCCGTCCTGCTCCATCTGCCGCACCGTGCGGGAAATGGCAGGAAGCGGTTGATGAAGCTCCTGAACAAGATCGGAGATATAAACGGCACCGTCCTGTCCATGGAGACGAATGCAGCCCAGCAGCCCTTCCAGCATGGGGAAGTGGCACTTGGGGCAGTCGGCCAGAGCGGCCTTCATGCCGGCCTTGGATGCTTTGCTCAGCCGGTGGATGTAGCGGCAAAGCCCACGGAAACTCAACGTGGATTCCTCAGACACGCGATCCCTCCTCTCAAAAATTGCTTAACAGCTGTTAACTGTTAACGCTTGATAATAATAGGCTTTTGCAGGCCGGATTGCAACCCCCTGCAGGGATTGTTTCACAAAAGTTCACAAACGTTTGTGTCCCGCATACACATAAAGCAAAGGGGGCATCAGGCATGGAACAGCGTTTGTGGAGGATCCTGCAATTGTTCGGCGGGGCGGCACTTTTCTTATACAGTATGGACACCCTCACGGACGCTTTGCAGCAGGCGGCGGGGGACACCCTGCGGCAGACCCTTGCCCGGCTCACGGCCCACCCGCTGGCCGGGGTGCTCACGGGGGCGGCGGTCACGGCGGTGGTGCAGAGCAGCTCGGCGGTCACGGTGCTGGTGCTGGGCCTTGTGGGGGCCGGGCTGCTGACCCTGCAGCGGGCCGTGCCGGTGGTGTTCGGAGCCAACATCGGCACCACGGTCACCGCGCAATTGCTGGCCTTCCGGCTGGAGGATGCCCGGTATCTGCTGCTGGTGGCGGGGCTGCTGCTCTGGTTCGCGGGGCGCGGGCGTCTGCATGCAGCCGGGCAGGCGCTGTTTGCGTTCGGCCTGCTGTTTGAGGGCATCGCGGTCATGGCCGAGGCCATGGAGCCGTTGGCAGCGGGGCCGGTGTTCCGGCAGTGGATGGCCCAGGTGCGGCACCGCCCCGGCCTGGGCCTGCTGGCAGGGCTGGGCATGACCCTTGCCGTGCAGAGCAGCTCCGCCACCATTGCGGTGCTGCAGCAGGTAGCCGCCCGCCCCGGGCCGGACGGCGGGTGCCTGCTGGGCCTTGCGGGAGCCATCCCGGTGCTGTTGGGGGACAACATCGGCACCACCGTCACGGCGGTGCTGGCATCGGTGGGGCAGAGCCGGGACGCCAAGCGTCTGGCGGCGGCCCACGCCCTGTTCAACCTGTCCGGGGCGGCGGTGTGCTGGCTGCTGCTGCCCCAGTTCACCGCGCTGGTGCGGCTGGTCTCGCCCCACGGGCCGGAGAGCGCCGTGCTGGCCCGGCAGATCGCCAACGCCCACACCCTGTTCAATCTGGGCTGCACGGTGCTGTGGCTGCCCCTGACCCCTTGCATGGTGCGCATCGTGTGCATTCTTTTGCCGGAGAAGCACGCCCCTGAGTTGAAATGAACGCCTTAAAATGGTATAATGACAATGTATCGAACAAATTTTGTGACGCTTTTGTTGCACAAATGATAAACGGACCCTTCTGTGGGCCTGCAGCGGTGTGCGGCTGCCAGGGCACAGAGCGAACCAAGAGGACGTGTTTACTATGAAGGATATCATCAACGGGTTGATCGAGCGGTTCCGCAGGCAGCATGTACAGGCCCGGCGCTATGTGGCCATGATGCTGGTGCTGGCCCTGCTCACCACCCTGTTCGTCAACTGGCAGCTCCATGGGGTGGGCATCTCCATGACTGCCGACTACCACTGCGGCTACGAGGAGCACCAGCACACGGCGGCCTGCTACGAAAAAGTGCTCACCTGCGGTTACGAGGAGGGCGAGCCGGAAACGCCCGTCACCTCTTCGGACAGCAGCGCCGATCCGGTGTCCGCCTACAGCGCGGCCGAGCCGGAAGAGCCGGAAGAGCCGGTGCAGACCGAGCCGGAGACCATCTGGGTGCCCCATGAGCACACCGATGCCTGCTACGAGGAGCACCGGGTGCTGACCTGCTATCAGGAAGAGCACGAGCACACCGACGACTGCTTTGACGAGTACGGTGCGCTCATCTGCGGCGAGTTCGAGCATATCCACGACGACAGCTGCTACACCACCGAGTATGAGCTGGTGTGCGGCCTGGACGAAGGCGAACTGGTGGAGGAGCCCAACCCCGCCTATCAGGAAATGCCTGCCAGCCGCCCCGTGGTGGACCTGCCCACTGAGCCGGCCGAGACCACCCCGGACGAGCCGGTGCTGCATCACCACACCGACGCCTGCTACACCGAGGAGCTGGTGTGCACCATCCCGGAGCACCACCACACCGTGGAGTGCCTGGCCGATACCCAGGCCGACGTGGAGACTGCCGAGGAATGGCAGGCCGCGGCCAACGTGGCCCTGAACGGCAACTGGGCCGAGGACCTGCTCACCGTGGCAAAGTCCCAGCTGGACTACCAGCAGAGCGACAAGAACTTCAAGCTGGATGTGGAGGACCAGCAGGTGTTGCGCGGCTACTCCCGCTATGGTGCCTGGTACGGCAACCCCTACGGCGCCTGGGACGTGATGTTCCTGTCCTACTGCCTGCACTTTGCGGGTGTGCCCCAGACGGTGGTGCCCCAGCGTGCGGGCGTGATGGCCCTGCACAGTGACCTGCGCGGCTCCCAGTGGCTCACCGACGCCGACGGCTCCACCGCAAGGCCCGGCGATATCGTCATCTACAACACCCTCACCACCGAGCAGGTGGCCGTGGACGAGAGCTCCTATGGCATCGCCCTGCTGGACCTGGACGAGGACCCCGACACCGCCGCCCAGCTCACGGCTTCCGAGCCGCAGGTGGACACCCGCACCGTGACCACCGAGACGGTGGGCGTCGTGTCCGCCGTGGACCCCGACGCCGGGACCCTGACCGTGATCTCCGGCAACGTGGACGGCAAGGTGGCCGAGGTGCCCGCTGCCATGTCCGACGTGACCAGTGTCATCTCGGTGACCGGTGCCTATGCCGCCGAGACCACCGCTGTGGCCCCGGAGGACCCGGCAGGCTCCCAGGAGGAGCTGGACGGCAGCTATGCGCTGCTGGAAGATGAGGAGGGCTTTGGGGCCACCGTGGACTGGGTGGGTGACGCCGACCCCTATGGCATCGCCCTGCTGGCTGCCGGGGACGACCATGATCTGAACACCTGGATCACGGATGTCAATTATGAAAAGACGACCGACGGGAAAACATGGACGTCTATCGGCGCGGGCAGCGTGACCGTGGACAGCGGCACCCACGTCCGCGTGAACCTGAAGTATACCGTGAAACCCGGTGTGCTGACGCCCACCAACAATACCCTGACCTACCAGCTGCCCAAAGGCCTGCCCATGCCGGATGTGGTGACGGGCAACATCGTGGATGAGTCCGACAAGGACGAGGCCGGCAATGCAAAGGTCGTGGGCAGCTTCACCGTTGACACCGACGGCACTGTGACCCTGACCTTTACGGACGAAAAGTTCATCGGCACCGACGAGAAGGGCGGCCTGACATTCACCGGTACCTTCAAGGCCGCCGTTACGGCGAGCGCCGACAACTTTGAGGACGAGAAGGAGATCAAATTCAAGGACGACTGCACCCTGACCATCGAACCGAAAAAAGCGGATGTGGTCCTCTACAAGCTCGGCGCGACAGATGACCGCTACGGCAGCTATCCGGGCATCTGGAAGCCACTGGTGGAGAATCTGCCCGATGGCACCTTCAAGGTGAACTATGTGGTCGGCGTTGAGACCACGAATGGCACCAAAAATCCTGTGACCATCACCGATACCCTGAACAAAGGAAATAGCAAGATGTATAAGCTGCTGGGCACTTATATTACAGACAGCTTTGTTCTTTACAAGGTGGATGCCCAGGGGACGCTGACAAAGCAGACGACCTTCCCGACGTACACTCTGACGGAAGGAACGGACACCAAGACCGTTAAAATTGAAAACCTCCCGGCCCTGAATGCAGGCGAAAAGTATCTCTGGTGCTACTCGGTGCTGTTCGACAGCAGATCTTTCAACAACTCGGAAGACGGCACCGGCATCATCATCAACCGTGCGGTGGCCTATGTAGACGATCTGAAGGATGCCGGCTACTTTCAGACGCTGACCATGGAGCAGGCGCGCATCACCAAGAAGGGCGAGTACAAGCCGGAGGATGGCCAGATCGAGTGGAAGATCACGGTCAGTGTGCCCAATCCGGTCATCACCGGCAACTTCCTTGTGGGCTATGTGGTCAAGGATGATCTGCCGGAGGGCGTACAGATCGTGGGCAAAGTAAACGTCGGCGGGACGCTGATCGACGCGGAGGAATTCCTGAACAACGGCAAAGGCTACACCATCACGTCCGCTGATATGAATGGCCGGAGCAAGCTGGAGATCACCTTCCGCACCACCACCCCCATCGGCGGCGGCGACGTGACCAATACCGCCACTGCCTCCAAGGACGGCAAAACCTTCACGGCCAGCGATACGGTCCCCCTGAAGCAGGGCGATTGGAGCCTGAGCAAATCCATTGCCACCAGGGGCGAGACGCCCACCTGGAACCTCTCGGCCACCAACAAGGCCGGTGAGGCGGAGTTTACCCTGTGGGATGTGCTGGACGACGCTGAGAACGACCAAGGCGAGACAAAAGAGGACACCCACTATGCCATTGCAAAAGAGCTGGATGACGCCATCAAGGCCAATCTGACCCTGACCATGCACGACAACACGAAGTTGACCTATGCGCAGGCTGACGCGGCGGGCAACACCATCGAGATGACCTATTATGCACAGAAAAACGGTACCGAGGAGGTGGACGCAAATAACTCGTCCACCCGTGTGCGCAGCTTTACCATCCATGTGAAAGCCGGGGACGGCCAGAACCCCGTGCGCAGCATCTCGGTGACCGGCATCCCCACCCACGAGGAGCGCGACGACGTGCCCACCGGTGAGGTGTGGACCTATAAGAACACCATCCATATCGACGGCGTGAGCGGCAATGATTCGGCAGAGGACACCTACCGCAGCTACAAGCAGTTTGAAAAGGGCGTGGCCGCAACGAGCAGCGGCAACGAGACCGGTTATCTGACCGGCAGCAACAGCTTCGAGCTGAGCGACCTCAGCGGCAACAACCTCCACTACCAGCTGGTGCTGCAGACCTCCGCCGACGATAGGGACAAAATCACGGTTACCGACACCCTGCCGGAAAACGTCGGCTTCAAGGTGGATAATGTCAAGATCGCGCTGGATGAGGGCGACTTTGTAAAGATCAGCGATAAAAATGTAGACTGGGCGACGGCAGAGTATGACAAAACTACCCGGAAGCTCACCATTAAAATCAGCAACTACAACAAGTCGGGGCAGGAGGAACACCGCATCCGCATCCAGTACAAAGTGAGCGTGAGCGACGATCCCCGCTGGAAGAACCCCTCGGTGGGCAAACTGATCTACACCAACACCGCCACTTGGGGCGAGCTGACCCAGACCACCACCACCACCGTCACCCGCGATGTGGAGCAGGTGAAAAAGACCGGCTGGCAGGACACCGACAACGACCGGAAGCTGAACTATCGGGTGGTCATCAACCCGGCCGGCGATGATCTGTCGGCCGGGCAGACCAGAGCGGAGAAAATCGAGCTGTGGGATAACATCAGCACCACCAATGGTGCCATCGCCACCGGCGATGTCAACTCGGTCAAGTTGTATTTTTACGATTACGACGAAACAGTCGGCGTGACCACCGGCAAAGAGGTGCCGCGCAACATGTACCGCATCCTGGAAGCGGACAAGAACGGCTGGCTCCATATGGAGATCCCCAATATGGCGGCCCTGATCCTTGTGTATGACTGCAATGTGAAGGATGGCAGTGCTGCCGCCAGCTACCAGGTGAGCAACACCGTGACCCTGAGCAACGGCAGCAAATCCAGCGACAGCGGCATCACCTACCAGGTCAAGGCGGATGCAACGGCCACCACCGCACAGTTCGTGCTGCGCAAGAAGGACAGCTACTCCGGCGTGTCGCTGAAGGGCGCGGAGTTCACCATTTACCAGTACGACAAAGCGATTGAAGGGTGGACGAAGTGGGCAGGCAACGGCACTGGCACCCTGACCACGGACGAAAACGGTCAGGCCAGTCTGGCTGTGCTGGATAGTGAGACTGCAAGCTGCCTGAAACCGGACGTGCTGTATAAGCTCGTGGAGACCAAAGCACCCACGGACTATCAGCTGGATGCCACCCCGCACTACCTGCTGTTCCGCAAGAACGCCAGCGCGGAGAACGAGCAGCAGGCCTTTGCAAAGGCGACCGGCCAGGCCGATGGCACCACGACCCTGACTGTGGACGGTGAGACGGTGGACCTGAACCGCAATGTGCAGGTGGGCAGCGATGCCGGCACCACGACCGCCGAATACAGCAACGTGTACAGCAACCTGACCGTCAGCAAGCTCTGGCTGGACCAGGATACCAAACAGCCGGTGGAACCGGCGGTGGACAGCATCCACATCAAGGTCTGGCAGTACACCGACAATGACAAGGACAGAACGTTGTTTGCCGAAGCCGACCTGACCGCACCGGCGTGGACCTGGTCCAAGTCGGGGACCGATCTGCCCCTGACGGACAAGAACGGCAATGCGTACCACTACCTGGTGGAGGAAACGACCACCGGCAACTGGAACGTGTACATTGACAACAACGGCGTGCAGACCGGCAATATCACGGTGCAGAACTACGTTTACACCGGCTACGAGCTGCCGTCCACCGGCGGCATGGGCACGGCACCCTTCGGGGTGCTGGGCGGCGCACTGGCCGCTGCAGCAGCCCTGCTGCTGGTCCGCAAACGGAAACAGAACGAGGAGGAGTGAGCAGCCATGAAACAAAACAAAAACAACCGGTTTGCCGCTCTTCTGCTGGCGCTGTGCATGGCCGTGTGCTGTGCACTGCCCGCGCTGGCAGCCCCCGCGGCCAGCGCCAACATCGACCTGAGCCGCACCGGCAGCATGGACGTGACCCTGTACGACCACCAGAACGACGTCCCCCTGCGGGGCGGCGCACTCACCGTGTACAAGGTGGCGGACGTGGCCCGCACCAACGGCGACCTGCACTTTGTGTACACCGCCGACTTTACGGGCTGCGGCATCGCGCTGGGCGACCTGACGGACAGCACGCTGGCTTCCAGGCTGGAAGCCAAGCTGCCCGCCCGCGCCGCCGGCACCACCCATAAGATCAGCGAGCAGGGCAGCGTCTCCTTTGACGCGCTGCCGCTGGGCCTGTACCTCGTGGTGCAGACCGAGAACTCCAAGGGCTACGAGGCCATCAATTCCTTCCTGGTGTCGCTGCCCATGGCGGACGAAAGCGGCTGGCTCTACACCGTGGACGCCACCCCCAAGGTGGGCGCGCCCACGCAGGAGGTGACCCCGCCCGAACCGGAAACTCCCAGCAAGCCTTCGGAACCGGACAAACCGTCCGAGCCGGAGAAGCCCTCGGAGCCGGACAAGCCCACCCAGCCCAGCACCCCGGATGAGCCGGACAACCCGGACATGCCGGTGGACCCCAACGACCCCAACCGCCCGGTGTCGCCCGGTACGCCGGATAACCCGGTGAACCCCGGCAACCCGGACAACCCCGTGGCCCCCGGCAACCCGGACAGCCCGGTGGCGCCGGGCCGCCCGGACGGCAATGCACTGCCCCAGAGCGGCCAGCTGAACTGGCCCATCCCGTTCATGGCCTGCAGCGGCGTGCTGCTGTTTGCCGTCGGCTGGGTGCTGGACCGGAAGGAGACGCTGGCATGAACACAAAGCAGAAGATCGGCCGCGCCTGCATGATCGTGGGCATCCTGCTCATTCTGGGCGCACTGGCCCTGCTGGGCTATAACCAGTGGGACGCCAACCGCGCCGACAAGGCTTCGCAGGACGCCCTGGGCAAGCTGGAAGAGACCCTGACCGAGACCATTGAGGACAAGACGAAGGACGAAGAGCCGGTGGTCCAGCCGGAGCTGGACCCGGAGCAGGAGATGACTGTCACCGACATCGACGGCTGGGGCTATATCGGCTACCTGTCCGTCCCGTCCATCGGGCTGGAACTGCCCGTGATGAGCGAGTGGAGCTATGCGGGCCTCAAGGTGGCCCCGGGCCGCTACTCCGGCTCCACCTACGCCGACAACATGGTGGTCTGCGCCCACAACTACGCCAAGCATTTCAGCCCCATCAAGTGGCTGGCCCTGGGCAGCGAGGTGTACTTTACCGACATGGACGGCCAGCGCTGGAGCTATGAGGTGTCCAACGTGGAGACCATCCAGCCCACGGATATCGACAAGATGATCACGGCCAGCGACGAGGACGCCTGGGATCTGACCCTGTTCACCTGCACCACCGGCGGCCGGGCCCGCTGCGCCGTGCGCTGCACCCGCACCGGTTACCCGGTCTTGGAGACCAGCGCGGCAGGGCGGATCACGGAGTAAGCAGGACGATTTGGAATTGCCTCCGCTTTGCTCTGGCAATATCAGCGGAAAATTATTTTTAAAGATATGCAATCCCGGAAAATCTGCGGATTTTCCGGGATTGTTTTTTCACGGATGGGCGTTAAGGAAAGTGGCCTGTTCTCTGGAAGGCAAACGATTTAGAATGCCCTCCGCGTTGCTCTGGGCATAAATAGCAGAAGAATTATTTTAGATTTTGCAAATCCGGCAGGGCTGCGGCCCCGCCGGATTTGCTTTTTCACGGGAGAGGGCGTTCCGGGAAGTGGCATCGGCTTCTGTTGGCCTGCGGCCAAAGCGC
>ERZ1107006.3554-NODE-3554-length-9960-cov-5.592933_pt1 | contig 9960 bp, 6 predicted proteins | sample MGYA00403696_ERZ1107006 | MGnify/ENA primary metagenome ERZ1107006 (study PRJEB35170, sample SAMEA104062441) | human gut metagenome | biome: human gut; feature: human-associated habitat; material: faeces | place: Denmark | collected 2012-08-13 ...
CGAAGTCCGCAAGTATGTGAAGAAGCTCCTCTACAGCGCCGGTATCTCCAAGATCGAGATCGAACGCGCCGGGGGCAAGATCCGCCTCATCCTTTCCACCGCCCGCCCCGGTATCGTCATTGGCCGCAAGGGTGTGGAAATTGAAAAGCTTCGCAACGACTTGCGTGCCAAGTTCGGACGCGAGTTCTCTCTTGAAGTGAACGAAATCCGCCGTCCTGAAGTGGATTCCCAGCTGGTGGCCGAAAACATCGCTCAGCAGCTTGAACGCCGCGTCGCGTTCCGTCGCGCCATGAAGCGCACGGTGACGATGGCCCGCAAGTTCGGTGCCGAAGGCATCAAGGTGACCTGCTCCGGTCGTCTCGCCGGTGCGGAAATCGCCCGCACCGAATGGTACCGCGACGGTCGCGTGCCGTTGCAGACCCTGCGTGCCGACATCGATTACGGCTTCGCCGAAGCGCGTACCACGTACGGCATCATCGGCGTCAAGGCGTGGATCTACAAAGGTGAAATCCTTGACAAAGAGGTTGAAAGGTAATGCTCGCTCCCAAAAGAGTTAAATTCCGCAAGTGGCAGAAAGGCCGCCTGCGTGGTCCCGCTCTCCGCGGTGCCACCATCGCCTTCGGCGATATCGGTTTGAAGACTGTGGAGCACGGAAAGCTGACCAACCAGCAGATTGAAGCCGCCCCAGTTTCCGTAGGAAAAGCCGTCGTTGTACTCGTTGTTGCCCCAGAAATTCACATCGCAGAACCAGTCCTTATAGCGGGCGTTCTCGCGGTTTGCCTTCAGGTCCTGAAACGCAAAGAAATCGCGGCCCACATGGTTGAACACGCCGTCCACGATTACCTTCTGGCCCCGGGCATGGCACCGGGCCACAAAGTCCTTGAACTCTGCGTTCGTGCCAAGGCGGCGGTCTACCAGCCGGTAATCGATGGTGTCGTAGCCATGGGAACCGCTCTCGAACAGCGGGCCGATATAAATGGCCGTGCAGCCGATGTCCGCTGCGTGTTCAGCCCATGCGTTCAGTTTATTAAACGCGCCGGGCACCGCCTGCCCATCGTTCTCATGTGCGCAGCCGCACAGCCCCAGAGGATAGATGTGATAAAATACCGCGTTGTCATACCAAGCCATTGTTCATACCGCTCCCATACAAAAAAATCAGCCTCCGCCCACTGCGGCGGCAGGAATAGTATAGCACAGAATCTGTAAAACATGTTAATTTTTGCTGATTTTTGTCAAGAATCTACAAGAATATCAGCCACTGTGCCTCATTTCGTCTTGTTCTTATTGGATATATTGCCCAAACACCTGTGTCACATGCAGTGCCGCCGGGCGCTGCCTATCATAGAATGTAAGGAGATCTTTGCATGAATTACCCCGCCATTCCCCGTGAATTCTTCAATGGAGACTGCTTTGATGCCTACCGCATCCTTGGTGCGCATCCCTGCTCCGACAACGGCACCGAAGGGTGGCGCTTTGCAGTGTGGGCCCCCGGTGCCACGGCAGTGGAAGTCTGCGGCGGCTTCGACGGCTGGGAGGCAGGCGTGCCCATGGAAAAAGCCGATACCGGCGTGTGGAGCGCATTCGTCCCCGGCCTTGCAGAGGGCGACCTTTATAAATACCGGGTGCATGGTGCCGACGGCAGTGTGGTGATGCGCAGCGACCCCTACGCATTTTCCACCGAGCTGCGGCCGGGCACGGCCAGCCGTCTGGCAAAGCTGGACTTTCACTTTGACGACAGTGCATGGATGGAGCGCCGCGACAAATGCCGCAACCGCCCGCTGAACATCTACGAGATGCATGTTGGCAGCTGGCGGCACAAGCCCGGCAGCAAGCAGGAGGACGGCTCAGACGGCTGGTACAACTATGAGGAGCTGGCCAAGGAGCTGATTCCCTGGCTGCTGGACCATCACTTTACCCATGTGGAGCTGCTGCCGCTGGCCGAGCATCCCTTTGACGGCAGCTGGGGCTACCAGACCACCGGGTATTTCTCGGTGACCAGCCGCTACGGCACCCCGGCCCAGTTCGCTGCCTTCGTCAACGCCTGCCACCGCATGGGCATCGGCGTCATCATGGACTTTGTTCCGGTGCACTTTGCCGCCAACGCCGACGCACTGGCCAAGTTCGACGGCACCCACCTGTACGAGTACGACAGCGACGTGGGACAGAGCGAGTGGGGCACCTGCAACTTCAACTACTACCGCCGGGAGGTATGCAGCTTCCTGAGCAGCGCCGCCGGGCTGTGGATGGATGTGTACCACTGCGACGGCATCCGCATGGACGCCATCTCCCGCGCGCTGTACTGGCAGGGCGACCCCAACCGCGGCGTGAACCAGGGTGCGGTGAACTTCCTGCGCAGCCTGAACCACGGGCTGAACAAGCGCTGGCCCACCGGCATCTACATGGCCGAGGACTCCACCAACTTTCTCAAAGTGACGGCCCCCACCCGGTACGACGGCGTGGGCTTCGACTACAAGTGGGATATGGGCTGGATGCACGACACGCTGGACTACTTCGCCACCCCCTTCGGCGAGCGGCCGGATGCCTACGGCAAGATCGTGTTCAGCATGCATTACTTCTACAACGAGCTGTACCTGCTGGCGCTGAGCCACGACGAGGTGGTGCACGGCAAAAAGACCATCATCGACAAGCTCTGGGGCAGCTACGCCGAAAAGTGCGCCCAGCTGCGCACCCTCTATTTCTATATGTACATGCATCCGGGCAAAAAGCTCAACTTCATGGGCAACGAGCTGGGGCACTTCCGCGAGTGGGACGAAAAACGGGAGCTGGACTGGGACCTGCTCAAGTATCCCTTCCATGACGCTTTCCAGAAGTATTTCGCCCGCCTGAGCCTGGTATACGCCACCGAGCCCGCCCTGTTTGACGGCGAATACAACCCCGACTGCTTTGAGTGGGTGGCCAGCGAGAGCTGCACTGAGGGCGTCTACGCCTGGCTGCGCAAGGGCCGGGGCCAGAACCTGCTGTGCATCATGAACACCCAGGACCACGCCCACAAAAAGTTCCCGCTGTACCTCAAGTTCCCCTGCTCTGCGGAGCTGGTGCTGGACACCGAGGCTGCCGAGTGGGGCGGTGCCCACAAGGGCCGCCGCAAGCTGCACTTCCACACCACCGACGGCGGCGTGTACGGTCGGGATTATACCCTCACCGTGGACCTGCCCGCCATGGGCAGCTTCCTGCTGCGCCTGACCCCGGAGGCCCCCAACCCGGACGCCGCCCGCATCAGCGCCAACAAGGCCATGGCCCAGAAGCGCCGTACCTCCCGCGCCAAGAATTCCAGTAAGTAATATTTGTGTCAAAATGTCCCGTGTGCTTTGAAAGCAGCGGGGCATTTTTGGTTTTGCCTCCGCTATGGCTGGACAGTGCCCCCTGTGGTTTGCTATACTGTAAGCTGTGAATTTATGCTGTGTGCATCGCGCATTTTTATAAGGAGGATTTTTTCTCATGTCAGCAACTCTTTCCAAGCTGCGCACCTCGTGGGTAGGCAGGGCCCTGCTGGCCTATGCCGTGTCCGCACTGGCGCTGGTGGTGCTGGGCCTTGCCGCCCCCGGCAGTGCCGTATTTTTCCCGCTGGTGAGCCTGTGGTGCAACCTGGCCCTGTTCGGGCTGGTGCTGGTGGTGCTGCGGCTGGCGGACGTGAAGTTCGACCTGTTCCACTGGGCCGTGATCATCGGTTTCTGGGCGGCAGCGCTGCTCTACTTCTACTGGGCCGAGACCCGCCGCAGCTTCATATACATCTGGGATTACGTCAACTACATCAGCAAACAGTATGGTGCCGAAGCTGCCTTTGCCCAGACCCCCATGACCGGCTTCCACTATATCTTCGACTCCCTGGCCGAGGACTACACCAACTTCATCACCCTGTTCATCGAGTTCCCGTTCTGCCTGACCGACCGCACCGGCGACAGCTTTGCGATCTGTCAGGTGTTCAGCATCGTGCCCATGCTGCTGCTTTTGCTGGCCGGTCTGGTGGTCAAAGTGGGCCAGATGCTGCAGGTGAAAAACCGCTTCTGGTTTTTCCTCATTGGCCTGTCCTGGACCTTTACCTACCCGTGGCTGCGCATGAGCGCCGTGCTGAGCCAGCCGGACTGGTTCGGCCTGATCTTCGCCTTCAGCATCCTGCTGCTCACGCTTGATTTCCGGTTTGAAAAGCTGGACCTGCCCCGGTTCGGGCTGCTGTTCCTGGCCACGGCGGCCATCATCCTGTCCCGCCGGTGGTATCTGTACTTCGTGGTGGGCTACTACTTTGCCTACGCCGTGCTGGTGCTGGTGAGCAGCGCCCGCATTGCCAAAGCGGGCCGCAGGCAGGATGCCCTGCTGCAGGTGCGCAACCTGATCCTGTTCGGCCTGATGTCCATGGTGGCCATGGTCATCCTGCTGTGGCCCCTGGTGAGCCACATTCTGGGCTACGACTACGCCGACCACTATTCCTACTACAACGGCGGCGGCATGGTCACTGAAACCTACCTGCAATGCGCCCGCATGGGCCTGATGAACCTGGTGCTTATGGGCATGGGCCTGTGGTTCTGCTTCAAGCGCAGAAAGATGCCTGCTCTGCCCTGTCTGGCCGGGCTGGAGAGCCTGCTGAGCATGGTGCTGTTCACCCGGGTGCAGACCACCGGTTCCCAACATATGCTGCTGTTTTTACCCGGCTGGTTCCTCCTGTTCCTGATCGGCGCCGCAGCCCTGGCAGAGGGCATGAACCGCCGCCGGAACCTAAAGATCGGCTTCTGGCTGTTCACCATCGCCTTTGCCACCTCGGTGCGCTGCTCCCCCCTGACCACCGTGGCTCTGCCGGATTTTCTCATCGGCCGCACTGTTCTCTCGGCTTCTCCGCAGGAGAGCGCCCGCGATTTTGCCGCCATTGATGACCTGGTCTATGACCGCAAGGATCTGCCGCAGATCAAGGCCATTGCCAGCTGGATCGACACCCACTGTGCCGATGGCGAGATCGCCTACATGATCCCCCACGACACGCTGTACTGCCCGGACCACTTCAAGAACTGCCAGCTGCCCGCAACCCCCATCAACAACAAGCTGGCCTTTGGCTTCTCGGTGCCTGGCACCCACTACTTCCCCATGCAGTTCTTTGAGGCAAAATACGTTCTCACCGCCGATCCTTTCCCGCTGACTCATGTAAATGACCCTGAGAACGAGATGTCCCACAAGCTGAACGAGATGTTCCTGGCCGTGCGCGACGAATACTTCGCACTGGAAGAGACCTTTGACATGGGCAACGGCACCACCTTTACCATCTGGCGGCGCACTGTAGCCCCCACCCGCGCCGAGGTGGAGTATTACCTCAGTGCCTTTACCGAAGAAGATGCCAAATACCCTGAGATGTTCTCTCAGGTCGCCGAAAACTGGCTTGCTGCCCGCGGGCTGTAAGCGCTTACTGGAATGGAGGTTTCCTGCCATGGAACAAACCGCAAATGCTCTGCCGCCGGTCACGCTGGGGCAGTACAAGGGCCTGCCGGTCACCCGCCGGGTGCGCCCGGTGACCGAAGCCGCCGTTGCTTCTGAACTGAAAAGCCTTGCCCGCCGTCATGCGCCTTTCTGCGCCACCAGCGCCCCCGCTGCCCGGGGGATGCGGGTCACGCTGGATTTTGAGGGCTTTCTGGACGGCGCGCCCATCCCGGACAGCCGCATGGAACAGGTGACCGTGACACTGGGCACCGCCCAGCTCATGCCTGCCGCCGAGCAGGCCGTGTACGGCCACTGCGCCGGAGAGACCTTCCGCTTTGATTTCACCTACCCGGACGAGTTCCGCGTGCCGGAGCTCTCCGGCAAAACGGCGCAGTTCGAGATCTGCCTGCACACGGTGGAGCAGAAGCAGGAACCCACCGTGGACGATGCCCTGGCCCAGCGGCTGGGCTTTGCCACGCTGGACGCCCTGCGGGAGAGCATCCGTGCCAAGAAAGCGGCTTCTCACGAGGCCAACGCTGACCGTCTGGCTGAGGCTGCCCTGCTGGACCTGGCCGGGGCCAACCTGACCGTGGAGCTGCCTGCTGCCGTGCTGGACCAGAACGCCGACCACGCGCTGCAGCAGCTGAAGGATAAGCTTTCCCGGAGCCGCTTCTCGCTGGAGCTGTACTGCCAGGCCAACAACACCACGCCGGAACAGCTGCGGGCCGGCTATCGCCAGGATGCCGCACGCCGCATGCGCGCGATGCTGGCCGTGCCGGCCATTGCACAGGCCGAGAACATCACTGTGAGCAATGAGGAAGTGGACGCCGAATACGCCCGTCTGGCCCGGCTGCACGGCAACCCGGAGGAGGAGATCCGCCGGGTTCTGGCCCGTGATGCTGTGGCCGCCGCCCTTACTAACCAGAAGGTCCAGCGCTTTCTGCTGGACCATGCAGCTGTCACGTCGATCGTAGAAAAGGAGTGATCGTATGGGCTTTTTTACAAGAGCTGCGATGGATGCACTGATGAAGACCACCCATCCGGAGATCAACCGCCGCCAGTGCTGGAACCTGCACCCGCACCGCAAATCCTGCACGGCCTGCAAGGATATCTGCCCCTACGGCGATCAGATCTTTACCCGTCCCAACCTCGTCAAGGACTGGGACCCCTGCACCGACTGCGGTCTGTGCGTCTCCGTATGCCGCAGCCGCTGCATCTCCCCCTCACCGGAGCAGGTGGAGCGCGACACCTCTGCCGCCGACACCGACAACGATACCATCTGGATCGGCTGTGAGAAGTCGGCCCGCAAAAACTCCATGGTGCGCGCCTGCATCGCGTCCCTTTCCTGGGAGGCGCTGGCCTATCTGGCCCTGAACAAAAAGATCGTGCTGGACCTGACCCCCTGCGGCGAGTGCGAGAACGACACCTGCGCCGACCAGCTGCGGGCCGAGCTGACCCGCCTGGTGGAGTTCTTCGGGGAAACGATGTTCGAGGCCCGCTTCACGCTGGCCTATGAGCCGGACGAAGCCCCCTACCACGTCAAGGAGCTCACCCGCCGCGAGATGTTCGAGCAGGTGGGCCACGGCTCCAAGAGCGGCACCAAACAGCTGCTGCGCATGCTGCCCGGCCTGCGCGCCGACGAGGACGGCGGTGCAGACTTCCGCCTGCTGCTGCACCAGCGCACCAGGCAGCTCAAGGCCGCCATGCCGGACAATCCCCTGCACTACGGCTGCTATCTGCCCAGCTTCACCGACAAGTGCTTTGCCTGCGGCAAGTGCGAAAAAGCCTGCCGTGCAGGTGCCCTGAAGCAGGAGGACCTGCCGGACGGCCAGACCCGCATGGTGGTCACCCCGTGGAAGTGCAGTGAGTGCGGCGTGTGCGTGGCGGCCTGCTCCAACAAGGGGCTGGACGGCATGAAGCTGCGCCAGCTCACCACCCTTGGCCCGGTGAGCCTGCACAAGTGCACCAAGACCCTGTGCAAGAACTGCGGCAAGCCCATTGCTCCGGACAGCGCCGAGGGCCTGTGCTCGGTGTGCCGCATCAAGGAGCGCACCAAACAGCGGCAGGAAGAAGCCCGTGCCCGCGCACAGAAGCTCAAGGAAGAGCGGGAGGCCAAAAAGGCCGCTGAGGAAGCCGCCAAGGCGGCAGAGCAGGCAGCTGCCCCGGCTGCAGAACCTGCCGTGGAGGCCGCTGCTCCCGCCGCACCGCAGTCCGTGGCTGCCATGCTCACCGATGAGGCTGCCGCTGCTTCCGGTGCAGAAACTGCCGCCGCTGTGCCCAAAACCGATTGACGCCGCGCGGATTCAATGTTATACTTGCGTTGGTTACCCGTTGGTAGCTGTACGCTGTTACAAAGAGGTAACGGATGGATTCCGTTGCCTCTTTTTTCGGTTTGTGCCTGCGGGGCAATTTCATCCGATCCAGACCCGAATCTGAAAGAAAGAGGGATTTTTTATGCGTCATACCATTACCCGCCGCCAGTTCCTGAAAGCCGGCGGTGCCGCTGTTGTTTCCACAGCGGCAGCCGGCCTGCTGAGCAGCTGCGGCGGCTCGTCCGCTTCCGGCAGCTCCACCGGCGGCTCCGGCAGCAGCACCTACACCCTGCTGTACTCCCGTCAGCCCGCCACCCTGAACTATCTGATCTGCTCCGCAGACCCGGACCTGTACCACGGCACCCAGTGCGTGGACACGCTGGTGGAGTACGACAACCGCGGCAAGATCCGCGAGGGTCTGGCCACCACCTGGGAGTGGGATGCGGATACCCTGACCTGGACCTTCCACCTGCGGGACGAGAACTGGGTGGACTGCAACGGTGAGGTGCTGGGCCCGGTCACCGCACAGGACTTCGTGGATGCGCTGCAGTATGTGCTCACCCCGGCCTATGCATCCTCCACGGCCAGCCTGGTCACCCCCTATGTGGCCGGTGCCGAGGATTACTACAACTATCTGTTCTACAAAGCCAGCGCCGAGAACGGCACCGTGGCCGAGGACGGCACCACCTACACGCTGGAAGCCGACGGCTCGGTGACCGCCGCAGCCGCCGATGGCACCACCACGAGCTATGCTCCCGTGGATTTTGATACCGTGGGCGTCAAGGCCGTGGACGAGCACACCCTGACCTATACGCTGTGCTTCGACTTTCCCGGTTTTGTCAGCCTGCTGAGCTACGCTCCCTACGAGCCGGCCTACGGCCCCCTGCTGGAAGAGCTGGGCGACCAGTTCTGCACCAGCGCCGAGACCGCCTGCAGCTGCGGCGCGTTCTATCTGGCGGAGTATGTGCCGCTGGAAAGCTGGGTGATGAAGAAAAACCCCGAAAACTACGACAAGGACAACGTCTACATCGACACCATCCGCTACATCTACAACCAGGAAGAGCTCATCAGCGGCCCGGAAATGGTCCGGCGCGGCGAGATCGACCAGGCCACCATCAGCTCCGACATCCTCGACAGCTGGCTGTCCGACGACACCACCAAGGATATGGTGTCCATGGAGCGCCCGGAGACCGGCAAGAGCTACTTCTACATCTTCAACTTCCTGCCCTACGCCCACGAGTTCTCCAACTGGAACGTCACCGGCGTGGACGCCCAGTATGAGCCGGACAACTGGGCCAAGGCGGTCAACAGCACCAACTTCCGCAAAGCCTTCCTGTACGCCATCAACCCGTCGGTCACGCTGGCCGTCACTGCCCCGGAAGGCTACGACAACTACAAGCTGCACACCATCACCCCGCCGTCCTTCTGCGCCAACAGCCAGGGCGTGGACTACACCGAATGCGGCGATCTGGCCAACCTGTCCGACTTCTTTGACGAGGCAAAGGCCAAGGAATACCGCGACGCCGCTGTGGAAGAGCTGACTGCTGCCGGGGCCACCTTCCCCATCAAGGTGCAGTACCCCTACAACCCCGCCGTGGTGGACTGGGACAAGCAGTGTCAGGTGTTCAAGCAGCAGGTGGAGGGCGTTCTGAACGACGGCTTCGACTTTATCAACATCATCATCACCCAGGGCCCCTCCGACAACTTCCTGAACGCCGTGCGCCGTGTGGGTGCCTATGAGCTCATGTCCTACTACTGGGGTGCCGACTACTCCGACCCCGAGACCGAGGTGTACCCCTTCTATCAGGAAGCCGGCGACCGCGGCACCTGCTACAGCTTCCTGCGCACCGGCGTGGAGGACGGCATCGTGACCGGCGAGACCGCCGACCTCGTGATGCAGTACATGTCCATGGTGGAGAACGCCAAGACCATCACCGAAGATCTGGATGCCCGGTACGAAGCCTTTGCGGATGCCGAAGCCTTCCTCATTGAGAATGCACTGGTCATCCCGCTGGGGATGCCGGTGCCGCCCTACATTGCCACCCGTCTGAACCTGTGGGAGGGCCAGTACGCGCCCACAGGCCTTTCCACCAACCGTCTGAAGGGCGTGCACATCCTCGACCATTACGTTTCCATGGAGGAGTACAACCAGAACCGCGACGCCCGGTAAAAACTGAATCGGAAACTCCCCCAGTCTGCTGCGCAGACAGCCCCCTCTGGGATGGGG
>ERZ1107006.3557-NODE-3557-length-9957-cov-4.839426_pt1 | contig 9957 bp, 10 predicted proteins | sample MGYA00403696_ERZ1107006 | MGnify/ENA primary metagenome ERZ1107006 (study PRJEB35170, sample SAMEA104062441) | human gut metagenome | biome: human gut; feature: human-associated habitat; material: faeces | place: Denmark | collected 2012-08-13 ...
AATGCTTGCTATCATGAACCCAGATGACAAAGCTGGTCTTGAGGCAGCACTTAGATTAAAAGAGCAGTACGGCGCAGAAGTAACCGTTCTTACCATGGGTCTTCCGAAGGCAGACGAGGTGCTTCGTGAGGCAATGGCAATGGGCGCAGACAAAGGAATCCTTGTAACAGATCGTGTGTTAGGCGGAGCTGATACATGGGCTACCTCCACCACAATCGCAGGCGCACTCCGCAATCTGGATTACGATCTGATCATCACCGGACGTCAGGCGATCGATGGTGATACCGCTCAGGTAGGACCGCAGATCGCAGAGCATCTGGGACTTCCGGTTATTTCCTACGCACAGGACATCAAGATCGATGGAGAATATGTCGTTGTTCAGCGTCAGTACGAGGACAGATACCATGAGTTAAAGGCAAAGATGCCGTGCCTGATCACAGCACTTTCCGAACTGAATCAGCCGCGTTACATGACTCCGGGCGGAATCTTCGACGCATACGATAAGGAAGTTACCGTATGGGGAAGAGCAGATCTTAAGGATGTAGATGATTCTGATCTTGGATTAAAGGGATCACCGACAAAGATCGCAAAGGCATCTGACAAGGTACGTAAGGGCGCAGGCGAGAAGGTTGTCCTTGATCCGGATGAGTCCGTAGCATACCTGATCGGCAAGTTCAAAGAGAAGCACATTATCTAACAAATATAAGGAAAAGTGGTGAATAAAATGGGTTTAGAAGAATATAAAGGAGTATTTGTCTTTGCACAGCAGGTTGACAACGTATTAGACGGCGTTGCTTTCGAGTTACTTGGAAAAGGAAAAGAGCTGGCAAAGGATTTAAACACAGAAGTAACTGCAGTATTGATTGGCTCCGGCGTTAAGGAGCTGGCAGATCAGCTCGCTGAGTACGGCGCTGACAGAGTCATCGTGGTAGACGATCCGCAGTTAAAAGACTACAGAACAGAGCCGTACGCACATGCACTGGCATCTGTGATCAATGAGTACAAGCCGGAGATCATGCTGGTTGGCGCAACTGCAATCGGCCGTGACCTCGGACCTACTGTTTCCGCTCGTGTGAAGACAGGTCTTACTGCTGACTGTACGATGCTTGAGATCGGCGATTTCCCGCTGAACGCAGCAGCTGGACAGGAGCAGCAGCACAATCAGCTTCTTATGACACGTCCTGCATTTGGTGGTAACACGATCGCAACGATCGCGTGCCCGTACAACCGTCCGCAGATGGCTACTGTACGCCCGGGTGTTATGCAGAAGATCGCTCCGATTGCAGGCGCTAAGGCAAATGTGGTAGAGTACAATCCGGGATTCACCCCGAATGACAGATATGTAGAGATCTTAAACATTGTGAAGGCTGTTAAGAATACAGCGAACATCATGGATGCAAAGATTCTGGTATCCGGTGGACGTGGTGTTGGCTCCAAGGAGAATTTCAAGCTTCTCGAGGATCTGGCAGAGGTACTTGGTGGTACCGTAAGCTGCTCCCGTGCCGTAGTTGAGAATGGCTGGCTGCCGGTAGATTTACAGGTAGGACAGACAGGTAAGACGGTACGTCCGCAGATCTACTTCGCAATCGGTATTTCCGGAGCTATCCAGCACGTTGCAGGTATGGAGGATTCTGATCTCATCGTTGCTATCAACAAGGATGAGGATGCACCGATCTTCGACGTTGCAGATTATGGTCTGGTAGGAGATCTCAACAAGATCGTTCCGGCACTGACCACTGCGTTAAAGGCAGAACTTGGCAAATAAGCAAAGAAAAGTACATAGGTGAAAAGAACTCCCGCGTGGCAGATGTGGCGTCTGTCATGCGGGAGTTTTTATGTTTTTATTTCACGAGCTTGACAGTTGCCGTTTTGCGTATTATTGTCATTCCGAAGGAGTGAAAGAACGTGAGACAGACAGTAACAGAAAATCGATTATTCAGTAAAAAAGATTTGCGGAAACTGATTATTCCGCTGATCTTAGAACAGACGCTTGCCATCACCGTGGGAATGGCAGATACGATGATGATTTCTTCTGCGGGAGAAGCGGCAGTTTCCGGCGTGTCGCTGGTAGACATGTTTAACAACTTAATCATCAGTGTGCTGGCGGCGCTTGCGACCGGCGGTGCGGTGGTAACGTCACAGTGTATCGGTGCGGGAAGGAGAGAGGAAGCCTGTCGGTCTGCCAGACAGCTTGTGTTTACAGAGGCGGCGATCACGATCGGTATCAGTGTACTGGTACTTCTTTTTCACAGGCAGATCCTCGGATTATTCTTCGGACAGATTGAGGCGGATGTTATGCAGAATGCGATCATCTATCTCATTATCTCCGTGTTCTCATTTCCGCTTCTCGCAGTGTATGACTCGTGTGCGGCGCTGTACCGTTCGATGGGGAATGCGCAGATCACATTGAAAATATCGCTGCTGATGAATGTCATCAACGTTGTGGGAAATGCAATCGGCGTGTATGTGCTGAAACTGGGAGTAGCGGGAGTCGCCATTCCGTCGTTGGTTTCCCGCGGTGTGGCAGGAGTGGTGCTTTTTACGCTTTTGCATAATCCGGACAATCTGGTCTTTCTCACCAGAGAAAAATTTAAAGTGGACGCAACGATTGTGAAGCGGATTCTTTTTATCGGCATCCCGAGCGGAATTGAAAACGGTATCTTCCAGCTGGGACGTGTGCTTGTGGTCAGCATCATAGCTGCGTTCGGCACCAGCCAGATCGCGGCGAACGGGGTGGCGAACAGTCTGGATTCCATGGGATGTATTGTGGGACAGGCGATGAGCCTTGCGATGATTACTGTGATCGGACGCTGTGTGGGAGCCGGAGAAGAAGGACAGGTGCGCTATTACACCAAAAAGCTGCTGGGAGAGACCTATTTTTATACGGCGGTCATCAACAGCATCATTTTACTTCTGCTGCCGTGGATTTTACAGATCTATGGACTGGGAGAGGAGACGACGCGCCTGTCCTACATTCTGGTCATGATTCATGATGGAATGGCGATCTTCCTGTGGCCGGCGTCGTTTGTGCTGCCGAATATGCTCCGCGCCTGCAACGATGTAAAATACACGATGGTCGTGTCGATTTTTTCCATGATTACCTTCCGTATCGGCTTCAGTTATGTGTTTGGTGTTCACATGGGATGGATGGCAGTCGGGGTGTGGGCTGCCATGGTAATTGATTGGGTGTTCCGCGTACTCTGTTTTGTGGGAAGATATCTGGCGGGAACCTGGCGGAAAAAATGTGGTCTTGTGGCGCCAACCGCTTGATAAATATTTCACATAGTGATATACTGCAAAAGATGCAAAAAGTTCCTGGCAGACAGGAACCATAAACAAAGTATACAGAAAAGAGGAAAAGACTATGACGAAGTCGAAATTTTCTACGAAGTATCTCGTGGAGATGGCGCTTTTGGTTGCCATCATCTTACTCATGGCTTTTACCCCGATTGGTTACATCAAAACAGCAGGATTAGAAATTACCCTGATTGTTGTACCGGTTGCGGTAGGAGCTGTAACATTAGGACCGACAGCAGGTGCAATCTTAGGAGGGGTATTTGGAATAACAAGCTTTATCCAGTGCTTCGGAATGAGCCAGTTTGGTGCATTACTGCTTGGAATTAACCCATTCCTGACATTCCTTGTATGTGTTCCGACACGTATTCTGATGGGATGGCTTACAGGACTTATTTATCATGGATTGCGAAAAACAAAGATTCCGTCAGCGGCATCCGTTACGATCGCCAGCCTTTGCTGCCCATTATTGAATACAACATTCTTTATGGGAACGCTTGTGACATTATTTGCATCCACCATGCGTGAATCTTTTGGTATGGGAAAGGTACTTCCGTTTATCTTTGCATTCGTCGGAGTAAATGGTGTTGTCGAGGCAATTGTATGTTTCGTTGTGGGAACTGCAATTTCCATGGCTTTGAAAAAAGCATTGCGTTACAGCTAAAACATTGCTTAACTTAAGAAATGCCGCTTGCAGGATGTGGTGCGGATTTTTAGATTGAATTTTATGAATCCGGCTATGAACGGAGTATTGCTCCCTAGCGCAGGCGGCAGAGATTTCTCAACTTTTCCAGATCGTCAGAATCCGGGTGTGACAAAGCACAGTCAAAATTTTTGATCAATGCATCAAGGTTAGCCGGATGCTCAGGATTTTCTTTCATTTTCATATAGCGCTCCCGCACAGACTGCGGCATTTTTCCCTGACACATATATTCTCCGATAATGGTATTGCTTGGATCTATGGACTGTCTGACCTGTCCGAGGATCTTTTGAAAATATGCATCACTTCCACCAAAACCGGCTGTTCCGAAAAGAAAAATCCGTCGGTTTTTTAAAGTTGATAACAGAGTTAGTGTCTCGTTGTCAGCATTTCCCTTATCTGTCCAAAATCCGATATACAATAATTCTGATGATGGTACTGGTGTCTTGATCGCACCAAAATACTCACAGCCCTCTTCGGGCAGCGTTTCATGGATCGCACCAAAATACTCACAGCCCTCTTCGGGCAGCGTTTCATGGATCGCATCGGCAAGCTTCTTTGTATTACCTGTTAAACTGCTGAATAAAATCGAATATTGATCTGTTTTCATATGTTATCGTCTCCTTATGTAAAAGCTGAATCACTGGATGAACCTGCTTCATAAAAGCGTAATTTGGCAGATCCATCACATCATGATATTATCACAATCGTAAATACTTGTCTATTTGATTGAAGTTTTGTACTTCAAAAAGAACGTTGTATTTTCTTTGTATTATTGGAAAAATTAGATTTATAGGTTATAATAGAAATCAGACAAATTGTGAGGTGACTTTATAAAATAGGACAGTAGTCGTGCCTCACAGAGACGAAGGAGGGCGTAAAAATGCCAGAAAACAGCAGTTGCAGCAGTGCATCTACCTGTAGCAGGGAAAGCTGCGAGGGATGTCCAAGCAAGGCAAAAGGCGGAAGCGGAATTGCCAAAGAGCCAATGAACAAAGCTTCTAATGTAAAAAAAGTGATCGGTGTTGTCAGTGGTAAAGGTGGAGTTGGAAAATCATTTGTGACATCTTCCCTTGCATGTGCCATGAACAAGGCTGGATATAAAGTGGGAATTATGGATGCTGATATTACAGGACCGTCCATTCCGAAAATGTTCGGAGTACACGGACAGGTTTACGGTACAGAGGATGGCATGGTTCCAATGGCTGCAGAGAATGGGATCAAGATCATGTCCGTTAATCTATTGTTAGACAACGAAGAAGATCCGGTCATCTGGAGAGGACCTGTCATAGCAGGCGTTGTAAAACAGTTCTGGAACGAGACAGTATGGGGTGATATTGACTATCTATTTGTTGATATGCCACCGGGAACCGGCGATGTTCCGCTTACCGTGTTCCAGTCACTCCCGGTAGATGGCATTGTGATCGTGACATCTCCGCAGGAATTAGTGCAGATGATCGTGAAAAAAGCTTACAATATGGCAGATATGATGCACATTCCGGTACTTGGTGTTGTGGAGAACTTCAGTTATCTGGAATGTCCGGACTGCGGTAAAAAGATCAATGTTTTCGGACAGAGCCATGTCGATGAAGCAGCAAAAGAGCTTGGAATCCCGGTATTTGGAAAACTGCCGGTCGATCCGGCTTACGCAGAGAAAGCGGATGAAGGAAAATTCTTTGAGATCGACAATCCATATTTAGCAGATGGTGTTGAAACTCTGAAAAATTTATAAGATGTAGAAAAGGAAGGTATTGCATGCGATATCTTCCTTTTCTATTGTATTCAATCAATTCGGAATCGGACCGCCAAGCGCAAAGGCAAAACAGAAAAGCAGAATAAGGCAGAGCGGATATGCAAACGCGAGAAATCCTGCAAACAAAAAAGCATGTTTGTGTGTGGACTTCTTATGACTTAACCGTAAAAACCATATGCCAAGAAAAAATAAAATAATAGGAAGGCATACAAATAGAAAACCGAAGGATTGCATTATGTCAACCAGAAATATCAGTGCAATCAACAGGACGATAAAGAGTGTCACAAGGGCGATGCGTTGCCGTTCTATTTTTCTTTCGTAAGATGCAAGATCAATCACGTTTTGAAATGCATCTGTGGTATCTGGAGCGGAAACGGTTGTTTTTGGCAGACGCTCCGATTTCATCAGTTCAAGCAGGCTGATATCAAGAACATCTGCTAATGGTTCAAGAAGTTTGATATCAGGAAAGCCAACACCACGTTCCCACTTTGAGACAGCTTTGTCGGTCACGTTCAATTTTTGCGCTAACTGTGCCTGTGTCAAGCCCTTTTCTTTTCTTAATTCAGTGATAAAAATTCCTAATTTCTGATTATCCATAGAAGTTCTCCTTTCGATGTTTCCTGATGTACTATATTGTGAAAAAATGCTCACTTTTGCCTTCAGGCAAATGATACGATATGCAAAACCAGCTACTTATATCTTATAAAAACCTCAGAAAAATAGCAATCGACGAATCGTAGAGCCCCCTTTTTTACGTCTTATCACCGAAAAATTACCTCTTACCTCAAATCTATTTACAGGATCTGGAGCATCGAATATACTAAACTCAGTTAAGAAATCAAAGAGAGCTCGCATAAAATACATTAACAGTTTAGACATATAAAAATCTTAAGACGAGACAAAAATCAGCAATTGAAAAATGACAGAGGAGAAAAAGAGAGCGCGAAAAAGTTATGAAAATCAAAATTGAAATCGATGAGGGACTCCCAGAGGACGAAGTACTGATCCGGTGCAGGGGACTGACGGAACAGATTGCGGATGTGCAGAAGGCGGTGAGCGAAGTGATCAATACCTCGCAGAAATTCGTCTTTTACAGAGGAAATACAGAGTACTACCTGACCTTGGATGAAATCCTGTTCTTTGAGACAGACAGTGATGGAATCAATGCACATACGAGAGACAATATTTACCAGACAAAATACAAACTTTACGAGCTTGAGGAACTTCTTCCGGGAAGTTTTATGCGGATATCGAAATCTGCAATCGTGAATACCAGCCACATTTATTCAATCAGCCGGAACCTGACGGCATCAAGTGTGGTGGCATTTGCAGACACACACAAGCAGGTGTATGTCTCAAGATACTATTACAAACCATTAATCAATAAATTAGAAGAAAAGAGGTTACATCAATGAAATTAAGAAAAAACAGTGGAAAAATTTTATGGGGGTTATTTTTCATCCTTGCAGCAGTTTATGTGGTAGTCAGCAAACTCTGGATCATGCCGGAGATCAGTGTGTTCAGTGTTTTATTGACAGTATTCTTTATCTGGCTCTTTTTAAATGGTATCCGCAACGTGAATTTCTGGGAAATCCTGTTTCCCATCGCATTTATATGTATCATATATGATGACTGGCTTGGAATCACAGCTCTCACACCGTGGACCGTTTTGGGCGCAGCGTTACTCGGAAGCATTGGACTTTCTTTGATCTTCAAAAAAAAGAGCGGACACAGCCCTTCCATTTCTTTTGAGTTTGACAGTGACAGCGACAACGAGGATGGAAAGTACATTGGTGAAAATATAAAAATCGATAACAATTTTGGCACAGCCATCAAATACGTGAATTCCGATAACTTCTGTATGGCGGATGTGGATAATAGCTTTGGTTCGCTTACCGTATACTTTGATAATGCCATTATCCAGTCCGGAAGTGCAAAAATCAAAGTTGACAATAGCTTTGGCGAAACAAATCTTTACATTCCGAAAGAATGGAAAACAGAGAACAACCTTGGTCAGGCATTCGGAAGCGTCAAAACACATGGCGTATGTGAGGGAAGCAGCAACAATACTTTGAAATTAAAAGGTGAAACAAGCTTTGGTGAGATTAACATATACTATATCTAAAAAAGGAAAGAGAGAAAATTTGTGATCCAATCGGAGCATGAGTTCTGATGATAAATGGTAAAAATATAAACAGGGATTAAGGCAGGTAGAAGACATGGATGAAAAAATATTTTTGGTAGAAGAAATCAAAGATATCAATCTTGAGATTGGTGCAGCAAACTTATTTTTGCAGAGAGCAGAAAATCAGGATGAGTTGAAAGTGATTTTGGCAAAAGGTGAAATGGTACATTTTCATGTTACAAAACAGGAAAATCAGTTAGAGATGAGCTATAAGAAAAATGGAAAAATTTCGAGGGAGGAAACCGATGAGATCATCGTTCAAATCCCGGAAAACCATCATTTGGAAAACATGTCTGTTTCCATTGGGGCTGGAAAACTGAAAGCAGAGAATATCACGGTCATGGAAAGACTGGGATTGGAAGTTGGAGCTGGAAAAGCAAAACTGAAAAACATGCATGTAAGAAATCTGGCGATCGAATGCGGCGTTGGAAAATGTCATTATGAAGGTGTTTTAGAACACGATATGAAAGTGCAGTGTGGTGTCGGACAGGTAGAGGCAGAACTGGACGCAGAAGAAAGTGACTACAATTATAGTATATCCTGTGCACTTGGAAAAATAAAAATCAATGATAATTCCATGGGAACATTTGCATCTGAAAAAACAATCCAGCATGCGAATGCAAGGGGAAACATTGCCCTCGAATGTGGACTGGGAAATATTCATGTTACAACCAGAGTTTAGGTGACGTAGTATTGCAGATTTTATGGTGATTTCTTAGTATATGAAGGGCAGATATAAGCGGCATTTCACAAGTCATTTTTATATGTTGATTAGAAAGAAAAACCGTACAGACGAAATATTATGTTTCTATTCGCTGGACATTCCGATGGGCTTCTGAACAACAATCATGTTCAGCAAGAGCTTCCATGATTGTTAGAATCCCATCTTCATAGCTCACGAAGAAAATAATATTTGTCTGCACAGTTTTTCTTTTCATTTACACGGTGAATGACTTGTGAAATGCCGCTTATACATGCCCTGCCAACTCTATGAATTGCACCACAAAATCTGCCATTTAGGTTATCGAACTCTGGTTATAGGATGAGTGCCTATTTGGTAGGGACAAATTCAATAATAAAATACGCCTCTTTTATTTGCGTTGAAGGATGACTATTAGTAACATCAATACGAACAGATTCAATTGTCATTTTATTCAATTCCAAACGTTTTTGCAGGAATATCGATTCCTACCATTTTTCCGAAAGCCAACGCCCATTTGACAAAATTATATGATATTGACGTAATTATATTGCCAGTTATAATATATCCTTCTTCAACTGGTTTGCGCAAATTGTCATCCCATCCCACCATTTCAGTTAAATCACTTTCTGAAAAACCTTCTTCGAAAAGCTCTTCTTTATTGATCCCTGCCATGAATGGTTTTCCATTAAGTAATCCTGCTTTGACAAGTAACAGGGGAGCAATAGAAATAGCTCCGATTGTCTTTTTCTCAAACTTTTTGATGAAATCTACTATTCTTTCATTTTCAATAGTTTCTCTAATATCCATTGCCCCAGGCAATATCAAGCTATCATATGCATCTAAGTCAAGATTATCAATAGTATCATCCGGAAATATAGACAACCCATCTTCACTTCTAATTGCCTGTTTTGTAATTCCGAAAACTGTAATAGGTTTTTCAGCGAGTGCCAATATTTCAAGTGCAACACTGATTTCAAAATTGCAAAATGAATCATATAACAATATAGCAGTTTTTTTCATATCAATTGTCTCCTCACATTTTTCGATTTGCAAAATTCATTAATATCATGATTCATTCTATCATAACCATACCCACAATTCTACTTCGCTCTATTTAAATTAATTAAAAAAAGTTGTCATCAAGTTATTTTGGGGATTCCGATCGATTTATACATTTTGTCAATTACCCTATAGGCATTCCTCCTATAACCGGAATTCCATAACGTAAATTGCAGATTTTGTGGTGCGGTTCATAAGGTTGATTGGGCATGTATAAGAGTCCTCTCACAAGGCATTCGTAACGTAAATAAAAGAAAAACGGT
>ERZ1107006.3564-NODE-3564-length-9936-cov-4.911244_pt1 | contig 9936 bp, 10 predicted proteins | sample MGYA00403696_ERZ1107006 | MGnify/ENA primary metagenome ERZ1107006 (study PRJEB35170, sample SAMEA104062441) | human gut metagenome | biome: human gut; feature: human-associated habitat; material: faeces | place: Denmark | collected 2012-08-13 ...
CGGAAGTTCACTACATGCTTGTTGCGTTTGCCAACTTTGTCATACACATAATTGGTGACGAGCATGTCGATCGGCTCGGTGGAATCGGCCTCTTCGCGCAGCACGGCCATGACTTGTTCGAGTGCTTCGGGACCAACCCAATCGTCGGCGTCCACGACCTTCACATACATGCCGTTTGCTGCCGCGATGCCGGTGTTGACGGCCCCTCCGTGCCCCCTGTTCTCCTGGTGGATGGCGCGCACGATACCTGGATAGCGGGCCTCGAATTTCTGTGCCATTTCCAGCGTGCCGTCGGACGATCCGTCATCCACGATCAGCACTTCGATGTCGTCGTTGCGCTTCGACGCGATCAACGATTCGACGCACCGTTCCAGGTATTCCGTCATGTTGTACGCGGGCACCACGAAGGTGAGCGTCTTCTTCTCCTGCATAGTCTTCCTTGGTCGGCCGAGGTGACCTTCCGCGTGCGCGTGGTCACTGCGTAACGAAACTAACGTAGCACCTTGTTCGCTTCAGGGGAACGGTTTGTGCGCAATAGGCACCCTGAATAGTTCAATCTGCACCTGAAATTTCCCTTAAGGGTATCGTTGTTGACGATTCGTCGGTTTTCGTCGATGTTTATTGGCTTTTGTGCTGCTTACGATTTCCTCTGTTGCGGGCACTGTTTAATTCCTGCGCCTGGCGTCTGTTGGCGTGGGCTGCGATGCTTGCGGTGACAGGGTGCGGCTGGGTCTTACAACTGCTGTTCGGCTTGTGTGTCTTGGCTTCCGGCTGCGCCTTGTTCGGTGTTCTGTTCAGCGTTCTGCCCGGCTGGGCTTTCCGTATTGTTTTGTGATTGTGCCTCTTTTGCGGCCTTGCGCTCACGCTTCGCGATTTCCTTGATTTCGCGCCTTTCCTGCTTTTCCGCCTCTTTTTCAACGGCTTCCAGCAGGGGGAGAGACCCCACGGATTGGATCAGGGCCACCTTGCCCACCACCTGCTTGACCTTGTTCCGCTGAAGATGACCGATGAAGTGGAGCGGCGCGCCGTCATAGGCGTTCTGGCTCATCTTTTCCGTCATCTCCTGGACCCGGTTTTCGCCCAGCACGTCGATCCCGGCGGCGATGGCCTCCCGGCAGGCGGCGGCGTCATTCATCTTGCTGGCACCTACCAGCGTGATCTCCTTGGGATCCCGGCCGCATTCTCCGCAGGCGGCGGCGATCCGCTGACGGACCTCCTGAATATTTGTCTGAATGGACATAGAACATCCCTCTCTTTCTTTATGAAACAACTTTTCCGTCATACAGATCCCGTGCGGCAACGATGATCTCGTCACCGGGCCGCAGCCGCAGCTTCTCCGTGGAGCCGGCAGACCGGACCACAGCGTAATCGTCACCGGTGAGCAGCACCTCTACCGGCTTGAACCGGGCCTTTGCGCCGGAGACGCAGTAAACACCGGTGACATTGACCTCCTTGCTGGCAGTCTCCTCGGTTTCCGGGTCCTTTTCCGTAACGGTCTGGGTGGCCACACGCAGCGCAGCCAGAGGGACCCGCAGTCCATCGGTGGTATCCAGAATGATCTCGGCGCTCTGGCGGCGCAGGAGCGTCAGTTCCTGCAAATATGTATTCCCCTGGAAAGTCACCACACAGCGGCCGTTTTCCTCCGCGCCCACGGACAACAGCGTGACCGACAGGTCCCGGTCTACATTCTTGGTAAACCGGAGGGACAGGCTCTCTCCGGTTCCCAGACGGTTCTGGCGGGTCTGAAGGGTCTGGGCCTCCTGTGCGGAGACCACGCCCACATAATACCAGTTGTCCCCCAGGATCAGCTTTCCGGTGTTGGCGGGGATCTCGGCAGGGGACAGCTTATTCAGAGCACTTGGAGTCAGCGCGGACAAACTGTCCGGCGTCAGAACGGATTCGTAGCCGTCCACCACGGCGGAAAACAAACCGGACCGGGGAGACCGGATGGTCTTTACGGAGTTAGCAGCCTGAGACCGCAGGGTTTTCAACTGATTTTTCAATTCCTGCAGCTGCCCACTGAGATCCTCGGTGCCGGAATAGGTATAATCCCGCTTGAGGACCAGAGACCGCAGTTCCTGCCCCCGGCTCTCCGCCGCGTCCAGCCGTCCCGCTGCCACGACGGTCCGGTAATCCAGCAGGGACCGGGCGATCTGGCTGTCCAGCTTCAGCGTGACCTCCGCGCCCAGCATGGATTCCTGAGCGTATTCCAGCTGCTCGATGCGGTTATTCAGGGTTTCGATCTCGTTCTGCCGGTCCAAAGACGCCTGATCGGCGTAGACGGTGGCCACGGCCCCGCCGGTGCCGACCCGCTCACCCTCGTTTTTCCGCAGCCGCATAAGGCCGCCGGCATCGCCGGTGAGCACCTGCTCCTGCCGGACCACATAGCCGCTGATGTCCACCGTATCCTCCACCTGATAGGTGTAGGCCAGGGTGGTGGAAAAGGGGTCGCTTACATAGCCGTAGATCTGATAGCCGAAATAGGCCAGCACCAGAAGGGTGATGACCGGCGTGAACAGCTTGCTTACAAAGGATGATCGATTCATGTACGCCTCGTATCGTTACAGGGCGGCTTCCTCCTCACTTTCCCGCAGGGCCACCGGACGAAGGGGGACCACCGTGGAAATGGCGTGTTTGTAAATCACCTGCTGCCTGCCGTCGCTTTCCAGCACCACCACGAAGGGATCGTAGCCGGTAACGGTGCCCCGCATCTGGAATCCGTTCATCAAAAACACGGTGACGGGCAGCCGCTCCTGCCGAAGACGCAGGAGGAAGAGATCCTGTAAATTGATTTTTTTCTGCATAGTATTCCGCTCCTTCTTTATTTGGGAGCGGCTGTGCCAGCGGTACGCTGTCTCTGTCGGTCGATGACCGCCGCCCCTGGGCTTATCCTAAGCCAGAAGCGGTCAAAATTTCTGTCGAAATCTGGAGGGCCCGGGCAAAATCACGGTCTTTTTCCCAATAGATCCAGTGAATAGCCGGATTCCGCCGCAGCCAGGTGAGCTGGCGCTTGGCATACTGCCGGGAGCGGAGCTTGACCAGCTCCAGTGCCTCCTGCTCCGTAAGGATCCCGTCCAGTACGCCCAAAAACTCCTTATAGCCGATGGCCTGCATAGCGGTGGCATTCCGGGGCAGCCCCATGGCCAGCAGAGCTTGGACTTCCTCTAAAAGCCCCTCCTCCGCCATCTTGTCCACACGGCGGTCGATGAGCGCCTTCATGTCGGCCCGGTCCGCGAATTGCAGACCGATCCACACCGCGTCATACCGGGGAGGCAGTTGGCGGGTGGCGGCATTGTGGGCGGAGATGGTCTCGCCCGTTTCCAGATAGACCTCCAGCGCTCGGAGAATGCGCTTGGTGTCGGCGGGATGGAGCCGTGCGGCGCTTTCCGGGTCCACCTGCCGCAGCTCTGCCAGCAGCGGCTCAATGCCGTCCCGGTCAAACCGGGTCTCCAATTCCCGGCGCACCTCTCCGCCGGCGTGTCCGCCGGCGAAGCCGTGTCCCCGGATCAGGGCGTCCATCCACAATCCGGTGCCGCCCACCAGAATGGGCAGCTTCCCCCGGGAAAGGATGTCATCCACGATGGGCGTGGCCTTCGCCACGTATTCTGCGGCGCTCCACTGTTCGCTGGGCTCCGCCACGGCGATCATGTGGTGGGGAACCCCCTGCATTTCCGCCTCCGTAGGGGCGGCGGTGCCGACGGTCATGCCCCGGTAGATCTGCATGGAGTCGGCAGAGACTACCTCTCCGTGAAAGCGCTGGGCCAGCAGAACGCCCAGTGTGGTTTTGCCGCAGGCGGTGGGGCCTGCGACGCAGACGATCTTCGGTGTCACACGCCGTCTCCTTTCTGATGTGTCAAGCGCAGGGGCAAATGTTCTCAGCGGTGATAGAGCCGCTTGGTCTCATACTTTGGTTCACAGCTCACCCGGACACCCAGACGCTTGAAGATTTTCAAATCCTCCTCGCTGATGATGACGGAGAAGTGGGCCTCACTGTCCCGGAGACCGGGCAGCTGCCGTTTGGCAAGGTCCGCCAGCGGGTTGGTCAGGGCGGAGATCGCCAGGGTCATCAACACCTCATCGGTGTGGAGTCGGGGGTTACGGTGATCCAAATAGGTGGTTTTCAGATGGCAGACAGGCTCTAAGACCTGCTTGGAGATCAGTTCAAACTGATCGTCGATATTTCCCAAAGCCTTCAGAGCATTCAGCAGCAGCGCCGCAGCAGCCCCCAATGTCCCGGAGGTCTTGCCGGTGATGATCCGGCCATCCGGCAGCACCATGGCGCCGGCGGGAGCGCCGGTGGCTTCCGCCTTGTCCAGCGCCGCTGCCACGGCGGGGCAGATCTCCGGCGTCACGCCGGCCTGCTGCATCACCAGCTCCAGCTTGCGGACAGTCTCCTCCGCCCCCTTGCCCTGGACCAGCTCGGTTTTTGCGGTGTAATACCGCCGCAGGATCTCCATGCGGGAGGCGGCGCGGCATACCTCGTCGTCTACAATGCAGTTCCCCGCCATGTTCACGCCCATATCTGTGGGGGATTTATAGGGGGATTTGCCCTGAATCTTCTCGAAAATGGCGTTCAGCACCGGGAAAATCTCTACATCCCGGTTATAATTGACGGTAGTGATGCCGTAGGCCTCCAGATGGAAGGGGTCGATCATGTTCACATCATCCAGATCGGCGGTAGCGGCCTCATAGGCAAGGTTGACCGGATGCTTCAAGGGCAGGTTCCAGATGGGGAAGGTCTCAAACTTGGCATAGCCGGCATCGACGCCCCGCTTGTGATCGTGATACAGCTGACTCAGGCAGGTAGCCATTTTGCCGCTGCCAGGGCCGGGAGCCGTTACCACGATCAGGGAATGGCTGGTCTCAATGTAGTCATTTTTGCCCAGGCCCTCATCGCTGACGATATGGGCAACATCGGAGGGATATCCGGCGATGGGATAGTGCCGGTAGCAGCGGATCCCCAGTTTTTCCAGCCGGTGAAGGAAAGCGTTCGCCGCATCCTGTCCGCTGTAACGGGTCAGCACCACGCTGCCCACATACAGCCCCATGTCCCGGAAAATATCAATCAGGCGGAGGACATCCTCATCATAGGTGATACCCAGATCCCCCCGCATTTTATTCTTCTCAATGTCCCCGGCGTTGATGGCGATGACGATCTCCACATCATCCTTCAACTGCTGAAGCATCCGGATCTTGCTGTCCGGTTCAAAGCCCGGCAGTACCCGGGAGGCATGATAGTCGTCAAACAGCTTCCCGCCGAATTCCAGATACAGCTTCCCGCCGAACTGGTGGATCCGCTTTTTGATCTGTTCAGACTGCGTAGTGAGATATTTTTGATTGTCAAACCCAATGGCTCCCATGATGAACGCCCCTTATCTTTTGTTTTTAAACACATAAATAAAAGTATAGCACAGGCCGTCGGTTTTGGAAAGATGCCGGGGAAGAAAAGGTAAAAAAATCCGCAGACAGACCCAAGCCGCCGGACGGAGCCGTATTTGTGCAGTTTACCGTTTGACAGGGGGACAGCCCCGTGATACACTCAGTTTCATATTGTGAGATTTTTCAATGTTTTTCTTGCGTTTACATGAATTTATGGTAGGATAAACTTGATATTTTATCGTCTTGAACGGAGGGACCGCCATGAGCGAGCTGAAACTGCCCGAACTGTTCGGCAGCAGAGTATTCAATGAGGAAACCATGAAGGAGCGGCTGTCCGGCGCCTGCTATCAGGCGTGGAAGCGCTGCGTCACCGATGGAGCATCTCTGGAATTGGCTGCCGCCAATGAGATTGCCGGGGCCATGAAGACCTGGGCGGTGGAGCGGGGCTGCACCCACTATACCCACTGGTTCCAGCCGATGACTGGCTTCACGGCGGAAAAGCATGACAGCTTCATCGCCCCTGCCGAGGGCGGCCGGGTGATCTTGGAATTTTCCGGCAAGAACCTGGTGCGGGGCGAGGCGGATGCCTCCTCCTTCCCCTCCGGCGGCCTGCGGGCCACCTTTGAGGCCCGTGGCTACACCGCTTGGGACCCCTCCTCCTTTGCCTTTATCAAGGAGGGCACCCTCTGCATCCCCACCATCCTGTGCTCCTACGGCGGTCACGCGCTGGACAAAAAGACGCCGTTGCTGCGGTCCATGGAGGACGTGAGCCGTCAGGCCATCCGTATCCTGCGGCTGTTCGGAGACACGGAGACCCGCAAGGTCACGCCCTGTGTCGGCCCGGAGCAGGAGTACTTCCTGGTGGATAAGAAGATGTACAACCAGCGGGAGGACCTGCGGATGACCGGCCGCACCCTCTTCGGCGCCAAGCCTCCCCGCGGTCAGGAGCTGGACGACCACTATTACGGCGCCATCCGTCCCCGGGTAGCAGCCTTCATGAAGGACCTGGACGAAAATCTCTGGGCCCTGGGCATCTACAGCAAGACCAAGCACAATGAGGCGGCCCCCGCCCAGCACGAGATGGCTCCCGTCTATACCGACGCCAACACAGCCTGCGACCACAATCAGCTCACCATGGAGGTCATGAAAAAGATCGCAGAAAAGCACGATCTGGTATGCCTTCTGGATGAAAAGCCCTTTGCCGGCGTCAACGGCTCCGGCAAGCACGATAACTGGTCCCTGAACACCGACACAGGCAAGAACCTCTTCAAGCCCGGCAAGACTCCCAGCCAGAATGCCCAGTTCCTGCTGTTCCTGGCGGCCTTTGTCAAGGGCGTGGACGAGTATCAGGACTTCCTGCGGGCCACAGTGGCATTCCCCGGCAACGATCACCGTCTGGGCGCTTCCGAAGCACCTCCCGCAGTCCTCTCCATCTTCCTGGGTGACGAACTGGATGCCATCGTGCAGTCCATCATCCGCGGTACAGAGTTTAAAGAGGCCGGCAAGCGCACCCTCCAGATCGGCGTGGACGCCATGCCTCCCATCCCCCAGGACAACACGGACCGGAACCGCACCTCTCCCATGGCCTTCACCGGCAATAAGTTTGAGTTCCGGATGCTTGGCTCCAGCCAGTCTATCTCCGGTCCCAACATTGCTTTGAACACCATCATGGCGGAGGAATTGCAGCAGTTTGCCGACCAACTGGAAAAGTCCAAGAATTTCCAGTCGGATCTGGAAAAGCTCATCAAAAAGGTCTTTACCGACCACCAGCGGATCATCTTCAACGGCAACGGATATGATGACGCCTGGATCGCCGAGGCGGAAAAGCGTGGCCTCAGCAACCTGAAATCCGCGGCGGACGCTCTGCCGGTCTACACCGCCAAGAAAAACGTGGACCTCTTCGTCAAGCATGGGATCTACACGAAAGAGGAGATCAATGCCCGTGCGGAGATCCACATCGAGAACTACACCACGGTCCTGACCATCGAGGCCCGGACCATGGCGGATATGCTGCGGCGGCAGATCCTGCCCGCCGTATCCTCGGTGACGGCGGAGCTGTGCGAGCGGGGCTGGAAAAAGGAGCAAATGGGCGTCAGCCATAAGGCAGATGACACCGTGGCCCGTGAAATGGGCCAACTGACGGATAAGCTCTATGCTGCCACGGAAAAAATGGAGCGGGACCTCAGCAAGATCCCGGCAGACGCTAAGAAGGCCATGGCTTACAGCCATGATCACCTGATCCCGGATATGGAAAAGGCCCGTGAACTGGCGGACCGGCTGGAGGAGCTGACCCCCGCTGAGCGGTGGCCCTTCCCGGTATACAGCGACCTGCTGTTCTCTGTGTAACATCAGGATCGACGCAAAAACAGCAAGAAATGACCCCCTGCGGAATGGATGCGTCCATTCCGCAGGGGGTTCTCGTTTTGGGGGTTCCGTGGCTACTATGTCAGATGCCCTTTCTGTGAAGCGCGTAGGAATAGACGGCAGGGATCAGAACCATCACCGCCAGCAGCGCCCCAAACAGCCAGCCGCTCCACAGCCGCAGCAGGGAGAGGGGGATCATCACAAGACCGCACAGCACCCACAAAAAGCCGCTCAATCGGTGGGTCCGGGTCCAATTTTCCTCGCTTTGCAGCGTCCACGGCAGCTTGATGCCCATGGTGCGGTTCTGCCGGATCTTCGGCAGGTAGTTACCAAGGATCAGGAACAGCAGTCCCACGAACACCGGTACCACGGTGCTGATGTGCATCTCATAGCCCAGCCCTGTGCCGAGGGTGACCGCCCCGCCGAGCAGCGATACGGCCGGGCAGAACCACAGCAGCACCGTCCGCAATACAGGATTCCTATTTTTCTTCGTCTCACGGCTCTCGGCGTAAAAGCAGACGAGATGCAGTGCCAAAATAAACAGCGGCAGGCCGAACACAGTGGCGGCACGCGATGACCAGCCGTTTGCGTTGCCGGAAAAGTCCCAATGTGTCGCCATGGTCTCCGGCAAACGCGGGTAGAGCGCCGCGCCCGCGAACAGCGGCAGCAGGCAGACCAGCGAAGTCAGCAGCATTTCCCTCTTGTTGTTCTTCATTTTTTTCCTTCCCCCTTCAAGTCCTGTAACCACAGCAGGACTTCCTCCAGCACAGAGGCATTGAGGCTGTAATAGATAAAATTCTTCTCCCGGCTCTCGAAAATCAAACCGGCTTTTTTCAGCAGGGATAAATGATAGGACACGGTGGCCGCCGTCATGTCAAACTGCCCGGCGATCTCGCCCGCCGTCAGACGCCCGCCCTTCAGCAGGTTCAGAATTTCTCGCCGCACCGGGTCCGACAGCGCCTTGAAGGTCTCTGCAAAGGCCATCCGCAGCCCTCCCTCGCATAGTATTTAGAAAATTTTCTAAATAGAAAATAGCACATGTCCCGCAGACTGTCAACAGGTATTTAGAAATTTATCTAAATACTTTCTCCTTCGTGGACACTCCAAAGGCAGAAGGAGTGAAAAATATCAGCGCCGCCCTTTGGGGCGGCGCTGATAGTGGATCAAATCTGATTATCTGTGGGGAACGTCCCAGATGTTGTCGGCATATTCCGCCACAGCCCGGTCGGCGGCGAAGATGCCGCTGCGGGCGATGTTGTGGAGACTCATGCGGTTCCAGGTCTCCCGGTTTTCATAGGTCTCTGCCATGCGGCGCTCGGCGTCGCAATAGGCCCGGTAATCCGCCAGCAGCAGATATTCGTCGCTGCCGATGATTATTTTCGGCAGATTCTCCCCTTCCTCCGCCCACGCCGACGGCAGGAAGAGCAGCGCAAACAGGAGAAGCAGCGCACTGCTCCTCCCGATAAACCGCCCAAGATTCCATTTCTGTTCACGCATGTTTTTTGTCCTTATGCCAGCTGCCGCACGGCGTCTATCACAATCTGCTGCTGCTTCGTCACAGCTTCGTAGAGGGCAGTATCCGTCAGCGGCTTGCCCCCGCGCATCTCTTCCGTCAGCGCGAACGCGGCGCGGTACAGCCCGTCAAAGCCAAGGTTCTGCGCCACGCCCTTGAGCGTGTGCGACGCGCGGAACGCCGTTTCCCAGTCCTGGTTGCCCACCGCTTCGGTCAGCTGGGCGTAGGTTTTGTCGTCGGCATACTTCTTCACAAAGCGCAGCACCATCGACTCCTTGGGGATTCTGTTCAGGGTTGCGTCATAATCGCCGCCGACTGCGGCATAAAATTCCTTGAGCGTCATGTGCATTTCCTTTCTTTTGCGTCCAGCAGCAAAAATGCCGTATAATGGAAAATATTCATCCGAATGCGGAATTCCACTTTCCATTATACGGCGACAATGGAGATTGTCAAGCGGGTTACATTCATTGCAGCCGAACTTGCAACCGTTGTCTTGCGAATATTACGTTTTGGGGCGATAGACGCCTGTTTTCACATTGTTGATGGTTCTGTCGAGTGCTTTCATCAACCCCCATTCATCGCCACCGATTTGGCGAATGAGCGGGCGCAGCTTTTCGCCCAGTTCGAGCGCCTCTTCCTCGCGCCCCATCTGCGCAAGCACGCGAATCTGCATCATTTCG
>ERZ1107006.3586-NODE-3586-length-9889-cov-5.931564_pt1 | contig 9889 bp, 7 predicted proteins | sample MGYA00403696_ERZ1107006 | MGnify/ENA primary metagenome ERZ1107006 (study PRJEB35170, sample SAMEA104062441) | human gut metagenome | biome: human gut; feature: human-associated habitat; material: faeces | place: Denmark | collected 2012-08-13 ...
GTGCGACCTCTTACGACCACTTGAGTAATGCTCCAGATATTAAATTTTAGAATGCTCCGTGCATTCTGGGAAAACTTTGGAGAGAATTTCAGGAGAGAACGACCGAAAATCGTTCGCTCTCGAAGCCGGAAAACCCGCATGAAACCTAGCAAAATCGGAAATCCACTTCCCAAAAGCCAGTTAGATTTCGAGTCGTTCTCGTTACGACCGCTTCGATACATCTCCAAGTATATTTTCATGGCAAATTTACGATTTGTATATCGCAAATCGGCCTTGAAACTTGGAACAGTTGCTGTTAGAATATTGTTAGAAAACGCATCGTTCAGACAGGTTCCGAAGCCTGTCAGGACATCAAAATTGACGTTCCCTCATGTGATATGGAGACATCCGGCGAAGCATCCACTTGGATTTCGAGTGCGACCTCTTACGACCACTTGAGTAATGCTCCATATTCACAATACAGCTTAATTATTATAGCAAAATCCCGCCTTTCCGTCAACTGGAAATACAAAAAGCCCTTCCCCTTATGCTTGACAGGCAGAGCGGGGCGTGCTATATTTATTTCAAATTTGAAGTATGCACTCAAAGGAGAACCTATGGCACAGAATCGACAGGATATGGGCAGCGGGCCGGTCAAGCCCCTGCTTTTGCAGCTGATGATACCCGCCGTGGTGGCGCAGGTGGTCAATCTGCTCTATAACATCGTAGACCGCATTTACATCGGCCACATCGAAGGCATCGGCGCGGCGGCGCTGACGGGCGTGGGTCTGTTTGCGCCGATCCTTATGCTCCTGAACGCCTTCGCTATGCTCATCGGCGCGGGCGGTGCGCCCCGCACGGCCATCGCGCTGGGACAGGGCAATAAAGACGAGGCCGAAAAAATCATCGGCAACAGCTTTACCATGCTGCTGTTTTTCGCTGTGGTGCTGACGGCGGGCTTCTATGCCGGTGCGCCCGCCCTGCTGCGGCTCTTCGGTGCCAGTGACGCCACTCTCCCCTATGCGGTGGCCTATGGCCGCATCTACATCCTCGGCTCGGTGTTCGTGCTGCTGGTCATGGGCATGAACCCCTTCATCACGACCCAGGGCTTTGCGAAGATCAGCATGCTCACGACGGTCATCGGCGCAGTCATCAACATCATCCTCGACCCCATCCTGATTTTTGGTCTTGGCTGGGGCGTCCGGGGTGCGGCAGTGGCGACGGTGCTCAGTCAGGCCGTGGGTGCCTGCTGGATATTGAAGTTCCTCACCGGCCCCAAGACCATCCTCAAGCTGCGGAAAGAAAACCTCAAAGTGGAGCGGAACATCATCCTGCCGGTGATGGGGCTGGGCATCTCCACCTTTGTGATGCTCTCCACCGAGAGCCTGCTCTCCATCAGCTTCAGCTCCAGTCTGGCCCGCTACGGCGGTGATGTGGCGGTGGGTGCCATGACGGTGATCACCAGCGCCTCCCAGCTCTGCACCCTGCCCATTCAGGGCATCTGTCAGGGCGGCCAGCCGGTCATGAGCTTCAACTTCGGCGCAGGCAAAAAGCCCCGCGTCAAGGAGGCGTTCCGCTTCCAGCTCACCCTCTGCTTCGGCTATACCACCCTGTTCTGGCTGCTCATGATGCTGGCCCCCGGCGTGGTGGCGGGCATCTTTACCTCGGACGCTGTCCTCATCGAATACACCACATGGGCTATGCGCATCTACATGGCGGGCATCCTCGCCATGGGCGTTCAGATCGCCTGCCAGCAGAGCTTTATGGCGCTGGGTCAGGCCAAAGTCAGCCTCCTGCTGGCCTGTCTGCGGAAGATCATCCTGCTTATCCCGCTGATTTTTATCCTGCCCTGCTTCACGGCAGATAAGTGCTTCGGCGTCTTTCTCGCCGAGCCGGTCAGTGATATTCTGGCAGCGACCATTACAGCCATCACCTTCTTCTCCCGCTTCGACAAGATACTGGACAAGGGTGCCGGGAAGGTATGATTTCACAGGAAATAGAAACAGCCCGCAGACGGACAAAAATCCGGCCTGCGGGCTGTTTTTGTGTCAACGGTAGTCGATTTCAGAAAGAGTGATGCGTGGCTTTTCCGTGCCGGTCTTTTCGCACATCAGGTCGAGCTGCTCCTGCAGGTAAGGCACCCGGGTGCTGACGTCCGGGAACTTCGGTCCCAGAATGACTTCGTCTAATTGGAGAGGAAAAGGCGTCTGGACGAAAAGCCACGGTTTGTCGCCGTCGGTGTGGAGGATGTTGTCCTTCGTCTGGTAGATGACCCGCAGCTCCTGCTCGTAGCTGTAGCTGCTGTCTTTGAAGAGGTAGAGGACTTTCCCTAGGACATCATCGAGATAACGGCGGTCCTGTTCTGCAATTTCCTCGGCGACATTGTGCAGTTCCTGGAGCTGTGAATTTATGGCGCGGCAGGAGCGGGAAAGCTTTTCGTTGTCTTCGTTCAAGACTACATACGAATTTCCCTGTTTCCGAAGGTAACAGACGTGATAGAGAACAGGCTCGGCTTCTTCTTCCATCCATTTTGATGTTTCCCAGTCGATGACAAGACAGCAGCCTCTGGCGTGGTCGCCATACATTTCCCACATGGGCAGGTAGTCGATGCGGGGGCTGAAGCATTTTACAAATACAAAGGGAACATCCAGAGGTTTGCGGCCTTTTTGAAGTGCTCCATACGATGGGCCGTAAATTGCCTTTTGCAGAGTTTTACCTTCGTTTGGGTCATTCATATAGGACAGATGCATAACGGTCAATTTGCCTAGACGCCCTTCTTTCCCCTCCTCTTTTGTGCATTTTTCGGGGAGCATATAAGAAAAAACTTCTGCCGATGTATAATAAGCGATTTCCTCCGCATCCCCCTCAGCGTTCAGTTCATCCAAAAGAAGTTCCGAAAGATATGCAGCTTTTGCCAGTCTCAGATAAGAGTCGAAGTACCGTGTCCCCGACTTCCATGTCATATGCGCTGCATAGTGAGAAAGAATAGAGTAACCGGTATCCTCAAGCAGGCGGGATTTTTCCATGATAGCGACTTCCCAGCGCTCCCTGTCAGGGTCATCATAAAGACGGGCAAGCTCAGGGATAAAATGCTTTTTTATTATGACGATAAACATCAGCAGAGCAAGCCGGGCTCGATGGAGGCTTCGGGACGATGGAGACTCCATTATCTCCTGAATGGATAAAACGAAGGTGCTCAGCTCTTCAGAAAGAGAGGAGAACGAAATTCCGGAGTGAATAATACGGTTATACAACTGAAAAAATGCGAATGATTGAGAGGATGTGCCATAAGGGTATCTTGCACCTTTCAAAATACGGCTGTAGAGTTCATACTGACGTGTGAATGAAACAAAATAATCGTCCGGATTTGTTTCTTTTGCGTCCGCCTCATGGTCCCACAACATTGCTGCCAGCCCGTAAAACTTCAGGGCTTCCTCAGTATTGAGCTCCAGAAACAAAAAACGGTCTGCCTGTCGGATATAAAGTCTGTCAAAGTTGGGAAGAAATGTTGATTTGGCAAAGTTTTTATTCTCGCTCACAGCGGTATGCCATTCTGTGACTTCTTCCCATACAGTATCTTCGCAGCCGTAACAGAGCAAAGCCTCCATCAGCGCACATAGGTCAGCTTTGTTTCCGAGGCCATGTTTGATGCAAGCACAGTAATTATGAAAATCATTTTCCAAATCGTTTACGAATAACAACAGGTCTGGCTTTTTTGTACGTGAGCGTTTTCTCGTTCGGATGGTTTTGCTTTCTTCATCCGAAAAGGACGGCCCATATTTTTGAATCTTCCGTAAAACACCTGCTGCGTGGCCGAGAGCATTTTTCTCATCACCGGGAAGACTCCCGAAATCATCGTGCTCATAATCATCTGTCACGATGCTGACCCTATCCATAAAACCCGGATGCGGATTCAGCGTCAAAAGCTCCTCATAAGGTTTTTTATCATATTTGAATTCCAGCAGTGGATATTTCATCTTTTCGTCCGACATGGAGCATCCCCTTTTTTACATCTTTTCAGTGAGCATCCCGCACATGACTTACACGCACTGTGGGTCGAACGCATGTCCGGCACACTCGCGGAGGGCCGCGGCGATCTGGGCGTCCGTCTCGCCCCGGCGGCGGTGGCGGTCGGTGAAGTCGGTCACAGAGAGGATGCGGGACAGCAGCGGCAGATGTACCAGCCAGAACAGGCCCATGACGATAAGGGCTGTGTTTGCGAACATGATCAGATGCTTTTCGTAATGATATGCTTCCTTGAGAAGGGACCAGATGCGGTAAAGCATGAAAACATCGCCTCCGAACGGGCCGCGCGGGCGGCTGGCTGCTGTATCTTTATAATATTACGACATTTTTATACAATATCATTATACAATGAAATCCGGACGATGAACAGATGGAATTTCAGAATGACTGTATGCATCAAAAATACATCAGCAAAGAATTTTGGGCACAAGAGCTAAGAATCGAAAGGAAGGCTTGCAGAAGGCTTCAAAAACTAATCAAACGGGTCACTTTGTACAAACATTGCCTGAAAAATTTGTGCTTGAATCTAATTGCGGGATGAGAAAATATGCGCTATCATAATATCCAAAGGCGACCCGTATGCGGAAGGAATGGCGCTGTGAGCAAAGCACGGCGCTGCCATAATACGGATAAACGCTACGTGAATCGGAGGTAACAAGAAATGAAAAAGATCTCTCGTCGTGACTTCCTCGCAGCTTCTGCTGCTGTGGGTGCAGCTGGCGTCCTGACCGCCTGCGGCGGTTCTTCCAGCAGCACTGCCACCTCTACCGCAGCTTCCACTGCTGCCAGCACCGCTGCCGGCGGCAAGTCCACCGACTACCCCACCAAGGGTATTTCCGTCATCTGCCCCTGGTCTGCAGGCGGCGGCACGGACTCCTGCCTGCGCGCATTCTGTGAGGCTATGGGCAAGAACCTGGGCGTCACCCTGACCGTCGATAACCAGACTGGCGGCGGCGGCATCCTGGGCCATCAGGCGATCGCAGACGCCAACACCGACGGCTACACCATCGGTATGATCACCTTCGAGCTGGCTACCTACAAGAAGCTGGGCACCAGTGAACTGACCTGGGAGAATTACGCTCCCCTGTGCCGCGTCAACACCGACGCAGCTGCCATCACCGTCGGCGCAAAGTGGGCTGCTGACAACGGCATCACCGACCTGCCCGGTTTCATTGATTACTGCAAGGCTCACCCCGGTGAGGTGCAGATGGGCGGTTCTTCCAACGCTTCTGTCTGGCACATCGCTGGCGGCTACCTGATGAGCGCTACCGGCATCGACATCCAGATGATCACCTATCAGGAAGGCGCTGCTACCGCTGTCCAGAACGCAGCCGGCGGCTTCATTCAGGGCGTTACCGTCTCTCTGGCCGAAGCCCGCAGCTTCATCGAGTCCGGCGACCTGATCTGCCTGGGCGTCATGGACGAAGAGCGCAACCCCGTCTTCCCCGATGTTCCTACCTGTAAGGAGCAGGGCTACGACATCACCTACTACACCCAGCGCGGTATGGCCGCTCCTCTGGGCGTTGATGATGCCATCATGACCCGTCTGGAAGAGGCCTGCGCCGCTGCCATCGAGGACCCTGACTTCGTGACCTTCATGAACAACAACGGTCAGGCGATCTCCTATCTGGATGCACAGGGCTATGCTGACTACCTGAAGCAGGCTGCTGTCGATGTCGCAGCTGCTATGGACGCTGTCGGCCTCTGATTTGTCTCTCTGAGTATTTGCTGGGGCAGGCAGTTCATGCCTGCCCTTTTTTATGAGAAGATATAGAGAGGAGGAACCCCTTTTGAACAAAGACAAAATGAAAACGATGGCCTTCTCCAATCTGGTAGGCTCCATCATTTTCCTCGCGATCGGCATCTGGGCGTGGTTCCAGACCGATAATTTCCCTGAGGTGGCCAACACCTATGTGCAGGCTTCTACCTTCCCCCGCGTCATGATCGTGGGTATGCTCATCTTCTCGGTGGTCCTGCTCATCCAGTCCATCTTCAAGCTGATGGGTACCATGAAGCCCACCGACCCCGTTGCTGTCGAAGTCGGCACCCTGAATCCCCTCAAGGATAAGGGCGTGGCCGCTGCTTACCTCGTCATGCTCCTCTGTGTGCTGTTCGCGGCTCTGTTTAAGAGCTGCGGCTACATCCTGTGCGCTGTGGTGCTCTCGATGATCATCATGTTCCTCATCGGCAAGCGCAACTGGGTGCAGATGGCCCTTGTGAGCGTTCTGGTGCCGCTGCTGATGTGGCTGGTGTTCTACAAGGTGCTTACCGTCAATATTCCGCTGGGTCCGCTGAACTTCCTGCGCACCCTCGTGGACATGATATAAGGAGGGAGCACAGTTATGGATTTTAGTCTGCTTCTTTCCAGCTATGCTACTGTCTGGTCCAACCCCGAGGTCCTTCTGATGACCTTCATCGGCGCACTGGGCGGCGTTCTGCTGGGCGCTATCCCGGGCATGACCGCCACCATGGGCGTGGCGCTGCTCATCCCCTTCTCCTTCGGCATGGACCTCATCCCGTCCATCGGCCTGCTGCTGGGCATCTACTGCGGCGGTATGTACGGCGGTTCCATTTCCGCTATCCTCATCCACGCCCCCGGTACGCCCGCCGCAGCCGCCACCCTGCTGGACGGCTACCCCATGTGCAAGAAGGGTCAGGCCGGCAAGGCTCTGTCCGTTGCCATGTTCGCATCCTTCTGCGGCGGCGTCATCGGCGCACTGGTCATGACCTTCCTGTCTCCGCTGGTCGCTGACATGGCCATGAACTTCGGCCCCGGCGAGATGTTCATGCTGGCTGTCTTCGGCCTGTCGGTCATCGTCGCAATTTCCGGCAAGTCTGTGGCCAAGGGCCTCATCAGCGCCTTCTTCGGTATGCTGCTCTGCACCGTCGGCCTCGACCCCACCAACGGCATCCCCCGCTTCATCACCACCAAGCAGACCGGCCTGCTGGATGGCTTCCAGTTCATCCCCACTCTGATCGGTCTGTTCGCTGTCTCTGAAGTCATCGCCGGCGTTGAGCGCATCATCCGCGGCGAAGAGCATGAGCAGAAGTCCAACGAGAAGATCACCAACGTCCTGCCCGATTGGAAGACCATCAAGCGGATCTGGCCCAACATCCTCTCCGGCGGCCTCATCGGCACCTTCATCGGTGCCATACCCGGCGCAGGCGGCGACATCGCCGTCTTCGTTTCCTACGGCGCCAGCAAGTCCGCCAGCAAGCACCCCGAGCTGTACGGCACCGGCATCCCCAACGGCGTTGCTGCTACCGAGTCCGCCAACAACGGCTGCTCCGGCGGCGCGATGATCCCCCTGCTGTCTCTGGGCGTCCCCGGCGACTCCGTCACCGCCATCCTGCTGGGTGCCTTCATCATGAAGGGCATCACCCCCGGCCCCATGATGTACGTCACCGAGCTGCCCACCGTCTACCGCGTCTTTGCGGCTCTGATGCTGGCAAACCTCTGCATGCTGGTCGTCGGCTGCCTGGGCGTCCGCTTCTTTGCAAAGATCGTCTCCGTCGAGAAGAAGATGCTCTACCCCATCATCCTCGTCATCTCTCTGCTGGGTGCTTTCTCCATCAACAAGAATGCCTTTGATGTGGGCGTCTGTGTCGCCTTCGGCATCATCGGCTGGCTGATGAACAAGTACGAGTTCCCGCTTTCTCCCATCCTGCTGGCCCTCATTCTGGGACCCATGTGCGAGAAGAACTTCGTGCGTTACATGAACATCCAGCGCGGCAACTTCTTCGCCATCACCACTTCTCCCATCGCAATGGTCTTTGCAACGGTCGCTATTCTGGTCATCGTCTACTCTGTCTACAACCAGAGCAAGATCAACAAGCGTGCTGCTGCAAATGCTGCACAGGAGAACGCATAACCCCCAACATCCAGACAAGCTCTGTCTTTTACATTCCCATGAAGCTGCGGCTGTCCCGTTCCGTCGGGGCGGCCGCGCTTCGCTTTTATAGGATAATGAGAAAGCCCCCGGCAATGCCGGGGGCTTTCGTTGTGCTGTATTTTATTCTTCCGATTTAGGAGCTTCGGGGTGGCGGCACTTGGCCAGCATATCCAGCTCCGGCATCAGCTCGGTGCTGATGACCGAGAGCATCTGCTCCATCTTGTCGCAGTCCTCAGCCGGGAAGCGCTTGCGCACACGCTCGATGACCGTGTGCAGGTAAGAATAGCTGATGCTGTAGTAATCGATGTATTTCTGGGTGGGGCGCAGGAAGTATTCGCGGCGGTCGGTGGTGGACTGGATCTTCTCCACATAGCCCTTTTTGACGAGGCTGCCGATTTTATAGGCCGCGTTGGGGGTGGAGATGCCCATCATACGGGAAAACTCCGCAATGGTGGGCTCCCCCATCGCCATGATGCCCTCCATGCAGAAGGACTCCACCGTAGTCAGCGTGGCTTCGCGGGTGGCAAAGCGCTGAAATACATTCTGATAAAAATGCAGCTTGAATTTTGTATAGACGTCCTGAAAGACTTCTTCCAGCATGGGGTTTTCCTCCAGTGAGCAAATAGCTCAAAAAATTTACTCTTTTGATAAGTATACCATGATTTGCGCCGGAGGGGAAGACAAAAATCTACGATTCCGTTAAGATTTTGTGACCTCTTCCTTCCCAGTATGGCCCGTCCGCGCCCTGACGATGCTGAGCACGACGAGTTCGATGACGATGGCACAGGCCAGCAGCACGAAGGAGGTCAGGGTGTTGGCGGCATCGCCGAGGACAGCCTGTGCTGCACCGCAGAGCAGATAGCAGCCCGCCGAGATGGCGGCGGCGGTCATGGCGTAGGGCAGCTGGGTGGAGACATGGTTCACGTGGCTGCAATGCGCGCCGGCAGAGGCCATGATGGTGGTGTCGGAGATGGGCGAGCAGTGGTCGCCGCAGACCGCGCCGGACAGGCAGGCGGCGATGGAGACCACCAGCATCTCACCCTCCGGGAAGGCGTGGCAGACGATGGGGACCAGAATCGAGAAGGTACCCCAGGACGTGCCGGTGGCAAAGGCCAGGAAGACCGCCACCACAAAGATGATGATGGGCAGCAGATACTGCAGAGCCGCTGCAGAGCCGCTGAGCAGGCTTGCGACGTAGTATTTTGCGCCCAGCAGGCCGGTCATACCGGAAAGCGTCCATGCCAGCGTCAGAATGAGCATGGGGCTGACCATGGCCTTGAAGCCCTCGGGGATGCAGGCGGCGAAGTCCTGAAAGGTCATGACGCCCCGCACCCGGTAAAACACGAAGGTGAACATCAGGGCAATGGCACTGCCCAGCACGAGGCCCATGGAGGCGCTGCAGTTGGCAAAAGCGGTGACGAAGTCCACGCCCTCAAAGAAGCCGCCGGTGTACACCATGCCGAAGATGCAGGCCGCGATGAGCACCAGCACCGGCGCGATGAGGTCCACCACACGGCCGCGGGTGTCGCTGCCGTCGTCCGCGTCGTCGCCGTAGGGGCGGTCGTCGGTGGTGAAGAGGTCGCCCAGAAGGGCGTTATCCTCGTGCTTTTTCATAGGGCCGTAGTCGAGGCCGCTGAAGATGAGGAAGAGGCTCATCACCATGGTGAGGATGGCGTAGTAGTTATAAGGGATGGTGCGCAGGAACATGGTAAAGCCGTTGATGCCCGAGCCTTCCGGGACGGAGGATGTGACGGCGGCGGCCCAGCTGGACACCGGCGCGATGATGCAGACGGGTGCTGCGGTGGCGTCGATGAGGTAGGCCAGCTTTGCGCGGGAGACCTTCTGCCGGTCAGTGACCGGGCGCATGACGGAGCCGACGGTCAGGCAGTTGAAGTAGTCGTCCACAAAGATGAGGATGCCCAGCAGCAGGGTGGCGAACTGTGCGCCCGCCCGGGTGTGGATGTGGGTGGAGGCCCAGCGGCCAAAGGCGG
>ERZ1107006.3588-NODE-3588-length-9885-cov-9.797355_pt1 | contig 9885 bp, 7 predicted proteins | sample MGYA00403696_ERZ1107006 | MGnify/ENA primary metagenome ERZ1107006 (study PRJEB35170, sample SAMEA104062441) | human gut metagenome | biome: human gut; feature: human-associated habitat; material: faeces | place: Denmark | collected 2012-08-13 ...
ATTTCCTCGCCCCTGCGGGGCAACCGGAAATGATGCACAAAAACTTCATGCACCGCATCTGCACATTTTCGCGGTGCCCATACATGAAGTTTTATACCATATAAAATATCGGAACACAAGCGCCGCCCGGCGCATAGGGTTTTGCGAGGTGATTGTATGCAGATCTATGTGGTAAAGCCCGGTGATACGCTGTATTCCATCGGCCGGGCGCTTTCTCTCGCGCCGGGGTTCCTCGCGCGCTATAACGGCCTGCGGGAGCCGTACCGGCTGGCCGTGGGGCAGAGTTTGCTTGTCCTGTACCCGGAACGGACTGTGACCGTCCGGGCGGGGGATGCGCTGTCGTCCATCGCAGCCTCGTCCGGGACGGATGTGCTGTCGCTATTCCGGATGAACCCGAATCTGTCCGGCTCCGACCAGCTCTATCCGGGGCAGGTTCTCGTGACGCAGCTGGAGCAGAGCCGGACGCGCAGCGCGTTTGTCGGCGGGTACGCGTATCCGTATGTGCAGGAATCCGTTTTGCGCGGCATTCTGCCGTTTGCCGGGGCGCTGATGCCGTTTACCTACGGCTTCACGCCGGAGGGCGCGCTCATGCCGATGGACGACGAGCGGCTGCTTGCGCTGGCAGGGGAGTACGGCGTGCGGCCGTTTCTGCACCTGTCGACGCTGACGGCAGCCGGAACCTTTTCCGCCGCGCAGGCGGCGGTCGTGCTGCGAAGCGAAGCGCTTCAGCAGACGCTTGCCGAGGCGGTGCTGCAAAAGATGCAGGAAAAGGGCTATATGGGCCTGGACGTGGACTTTGAATATCTGGGCCGGGAGCTGGCAGAGGCATACGCGCAGTTCCTCTCGCGTCTGCACGGGCTGCTCGCGCCCTACGGCCTGCCGCTCATCGCCGCCCTTGCGCCCAAAACCTCCGCCGATCAGCCCGGCACCCTCTACGAGGGCTACGACTACGCCGCTGTCGCCTCCGCCTGCGACGCAGTTCTGCTGATGACTTATGAATGGGGCTACACCTATGGCCCGCCGATGGCGGTGGCGCCGATTGGGGCGGTGCGGCGGGTGGTGGAGTTTGCGCTGACGCAGATGGAGCCGGGAAAGATTCTGCTGGGGTTCCCGAACTATGCTTATGACTGGACGCTGCCGTTCACGGCGGGGGCGACGCGGGCGCAGTCCATCGGGAACGAGGCCGCCCCGCTGCTTGCGGTGCAGTATGGCGCGGAAATTCAATTTGACGAGCAGGCGCAGACGCCGTATTTCACCTATCTGGACGAAGCAGGTCAGCCGCACGAGGTCTGGTTCGAGGACGCGCGCAGCGCGCTGGCAAAGTTCGGACTGTTGACGGAATATGGCCTGCTGGGGCTTGGCTACTGGAACTTCATGCGGCCCTTTGCGGCGGGGGTCAGCCTGCAGAATTACCTGTTTTCCATCCCTTGAGTAACCGATGATTCAATTGTCCGCGGTTGTCAGCGGATCTTTTGCCCCAACTGTGCAGTTTGAAAAACTTGAAATACATACAGTATTCCTTCGTTTTTCAAACTTTCATTTGGGACAAAATTTCTCGCTGACAACTCTTGCCAATTCAATCAGCGGTTACTTGAGTGTCTGCGTTGACAAAATCCGGCGGGTGCGGTATGATGAAAAAACAATAAAAGGAGGACACCTTTATGCCTGCATCCAAGGTTTATTTTACCGATTTCCGCTGCCGCAACGGCGTGAGCCAGCTCGATAAGCTTCGGAAGCTGCTGGAAAAATCAGAGTTTTCCCAGATCGACTTTGACGGCAAGTTCGTCGCCATCAAGCTGCACTTCGGTGAGCTCGGCAACCTGTCGTTCCTGCGTGCGAACTATGCCAAGGTCGTCGCCGATTTTATCAAAGAACGCGGCGGCAGGCCCTTCATCACCGACTGCAACACGCTCTATGTCGGCAGCCGCAAAAACGCGCTCGAGCATATGGACACCGCCTACTTAAACGGCTATTCCCCGTTCTCCACCGGCTGTCACGTTATCATCGCCGACGGCCTGAAGGGCTCGGACGATATCGAGGTTCCCGTCGCGGGCGGCGAATACTGCAAGACCGCCCGTATCGGCCGGGCCGTGATGGACGCGGATATCGTGATCTCACTGGCGCACTTCAAGGGCCATGAGGAAGCGGGCTTCGGCGGCGCGCTCAAGAACATCGGCATGGGCTGCGGCTCGCGTGCGGGCAAGATGGCCATGCACGCCGACGGCAAGCCGTATGTCGAAACAGACCTGTGCGTCGGCTGCGGCGCCTGCGCGAAGATCTGCGCGCACAACGGCCCGCAGATCGAAAACAAAAAGTGCCGGATCGATCAGAACAACTGCGTCGGCTGCGGCCGCTGCATCGCGGTCTGTCCCAAGGACGCCATCCATCCGACTTTCCAAGCCAGTGTCAGGCTCCTTAACTGCAAGATTGCGGAATACGCCAAGGCCGTGCTGGACGGTCGTCCCAGCTACTGCATCAATATCGTCCGCGACGTCTCGCCGAACTGCGACTGCCACCCGGAAAACGACGTGCCCATTGTCCCGGACGTCGGCATGTTCGCATCCGCCGACCCCGTCGCGCTGGATCTGGCCTGCGCCGAGGCTATCAACCGTCAGCCGGTTCTTCCAAACAGCGCCATCACCGATCTGAAGCACGAGCACGACTGTGACCGCTTCCATGCCGCGCATGACAACACGCACTGGCAGGATCTGATCGAGCACGGCAAAAAGCTCGGCATCGGCCAGGATACCTACGAGCTTGTGACCATCCGCTGAGACGCTAGGGTGTATCTGAAAACTCCCAACGCACCCGGACAGCGGGCCTTTTTGCGGTGCGCCGCGTCATTTTTCCTTGAAATACGTCAGTATTCCTGCGAAAAAATGTCTTGCGCAACGCAAAAATCCCTCGCTGCCGGTCACATCATGAGTTTTCAGATACACCCTAATCAAAAATCCGTGAAGAACCGGTACAAGTTTCGGTTCTTCACGGAATTTCTGTTTGTGCCAATTATTTTGCGCGGCCGCGTCTGGAAAGATGGATCGCCATGCCGATGACAAAGCCGGCAACAGCCGGGAGCAGCCAGCCGAGGTTCAGGTCGAACAGCGGCAGATACCGTTTTGCCAGCTCGACCGGCGCGTCGAGCCGCAGGGCCGTCCGCACACCGGCGGGCAGCGTCTTGAAAAAGTCGAAGATCGCCGCAGCCCACGTGAAGATCATGGTCGAAAGATACACGGCGCGGTCGTGCCGGAAGAGCTTGCCCGCGAAGGCCAAAATGATCAGTGCGGTGGCGGGCGGATAGATGAGCATGAGCACGGGGATGGAATACTCGATGATCGCACTCAGGCCCACGTTGGAGACGGCGAAGGAGAACAGCGTGAACAAAATCGCCCAGAGCTTATAGGAAATTTTCCCGTGCGTCATCTTGACGAACGTTTCCGAGCAGGAGGTCACGAGGCCGATGGAGGTTTTGAGACAGGCGAAGGTGATGGTGACGGCGAGAATGATCTGGCCGACGCCGCCGAAATAATGGCCTGCGATCTGCGTCAGGGCGATGCCGCCGTTGTCGGAGATCTCAAACAGCCCGCGCGACTGCGTGCCCATGAGGATCGTAACGACGTAAATGACCGCCATGAGAAGCCCAGTCAGCACGCCGGAACCCAGCACATCGACGGCGACCGCGTCGTCGTTGTCAACACCCATGCGGCGGATGACATCGATGACCACGATGCCGAAGGCAAGACCCGCGATGGCGTCCATGGTGCCGTAGCCCTCGATGAACGAGGAGAAGAACGCGCTTGTTTTGGTGGCGTAAGGCTCGGTCGGGGCCACGTCCGAGATGGACGCGCCGGGCTTCAGCAGCGCCGCGATCACGAGCACGGCCAGAAACAGCAGGAAGACGGGATTGATGATCTTGCCGATCCAGACCGTGATCTTGCCCGGACGCAGTGAGAAGAACAGCACGAACGCGAAGAAGACGGCGGAGAACAGCAGCAGCGCCAGCGGCTGCGCGGCCTCCGGGAGCATCGGAGAAACGCCGGTCGTAAACGAGACGGTCGCGCATCTGGGAATGGCGAACAGCGGGCCGATGGTCAGATAGAGCAGGCACGTGAAGAAAATGCCGTAGCCCTTGCCGACCTTGCCGGAGAGCGTCTGCAAGCCGTCCGAGTGCGTCACGCCGATGGCGGCGACGCCAAAGATGGGAATGCCGACGGCGGTGATAATAAAGCCGATGATGGCCGGGATCACATTGCTGCCCGCCATCTGGCCGAGGTGGACGGGGAAAATAAGGTTGCCTGCGCCGAAGAACATACCGAACAGGGTCGTCGCGACCAGAATGCGCTGTCTGCGCGTCAGTTTTTTTGTCGTCATTTTGTGTGCGCTCCTTTAATTTATGAACTGATTGTAAACGCAGGGCTTGCAAAATGGAAGCGCGTGATTATAATGGTTCTATGACGGTTTATCATATCCCTTGTCATACCCACCCGGAAAGGAGCGGCGCATGGACAGCAGAAAGCTTGAAATTTTAATGACAGCCGTCGATCTCGGCAGCTTTTCCAAGGCGGCGGAGGTCGTCGGCTATACGCAGTCTGGGCTGACGCATCTGGTCGACAGTCTGGAGCGGGAGATCGGTCTGACGCTCGTGCAGCGCGGTCACAGCGGGGTCTCGCTGACAAAAGACGGCGAAGCGCTCATGCCCGCCATCCGCGAATTTCTGCGCGCAAACGCGCGGCTGGAGAACCAGATCTCCGCGATCACGGAAAAATCGGCGCAGACCATCCGCGTCGCGGCCTATGCCAGCATCGCCATGCGCTGGATGCCGGAGATCCTCTACCGGTTCCGGCGCGTCTGCCCGCACATCGACGTCGATCTGCGGACGGTCGACCATGAACTCGAGCCGTTCGAGCTGCTTGAGGCGTGGCGCACAGACGTGATCTTCGCTGCGCGGCAGAGCGCCTTCGCCTGCGACTGGACGCCGCTGCACAACGACGCGATGTACGCCATTTTACCGGCGGATTACCCTACGGACGACCGCGAGACGTTCCCAATCACGGAATTCGAGGGTCGGGACTTCCTGATGCCCTATGGCCGGTTCGATATCGACGTGGGCGCGGCGTTCCGGAAATACGGCGTGAAGCCTGTCATCCGCCCCTGCCACGTCGACGACGAGACGGTCATCCGCATGGTCGGCAAGGGGCTTGGGATCTCGATGATGGCGGAGATGATGATCCGCGGCAAGCTGAACGGTGTGAAGACGCTCCCGGTCAGCCCGAGCGTCAGCCGCGAACTCGGCATGGGCCTGCGCCCGGGCGGCCATCTGCCGGAGGGCATCGCCCGCCTGCGCGAATGCGTGCTGGAGTTTATCGGGGAGCTTTGAATATGAAAAAGGCTGCCGGTCGGCAGCCTTTTTATGTGTTTCTACCGTTTTTCCGTCAAGATCCCGCGCAGGTCGCAGATCGCATGGCGGGGGCATTTGACGGCGCACTGGCCGCAGGACAGGCAGACGGACTCGTCGATGTGGGAGAGATTGTCCGTCACGGTGATCGCGCCGGCCGGGCAGACCTTCTGACAGATGCCGCAGCCGATGCAGCTGACCTGACACATCCTCCGCGCGTCCTTGCCGGGGTCTTTGTTGGAGCACTTGACGGCGACGGGGTTCGCACATTCGTGGATGCGGATGAGCTCACGCGGGCATTCGCGCACGCATTTGCCGCAGGCGATGCACTTGTCCTCGTCGACCTCGGCCACGCCGTATTCATTCAGGGCGATGGCCTCGAATTTGCATACGTTCACGCACAGCTCGCAGCCGACGCAGCCGTACTGGCACTCTGCCGTGGCGCGGCAGCCGCCATTGCAGGCGACAAAGGCCGCCTTATAGGGGAAGCGTTTTTTGACAGCCATCTTACTTTCCCCTCCTTTCATACGGCGTGTTGGCAAGCGGGAGCTTTGTGCGGCGCTCACCGTCATAGCGGAAATAGGCGTCGGCAATGGCGGGCGCGGTGGGGATCGATGTGATCTCGCCGATGCCGATGGCGCCGCAGGCGACGTCGAGCCCCGGCTTATCGACCACGATGGGCACGATCTTCGGGATCTCGTGCGCCCGGAACAGGCCGAGCTCGCCGTATTTTTCGATGGGCTTGCAGTTGCCGTCAATCGGATACTGCTCACGCAGAGCATAGCCCATGCTCATGACGACGCCGCCCTCGATCTGTCCTTCACACGAGCGGGGGTTGACGGCCTTGCCGACGTCATGCGCGGCGACAAGCGATTCAACCTTTCCAGTCTTCTTGTCGACGACGCACATCTGCGTGGCGTAGCCGTAGGCCACGTGCGAAACAGGATGCGGCACGTCCGCGCCGAGCTTATCGGTTTTGGCAAGATACTCGCCGTAGAATTCCTGACCGGCAAGCTCCGCAAGCGTGTGGGTTTCCAGCGCTGCGGCGAGCTTTTCGCAGGCCCGTCTGCACGCTTCGCCTGTCACGAGCGTCTGGCGGGAGCCGGAGGTATCGCCGGAATCCGGTGCGATCCAGGTGTTCGAGCGCTCATAGACGATATCGCCGCGCGTCAGCGGCGTATTCGTGACGATCATCTGCACGAGCACCGTGCCGACGCCCTGGCCGATGCACGAAGCGCCCGCGTAGATATGCACCTTTGCGTCGTCTTCCACGATCAGCTTGCAGCGGCCCCAGTCGGGGATGCCGACGCCGACGCCCGCGTTTTTCATCGCGCAGGCGATGCCGACGGGCTTGCCCAGTTTCATGGCCTCGTCGTAATACGGCTTGACCGCCTCCAGCGTCTCGACAAGGCCCGTCTCCGCGCCGACGATCTGGCCGTTCGGCAGCTCCTGCCCGGGCCGGATGGCGTTGCGGTAGCGGATCTCCCACGGGGTGATGCCGACCTTATCGGCCATTTCGTTCAGAAGCGTCTCGGTGGCGAAGCACGTCTGCGTGACGCCGAAGCCGCGGAACGCGCCCGCGGGCGGGTTGTTGGTATAGTAGGCCGTGCCTTCGATCTCGAAATTCTGATAGTTATAGGGGCCGGCTGCGTGCGTACACGCACGCTCAAGCACCGGGCCGCCCAGAGAGGCGAACGCGCCGGTGTCGGAATAGACCTTGGCCTTGACGCCCTGAATGATGCCGTTTTCGTCGCAGCCCATGGTGAAGTCCATCCAGAACGGGTGGCGCTTGGGATGGATGAGCAGGGATTCGGGCCGCGTGAGCTTGACCTTGACGGTCCTGCCGGTCAAGTACGTGATGAGCGCGGCATGGTGCTGGACGCTCATGTCCTCTTTTCCGCCGAAGCCGCCGCCGACGAGCTGGTTCTGCACGCGGACCTTGTCAGAGCCGAGCAGGAGCTTGCACTCGTGCAGCGTCGTGTGCGAGGACTGGTCGGTCGAGAGTACCATGACGTAGCCGTCTGGATCGATGTACGAGACAGCGCACTCCGGCTCTAAAAACGCGTGTTCTGTCCAAGGCGTCTCGAAATGCTGCAAGATCACATATTTGGAGTTTTTGATGGCCGTATCCGCGTCGCCGCGCGCGATATGCTTATACGCCTGCACGTTCGATTCTTCCTCGTCAAATACACGCGGCGCGTTCTCCGCCCATGCCTCAGGCGGGTTATGGACGGCGGGCAGCGGTTCGTAGGTTACTTTTACGAGCTTCTTCGCCTTTTCCAGAATTTCCGGCGTTTCCGCGACCACAAGCGCGATCGCGTCGCCCAGATAATGCGTCAGCCCGCCGATGGGGATGAGCGAATACTGGTCGTGCTTCAAATGGCCGACCTTGTTTTCGCCGGGGATATCTGCCGCCGTAATGACGCGCACGACGCCGGGCAGCGCCTCCGCCTTCGACGCGTCGATGGCAAGGACACGGGCACGCGGATACTGGCTGCGGACGGCGGAGCCGTAGCACATATCGGGCAGGTACCAGTCGTCGGGATACTTGCCGTAGCCCAGCACCTTTTCCTCCACGTCGATGCGGTGGACGCTCGAGCCGAGCTTCCAGTCGTTTTCCGACGCTTCGGGGATCACGCCCTCGCGGCGGCATTTCGCTGCCAGACGCACAGCGTCCATGATCTTCACATAGCCCGTGCAGCGGCAGTAATTGTTGCGCAGGGCATAGCGGATCTGATCGTCTGTCGGGTTCAGGTTCCGGTCGAGCAGCGCCTTTGTGCACAGCACCATACCCGGAATGCAGAAGCCGCACTGCACGGCTCCGGCCTCGCCGTAGGCGTAGGTGTAGAGTTTCTTCTCCTCGTCTGTCAGGCCCTCGACGGTAATCACATGACGGCCTGTCAGCGAATCGGTAAACGGGGTGCAGGCGCGGATGGGTTCACCGTCAATGAGCACGGTGCATGCGCCGCAGGCGCCCTCCGAACAGCCGTCCTTGACGCTTGTCAGGTGCAGCGTGTCGCGCAGATAGCGCAGCAGGCGCTGATTCTTCTCCACCGTGACTTCCGTTCCGTTTACAAAAAATACGGCCATGGCAAAAAACTCCCTTCATTTGAATCTCGGCTCTCACGTCACAGCCGCAGCTGTTCTCGGCACATGGCCACCGTAATTCCGAAGTTTCCCGGCCACGGGACATAATTCCTAAAAATCTTTTATCATTATACAATATTTTTTTGCATGTTGCAAGGAATGTGCCGCCGTATCGTTATTCTTTTTATAAATAACGGCAGGCGGCGGGGTTTATGCGGCACGATTCGGCAGGTTCTCCACAATTTCCACACGGTTGTCCACATCTTGTGTTTCCTGGCGATTTCCCGCCACAATTTATTGTGGCGGGCGTCCGATTTTCGCGCGTTTTTGCGCCTGGCTTGTCCTACTATAGAGGTGTCAGAAGTCCTTGCAGAGGAGAGAAGCTATGCCAAAGACGAGAAGTCCGTCGGTACTGGGGTCTGGCCGGGTCCTGTATCTGCCGACAGCGCGGATCCGGCCCAATCCCATGCAGCCGCGCAAGCATTTTGATACCGGCGGCCTGCAGGAGCTGGCCGGGAGCATCCGGCAGTACGGCGTTTTGCAGCCGCTGACCGTCCGCAAGGCGGGCGGTGCGTATGAGCTGGTGGCGGGAGAGCGCCGCCTGCGCGCGGCGCGGCTGGCCGGACTGACGGAGGTCCCGTGCCTGCTTGCGGACGTGGACGAGGAGGCGTCCGGGATGCTGGCGCTGGTGGAGAATTTGCAGCGGCGCGACCTTGATTTTATCGAGGAGGCCGAGGGCCTTGCGCGGCTGATGAAGACCTGGGGTCTCAGTCAGGAGCAGGCGGCGCGGAAGGTGGGCAAGAGCCAGTCTGCCGTGGCGAACAAGCTGCGGCTCCTGCGCCTCTCGCCGAGCGTATTGGCGGAGCTGCGGCTGCACGGCCTGAGTGAGCGGCATGCCCGCGCGCTGCTGAAGCTCCGCAGCGAGGATGAGCAGCTGCGCGTGGTGGGCCAGATCGTCCAGGGCGGATGGACCGTGGCGAAGACGGAGGCGTATATCGAAAGCCTGCTCCAGCCGCCCGCGCCGCCGAAGCGCGAATTCGGCGGCTTCGTCCTGCGGGACGTGCGCGTGTTTTTCAACTCGGTCAACCGCCAGCTCGACCTCATCCGCTCGGCGGGCGTCGACGCGCAGTCGCAGCGGCAGGAAACAGAGCGCGAGATCGTCCTCACCATTCGCATCCCAAAGCGGGAAGCCGTGCGCCGTTAACGGAGAATTTTGAAAGCCAACACTTACCACATGCGTTTTTGCTGGATTGATATAAAGTTTGCAGAAAAGTCACACGATTCAACACTATTGGCGGAAAATTGCGAAAAAGCTCAAATTTTGTTTGCATTTTCGGGAAAACATGGTATAGTATGTACTGTTTGAGGATCATGAAAACAAAAGCATTGGGCAGAAACGAGTGACG